>Ga0255052_10002257_pt1 | contig 14051 bp, 7 predicted proteins | sample JV7_2_21_MG_FD_188632 | JGI IMG/M metagenome (GOLD analysis project Ga0255052, IMG submission 188632) | Seawater microbial communities from Jervis Inlet, British Columbia, Canada - JV7_2_21 | ecosystem: Environmental > Aquatic > Marine > Inlet | place: Canada: British Columbia | collected... | reverse complement strand
GAAACGTGGCGCAACGCCTTCTGACTGGGTCTGGGTCGGCAAAGGCGCCGGAGCGCGACCGGCAGGCGAGCGATGGCAATTATTACCGACGGATACGAGCACCGGCCTCTGGACGGACCGCTACTCCAACCTGCTCGATGTTATTTCGTGGCAGAAAGTGCTGGGTTTTTAACGCCGGGCCACGCGCCGGCGAAAATGCGACAGGATTCCCAGACCGGTAAAGACGAGCAACAATGCCGACGGTTCCGGAACGCTTACGCGCGCCCAGCGACCGAAGCCTATTTCTTCGACTGGAAATTCGATGACTTCGTCGATCGAACCATCCGCCTTCTTTTTTGCCTTTTTTTTGCCGACCGACACCGACCAATCCATGAAGCTGCGCAACTCCAGCTCCGGAGTACCCTTCTTGAAAGTGCGCTCTGTCGGTCCGAATAACAGGAGGACCGTGTCCGTCTTCGCCTTTTTCTTGGCGCCTGTTTTCTTGCCGCTACAGCTGCCGAAACAGAGGAATTCGGCACCAAGGTCCACGCCGGCAAGGGCTTCGAAGGCAAAAGTCTCATCGAAGCTTTGCCCCAGTGGCGTAGTGAACGAAAATGCCAGCACGTCAAGCTCTTCGTCATAAAAGTCCACACCGTTCGCAAATTCGATCATCCCGGTCGCACCGGTGCTGTCGAGGTCTTCCCAGGTGTAAATAAGACTGGCCAGTGCGGGCGCTGCAATCCCCACCAGCAGCAGCGTCACCAGGATTTTCTTCAAGTGCGGTCGTCGCATCATTGTTTCGCCCTTGCAGCCGCGTCCGTAGCGGACCGGCCTCCCCCATGCTTGTCATCGCCCAGATGCGACCTAAATGATGCAAGAATCACACCGAAATTTGCATTTCCAAGTCCGATCAACGACTTGGATGAAGCAGCTCAACGCCCCGGACAACAAGGACTTGCAAATTGTAAGAAATTCCGGCGGTTCGGCGCGCGATTTGACCTGGCTGTTGCCGGAAAACTGACTCCCTATGGCGAAAAATTTCTTATATTTCTGAAGCTTATCTCTGTCATTCGGGTTGCAGAAATTCCGACACTGGCGGATTAGCAGAACGACGAGCGCCCGCACCCCGGTTCGATATTCGTGGCACGGTTCTATATGATCGCGTCCACATTTTGCCGATCGGGCTGTGGGATATGGAAACAAGCAAGAACCTCATTACATGCATTTTGCTGCTGCTGAGCGCGCCGTTACTGGCCGCTGACGAAGAGGACGCATGGGACGTCAACGCGCCGCCAGGCGAAGCGCGAGACGTCACCATCGATACCCGGAGCGGTACCTGGATGAGCCTCGATGTCAGCCCGGATGGCCGCAGCATCGCGTTCGATCTCCTCGGGGATATCTATACGCTACCGATAGACGGTGGCGAGGCCACCGCGGTCAATACTGGCCTGGCCTGGTCCATGCAGCCACGGTTCTCGCCCGACGGCCTGGAAATCGCCTATATCAGCGACGCGGGTGGCGGCGACAACATCTGGATAATGCAGGCCGATGGCAGTAAGGCGCGGCAGCTGACGAACGAGGAGTTCCGCCTGCTGAACAACCCTTACTGGTCGCCCGACGGCGCCTTTATCGCCACCAGGAAACACTTCACGACCAGCCGCTCGCTCGGCACCGGCGAGATCTGGATCTACCATATCAATGGCGGTACCGGCGTTGCCGTGGTCGAAAAACCCGATGAGGAACACCAAAAGGAACTGGGAGAGCCGGCATTCTCGCCAGACGGGCGCTACATCTATTACAGCGTCGATAGCACGCCGGGCGGCAGATTCGTTTATGCCCAGGATTCCAATGGCCAGATCTTCGAGATTCGCCGCCACGATCTGCAAACGGGTAAAACGGATAGTTTTGTCACCGGCGCCGGCGGCGCGGTGCGACCGGCGCCGTCTCCGGATGGCCGTTACCTGGCATTCGTACGCAGAATACGCGCACAAAGCGCACTGTTCCTGAAAGACCTGGTGAGCGGTGCCGAACGGTCAATTTACACGGACCTCGATCAGGACCTGCAGGAAGTGTGGGGCGTTCAGGGACTGTATCCGAACATGGACTGGACGCCGGACTCGAAAAGCGTCGTGTTCTGGGCCGGTGGCAAGATCAAACGCATCGACATCGACAGTCTTGATACCTCGGACATCGAATTTCACGTCAGCGACACCCGCAGCGTTTACGACGCTCCACGGCCGACAGTCGACATTGCGCCGGCAAGCTTCGACACGACCATGGTACGCAATGCGGAAGTTTCCCCCGACGGATCGAAAGTCGTTTTCGAGAGTACCGGACTCCTGTATGTCAGGGACTTGCCGGATGGCAATCCGCAGCCGCTGACCCGCGACGCCCGCGACCATTTCGAATACGATCCGACGTGGTCACGCGACGGTCGCACTATCGCGTTCGTCACCTGGGACGACCAGGAACTCGGCAACATTCACGCGGTGAGCGCCCGTGGCGGGCGCAGCGAACGGTTGAGCGACAGTCCCGGCCATTACCACGGGCCGCGCTATGCGCCAGATGGTCAGTCGATCGCGTATGAGGCCACTGACGGCGGCTACCTCACTTCTCCTGCCTGGTCAGTCGAGACAGGCGTATTCGTCATCCCTGCCGCTGGCGGTGCTGCACGCCGTATCACCCGTGATGGCAGCAACCCGCACTTCGGTGCCCGCAATGACCGGTTGTATGTCACTCGTCGCGACCCTGAAAACGGTGAGCGGGCCCTGGTCAGCGTCGATATGAACGGCGAAGCGCCGCGGACGCATGCGACAGGCGAGTACCTGCTGCGCTACGAGGTTGCACCGGACGACCGGCACTTGGCGATTCGCGAGAATTACCACATTTACACCTTGCCCCTGCCCCCCGGCGGTAAACCGCTGACGATCACGACCGAAACCGACAGCGTCAGGATGAACCGGGCCAGCGGCGCCGGCGGCAACTTTCCGCACTGGAGCGAGAACGGAACGACACTGAACTGGACCCTTGGCGCAACGCTCTTCAGTGCTGGCGCCGACGAGCTTTTCGTTCCGGGATCCACAGATGACGAGGAAGACGGATTCACGGCGCCGGAAACCGGTACGTCACTGGCCGTGCGCCTCGATGCCGACGTGCCCGAAAGCGTCGTCGCCCTCACTGGCGCTCGAATCATAACGATGTCAGCGGCAGATGGCGGCGTTATCGAAGACGGCGTGGTGGTCGTTGAACGCAACCGCATCAGCGCGGTTGGCAGCAATGGCAGCGTCGGCATCCCCGACAATGCGCGGATTGTGGATGTCTCGGGAAAGACCATCATCCCGGGGCTGATCGACGCGCATGCGCATGGCTCGCAAGGCGTGGGCATCATTCCGGAGCAGAACTGGGTGACCTATGCCACGCTGGCGCTCGGCGTCACCACCGTTCATGACCCGTCCAACGACGCAACGGAAGTGTTCGCCGCATCCGAGATGCAGCGGACCGGGCGAATTCTCGGGCCGCGCATCTTTTCGACCGGCGATATCGTCTACGGCGCGAAGTCCACCTACTTTGCGGACGTCAATTCGCTCGATGATGCGCGGGAACACGTGCGCAGGCTGAAAGCGCAGGGCGCGATCAGCATCAAGAACTACAATCAGCCACGCCGTGAGCAACGGCAGCAGGTGACGACGGCAGCCCGGGAAGAAGGCATGCTGGTGGTCTCGGAAGGTGGGTCGCTTTATCACATGGACTTGTCGATGGTTGCCGACGGCAACAGCGCCATCGAACACAACCTGCCGCAGTCCATGTTGTACGACGATGTGCTGCAATTCTGGAGTCAGACGAACGTTGCTTACACGCCGACGCTGGTCGTGACTTACGGCGGCCTGACGGCGGAGCATTACTGGTACCAGAAAACGGAAGTCTGGAAGCATCCGATTCTCGCCAACTTCGTGCCGCCGCACATACTGCAGCCGAGATCGGTGCGGCGCATCAAGGCGCCGGATGACGATTTCCACCATGTCAGGAGCGCAGCGACAGCGAAACTTCTGGCCGATCGTGGCGTAGCGGTCAGCATCGGCGCTCATGGGCAACGCGAAGGACTGGCCAGCCACTGGGAGATGTGGGGCTTCGCCCAGGGTGGCATGTCGCCGCTGCAGGCGCTGCGAAGTGCAACCATCACGCCCGCCGGGCATCTCGGTTTCGCCAACGACATCGGATCCATCGAAGCAGGTAAACTAGCGGACCTGGTGGTGCTGGACGCCAATATACTCGAAGACATCTTCCAGTCAGACAGGGTGCACATGATCATGCTCAATGGCCGCTTGTACGAGGCGCGGACGCTGAACGAAACGGTAACCGGTGAGCGACGAACCGAGCCTTTCTACTGGCAATAGGACACCTCGAGGCGACCAGGAGGACGCAATACGAAATGGCCACGAAATCGAGACTGCACATACCACATCCGTCGGCGCGACCAGGAGATAAACCGGATTTCAGCTATCTGAAACTGTCGCCGGCCGGCAGCGTCGAGCAGCCGCCGGTCGACGCACGCACCCATGACATCGAGCGCCTCAGTCTCGAACTGGTGCGTGTACTCGACGACGATCACGTGGCCAAGGGACCCTGGAACCCCAACATCGACCCGGGCGACCTGCAGATCGCACTGCGCTGGATGCTGTTGACCCGGGTCTTCGATGAACGCATGTGGCAGGTCCAGCGCCAGGGCAGGATTTCGTTTTACATGCAGTCACTGGGAGAAGAGGCGGTATCGATCGCCCAGGGAATGGCATTGCGACCCGGGGATATGTGCTTCCCGTCGTACCGCAACCAGGGACTCTATCTCTATCGCGGCGTGAAACTCGTCGACATGATGTGCCAGTGCCTGTCGAATACGCACGATATGTGCAAAGGACGGCAGCTACCGATCATGTATCACAGCAACAGCGCCAATATCTTTTCGATATCCGGCAACCTGGGCACGCAGTACCCGCATGCGGTCGGCTGGGCAATGGCCGCGGCGATCAAGGGAGAAGACCACATTGCCACGTCGTGGGTTGGCGACGGCAGCACCGCAGAGGCCGACTTCCATCACGCGCTGACGTTTGCGGCGGTCTACCAGGCGCCCGTGATTCTTAATATCGTCAATAATCAGTGGGCGATCTCGACCTTTCAGGGTTTTGCCGGTGGCGAGCGGCGACCGTTTGCGGCGCGCGGCGTCGGGCTGGGTATCCCCGGCATCCGCGTCGACGGCAACGATCTCCTGGCTGTGTACTCGGTGACCCTGTGGGCTGCGGAACGGGCGCGGCGCGGTAACGGACCGACCATCATCGAACTGGTTACCTATCGCGGTGGCGCGCACTCGACCAGCGACGACCCAACGAAGTACCGGCCCAAAGACGAATGGGCGGCGTACCCGCTCGGCGATCCGGTCGAACGCCTGAAGCAGCACCTGATCGCCGAAGGTCACTGGTCGGAAGAAAAGCACGAGAAGCTCGCCGAACAACTGCACGCCGAGGTGCTCGCCGCCTGGAAGGAGGCGCAGCAGTACGGCACCATGACCGAAGGACCGTTTCTCGATCCCGCTCACATGTTCGACGATGTCTATGCAGAAATGCCTGCCCATCTCGAGGCGCAACGCCGGGAGATGCTCGAGTTGGAGAGCTGACAGCATGGCACAGATGAACATGATAGAAGCGATTCGTTCGGCGCTCGACGTCGTCATGGACAAGGATCCGAATGTCGTCGTCCTCGGTGAGGACGTTGGCTATTTCGGCGGTGTGTTTCGTTGTACTGACGGCCTGCAACGCAAATTCGGCGAACATCGCGTCATCGACGCGCCGATCGCCGAAGGCGGCATCATCGGTGCTGCGATCGGCATGGGCGTCAACGGCCTGCGTCCGGTCGCCGAGATTCAATTCGCCGATTATATATACCCTGGATTCGACCAGGTCGTCAGTGAACTGGCACGTCTGCGCTACCGATCCTGCGGCGACTTTTTCTCTCCGGTTACCGTTCGCACACCCTGCGGCGGAGGTATTCGCGGTGGCCAGACGCATTCGCAGAGCCCCGAGGCCATCTTCGCACACGTCAGCGGTATCACGACGGTGATGCCGTCCAACCCCTATGACGCCAAGGGGCTTTTGATCAGCTCGATCGAGTCGGATGACCCGGTGGTCTTCTTCGAGCCGAAGCGTATTTATAACGGTCCGTTCGACGGCGATCCGGACAAGCCTGCGGTGCCGTGGACAACCCATCCGAAGGGCGAGGTCCCAGAGGGCCACTACACCGTGCCGCTCGCTGCTGCCGAGGTGGTCGAAACCGGCGAGGAACTCACTATTATTACCTACGGTACACTCGTCCATGTCGCGCAGGCTGCCGCGCAACTGACCGGAGTGGATGCCGAAGTCATCGACGTACGCACAATGGTGCCGCTGGATGTTATTACACTCGCCGAATCGGTGCGGAAAACCGGCCGCTGCCTGATCGCACACGAAGCGACCCGCTTCAATGGCTTTGGTGCAGAACTGGTCGCGACCATACAGGAGGAGTGCTTCTATAATCTGGAAGCACCGATCGAGCGCATCGGCGGCTGGGACACGCCGTATCCGCATGCGTTCGAGTGGCAGTATTTCCCGGGGCAAAAGCGGCTTGCCGCCGGCATACGCAAGGTGATGGAGACGCAATGAGCGAATACATCTTCAAGTTGCCGGATCTCGGCGAGGGCACGGTCGAATCCGAAATCGGCGAGTGGTTCATTAACGTCGGCGACCAGGTTGCGGAAGAAGACGTAGTCGCTACCATGATGACGGACAAGGCGGCCGTCGAACTGTCCTCGCCGGTCACCGGCAAGGTAATTTCGCTGGCCGGTGTGGCCGGTGATGTGATCGCGGTGGGCGCACCACTGGTGGTATTCGGCACTGACGGCAACGGTGCCGGAAAGGAAATCAAAGCAGCGCCTGCTGCAGAAGTCAACGTACCCGGAGTTGGAGCGTCAGCAGCAAAACCGGCCGCGGTGGCAGCGACAGAGACACGGAACAAGATCGTTACCTCGCCGGCGGTCCGCCGCAAGGCCAGGCAAGCCGGTATCGATCTCTCGCAGGTGCCGGGCAGCGGCGCCGCCGGACGAATCCTCGGCAAAGATCTCGAGCAGTATCTGCAACGACAGGGGCGTGCCGATTCCCCGCCAGCATCCGCACCGGCCGCCTCCAGCACCAGTGAAACAAAAATCATCGGTTTGCGCCGCAAGATCGCCGAGCGCATGACGGCCGCCAACCTCGAGGTACCGCACTTCTCGTACGTCGAGGAAGTCGATATCACCGAACTCGAAGCATTGCGCAAGCACCTGAACGGCAAGAAAGACGATAATGCCGAGCGCCTGACAGTGCTCCCTTTCATCGCCCTCGCTCTCGTTCGCGCACTCGAATCGTTTCCGCAGTGCAATACCACGCACGACAAGGAACGCAATCTGTTGTTACGCCACGAGGCGGTACACCTAGGCGTAGCAACGCAAACGCCGGACGGCCTGAAAGTACCGGTCGTACGAAATTGCGAACGGCTCTCTCTCGACGAGCTTGGCGCCGAAATTCGCCGCGTATCGGAGGCGGCGAGGAACAACAGTATCAAGCGCGAAGAATTGTCCGGCTCGACGATCACCATAACGAGCCTCGGCAAAATCGGCGGCATCGTCACAACACCGATCATCAATCTGCCGGAAGTCGCCATCATCGGCGTCAACCGGGCGGTCGAGAGACCGGTGGTGCTGGACGGGCAGGTTGCGGTCAGGATGATGATGAACCTCTCCTCATCGTTCGATCATCGCTTCGTCGACGGCTACGATGCGGCAGCGATGATCCAGCGCGTGAGGGAGATGCTGGAGCACCCCGCAACGATTTGTTTGACAGCATAAAGACGGCTGGCCGTAACGCAGACTGGCGGCGAAATTTCAGCGCTGCAATACGCTATCCGAACCAGGGTCGCTGTGAGTCGCGAGCTGTCGTTTATTGAGCCCGGCCAACACGACTACGGCGATTACACCAAGCAGCATGACACCGGCAAGAAACGCGAAGTAACGTTGATGTCCCAGTACACCCGGTGCGTGGTCGAGTATTCGACCGCCGATTGCCGCAAAAAATATGTCCGGTGTGTAGCCGACGAGCGAGATCATTCCGACCGTGGTTCCTGTCAGGTGGACAGGAGTTTTGACCTCCTCCAGTAACGCGAAGTAGACACCGCGCAGTGCAAATACGCCGAAGAACGAAATAAACACGTTTGCGTAGATGGCGTTCAGCCATGCTGCGGACGGCTCGGCCAGGTACAGTATTGCGTAGCTAACCACCAGCACCCCGAACGTTACCCCCATTATCCTGCTGGCGAGGAATTTGTCGGCGAGGATTCCGGCCACGACCGCCGCGAGCGGCCTGATGTAGGCGGCGTTTGCCGCCAGACGCGCGCCCTCCACTTCGTCCATGCCCAGCACCTGGACCGCGTACAGTGAATAGTTATCCAGGCCCTTGTAGCCGCAATACGCGACGACGACGATAAAAGCCTGGGCCCAGACGATCGGCCGCTGCAGCACCTTGAGCATCCCTGCGAGCGGAGGCGTTCGGTGCGCTGCCTCCTGCGAGGTCGCTTCCGGAATGAACAGCCAGACCAGAATGGCTGCGCCGAATGTCAGCGCCGTATAAAAATAAATCACCGCCTGCAACCCGGCGCGCCGTTCTTCGGCACTGGCCGTGCTGACGCTTTCGGGGAGAAAAGCGCTCAGGAACAGGACGGCCGCGCTGGCCGCCGCGGCCGCAACCAGTCCCCGGCCTCCGTCCAGAATGCCGAACGCCCGGCCCTGCGCAAACTCTCCACCCCAGTTGCGAGTCGCCCGGATCATGGCGCCCCAGAACAACAAGATGGTCGTCACACCCCAGTACCCGTAGATCACAGCCGACCACGTCGCCGATGGCATCCTCGCCATGAACAAACCGCCAATGCCGGTGGCGAGCAAAGACAACGTCATCAGTTTGCGATCGGAAAATCGATCGGCAATCGCGCCTCCCGGAAAATACGCGAGCATCGCCATGACGCCGTAGGCCGCAAACACATCGCCAAGCTGAGTGTTAGTGAAGTCAAAAACATCCAGCACCGTTGGCCGGAAATACCGCGGCAAATGAAACGGCAGGCTGAAGATCGTCTCGCCGGCGAAGACGAGGGTGAACATCATCAGCAATCTCGAAGTTCTTGCATTCATTTTGCAGCTTGCTTGTTTGCCGGATTCGAATGATCGTTGCTGTTACAGCATACCTACGGCTGCTTGCCGGGCGTCTTCACAGGATCCGCCGGACGCGGCGGCAGCGTGCCCGGCTGCTCTGCCAGTTTCGACAGGACTTCCTCGATCGCCCGCTCGAGCTGTGGATCCTCACCTCGCAACAAGGCCTCAGGAGGATTATCGACCTCGATATCCGGCTCCACGCCGTGCCCTTCAATCGTCCATTGCCCGTCCGCCGAGCCGGTGCCGAATTGCGGCACATAGACAGTGCCGCCGTCCATCAGCGACCCCAGGTCCGTTATGCCGACGACACCGCCCCAGGAGCGCTTGCCGATCAGCGGACCGAGCCCCAGCGCCTTGAACGCGCCGGGAAATATATCTCCATCAGACGCCGAGTCCTGGTCCAGGAGGACGGCCATGGGGCCGGTGAATACGGCGGAAGGATAGGTCGAGATGTTGTCTATCCCACGGTCGTAATTCATGAATACCAGGCTTCGATCGAGTCTGTTGATGAGCATCTGTGACACGTTGCCGCCACCGTTGCCGCGCACGTCGATGATCAGTCCCTGTTTGCGTATTTGTCCGTAGTACCACTTGATGAATTCGTAGATTCCCGACGCACCCATATCCGGAACGTGCAGGTAACCGACCCTGCCTTCCGTCGCACGATCGACCCGCACGCGATTGTTCTCGACCCACTCCATGTAGAGCAGCGAGTTTTCACTCGTGAGCGGTTCGACAATTACGGCACGTTGGTTGCGGCCCCGTGCGTCATCGGCAACCAGCAGTTCGAGCAGGCCGCCACCCGCACTGGCAAGCAAGGCATACGGATTGGTATCGGCGCCAAGCCGGCGGCCGTTGATGGCAAGCAGATAGTCCCCGACGTCTGCGTCGATACCGGGTTCGGTCAATGGTGAACGGTATTTCGGTTCCTGGTTATGGCCACGCAGAATCTTCGCCAGCCGATAGCGGCCGGAATCGGTATCCAGCTCGAACTGTGCGCCGAGCAGGGCTCCGGCCGGTCGCTCAGGCGCGCCGAAGTCACCGCCTGCGATGTAGGCGTGACCGACACCCAGTTCGCCGATCATTTCGGCGATGAGATAATTCAGATCTGCGCGATGCGCGACATGCACGAGCGACGGCCGGAATCGCTCCCGGAGGGCCTCCCAGTCGTAGCCGTGCATATTCCTGACGTAAAAATGGTCGCGAAATCGCCGCCAGACCTCTTCGAATATCTGCTGGTATTCGATAGCCCGGACGCGCTCGGCCTGCAGCTCGTCGATGCCGACGGCCGCGGCTTCCTGTTCCTCCTCCTTCACCGCATAACGCTTCAGTCCGTCCTCGTGGCGCACCAGCACGTAGCCGCCGTCCACCGCGAGCGCATATTCCTGTACTCCTTCAGCGAGCGTATATGCCTCCCGGTCCTCGATTGAAAAAACCTTGAGCTCAGGTTCAAACGCGGCATCGCGTCCGTAATAAAAAGATGCGTTGCGCACAAACAGCAGTTGCTCTGCAGTCACCGCGAGCCCACCCAGGTTATCTTCGTCTACGGGTACCCGTACAACGCGCGTCGCCAGTCCGGCAAACTCGATCTGCACGTCGACTGTTTCCTCGTCCGCATCTTCCTCGCTGTCGTTATCGGGCTCAGGCAGTCCTTCCTGGTTGCGCGGCAGGTACGGATTCACGCTATCCGCGGTCAGCATGAACGCGTAGATTCCGGTCTCCCGGTCCAGTGCGTAATTCCACTCGATCGAGCCGATCTGTGGCGAGAACATGCGGTCGGACAGGAAATATAACTGCTCGCCGTTCGGCGAGAACACCGGGTTGAACTCATTGAACAGGGAATCGGTGATACGCGTCGTCTCGCGCGAGCGACTGTCCCAGGCATGCAGCGAGCGGTAGCCGTTGGGGTCTGCCGCCGAGTAGGCGAGCCAGCGGGAATCCGGCGACCAGGAGAAGTCGTGAGCCGCGAAGCCTGCGTCATCGGCGACCAGGTTTTTGCGCCGCCCGTCCGCCTGAACGACATAGATCCTGGCTTCGGAATCGCCGAATGCCAGCGACTCGCCATCCGGGGACCAGACTGGATGGTACAACCGTGCAGTGGAGTCCGTCGTTACCTGCACCGGATCGGACTGCCCGAGGTGATCGCGGATATACAATTCTTCTTCGCCACTCGCGTCTGAGATGTAGGCGACACTGGCACCGTTTGCAGACCAGGCGATTTCACGTTCGTGGGCACCAGGGCTGACGGTCAGATTGCGCACCACGCCATGCTCCACGGGCAGCGAAAACACCTCGCCGCGGGCCGCGAGCAGGACTCGCTCACCATTCGGGCTCAAGTCGAAGCCTTCCAGTTGAGCGGCGACTTTGACCGACTCGGAGTGATCGACCCCCGTGTCGTCGCGCACGGTTATCGGCAGCAGGCGATCGTCTCCGTCACGCAGATTCAGGATGCGCAGCACGCCATCGAGCTCATAGACGATGCGATGCGATCCATCGTCGCTGGCCCAGCGCACATTGGCCTCCCGATGTCGCGTGAGTTGCCGGGTCGCGTCACCGGCCGGGTCGAATGCATAGATATTCAGATAGTCGTCACGATCCGAAACGAAGTAGATATTGTCGCCAACCCACATCGGATCGCGATCCGTGCGTACGTGATTCGTGATGTTGCGCGAAGACGAGCCGTCCAGATCGAAGATATGCAGGTCCTGCGCCCAGCCACCCTGGTAGCGCTTCCAGGCACGAAAATCGCGAAATAAAGGCGAATACACGACTTGTTTCCCGGACGGCGACAGCGCGCCGGCGCCCGATACCGGCATTGGCAATGCCACGGGCAGCCCGCCGGAGTCGGCGACCGTGTACAAACGGGAATCGGTCAGGGTGTAGCCCTCGCGCAGGGAGCGAAACAGCACCGCTCCGCCGTCGTTCGTCCAGCCATAGACCTGGTGGTCATAACCCCAGCGCTCCGGCAACGGTCCCTCGGCGGGATAGTAGGTCAACTGGCGCGGTTCGCCACCCTGCACAGGGATGATGTAGACCTGCTCGCTACCGTCGTACTGTCCGGTAAATGCAATCGTCTGGCCGTCAGGTGAGAATTTTGCGAACAGCTCGAGCCCCGGATGCGAGGTCAGGCGCCGCGCATCGCCACCGCTGGCAGACGCGATCCAGAGGTCGCCGCCGTAACTGAATGCCACCTGATCGCCGTGTAAGTCGGGGAAGCGCAACAGGCGCGTTTCGGCCTGTGCCAGCGCTGTCAGAGACAACAAAAAAATGACCGCGAGGAAATGCCGCATGGGTTACTCCGATGATTTTGGCGATTCGTGGCGCAACTAATATGAGCTGCGAAGCGGAGCTTAGCGTGTTATTCGCGTCATCGGTAGGCGCACCACAATTCCGCAGCGAGGCCGCACGGAGCAACTCCCCGGCGTTCCAACGGCGGGGATTCCTCCCCGCCGTTGTGCGGGCTTTACGGGTTCACAGTGACGTTCACCTGCTGGCCGTTGCTCGGCGTGCTGAACCCTGGCGGCGTCGCCAGTGTCAGCACCGTTACTCCGGCAGCCAGGGGATCGAACTGCGGGTTCTGCAGGAACGTGTTCGGCGTGAACACCACCGGGTTCACGGTCATGGTGCCTGCCGCCGGGTTGGAGTTATTGATGGTGACACTGACCGTCAGGCCACCCCGCACACTCAGGTCGTTGACACGATTCAGGGTGACCGGATTCAGTATCGATGAGCGCAGCTGGACGTTAGTGTTGGCCGCACCTGCCGTGGTGGTGATCGTGGGGTTAAACGGTATGGTGAAGCCGGACGGGTCCACCTGGACCGCGGCACTGCCATCGTTATAACCGGCCGCCTGAGCGCTGATCACCGTGGTCCCGAGACTCCTGCCCTGGAGCTGGAAGTTGCCCACAGTCGTGCCCGTGACACCCGGGACGGTGATGCTCGTTACGCCCTCCAACAGGGGGTCGCCGGAGATGGTCGCGATCGTACCCGACGCAACCGAGATCGTGACATCTGTCGGCGCCAGTGGGGCCACCTGGAGGGACACGGTGATATTCCTCTGCAGATCCACACCAACAGTACTAACACCGGACAAAGTAATATCCGGCGCGTCCACTGTCGCGAGGATGACCTCATTCTGATTCGCCGGTGTCTGGAATCCTGCCGGTTGGGTGAGCGTCAGATTGCTGGTCCCTGCCGTCAGGGGCGTGAACTGGCCTGTCGCACGCGAGCCGGCATTGCCCCCCGTAAAGACGAAGGGCGTGTCCATGGTGCCCACCGTGGGGTTCTGACTGCTCACGTCAACGTTCGCCACCAGCCCGGCTCGCACATCTTGCTCCTGAGCGATATTCAGGGTGCCCGTGGTCAGGCGCCAGGCACGCATAAAGAGCGTCGTCGGCGCAGAGAACGTCGTCGTGTTCAGATTTGTACTAAGCCAGGCGAAGCCGGATGGGCCCACCGTGACGGTCGCCACGCGGTCCTGGTAGCCGGCAGCCTGCACGGTAATCGTCGTGGTGCCTTCCTGGAGACCCTGGACGGCCACGATACCGAGGCTGGTACCGCTGACTCCCGGGAGCACGATTGATCCCGTCCCCGCCGTGTCCTGGTCCGTGGATATGAGGGCAATGCTCGGGTCCGCCACCGTGAAAGTCACATCCCTGGGACTCGGTGGCACCACGGCCAGGCTCGGGAAGACCACCTGCTGGAGATCGTCGCCTACGTTGGGATTGGAGAAGTTGATGGCCGGAGCCGTCACCGTCGCCGTTATCACGACGAACTGATTAGCCGGCACCTCGAATCCCGTCGGCTGGGTGAT
>Ga0255052_10002255_pt1 | contig 14057 bp, 7 predicted proteins | sample JV7_2_21_MG_FD_188632 | JGI IMG/M metagenome (GOLD analysis project Ga0255052, IMG submission 188632) | Seawater microbial communities from Jervis Inlet, British Columbia, Canada - JV7_2_21 | ecosystem: Environmental > Aquatic > Marine > Inlet | place: Canada: British Columbia | collected... | reverse complement strand
TCATCGACGGCACAAACAGCGGCATCTTCTTCCGCACATCCGACCTGAAGGACCCCGTCTATACGGGTATCGAGATTCAGGTGTGCAATTCTTACGGCCGGGACAATATCAACAATAAGGGCACGGCGGGGGCGGTTTACGATTGCCTCAAACCGACAAAGAATGCTATCAACAAGCCCGGCCAATGGAACCGATGCGTGCTGACATGCAAGGGCAGCAGCGTGAAAGTGGTGCTCAATGACGAGCAGGTCATCGACATGGATCTGGATGAATGGACAACGGCGAATAAGAATCCAGATGACACCAAGAACAAGTTCGGTACTGCATTGAAAGATTTCGCCCGGGTGGGTCATATCGGTTTGCAGGACCACGGTCGGCCTGTCTGGTATCGTAACGTGCGGGTCAAACGCCTCTGAGTATTGAAATTGCCACAGATGGTCAGGGCCTGTTTCCAAAAGTAGTCTCTGCAATTGACAAATTGTCCGAATCTTGTTATTTAGAGGACTATTCGCAGGGATCGTCATGTGGATGACGTGCTGTTATGCCGCGCCCGAGCGGGCGTGGAAACTCAGAGTTGTATTTGTCCAAAAATAATAAAAGGAAAGATTCATGCCATTGACAGGACTCGAACCAGTTCTCAAGCATAAGGTTGCAGATATTTCTTTAGCCGAATGGGGCCGACTTGAAATGGAGCTGGCGGAAAACGAGATGCCGGGCCTGATGGCGACTCGCAAGAAATACGGCCCCACCAAGCCGTTGAAGGGCCTCAAGGTCATGGGTTCGCTCCACATGACGATTCAGACCGCCATGCTGATAGAGACGCTCGAAGCTCTAGGCGCCGACGTGCGCTGGGCCTCCTGCAACATCTTCTCTACCCAGGACCACGCGGCGGCGACCATCGCCAAGGAGGGCCGAAGCCCGGTCTTTGCGTGGAAGGGCGAGACGCTCGAAGAATACTGGTGGTGCACCGAGCAGGCGCTCACCTGGCCTGACGGTTCGGGTCCGGATATGATCGTCGATGACGGCGGAGATGCGACCCTTATGGTCGTCCAGGGCATGAAGGTCGAAAAGAACCCCTCTCTGCTCGAAAAGACGTATGAGAACAAGGAGTTCCAGATCGTCATGAATCGGCTCACCGAAAGCGTCAAAGAAGATCCCCAAAAATGGACGAAAATCGCCGCCAAGCTCCGCGGCGTTTCCGAAGAGACCACCACCGGCGTTCACCGTCTCTACCAGTTGGCCGAGGCCGGCGAGCTGCCGTTTGCAGCGGTCAACGTGAACGATTCCGTTACAAAATCCAAGTTCGATAATCTCTACGGCTGCCGCGAATCTCTCGCCGACGGCATAAAACGCGCAACCGACGTGATGGTTGCGGGCAAGGTCGTCGTAGTCTGCGGATACGGCGACGTCGGAAAGGGCTGCACTCAGTCCATGCGGGGCCTCGGAGCCCGCGTGTTGGTCACCGAGATTGACCCGATCTGCGCCCTCCAGGCGGTAATGGAAGGCTACGAGGTCATTACAATGGCCGACGCCGCCCGAGTCGGAGACATCTTCATCACCGCAACAGGAAACAGCGACGTCATTACCGGCGAGCACATGGAGCAGATGCGCAACGAAGCCATCCTCTGCAATATCGGCCACTTCGACAGCGAGATACAGACGAGCTATCTCGATGACACGCCCGAGTGCAAGATGACGAACATTAAGCCCCAGGTCGACAAGTGGACCCTCAAGTCGGGCAGGTCAATCCTGCTTCTCGCCGAGGGCAGGCTGGTGAACCTCGGCTGCGCAACGGGCCATCCGAGCTTTGTCATGAGCAACAGCTTCACGAACCAGTGCCTTGCCCAGATAATGCTCGCCGAGCAGGACCTTGAGCCCGGTGTTTACACATTGCCCAAGAAACTCGACGAGGAAGTCGCAAGACTTCATCTTACTCACTTGAACGCAAAGCTGACCCGCCTCACCGAAAAGCAGGCAGACTATCTCGGCATCCCGATCGACGGTCCGTACAAGCCCGACCATTACCGCTACTGAGGACCATGCACGAAATAACTTCCCGTTTTGCTGGGCAATTGCACCGCATCTTTGATCGTTTCTCAATCGCGAAATCCGCGACGTAGAACGGCTACGCCTGTGGTTTCGCTCAATCGAAGCCGACCAAATCTGCAGCACACTTGCCCATCAAATTCAGTAATCTATTTCGTGCATGGTCCTGATCGACGGGCTCAGTGCCAAAAAGCAAGAGACATCGTCGCTACCGCCTCGCACAGAAGAGTGGCGTCTGGCCCGAGTCCGAAAAAGACGTCGTGGTAAGGCAATGGGTTTCATTCGCTCGCCTGGTGCGCGTAGATGCTTTTGTTATCACTTTGTTGGTTTCTTCCTTGGCACTTTTGTTGTATTATCTATGCAGTACAAATGTTGGCAGAGAGGACTACTGTGGAGGTTTGACAATGCAGAGACGTGAATTCTTGGGCAAGATGGTTGGGACTTCTTTGGCGGTCTTATCTCTCGACGGAATATTGGAAGGCGAAGAGGCCGGCTTTGAAAAGCGAGCCAGAGAGTATCTTCACACGATCGCGCCAAGCCGCCAGAGGATCGAAGACTTTATTACGGGCCAATACGGTCCCAGAGACAAGCGCCCCGGCGAGGTTTTTCAGTACGATTCTGAACTGGGCTGGATCCAGCATGAAGCGACAGGCAGCACCGGTGTTGACGGTTCCAAGGTGTTCTATAGTTATGAATCCGACGGCGCCCGCAAAGTTATCAGCTTTGGCGGCCAATCCAGTCGTATTCGTACTTATGGCAATAGTTTCACGCACTGCAGTCAGGCAAACAATAATGAGACATGGGAGGAATACCTGGCGGCCCACATTCAAGAACCTGTTCGTAACTACGGAGTCGGCGGTTACAGTGTCTATCAAGCGTTCAGGAGGATGCTGAAGGTCGAAAAGCAAATTTCAGGCGGATATATCATCCTGAATATATGGGATGACGATCACTACCGCAACCTCGATGCCTGGCGGAGCATCCGCTTTGGTTATGGTTCAAGATGTGGATTTACACTGCCCCATTTAAGGGTGGATGTTGCTAAGGCAAGCTGCGAACAGATAGAGAACATATCGAAGACACATAGAGATCTTTACAGACTTTGTGACGAAGATTACCTCTGGCAAACCTTCAAAGACGACCCAATCTTGAAGATGGTGATGGCGGCACGAGAGGGAGGCAGGAATATTTCAGCCTCACTTATCAATCCTGTGGCGGTTACGTTTGGTATTCCTGACGAAAGAATAGCAGATACCGAGATGGCGAAGAAGATCAAGAAGATCCATACCGAAGCTGCACTGTTTGCGACCCAAAACGTTGTGACCTGGGCCGAGGAGTTTGCCAGAGATGCCGGCAAGAAACTGATGATTATGCTCTCCTTTGGCCGCGGCAACGTAGCGAAACATTTGTCTGGAGAGCCCCGTTTCGACCAGGGCTTTGTTGACTGGCTGAAAGACAGACCCTATTCGATCATTGATATGCGGGATGTTTTTGCCGCGGATTACAGAAAGCACAAGATAGATATCGATCAGTACCTCGCCCCTTTTTATAACGGCCACCACACCCCCAGAGGCAATTTCTTCACTGCCTGGGCAATCAAGGACAGGATAGTTCAGTGGCTAAACCTGAAACCTGTGCCTTATCGTTGAGTTGTGTTGGAGCATCTGGGTCGAGAAAAATGTACCGTACACCTCCTTTAATTCGCGCGATCACTGGCAAGTGTCTCGATGACGGGGGACATCTATGAGCAAGCGTTTTTCGAGCCTGTCCCATTCGGCTTTGCTCAGGGCAGGCTCTGAGCTTGTCGAAGGAACGTTCGCTGGATTTTTTCACGGGAATTCCCCTAACTCGGTCGAGCCGGAACCAAAGAACGCTCAGAGGGTACATAGAAAAGATCAATAACCAACTGAATTAGACACGGATTTCCCAGCGCGGCCTTTGGCCGCAACCAATTTATCTCTCACAGAGGCACGAAGACACAGAGTAAGAATGAGTGAAGAGATTAGAACCACTAATCTACACTAATTGACACTAACAAGACTGAGGTGTTGTTTTGAGATTAGCGAGGATTAGCGCAAATCAGTGGTTAGCAAAGAGCTTCTTTTGGTGTTCTTAGGGGCTTTGTGTAAAACAAGAATAATTAACAGGCATGTAGAGCTCACACGAAGACACGGAGTAAGAATGAGTGAAGAGATTGGAACCACTAATCTACACTAATTGACACTAACAAAGAAAGATCTTTTGGTTTTAACATTAGTGAGGATAAGCGCAAATTAGTGGTTAGAAAAGAGTTTCTTTGTGTTCTTGGTGGCTTTGTGTGAGGTAATCTAACTTACTATCTTATATCAAGATACGATTACTACAGAAACATAATCGAGCAAGAAGAACAAGAAGATGAAGGATTGTAGTACAGATTAACACGGTTTTGGATTCACCATGAAGGCACGAAGTTACACTTCTACATTGGATGTTCCTTGTTCGATATTCGATATTCTACTGCTGTTTACCTCCCGATTCCCTGCTGTCCTGACCACCGGCCCGCTGTTATCCTGGTCTCCTGTTCGTCTGTCCCATCCTGTCTCCTGTATTCTGTTCTTGTCATTTCTTCACTACTTCTTGAACTCATCTTAACTTGGTGCCATTACTTGATGTCCCCGGAATTCAGCGATGGAAGGGAGAAAAAGGTAAGATGTCTCCGGGTTCACACATATCAATTTGGCCGTTAACGGCCAAATCTCATTGGCAAGGTAAAACTGTCGCATTTTGCGGACATTTCATTTGTAGCAGACTAAAGGAACAAGGAAAGGTCTGACTGTCGAAACTCAAGTAAACTTATTTCATAAGGGCAGACCCCAATGGTCACCCAATGGTCACCGGAGAAGTGGTCTCAAGTCAATGCAACTTGATTCCTGGATATTATCAGATTATGATTTGAGAAAGATCATACAAGAAAACCTGCTATGATCTGCCTATTCTATTAAGAATCGAATCATAACATTACTGTGGTAGCGGTGATCCACTTGCCAGGGCCTCCAACAGCTCAGCCGCTCGCGTGGGCGCATCGTACTTGGCAAAATCTGCCTGGATACGTTCGGCATTCGCGCGATAGGTCGGATTGACAAGCACCTCTCTAACGGCTTTTCGAATGGCTCCGGATGTGGGTCGCTGCTTTCTGAGATTGATTCCTGCTCCGGACCATTGCACACGCGCAGCGACCTCCATTTTATCCTCTGTCCCACCGGCAACCACCAGAGGAATACCGTGGGCTAAAGCCCATTGCGTTGCCCCATATCCACCGTTTGTCACCATTACATCCACATGGGGAAGCAGGTGGCCGAAGGGGACGAACGGTTCCGCATACACATGGGCTGGAAGTTCGCTTAACTGTCCTTCTTTCACAGGCACTGCTACAATTTGCATCTGTTCGTCTTTTAGTCCCGCAATTGTGGGGACGATCAGATCATTCAGATCCTTGGCAATGGTACCCTGGTTCACCAATACAGCTGGTTTGGAATCATTTAAGTCACCCCACCAGGGTGGCGCTTCAAAGCTTGGATTGGGCTGGGGCAAAATAGGTCCAATATGGCGGAGGGTCTCAGGTAGATCGCTGCGCGGATACTCGAATGCCGGGGTAGAGATTTGCATTGTCAATGCGGTTTTTTCGTAGATCGTGTTGAAAAATGGACCGGGCAACGGATCAAGGGCGAGTTTTTTCCGAATCACATTTGTATACTTGGTGACATCTCGGAACAGGATGGAAGATACAATAAAACTCAGCAAGCGGTTTCTGGTTTTTGTGATGAAATTGTTCCCAGGCAACAAACCAAGGCCCCAGGGAGCTGTATCACGACTGGGTATGCCCAAAGGCAAGAGAGAAATCTGTGCGAAAGGAATACCTCTCTGTTCTGAACTGAAGTAGAGCCCAAACGCGACTGTATCCCCCAGCAAAACATCCGCCGGAAAATCAGCTAGGACGGCGTCAATGCAGTCTATCATCGTTGCACAGCTATCTATGAACACATGCTTTATCCAGTATTTGATTTGAGCAAGCCCCTTTAATACCTTTAAATCAGGATAGAAATCATAGATGTCCATTCCGTTCGGATCAAGGTCTTTTGGGAAAGGATGAAACTTCGCTCCGGTGGTTTCTACATCTCCCTGATACTGGCGCCCTGTGATCCATACAAGCTCATGTCCACGCTCGACGAGCTTTCGAGCAATGGGTATAGAGGGTGCTACATGTCCGGGTACCGCGCCAGTCCACATGAGAAAACGAGCCATAATTATTCATCCTTATTCTGGGAGCATGCACTGGTCAACGCATCATCTTTTGTTGTAAACATAAAGATACACAATAATCCCTTGTATCCGAAGTTGCCTTCTGATTCAAGGGCTCCTTTCATTTGTAATAGACAGTACACGCCTGCAATAACGGATTACTGATCATCCTCGCAGAGGGCTGCAACATTGTTGCAGGCCTCTGCGATTAACAGTCCTCTCTACACTCACCTGTTGCGAAGTTTATTGCCCGGCAGCGGTGTCGGAGTGCACGGATCATCAAGCTTTAATAATATCAGCAAGAGCCGGGGTGGGGCTGCTTCTCCAGTACAGAAGCCTCCCGCCCACCCAAGAGAGCCAAGATAGGGCTGCGAGCCACGCCCACAGCCCTTGGACAGCCGACAGGTCAGCGCTAGACCCAAACGGCTACTCCGACGGAGCCCCAGCCTCTTCCGGCTGAGGTACTGGAGGTGCCGTGATCTGCGTTATGAGGGTGAGTTCGTCGTAGTAGATGCTCGCGGCTGCCGCGAGCCCATCGGCATCATACTGGGTTAGCGAAACTGATTTCAGGTTGGTCCAATTGCCTGACGCCGGTATACCCATGTAGGGTCCATTATGCGTTCCCCGGTTTTGGAACTCGGTCAGAATGAGACCGTCTCCCATGTCTACTCGACGGACAATATGGCTCTGGCCACTGAACCCCTCGAAGATTAGCTCAGCGAGAGCAATCCACTCATTGCGGCCCACGGTGCTGCCGAGTGGCGCTGCAAATATCATCGCGTCCGAGCGATACCCCTTCGCGTATTCAGGAAGATCATGTGTGTTCCACCGCAAATTCCGCTGGACGTCCGCATCCCATGGCGACAACCCGGTGGGTTCCGGCTCGGGTAGTGCGTAGGTAGGCACAAGTGGAGGCATCTCTGGAACCGGTATCACGCCAAGTTGCATCAGAACACCAGTCATGTCAGCGTACGTAGTAAGACGTTTGACCTTGTCTCCCTCAAACTCCCAGATGTCAAGGTGGGGCATGAGCGCCGAACGGCCGGTTGGGGGAATCCCATTCCAGAGACCTTGATGTGTTCCCGTTGTGCTGTGCTCGGAGACGACGATGTTCCCGGCAGCGATGACCCGTCCCTCTGTCGTTCCAAAGTCTGGGAAACCTACAAACGTCGCCTCAAAGAAGGCCCGTATCTCGGCCTTACCCCTAAGAGGGCCGCCGGAGGGCACGAACTCGGACACTGGATCGTCCGTGAAGTATGACAGCCATAAATCAAGGTCATGTGCGTTCAGTGCCTGGTCCGCAGCATTCCGAATCGCGATCAGGTCGGCGGGTTCCTGGGCCATACCTTGAGTACAGATGGCCAACATCACTATTGAGATTGTCAGTAGTCTTCTCATTTTGTTTTTCCTTCCTTTTTTGGGTGTTAGATTTTCTCCGTCAAATTGTTGTTACAGAATCGCAAAATTGCTTCAAGGCCAGTCCATAAACCCACCTCCTTCTGTTTCAGACTTGTCTGTATATCAAGACAACAAATAGTCCTGCGGCGAATCATGTGTTAGTTGTCCAGTATTCCTCACCCCGTTCTTGGGCCGTCTTTGGATCAGTCAATCCCACCGCCACAGCACGCTTGACAAGATCGATCAGATTGTCGATGCCAAGCTTGCACATGCCGGCAGCCCGATGTGCTTCAATGGTTCTTTTCGAACGGCTGAGCAAATGGGCTATTTCCTTGTTTGCCTTGCCGTCGAGGACAAGTTTCAGTACCCTCATTTCGCTCCGGGTCAAGTCTCCGCCCAGGTAGGTGCCGCGGCCTTCGCCACTTTCTTGCAGTATAGACTTAACCTTTTCCAGAAAGCTCTCTTTGTCCAGAGGCTTCTCGATGACGTCCACAGCTCCGGCCTTGATGCCTTCGACAGCAGTGGGTATGTCGCCGTAGCCGGTTATTATCAGGACGGGCACCCAAGGGATCAGTAGCTTGGCACATCTCAGAAGTTCGACGCCGTCCATTTCGGGTATTCTCAGATCGGTGATAAGTAAGTCGCACCTCAGTGAACCCAAGTTCTCCAGGCAATCTTCCGCGCTGGCAAAACAGTTCACTTCAAGATTGTGTTGTTTGAGTGTCTCGCTGACTGCCCGACGCACATTCGGTTCGTCATCAACAAAAACAATGTGTCGGCTATCATTATTTGTCATCGCTGCTACTCGGTCGAAATCGCATCCCCCCCCCTTTGCAGGGCGGGGGACACACCTCAGTAACGTCCGCCGGACGACTTATCAACCAGCGGGACTTCCTCGAACAAGTGCTCGGCCAGAACGGTAAGGTCCTGGATATCCACGAAGCCGTCGCCCAAAGGCGCCGGGGCAATATCGCAAAGCGGCTCATTCGTGTGCCAATAATCGATCATAATGCAGACATCCACAGCATCCACGATGCCATCGCCATTGAGATCAACGACGGGGATCACCTCGGCCTGCCACAGGTCGAACGTAGCCAGAGCGGGATCCGGCATGGCGTTGGGGTTGTACCGATCGCTACGTCCGAAGTAGAAGGTTGAGTCAGCAGCAGAGAACGTTACACCTTCCTCGTTTCTGACGCTATTGAGTGCCGCGAGACGCACTGGTGGTCCCCACGCGTCTGCAGTGCTTGCCCGTGTGCTTGCGAATAGGTCACCGTTAGCTGTCGCCCCTAGCGGCCCTGCCGTGAAGGACAGCGATAGGCCGTCGAGCGAGAGGAATGGGTACGAAAGATAGTCCTGCGAAGCCATGGTGTTGATGGGTGCGCCGAGATCCACGGCAGTGCCCCAGGGATCATCCTTGGTTGGACGCGTACTTACATAGAGATCGAAACCGTGCCCGGACGAGCGTGCGGTGCAAAAGTAGAGCGAGAGCCCATCAGCCGAGATGTGCGGAGTACCGTCATACTCGAAACTGTTGATCACAGATCCCAGATTGACCGGCTGACCCCATTCTGCTTCTCTGCTGTCCCGCTTTGATACCCATACGTCCCCCCGGCCATGGCCCCCGGGCCGGAGTTCGCATCCGTTGAGCAAAGGTGGCCACGGGTCTGAGAAATAGAGCTCCAGGCCGTCCGCGGAGATTGATGGATTCGTATCGGAGTATGATGATGTGTTGAAAAGTGGGCCCAGATTTTTCGGCGTTCCCCAGGGCGCATCGGTGGTCGCACGGGTCGCCACAAATATCATTTCTTGGAAACACCCGTTGTGGCCAGCCAAACCGGACCGGCCGGACCCGAAGTACAGTTCCAGGCCGTCAGCCGTGACACAAGGCGCATAATCCCCCGACGCAGAGTTGAGATTCAGCACTGGCGTAGGCTCGCCGAACACGAAATCCCCCTTGGCAACCTGACGGCCGAGCAAGAGACCGACGACGACTCCCACTAACAAACCCATTGTTGAATGACGCGATTTCCTCATCTTACACTTTCCTTCTTTCGTTTTCACACTTCTTACCTTTCTCATCTTACACCTACCTTTCTTAAATAATCCACACATGTGATCACCCGACAGATGCCTGCCGGACTTTTGTAGAGCGCGCAGACCTCCTGCGCAACGGTTACCTACTTTCGCTTTTTGAATCTCCCTTACTATCAGCGGAGACGAGACTGGATCCTTACATATTCGCTATCACCTTCCTCGCTCCTCAGACTCCTTCCCCGCATACAAGGCCATAATCTCAGCTTCGGTTAGGGCATAGTTGTAGATACGAACATCGTCAATTAGTCCGTTCCACTCGCGGCCGCCTGAGTATCCCGAGTTTGCACCGATATAGAGCGGCTGGCTGTTCACATCAACAGTGCCCACAGCCCTTATAGAACTACCCAGTCCACCATCAATGTACAGATACATTGTTGTGCCATCGTATACACCTACAACATGATGCCAATTATCATCATTCACATTTCTCGTCCCTCTTAGCGTACCCCAAGGATCTCCTGGTACCTCAAGCCCTGCACAGCACAGATTCATAGTGTCGGCCTGGGAATCCCTCTGCAGTCTCCAGGCAGTATCCCCCTTGTCAACAACCACCTGATAGCGTCTATTAGAGGCAGTCACCCTTATCCACGCTGATATTGTGGCTTCTCCGCACAAGTTGAATCGGATGTCACTTCCACAATCAACCCAATCCTTCTGCCCATCCAGGCTCAGCACGTGTCCCCTATCTGGGTCCAAAACAATCCTGGCATCACCCACGAGCTCTCCATGCAGAGCACTGCCAGAAGAGTCCTGGACCTGCTGGTCATCCGTCTCTTCACACTTCCACCAAGCAACCAGAGGCCGTACGTGTTCAGCATGAACGTGCTTTGCCGATTCATAGAGTTTCAAGCGTGTCTCTAGCTCATGAGGCGATCTCCCCTGGGATAAGTGCTTGATAGCCTCGCGTTGCAGCTTAACGGCCGTAGGGAAGTCACCATTCTCCGCGTGTGCGGCTGCCAGACTCGCGAGGCAGCCACATTCCTGACTATCAGACAATTCGCAGGCCCTTCGGGCTAATGCCAGCGCCTTGGTCCCGTCTCGTAGATCCGCTTCAGGGCAAACTGCCAATAGCCATGCCAGATCTCGCAGAGCAGGGATACAATTTGGATCCGCTCGCAAAGCGGCCTCATAGAAGGCCATCCGCCTGCTAACACCTTCATCTGAATGCCTAGCCTCTATGGCAGCGCGACAGTAAGATTGAGCTAGTGCCGTGCTGATACTGTTGATACCTCCTCCGTTCGCGTAACTGTTCTCTCGCGGCAATGTGCGTAGTCGTTGCAGGGTTTTCTGCGCTTGCTCGAGATCTCCCACCTCAATTGCAGCCCATGCGTTAGAGGCCTCACTATTTTCGCCCGCAAACAGTTGCTCCGCCTTGCAGAGATGCATTTCGTCGGGTGCTCGTTCCCTTTGTTGATATTCCTGACGAACCTGATCAAGGCAATTCTTAGCCTCGCTTCTACGGCCAAGCTGATGCAAAGACATCGCCATGTAGGCCTGATGTGATGCTCCGGTTTTGCCATAAAGAACTCGGTCTATATTCGTAAGTTTCCTGAAAGTCGTAAGGGCGTCGTGATAGGAGTGTGCGTCATACTGCTGGAGTCCGAGTGAACCAAGCTCTTCAGCGCGTCTGATTAGCTTGCCCCTGTATATCGTAGTGTGCGGGTAGTCCAATCCATGAACACGTTGGCTGATTTCCACTATTTTGCACAGCAAATCGTCTGCCTCTGTGTATTGCTCGCGGTTGCGATATAGTGTTTGTAGTCTGTACATAAGATACTGCGAAGTGGGGTGAGCCTCATTGATGACCTGATGGCAGAGTTCGACTGACCTGACCAAAGGCTGCAACGCTTCATCATGTCGGTCTAATTTCGTATAAAGCCAGCCGAGATTATTTAGCAATAGAACAGTGCACAAGTGTTTCTCACCGAGGACTCTTTGACTGATTTCCAGGGCTTCAATGACCAACTCTAGCGCAGCTTTATGAGATTCCTGCGGTCTCCGTTGTCCCCACACCCATGCAATCATGTTCATAAACATTAGCGTCTGTACATGTTCTTTGCCTAGAAGACGGTTACTAATGTCCAGCCCTTTCTGGGAAAGCGATTCCGCCTCATCAAATCGATATGCCAGGGTGTGTTGGAACGCCAAACCATGCATGGCATTCAACACGATTACGTTGTCCTCACCCAACTCACGACGACCTACTTCCAGCGCATTGGCAAATAGTTCCCCTGATTTCTCAAATCGTTTCCCCACTTTTTGATATGCGTATTCCCAGCCTAATATGCACATGGATTCGAGTGTGTCCGGATGTTTTTCACCCAAGACACGTATTCTAGCAGCCAACGCCTTCTTCAAAAGAATCTCCGCTTCATTGTATCGTCCCTGTAGACTGTAAATCTCTCCCAAGTGGCTTAACGACCTAAGTGTGGTAGGATCATCTTCTCCTAGATGCTGACGCCGTATCTCCAGAACTCGAAAAAGATGGGTCTCAGCTTCGTTATAATCACAGAGGTCCTTGTATGTTCTTCCCAGGGTTTCACGAACTATGGCTTCGGACATGGGAGAATTCTCAAATCGGCTATTGAGGTTTTCTGACGCTTTCTGGAGTAAGTATTGTACAGTTACTTCCGGGCTTCTAGCCTGCTCCGGATGTACCGAGCCAAGCAGATCATCAGTGAGAAAGTCGGATACAACCTTTGTTTCAGATCGGGCGGCAGACTCCCTCCGCAGAGCCCGCTCTGCCCGGACATACATCCAGGTACTGAAAATCAGTGCCGCCAACATCCCAGCCAATACAACGGTGACTGCGCTGACCACAACGCTGTGTCGTTGGACAAACTTCCTGGCAACATATATCCTGCTCGGTGGACCGGCCAGGACCGGCTCCTGGTTCAAGTGACGTTTGACGTCCGCAGCCAATTCACTTACTGACTCATAGCGGCGATTACGGTCCTTTTCCAGGGTCTTCATGGCAATCCAGTCCAACTCCTCACGGATGCGTTTGGCCAGCATCTCTGGACTGGTTTGACGAGATTTGGCGATATCCACAAGCGCCTCTCCCAGGGTGCTGATTTTGGTGGAAGGACGTAGTGGTTCCTCTTCCCGAATGATGCGTTGAATCTCGGCGTAGCCTTTGCTTCGCAGATATTCGGCGTCAAATGGCGTAGTACCGGTGAGCAACTCATACAAGAGCACACCTAACGAAAAGACATCGGTGCGGACATCTATACCCAAACCACTCATCTCGGCCTGTTCCGGGCTCATGTATTCCGGGGTGCCGATCATCTGGGCATATTGGGTAAACACGGTCTTTTCCGTAAGCTCCTGATTCACGGCCTTGGCGATGCCGAAATCAATCACCTTTACCACGGGCTGGCCGTCATGCAAAGTCACCATAACATTGGAGGGCTTGATATCGCGATGAATGATCCCTTTTTGATGGGCGTGGTGTACGGCCTGACATATGGGAATAAACAGTTCCAGGCGTTGTCGGGTACTCAGCTTGTTCTTATCGCAAAAGTCGGTAATGGACACACCCCTGACCAGTTCCATCACGAAATAGGGCCGGCCCGTCTCAGTTGCGCCTGCGTCGAGGACTCGGGCGATATTCGGATGGTCCATCATAGCAAGGGCCTGGCGCTCTGCCTCAAATCTAGCGATGACGGATTTGGTATCCATGCCCAGTTTGATGAGTTTCACTGCCACCCTGCGGCGAATGGGTCGTTTCTGCTCTGCCATATAGACAACTGCCATGCCACCTTCGCCAACCTTCTCCAGCAGCTTGTAACGGCCGACGATTGTTCCGGGGGCTTCGCTGAGTGGGGAGTCGTTCAGTGTGACTTCCGGGCCTATGATTGGAGATTCGAGAAAACTGCCGGCGTTGTCATGGAGTTTGAGCAGATCCTCGATTTTGCTCCGCAGCTCGGGATCGTTCTTGCAGGCCTCGTCAAGGTAGGCCGCACGTTCCTTCATGCCTCCGTTCTCTATTGCATTCCAGAAGATTGATTTGACATCTGTTGGTTCTTTGTACACGCCTGAACTCCTTTGTATTTCGTTCTCTACTATACAGTGCGAATTTCACGGCCAAAACCTGCCAGAAAAAGTTGCGGCTTGAAGAAAATTGAGGCCTCGTTCAAAAGCAGGTAACACTTTCGTGGAATTATTGAAGTAGAAAGACCGACTCCCGCCGATAGATAAAGTAACCAACTTAAACCGAAAGGAGTCGGCATGGTTAC
>Ga0255052_10002254_pt1 | contig 14059 bp, 12 predicted proteins | sample JV7_2_21_MG_FD_188632 | JGI IMG/M metagenome (GOLD analysis project Ga0255052, IMG submission 188632) | Seawater microbial communities from Jervis Inlet, British Columbia, Canada - JV7_2_21 | ecosystem: Environmental > Aquatic > Marine > Inlet | place: Canada: British Columbia | collected... | reverse complement strand
TTCGATACATCCGGTCTGCTGTATCTCAGCAACAAACTGATGGTCGATCGCGGATCGCGGACTCTGTGGAGCAATCTTACCGGTGAGCCTGTGGTCGGGCGGCTGGCACGGAGCCCGGTCAGGCTCGAGATGCTGGCCGGCACCCTGACGACGTGGGAGGCATGGCGGCGCCAGCATCCGGACACCACCGTGCTGGATCTGCGGGCCATCGAGAAGGAGATGGGCCCTGTCCACCGTTACGAGTATCGACCCGGGGCGGCTGAGCGCTCGCGTCGCGGCGTGTCCTTTCCTGTCTGGATCGCCAGCGATGCTCTGGGGCGTGACCGCGAAGTCTTCACTCTCCGTCTGGGTGGTGGTGCCAAGGCCTATCCAGTGGACAAAGTGCTGTCCCGGCAGGTGGTCAACGACGAAATCGGGGGTGAGCCGGTGGTCTTGATCGGCGATACGGGCAGTGGCTCGGTGCGTGCCTTTCGCCGCGCCTCGCATGTGTTTCGGGCCGGGAACGATGATCGGCTGCTGGATGAATCGGACAGACTCTGGAAGGTCGGGGAGACCGGCTTGACAGCCCTCGAACCGGGTGCACTGGAAAGCCCTCTGCGTCGCCTGCCTGGCCACGTAGCGTTCTGGTTTGGCTGGTACGCTTTCTTTCCTCACACGGAAGTGTGGTCGGGGTGAGGGTTGAAAGGATGGTGTACACTGATTTTGAGGATCACCTCGAGACTGACAGTAGTCAGAAGCACACGAACCGAGGGAGAGATCCTGAGGAGAGCAGAATGAGAGGCTCCTTTGCAACACGAGTCCTGGGTTTCTTCTTGCTGGGTCTCGAACCCCTACTATGCCCACCCATCGTCGGTCAGGTGATCGACAAAACCTTCGAAGAGAAGACAGATGTCATCGAGGTCCAGGTGCCGGTCAATATCAACGCGCGCGACGGTACACCAGTACGAGATCTGGGTCCCGAAGATTTCACGATCCTGGACAACGGCAAGCAGCAGGAGATAGTCGGATTCCAAGTCGTCGATCTCGATGCCATCGAGCCCGGACCGACACGGCTCGAGATCGAGCGCTCCGTTCCCGCGGCCGCCCGTCGGCACTTCCTGCTGCTGTTCGATCTGTCCTTCTCGGCGCCGAGCTCAATTCTGCGCGCCCGGGAGGCAGCGCGCGCCTTCGTGGTCAACGAGCTCCACCCGACCGATCTAGCGGCTGTGGCCATGCATACTGTGGAGACCGGTGGTCGCATTCTGGTGACCTTTACACCCGACCGAGCCCAGATCGCTCGAGCTATCGATACCCTGGGTGCGCCAAGATTGCTGCAGCTGGCCCGTCGCGACCCCCTGCGTTTCATGATCGACGACCCGGGACTGAGCGGTTTCCAGGCGAGCCAGGCTCTCGGCGGCGGTGGCGATCTCGCAGGACTGCAACAGAGCGTTGTGGCCCACATTCGGGTCATCGCCAACGAGATGGCGAAAACGGAGAAGAGTTTCGATCGGGGACGGGTCTCGTCGTGGTCACGATCGATGGGCGATCTGGCACGGTTCATGGACAGCGTCAAGGGGCGCAAGCACGTGGTGTACTTCACCGAAGGCTTCGATGGCCGGCTGCTCTTTGGACGCACACCCTCGGCAGATGATGCCGACTACCAACAGGACCTCATGGAGATTCAGACGGGACAATACTGGATGGTCGACACCGATGATCTGTACGGCAATGCGAGCCTTCAGAGTGACGTGCACGAGATGCTGGAGGAGTTTCAGAGGGCCGACTGCATCATCCAGGCGGTGGATATCTCGGGGCTGACAGCCGGCACACCGGCCGAGGAACGCAACCGCGACGCCACCCAGGCCGCGCTCTTCTACATCGCCAATGACACCGGCGGTGAGCTGTTTCAAGACGCTAACGATTTTGGCGACCAGCTCGGCAAAGTCCTGCAACGCACGTCGGTGACCTACCTGCTCACATTTCGGCCGAGCAAGATCGACCTGGACGGCTCGTTCCACAGATTGAAGGTCAAAGCCGACGCACCTGGCGGTAGCCGTCTGAGTCACCGCAAGGGCTACTACGCGCCACGACCGTACGAGCAGCTTCACCCCTTCGAGAAGAGCTTGCTGGCCTCGGACGCCATCGCCTCGGCTACCGAGCGACGCGATGTTGCAGTCAATGTTCTGTCGGCGTCCTTCCGGTCCGGCGCGGACCGGGCCTATGTGCCGGTCATCATCGAGGTGGATGGCAGGGACCTATTAGCTGGGCACGAGGAAACACATCTGCCAGTGGAGCTCTACGCCTATGCCTCCAACGAGCACGGGGAGATGAAGGACTTCTTCACCCAGGCAGTCACCCTGGATCTGACACGTAGCAGGAAAGCCTTCCACGCGACGGGGCTGAAATACTACGGTCATCTCAATCTACCTGCGGGCGAGTACATGGTGCGGGTTCTGGTCCGCAATGGCACTACCGGTGTCACCGGCGTGGAGGTTGCCACGGTCACTGTCCCCGCTTACGCCGCGGCGGAGCCATTCCTACTGCCTCCCTTCTTTGTCGAAACGAACAAGCAATGGTTCCTGGTGCGCGAATCGACAGGTGAGGAGCATACGGATTCCGTGGTCTACCCCTTTACGGTCAACGGCGAGCCGTACATTCCGGCCGCGCTTCCTGACCTGCAGTCGCAGGATGAAGCCAGAATCTGTCTCGTCGGCTACAACCTTGGCGAGGGTGACCTCCTCGTCAACGGCACCATCGTGGCGGAGGACGGCACCATCGTGGAAGCCGGGGTCCTGGACCAGCTGGAGCGGACCATTACTGGGATCGACGGTCTGGACAAGCTCTTGGCGACGTTCCGGCCCGACGGGCTGGAGGCCGGCAGATACACGCTCGAGGTCGCTCTGCGCAACGTCGCCTCCGGCGACATCGAGACCAATTCCATTCCCTTCACCCTGGGCATCAGCAACTAGGAGCCCGTGGGGCTGTGGAGTCCCCGGCTCGATTCTTGCTAAGGTCGACAGGGAGTCGAGTTCTGGTTGCTGATTTTGGAGGTGGTCATGCGCAGATTCTTCCTGGTCCTTTGCTTGGGTGTTCTCGTTGTGCCGGAGGCCGGTCTCGGGCAGCGGACTCGTTTTGAAGACGTCACCGACGTGGTCGTGGTCGAGATCCCGGTGCAGGTGATCCGGGACCGTGAGCCAGTTCGCGGTCTGACTGCCGAGGATTTCCTCATCACCGAAGGGCGCAAAAAGAGGGAGATCATCGGTTTTGACGTTGTGGATCTCACCATGATCGAACCGACTAGTGCGTCGGCAACAGTCCTTCCCATCGCGGCCCGGCGGCACTTTCTGTTCTTCTTCGATCTCTCCTTCTCCGATCCCGGGGCCATCGTCCGCGCCCGCAGCGCGGCCACCGAGCTGGTCGACGCGCGACTGCATCCCACCGACCTGGCGGCTGTCGCCTCCTACTCGAGGAGCACAGGGGCCAAGCTGATTCTCGGCTTTACACCTGATCGGGAGCAGGTGAAGCTGGCGATCACGACTCTGGGTCTGCCGCAGCTCATCGAGGCGAAGCGTGATCCCCTCGGTCTGACTCTCACCGATCTGGGAGATCCCCTCGCTTCCAGGGGTCTGTCCGGGGAGTCTTCCGCAGGTGGCGGCGCTGCGGGCCTGCCGGATGCGGAGGCCGAGATCCAGGAGATACTCTCCGCGATCGTGGGCGCCGAGCGCAGGGCAACCTCCCGCAACGAGATTCTCGCCCTCTCGAGCGCCCTGACCGAATTCGCCGAGATGATGCAGGCTATTGACGGTCGCAAGTACGTGGTGTACCTGTCGGAGGGCTTTGACAGCTCCCTGGTTCTGGGTACCCGCGGGGCCGATTTCGAGGAGCAGCGCCAGATCCAGGAGACCAATGAGGCTGCCATGGGGGGACGCTACTGGGAGATCGACTCCAACGAGAGGTTTGGCGACACCAACATGCAAAATCAGCTGAGCGACATGTTGCAGCAGTTCGTGCGGGCCGACTGCATGATCCAGGCGGTCGATATCGGGGGTGCCCAGGCCGGTACCGCAGCGGTGCGGCGCCAGCAGAACACCCAGGACAGCCTGTTCATGATGGCCAACGACACCGGCGGCGAGGTCTATCAGAATTACAACAATCTCAGCGACGCCATGGATGGGATGTTGAGGCGCACGAGCGTCACCTATGTGCTGGCGTTTCAGCCCAACGATCTCAAGGACGACGGCAGGTTTCGCAAGCTGAATGTGAAGCTCAAGGGTGGCTCGCGAGGCGCCCGGTTGGTTCATCGGCCAGGTTATTTTCCTCCCCGGTCCTACACCCAGATGAACCCCATGGAGCAACGCATGTCGGGCGCCTCGTCCATCATGGGTGCCCCCGGGGGACGTATCGACAGCAGCGTTCTGGCAGCGCCGTTCAATGTCGGCGCCAGTACCGCATACGTTCCGCTGCTGATCGAGATCGACGGCACCAGCTTGAGGGCCGGGACCGATGGCAACGTGCTACCCGCCGAGCTTTATGCCTATGCGATCTCCTCCCAAGGCATGGTCCAGGACTACTTTGTCCAGGTCATGGGACTCGATCTGAGTAAGGTGGGCCCGGCCCTCGAGCAGAGCGGTCTCAAGTATTGGGGTCACTTCGATCTGCCCACCGGCAACTACGAGGTGCGGATCCTGGTCCGCAACAGTACTACCGGTGCTGGAGGTGTTGCCACCTCTCGAATCCGGGTTCCCGATTTCGATTCCGATGAGGTCCTGGTCCTACCTCCTCTGTTCCCGGAGCAGCCGGGCAAGTGGGTCTTGGGTCGGGAGGATCAGGCGCGGCAGGGCGACTACCCATATCCCTTCATGAGTCAGGATGCACCTTTCATCCCGGCGGCGAGGCCGGCCCTCCGACCTGGTGAAGCGGCGAGAATCTCCCTGGTGACCTACAATTTTGGCGGTGGGATACCCGATGTCGAGGCAGCGATCTACGACGCCGATGGCGGTCGTCTCGGAGATGTGGAAATCCTCCTCGATCAGCAGGAGGCCGGGACTGACCCGTCCATGATCCGCTATGGCGCCAGCTGCGAGATTCCGGACGTGGGAGAGGGAATCTACAAGCTGGAAGTAACCCTGGTGGACCCCGACAGCGGCGATCGACAGACCAGCGCCATCGATGTCCAGGTGATCGGCTAGGAGCCCGTCCGCCGGCGCTCTAGGCCGGTCGCCTCAGGGTCGGTCACTGTCCGGCAGCAGAACACGTAGCTCGGTTGGGGCTATGTGGCGCGGTAGCTCTGGGCTCGCCGGCTTGGCATACATCGGGTGTCCCAGGAGCAGCAGAGAGGCGGGAATACGCCACAAGACGAAGAGCACGATAATCGCCCGCAGTGAGCTCCCGGCGGTGGGCCATCGATGGGCGATCCAATCTGCCACAGGCAAGCACGCGATGGGCAGGGCGATCAGCACGTGCCACCCCTGGATCAGGACTGGCGACATCGAGGCAGAGACGAGGACTGCCAGAAACATGGCCAGGGTGTAGTGGCGATACCACTCCCGCACCGAGGACTCCGTACTCTCGTCCGGGCGCCGCCGCCGCCGAAAAAACCACCAGCCTGCAGCCAGGGAGACCAGGACTGATGCCAGGGCCAGGATCTGGGTGAGCTCTCCGAGATGGCAGAGCAGCGGCTGGGGAACCGTGTCACCTCCGCCAGGTTCCGTACAGAAGAGCGATTGGCGAAATCGTCGCCCCACATCCAGGGAGCTGAGGCGAAACCAGTAGACGAGCCCCTTCTCGACCGAGTTGAGGCGGGTCAGAAGGCTGGCTGCCGATTCGGGTCGAGCTGGCAGACCGCTGCCCCCGATGAGAGCCATGATCGTCGGGATCAGCGAGATCGATCCCAGGACCGATCCCAGGGCGACACCACCCCAGTGCAGGCAAAGTCGTCTGCGGATCAGGAGAAAGACACAGCTCAAGCCCAGGATCAACACCGAGCCATGCATCTGTGCGGTCAGCAGCAGAGTCGCAGCCAGCAGGGCGCTGGCACCCAGTTTTGCTTCGTTTCGCAAAGCCCGGCACGCTGCCAGATGAAGAGCGGCGGGAAGAAGTAGATAGTTGGTCTCCCAGAGAAACGCCGAGTGGAAGAGGCGCCACGGCGAGAGCCAGAAGATCGCCAGATAGACGGTGGTGAGACGCCAGCCGAAGTCCTTTGCCAGCACCCGGGACAGGATCAGGGCCGCTGCCAGATGAAAGAGGATCAAGACCAGGGTCGAGGCGCGCAGGTCGAGCCAGGCCATCAAGGGCAGCCCGATGAGAATTTCGAGCAGAACTCCCGGGATGGGCAGGTCGCCGGTGGCCAGCTTGCCGAACGGCAGCAGCTCACCATCGCGGGCCAGGGCCATTCCCAGCTTGTAGAGCTCTACCTGGTCGATGTAGATCCAGACCGATCTCAGCCAGAGCCAGATCTGCATGAAAAGGCCTGCGAGCAGCACCGTCAACCACGAGATCCGCCACCGGCGATCCGCTGCTTCTTGACGAAGACCCATTAACGATGAAGTATCTACTGGAATGCGCTCGCTGAACAGGGTCTTGCTGACGGTCTTGATTCTCCTGGCGGCTGCCGGCCTGGCGTCCTTTCTCCGTGCCCGGGGAGACAGCCACCGTCTCGGTGGGGCCACCGATCTCGGAGGCTCTCTGGAGCCCGTCATCGCGGAGTTCAATCGGGCCGTGGACCAGCCGCGCCTGCTGATGGTTCTGGCGCCGGCGTGTCCTGTCTGTCTGGAGGGCGCGGAAGCCGTTTTCAACGAGGTGCTGGCAGAACGCGAAGACCTCCAGGTGCTGGCCGTCTGGATGGAGGCCCTGCCCTTCGACATCACCCGCAACCCCGCCCGGCGGGTCGAAACCTTTGCCGGTGAGCCTCGGATGGTTCATTTCTACGACATGCAACAGGTGGCGGGAAAAGCCCTCAAAGACCGCCTTGGGTGGCCTGCAGAGAGTCTGCCGTGGGACGTCTTCCTCCTCTACCCGGCCGGCGCCACCTGGGGGGAAGAACCTCCAGAACCCGCAGTTTGGTTCCACCAGCGAGAAGTAGCCGACCCGGCCAGATACCGCACCGGAGAGGACCTGACCGAAGCCCTCCTGTCTGCAGCTGAGTCTCTGTAGATCGAAGCATCTGGGATGACCTGTCAGGCGGCCTCTAGACTGTAGGGGAGGGCCTCTGTGCCCTCCCGTCGTTCATCGTGTACAACTGTTCGGTGCCAAGACATCGGCGGGCCGGCACAGAGGCACGGCAGGAGGGAGGGGGCAAGCCCCTCCCCTACAATCTTTTTTGGTTGACACTTCGGGCAGGGCTTCGCTAGCATGTTTCCTCCTCAGCGGTGGTTCGCGCTGAGGATTTGTTGTTTGAAAGCAGGCCCGTAGCTCAGCTTGGTTAGAGCGCTACGTTGACATCGTAGAGGTCAGCGGTTCAAGTCCGCTCGGGCCTACCAGCAAATTTCCGCCCGGCTCGGGGAGCCGGTGAGAAGTTATCGGCACAGGCGCTTAGCTCAGCTGGTTAGAGCGCTACCTTCACACGGTAGAGGTCAGCGGTTCAAGTCCGCTAGCGCCTACCATTTCCTCGAAAATTCCATGGCACAGATCCCATCGACCATCGCCCTGACGCTCCCGGACGGCTCCACTCAAGAGGTGGACCCGGGAACCACGCCGCTCGAGGTGGCCGCGGGCATCGGCGAGGGTCTGGCCCGCGCTACCGTGGGCGCCGAGCTCGACGGACAGCTGGTGGATATCCGTCTACCGATGCAGGAGGGCGGACGCTTTCGGTTGATCACCACCAGGGATCCGGAAGCCGGGATCTTCATCCGTCACAGCGCCGAGCATGTGATGGCCGACGCCGTGCAGCGCCTCTGGCCCGACGTAGAGATCGACGTCGGTCGCAAGGATCACTCCGAGAAGTACCAATACGATTTCCGGTTCCCGCGCTCGTTTACCGCCGAGGACCTGGAGAGAATAGAGGAGAAGATGCGCGAGATCCTCGAGGAGGACAGCGTCTTCGAGCGCCTCGAGCTCAGCCGCGAGGAGGCCGCCGACCTCTTCCAGGAGATGGGTGAGACCCTGAAGGTCGAACGGCTCAAGGACATTCCCGAGGGTGACGCCATCACCATCTATCGAGATGGTCCCTTTACCGATCTCTGCCGCGGACCCCACGTGCAGCGGCTGTCCCAGATCGGCGCCGTCAAGCTGCTGGAGGCCTCTGGGGTCTACTGGAAGGGCGTTGAATCCAACGAGATGCTGCAACGCATCTACGGCACCGCCTTTGGTTCGAAGAAGGAGCTGAACCGGTACCTGGAGCAGATCGAAGAGGCCAAGAAGAGGGATCACCGGCGCCTGGGCGTGGAGCTCGATCTCTTCAGCTTCAATGATCACGCTCCGGCGAGTCCGTTCTTCCATCCCAAGGGCACCATCCTTTACAACGGCCTGGTCGACCTCGTGCGCGAGCTCCAGGAGCGGCACGGTTTTTCCGAGGTCATCACCCCGCAGGTCCTCGACATCGATCTGTGGCATACCTCGGGTCACTACGAGAACTACCGCGAGGCCATGTTTTTCACCGAGCTGGATGAGCGCGAGTACGCCGTCAAGCCGATGAATTGCCCCAGTCATTGCTTGATCTACAAGACTCGGAAGCGATCCTACCGGGATCTACCGATCCGCTACTCGGACTTTGGCAGGCTGCACCGCTACGAGCGCAGCGGCGTCACCTCGGGGTTGACCCGGGTGCGGACCTTCGCCCAGGACGATGCTCACGTCTTCTGTACCGACGACCAGATCGAGGAAGAAGTCGTGATGATGGTCAACATGATCCTCGAGCTCTACGACGTCTTCGCCTTCGAGAATCTCGAGATCGAAGTCTCCACCCGACCGGCCAAGTCCATCGGCACCGCCGAGATGTGGGAGCGGGCCGAAACGGTGCTGCGCACCGCCCTCGAGAACCAGAACATCGAGTTCGATGTCACTCCGGGGGAGGGTGCATTCTACGGACCCAAGATCGACTTCCAGGTCAGCGATGCCCTGAGTCGGCAGTGGCAGCTGGGCACGGTGCAACTCGACTACCAGATGCCGGAGCGATTCGACATGAGCTATGTGGGCGCCGATGGGGCCGAGCACCGTCCGGTCATGATCCATCGTGCCATGCTGGGCTCCATCGAGCGGTTCCTGGGAATCCTCATCGAGCATACGGGTGGGGCCTTCCCGATCTGGCTGGCGCCGGTCCAGGCGATCGTCCTCCCGGTGTCGGAGAAGTTCGCCGCCTACGGTGCATCTGTCCAGGAGAAGCTCGTGGCGCTGGGAATCAGGGCGCAGCTCGACGGCCGCAACGAGAAGCTCGGTTACAAGATACGCGATGCCCAGTTGCAGAAGATCCCGTACATGCTGGTTGTCGGGGCCAAGGAAGAAGAATCGAGTCAGGTCGCGGTCAGGCTGCGGACTGGCAAGGACCGGGGGCCACAGGATCTCGAGACCTTTGCCGAGCCCGTTCTAGAACTTATTGCGGAACGTTCCCGCGACCTGTAGTACAATCCGAACTCTTTTGGCGCCGGCAGTCCAAGCGCCCTCGTAGTTGAAGGAGAAGGCTTTGCCCAAGATCAAGACCCATCGCGGCGCCAAGAAGCGCTTCAAGGTAACGGCCAATGGCAAGGTGCTGAGACAGCACTCCATGCGCAGCCATATCCTGACCAAGAAGACCACCAAGAGAAAGCGTCGGCTGCGCAAGTCGACCGAGGTGGCTGGCAAGTTCTCACGCAAGATCAAGCAATTGATCTAGCATTGACACGACAACCCGGCCAGCGCTGGAGCGAACCGTCCAGCATGGCCCGAAGCCTGGGCTGACCAGGCTACCGCGCGATCACCGACACCGATGATCGCCGGCCCTAACCAGAAACGGGGTTCAGGAAATGCCACGAGTCAAACGCGGCCCGCGTCGGGCGCAACGTCGGAAGAAGATTCTCAAACAGGCCAAGGGCTTCTACGGCACCCGGTCCCGGGCCCATCGCATCGCCAAGCTGGCGGTCGATAAGTCGCTGGCCTCGGCCTACCGCGATCGGCGCTTGAAGAAGCGCAACTTTCGCGCCCTGTGGATCGTGCGGATCAATGCCGCCGCTCGTCTGAACGGCGTCAGCTACAACCGGTTGATCGAGGGCCTGAAGAAATCGGGTAGCGAGATCAATCGCAAGATGCTGGCCGATCTGGCTGTGCGGGATCCCAAGGCCTTCGGCGAATTGGCGGAAACCGCCAAAAAGGCCCTCGATTCGTCCACCCCTGCGAGCTCGTAAGAACCGTGTCTACGGACGAGCTCACCCGGCAACTCGAGGCGTTCGAACAGGAAGCCGTCGAGGTTCGCGATCGCGACAGCTGGGAAGCGCTGCGAGTCCGGTGGATCGGTCGCAAGCACGGGATCGTGCGTTCGCTGCTGGGACAGCTCAAGGATGTGCCTGCAGAGGAAAGGCGGGACTTCGGTCAGGGTGTCAATCAGCTCAAAGGAAAGGTCGAAGCCCGGCTGGCCGAACTGGATGATGGGCTAGCCAGAGCCGAGAGGTCCGAGGCCCAAGAGGCGGCGGCGGTGGATGTGACCCTGCCGGGTCGCCAACCCCATCTGGGGACCATCCACCCGGTCCACCTGGTCACCCAGCATATTGTCGACATCTTCATCGGACTTGGCTACAGCGTCGCCGAGGGGCCGGAAGTCGAAGACGACTTCCACAACTTCGAGGCCCTCAATTTTCCCCACGACCATCCGGCCCGGGATACCCAGGACACCTTTTTCCTGGAGGACGGTCGTCTGCTGCGAACCCATACCTCACCGGTCCAGATTCGCACCATGTTGACGCGCCAGCCGCCGATCCGGGTGATCTGTCCGGGTCGGGTCTATCGGCACGACAACGATCTGCGCCACTCGCCCATGTTTCACCAGGTAGAAGGGCTGGCAGTCGGTGAGGGGATCTCCCTCGGCGACCTCAAGGGGACCCTGGAGGCCTTTATCCACCGGCTGTTCACGCCGGACACAGGGGTCCGTTTGCGGCCGAGCTACTTCCCTTTCACCGAGCCGTCGGCCGAGGTGGACATCACTTGTCCCTTCTGCCATGGGGACGGTTGCCAGACCTGCTCCGGGACCGGTTGGATGGAGATTCTGGGTGCCGGCATGGTCGATCCCCGGGTGCTTCAGAACTGTGGGATCGATCCCAAGATCTACAGTGGTTTCGCCTTTGGTCTGGGGATCGATCGGGTGGCCATGATCCGCTACGGCGTGCCCAACATCCGGATGCTGTTCGACAACGACGAGCGGCTGCTCGCACAGGTGAAGATCTGATGGAGTTCTCCTTCGATTGGATCCGCCAGTACGTGGAGTCGGGTGAGGGTGCACCCGAAGTCGCGGCTCGACTGACGGCGGCTGGCTTGGCTGTCGAAGGTCAAGAGCCCCGGGGCGACGACGTCATCTTCGATGTCGACGTCACCACCAATCGCCCCGATTGCATGAACCACCTGGGGCTGGCCCGCGAAGTCGCCACACTGGTGGGGAAGCCGCTTCTGTTCCCTGACATGGACATCACGGAAACGGACTCTCCAACGGCCGATGCCGCCAAGGTAGAGATCGAAGATCCGGTAGGGTGCCCGCGCTACGTGGCCCGGGTCATCAAGGGCATCAAGGTCGGTCCCAGCCCCAAGTGGCTGGTCGAACGACTCGCGTCCATCGGCCAGCGGCCCATCAACAACGTCGTGGATATCACCAACTTCGTTCTCTGGGAGTTGGGTCAACCGATCCATGCCTTCGATCTCCAGAAGCTGGCCGAGTCGACCCTCATCGTCAGACGGGCACAGGAGGGAGAACGGCTGACCACCCTCGACGGTGAGGATCGCAAGCTCGGTCCCGAGATTCTGGTCATCGCCGATGCCCAGCGCGCCGTGGCCTTGGCGGGCATCATGGGCGGGCTCGAGACCGAGGTCACCGATACCACCACCGACATCCTTATCGAGAGCGCCCATTTCGACCCGACGCGGGTGCGGTTGGGGGCGGCGGCGCTCGGCATGCACACCGACGCCAACCATCGCTTCGAACGCGGCGCCGATCCCGAGATCTGCCGAGTGGCAGCCGACCGGGTGACGGCTCTGGTGGCGGAGAGTGCCGGTGGAGAGGTGCTGGCAGGTGCTCTGGATGTCCGCAGCCCGACCGCCGACTGGCGACTCCATGGCGAGTTGAATCTGGCAAGGGCGGAGCGATTCGGGGGTGTAGAGCTGGACCACGACCGGGTGCAGAGCTGGCTCGAGGGCATCGGCTTCGAGATCGAGACCCAGACCGGAGCTGCCTGGCAGGTGGCCGTGCCCAGCTGGCGCTACTACGACGTGCGACCCGATCCGACGCTCCCTGCAGGCGAGCCGCAACCACCGGTCTTCGAGGCCGATCTTTTTGAAGAGGTTCTGCGTCTGCACGGGTTCGAAGATGTTCCTTCGACGCTGCCCGATGTGGGGGGGCCGGATGCCGGCTCCAGCGCTGGGCACTGGCGCCGGGAGGCTCTGCGTCGGCATCTGGCAGCTTGTGGTTACATGGAGGCGGTGACGTTCGCGTTTCACGACACCGAGTCCGAGGCCCGATACCCGGCAATCGAGCGCGCCGGCGCGCCGCTCCGTCTGGCCAATCCCCTGTCCGAGCTCTACACCGTCATGCGCCGGTCCCTGCTGCCGGGTCTGGTGGGCGCCGCGGAGTTCAATCTGCGTCGTGGCGCCGGGTCGGTGCGATTCTTCGAGACCGGCCATCTGTTTCCCGGTGGGGAAGCAGAGGAGCTGGAGGCAGTGGCCCTGATCGCCGGCGGCGGCATGGGCACACCGTGGGACCGCCATCTGGATTACGACCTCTTTGATCTCAAGGGGGCTGTCGAGAGTCTGACCCGGCGCTTCGGATTGGCGGTCGAGTTCCGTCCGACCGATTTCGAGGGGCTTGTGAGCGGTACCGGCACGGAGATTCTGATCGCCGGCGACTCGAACACAGGGATAGGATACCTGGGTCAACTCGCTCACGACGAGTCGCCTGTGCCGCTGTTCGCGGCCGAGCTGCGGACCGATCCCTTCAAGGTTGGCGAGGTCGGCAAGGTGAGCCTGCCTTCGCGCTTTCCGGCTGTGGAGGTGGATCTGACCCTCACCCACGCAATGGAGGTCTCCTGGGCCGACATGAAGCAGGAGGTCGCAGCAACGGCGGTTGCCGACCTGGCCGATTTCGGGCTCAAGGATCGCTACTCCGGCGAGGGTGTCCCCGCCGGAGCGGTTAACAGCACTCTCTATTTCCTCTACAATGCTGCCGATCGCTCTCTTACTCAAGAAGAAGTGAACGATAGGCAAGAAGCGGTGCGGCAGAGGTTGACCGACCGTTTCGGCTGGAAGGGGTCGACCTGATGGATGTGAAGTGGCTCAGCGATCTCGAAAAGAAGGTGGAGTCGGCGGTGACCGAGCTCCAGAAGCTTCGCCAAGAGACCGGGACCCAGAAGACCAAGATCAAACAGCTCCAGCGACAGCTGGCCGAGGCCAAGAGTTCCGGCAAGTCGGCAACCGGCTGGGAGAAAGACCGCGACCAAATTCGCAAGCGTGTCGAGAAGCTCTCGGCGGGGCTCGAAAAGCTCCTCTAGAGCCCCCAAAAGGCCTTTCTGGCCTGTGTTATAGTCACAGAAACCAGTTGTAAGCCCTTGGGCCAGAGGGACTTGTCCTCACCCAGGGACGAAGGAGGACGACTAGATGAGCTCCAAAGTGACCACTGCCACAGAAGTGGAAATCTTCGGCGCTCTCTATCACGTCCGCGGTGAAAAAGATCCAGAGTACCTCCGGGATCTGGCCGACGAAGTCGACCAGAAAATGCGCGAGATCGCGCAGCAGGTCTCGACCGTGGATACGGGCAAGATCGCGATCCTGGCGGCGCTCAATTTGACAGACGAATTGTTCCAGTGTCGGAAGAATCAGGATGGGGATCAGGGCGAGATACAGGAAAAGGTTCAAGAGCTCGCTGGACGGCTCGGAGAGGCGCTGCAAAGCTAAGAGTATTCGAATCCGTTCAGCAGGT
>Ga0255052_10002252_pt1 | contig 14061 bp, 12 predicted proteins | sample JV7_2_21_MG_FD_188632 | JGI IMG/M metagenome (GOLD analysis project Ga0255052, IMG submission 188632) | Seawater microbial communities from Jervis Inlet, British Columbia, Canada - JV7_2_21 | ecosystem: Environmental > Aquatic > Marine > Inlet | place: Canada: British Columbia | collected... | reverse complement strand
CTTCGAATCGGCGCCAAAGATGTAAAAGTGATGGCGCGGAAGCCGCGCGGGTTCTTCAAAGCTTCCGATTGGGAACTTGAAGACGCGGAAGAGGAAAACGTCGAAATAGTAATCAATCATTCACCTAAAGAGTTTGTTATCGAAAACGGCAAACTGGTCGGCATGAAGTTCGATCAGATGGAATACAACATCGACGAGCAGGGTAAGATTGATCGTGGCACCGCTGTGGGTGAAGTGATGATTCCGTGCGACGACGTCATCCTCGCTATTGGGCAGGATAATGCCTTTCCATGGATCGAACGTGACATTGGCATTGAATTCAATGACTGGGATTGCCCGATCGTCGATGAAACTACGATGATGTGTTCCCGCGAGGGTGTTTTCTTCGGTGGAGATTCGGCGTTTGGGCCCAAGAACATCATTTGGGCTGTTGCGCACGGCCATGAAGCAGCAATCTCCATTCACAAGTATTGCAACGGTGAAGATCTGGCTGACAGACTCCCTCGTGGTGTGACTTTAAGTAGCCAGAAAATGGGAATCCACGAGTGGAGCTTCTCAAACAACTATGATTCGGCCGAACGCCGGCTTATGCCGCACGTCGATCTCAAAGAACGATTCAAGAAACTGGATATCGAAGTTGAGCTTGGCTTCACCGTCGAGCAGACCATCCAGGAAGTTGAGCGTTGTCTGAATTGCGACATTCAAACAGAATTTACAGCCCGCCTTTGCATTGAATGCGATGCTTGCATCGACATCTGCCCAGTCAACTGTCTGACCATTACCGTGAACGGCGATGAGGACGATCTCAGGACCAGGTTGTCGGCGCCGGCTGAAAATACTGAACAGGACCTCTACGTTTCCGGAGGCCTGCCACAGACCGGTCGTGTCATGGTCAAAGATGAGGATCTTTGCGTACACTGCAGTCTGTGTGCGGAGCGTTGCCCGACAGGCGCATGGGATATGCAGAAGTCCGACATTCTGATTCCTCATGCAAGTGATCAAACAGACCCGGCCCCGGCTCCCAGAGCGCGGGCGGCCGGCGAATAAGCTGCAGCCCCGATCAGGTCGATGATACTTGCTGTCCTGATCTGTTCAGATTCAACGACACTCCCTGAGGTAGAGCTTCTGTGTCTAAAGTGAACGACGCCGTCATCAAGATTGCCACGGTTAACGGAACCGGTTCGGCAAGTGCGAACGGCCTTCTGATGAAGGCGATTTTTCGCATGGGAATTCCCGTCGTTGGCAAAAATTATTTCCCATCTAATATTCAGGGTCTTCCGACCTGGTATGAAATTCGCGTCACCGGAGAGGGCTATCAATCCCGCACGGATAAAATCGATCTGATGATTGCGATGAACGCGCAGACTTATAGCGAAGACCTGGCCGCTGTCTCGCCCGGTGGATGGTTTATCTACGATTCGACCTGGCCGCGAAGCAAGCTGTTGGACCGCGAGGACATCAATGTCCTTGGCGTGCCACTTTCGCGAATGTGCAATGAACACTTCGAAACTGCGCGCAGACGTATCCTGATGAAAAACATCGCTTACGTCGGGGTGATTGCGGCACTACTCGGCATCGAACTTGAAGTCATCGATACCCTGCTCAACGAAACATTCGCTTCGAAGAAACAATTGATCCGATCAAACCTGGAAGCAATTCGTCTTGGCTATGATTACGCCGATCAGCAGTTTTCCTGTCCTCTGCCCGTCAGGGTCGAGCGCATGGACAAGACAAAGGACCACATCATCATCGACGGGAATACGGCTGCCGGTCTTGGTTGTGTCTACGCCGGCGCGACGGTCGGTGCCTGGTACCCGATCACTCCATCAACTTCGCTGATGGACGCCTACAAATCGTTCTGCATGACCTATCGCATCGACGAGAACGGCCAGAAGAAGTTTTGTATTGTTCAGGCCGAGGACGAGTTGTCGGCAATCGGAGTTGTTCTCGGCGCTGCCTGGAACGGAGCAAGGTCTTTTACACCGACCAGTGGTCCGGGAATATCTCTGATGAGTGAATTTATCGGCTTCGCCTACTATGCCGAGGTACCGGCCGTCATATTTAATGTGCAGCGTACCGGCCCATCAACAGGAATGCCGACGCGCACGCAACAATGCGACTTGATGATTTGCGCTTATGCATCGCATGGTGACACCAAGCACGTTCTGCTATTCCCGGCCAATCCTGAAGAATGTTTTTATATGGCCGCAACGGCGTTCGATCTGGCGGAACGACTACAGACGCCGGTCATGGTGCTATCAGATCTGGATATAGGCATGAATGACTGGATGTGCCCGGATCTTAAATGGGACGATAACTACGAACCGGATCGCGGCAAGGTCCTGAATGCCGAACAACTTGAAGAAATGGAGAGATTCCATCGTTACCTCGACGTTGACGGTGACGGCATACCTTATCGAACACTGCCTGGCGTCCATCCCAAGGGTGCTTATTTCACGCGCGGATCGGGGCACAACAAGTATGGCGCCTATACAGAAGATGCCAACGACTACCAGGAGGTCGTTGACCGACTGCTAGTTAAGTGGGAGACGGCGCGGACGTTGGTGCCGGAGACGGAGATCGAGTATTCGAAATTCAACAAGCAGGCGATTCTGTCGCTTGGCAGCAGCGATGGGGCGGTGAAAGAGGCGCTGAGCGATCTGAAAAATCTGGGCGTCGGATTGAATTACTGCCGCGTAAAAGCGTTTCCGTTCACAGAGGCAGTCAATGACTTCATTGACAAGCACGATCGGGTATACGTCATTGAACAGAATCGGGACGCTCAACTGCGGTCACTGCTGATACTGGATGTCGGTGCCGATCCTGACAAACTCGTGTCAATGCTGCATTACAACGGCTTGCCATTAAGTTCGAGTTTTGTGATCGCGCGAGTATTGGAGGAAACATCGAAAGGACAGGCGGCCTGATTGCCGCGCTGAGAGTCATAATATGAGCTACATCGCCAAACCGAAGATTTCACACCCGAATCTGCCTCGCAACAAACTGGGCTTCACGATGCGGGACTACGAAGGCTCTGTCTCGACCTTGTGTGCAGGGTGCGGGCATGACTCGATCACAGCTGCGCTTATCCAGGCGGTTTTCGAGCTGGATATTGAGCCGCACAAGCTCGCAAAAATGAGTGGCATAGGATGTTCGTCGAAGACGCCCGCATATTTCGTCCATCAATCTCATGGGTTTAATTCAGTGCACGGTCGGATGGCATCCGTGACGACCGGCGCTAATGCAGCAAATCGTGCCCTGACTTACATTGGCGTATCCGGCGATGGCGATTCACTGTCCATCGGCATGGGGCAATTCGCCCATGTGATTCGCCGCAATCTGAACATGTGTTACATCATCGAGAATAACGGCGTATACGGTCTGACAAAAGGCCAGTATTCTGCCTCCGCAGACGTTGGCAGCATCGCGAAAAAATCACCGCCCAACCGCCAGATGCCGATTGATCCGGTGAGTACAGCGATTGGCCTTGGCGCGACATACATCGCACGCGGTTTCTCAGGCGACAAACAACAGCTTGTCCCGCTGATCAAAGGTGCGTTGACACATAAAGGATTTGCACTGCTTGACGTGATCAGCCCGTGTGTCACTTTCAACGACAACGAAGGCTCGACCAAGAGCTACGCGCATACGAGAAAGCACTTTCATCATGTCATCGATGCGGATTTCATTCCGCCCAACGAGGAAATAGTGGCCGCCTACAACGAAGGGGAAGCCATGCCAGTCGAAATGCACGATGGCAGCAAAATAATTTTTCGCAAACTGAATGAAGATTATGACCCGACAAGCAGAGCTGCCGCATTCAAGTTTCTGCGCGAAAGTATCAACCAGGGTGAAATCATTACCGGCCTCTTGTACATCGATGGGCAAACGAGTGATATGCACGTTGATCTAAGCACTGTTGAAGCACCATTGTGTCAATTGCCATATGACACATTGAATCCTGGCGAGGAAAAACTCACAGAGTTGATGAATCGCTACCGCTAGTCCAACGTGACCTTCAGGCGTGTTGATTGTCTAGCAGAAACGGTTTCCCGGGATCTTCGCAATTCTTCGATTTGCGCTCTACAATGGTCGCCCGTGATTGTCCTGGCAGAACTAATTGTGTTGTTTCCGCCAGCAGAGAAGAAAGAGCAAACACAAACCCGATATCATAGTTGAAGCAACGGTTGCGGTGCGGCAGGAAGGATTCGGAGTAGTTCCGGTAGAAGATCTACGGGATAAAAGATCGAAATAATCGGCAAAGAGTTACCAGCATATGAACAACCCCAGACGGCGATTTCTCAAGACAAGCCTCCTTGGCGGTGCCGCGGTTGTTGCGGGTTGCACCACTGAAATATCGATGGATGAAGAATCCGTCGCCGAACCCTGGCGGCCTCTGCGAATACTCATTCTCGGCGGCACTGGTTTCATAGGACCGCACATGGTGCGGGAGGCGCTACGCCGCGGGCACGAGGTGGAACTATTCAACCGGGGTCGTACGGATAGCGAGCTGTTTCCGGACCTGAAACTGCTGATTGGTGACAGAAACAACAGGCTCGATGTGCTTGAGGGCGGCAGTTGGGATGCGGTCGTAGACAATTCCGGCTATATACCGAGACAAGTTGAGGATTCCGCAAGGCTGCTCGCGCCAGTCGTTTCGCACTACCTGTACATCTCCACGATTTCGGTCTATGGCGATTTTTCAAAGCCAATTGACGAAGATTCTGCTGTCGGCGCCCTGGATGACGAGGCAATTGAGGAGGTGACCAGCGAAACCTACGGCCCGCTGAAAGCACTCTGTGAGCAACGTGTCATTTCGGAGGTCGGCGCAAATCGCGCAACGGTATTACGTCCCACCTACATCTGTGGGCCCGGTGACCGTACAGATCGATACAGCTACTGGCCCGTTCGCACGATGTGGGGTGGAGAGATGCTGTGGCCCGGCACACCCGACGACGACATTCAGATCATCGATGTGCGTGACCTGGCGAACTTCACAATAGATTGCCTCGAGCAAAAAATCATGGGTGTCTACAACACCGTGATACCAAAGGGCTCATTCAAGATGGGAGATATGCTCGAAGACTGCCTTGCGGTGACTATCTCCGATATGTCGCCAACATGGGTCAGCGCTGAGTTTCTGAAAAAGCAAAAAGAAGTTTCTTTGCCAATATGGGGAGACCCTGACGGTGAAAACTCGCAGTCGCTGAAGGTCGATGGCAGTCGCGCTGCAGCCGTCGGGCTCAGGAATCGCCCGACGCGTGAGACGGCCCGCGACACGCTCGCGTGGTGGAAGACGTTGCCTGCCGAGCGAACGGCGTCGATTCGTGTGGGGTTGAGTCCGGAGAAGGAAGCAGAAGTATTGGCCCTTTGGCACGAACAGGGTGTCTAGGAAGCGATGGTGGCTACGCTACGGCGACCCGAAAGGCATAACTAATTGAAAATAAAGGTTTTAAATTTCTCACAAATGTATGAAAAATCGCATCCAAATGGCCATTGGGACGCATCTACTTGGTGAATAGCGGCCAATTAGGCCCCAAAATTAATGGGAGTTCGTAATGGAAGAAGATGTACTAGTACCGTTTATCGTTTTCGCTTCAGTATTGATTGGATTCGTAGCGTTTCTTTATTTTCGGCACAAAGCCCGTTTAGAGACTCAGCACACTTTCAGGTTAGCGCTTGAAAAAGGTAGTGAGCTGAGTCCGGAGTTCATGAAGCAACTCGGAACCCCCGAGCCTGACAAGGACAGGGACCTGAGACGTGCTCTCATCTGGTTCGCGTTGGCGTTGGGTCTCGTGCTGATCGGCTTTGCAGTTCCTGAGCCTGAAGCACTGCGCGGATTGCTGGCAGGTGCGGCATTACCGTTCTCAATAGGATGCGCCTTCATGATCATGTACGTCTATGGGACGAAGAAGGAATCATAAGCGTCAGTGGAAAGTTGGGGGCACCAGGGATTGGCGACAATGAACTGGTTGCCCAGGTGGTGGCACAGCAGGATGCCAATGCATTCGGTGAACTGGTACGTCGCCATCAATCCCAGGTCAGGAATTTCCTGCGGAAGCTCTCACGAGACTATGTTCTCGCAGATGACCTGGCACAAGACGCGTTTCTCCACGCCTGGGACAAGCTGCACACCTTTACCGGGCAAGGCACGTTCATCGGCTGGCTACTCAAAGTTGCCTACACGACGTTCCTGCAGTCGAAACGGAAATCGACACGGTACGGAGAAATCCTGGCAGAAGCTGGCGAGGATGCAGACGCACGGGGCAGCAGGTATACAGAGGATTCGGATGAAATATCAGACCTCGACAAGTTTTTGGCAGTCTTGACGGAAGAAGAGAGAGCGGTGATGATTCTCTCTTATGCCTGCGGGCTGTCGCACAGGGAAATCGGCGACGCCGCGAATATGCCGATCGGAACTGTTAAATCGATTATTTTTCGCGGCAAGGAAAAGGTCAGGGAAAGTTTTGGAATCGAAGATCATAATTATGGCTGACAGACTCAGAGACGAAGAAGATACGAGACTCGAATCTTTGTTCAGGTCCGAACCTGTGCGGGATGACGGATTTTCAGTGCGGGTGATTTCACGTGTCCGGCGCCAGATGTGGGTGCGACGCCTCTCTCTGCCGTTCGCATTTATGATCGGTGCTGCCATCAGTGCAAAACCGGTGTTGCAACTGGCCAATGCACTGCCGAATCTGCTGGGATCCGTGCCAGGCGTTGCGGTAAACCTGGAAAAATTGCCGATTGGTAGCCTGCCCCAGACGTCAACGATCCTCATGGGTGTGATGTTGCTGGCCGCGGTCCTGATGGCCAGCCGCATGCTCGAGGATTGACTCCATTTCGGGCGCCGCCCAAATAGTACAAAGCCCTTCTCAAATCCACGCGCCTCGTCATTGTCATGAACGGCGGCCTCGTATACATTCGGCCGATGAATCTCCGAAGTCAGGTCGAAGAGCTTTTGCCCAACTGGGAACGCTGGTATCCAAGTTTGTTTGATGCCGCCAGCGATCTTGGTTTGATCAGGGCGGAAGTGTGCGACCCGAATACGCTGTTACTTTCTTCGCGTCATTCCAGGATACGCCAGGAGGCTGCCAATGCTCACCGAGAGAAATGGGGTGGGCAGAACGAGGAAATTCAGCCTGTCAGGCGTCAAAGGGCGAAATGATCGCATCGCTGACCGGCGAATAATCAGAACAACTCATTCAATCCATATTCACAGGCATTTCCCATGCAATTCGACCTTGACGCGATTCGCACACAGTTTCCTGCTTTGGCGATAACAGACGCTGGAATTCCGCGCATTTACTTCGACAATCCCGCTGGCACGCAGGTAACCCATGGTGTCGTCGAGCGAATGACCGAGTGCCTGATCGAATCGAATGCAAATATGCGTGGTCCCTTCCGTACGTCGCAAAAGGTTGATGCGTTAATCGCAGAAGCCCGTCAGGCAATGGCCGATTTATTGAATGCTGGCTCTGCCGACGAAATTGTATTCGGACAAAATATGACGACCATTACGCTTCATATGTCGCGCTCAATCGGTCGTCTGTTGAAAAAAGGCGATGAGATCATTTTGTCGCGCATGGATCATGACGCAAACGTTGCGCCGTGGTTGTTGTTGGCTGAAGACCTTGATCTCGTCGTCAAGTGGATGCCGTTCAATACTGATACCTACGAATTCGATCTGGACAGGCTGGACGATATTCTGACGAGCAGGACAAAGCTTATCTGCGTTGGTGGCGCGAGCAACCTGCTCGGAACGATCAATGACGTCAAAGCCATTTGTGCTAAAGCAAAAGAAGCTGGTGCAATGACCTACATAGATGCGGTGCAAGCCGTGCCGCATATTTCCACCGACGTGCAGAACCTCGGCTGTGATTTCCTGGTCTGTTCCGCCTACAAGTTCTTCGGTCCACACCAGGGAATACTGTGGGGCAGGCGTGAGCTAATGGAGCAGTTGACGCCCTACAAAGCCCGCCCGGCATCGGACGAAATTCCTGCTTGCTTTGAAACGGGAACACAGAGTCATGAAAGCATGGCCGGAACACTTGCCGCTGTGGACTATTTCTCCTCGATTGGCGAAACGATGTCTCAGTCTTTTCATGATAAATACAGTCACTTCACCGGTCGCAGAAAGTTCGTTCATGCTGCGATGGATTGTTTGTTTGACTACGAAACCGGACTCGCCGGCCAGCTAATCACCGGGCTGCAGCAACTGCCGCGGGTTCGCGTACAAGGGATAACTTCGCCTGATGCACTTAATCGTCGTGTCCCGACAGTCGCCTTTACCGTTGATGGTGAAAGCCCTGGCGAAATTGCGGCGGCGCTGGCGACCAGAAACATCTTCGTCTGGAGTGGTCATTTTTATGCCATTGAGGCCGTAACTGCGCTGAATCTCTCCGATACTGGCGGAGTGGTCCGTATCGGGCCGGTCCATTACAACAGCGCTGCCGAAATAGACCATCTTCTGGGTGCATTGAGCGAGATCCTGCCACGCGCCAACGTCGCCTGACGCCCTCAATCCCGGCAACTCCCGAATTTCCTACTATCCTTAAGGGTAAGCGCCAAGATAGGCGCCGTATCCTCAACAAGAATAGGAAAAAAATAATGAAGAGACTACTTCTATCTGCCGTGACGGCTGCCTGCACGCTATTTATGGGCGCAGGAATAACATTCGCACAAGAAGGCGTGCCACAGTTCAGACCGGTCGAAATGTGGGTTTGCAATTATAATGATGGCAAAGATCAGGGCGATTTCGACGATGTCCTTGAGGATACGGTCGAGTCGGCCGGCGACGACCCATACGCCGCTTTTCGGTTGTTTCCATATTTCGTCTCCGGCGATCAGGACTTCGACTTCATCTATCTGGGCGTCTGGGAGAGTGGTACGACGATGGGAAGCGACATGGCCGAATACGAGGCAACGTCCGGCGATATAGACGAAGCCTGGAATGAAGCTGTCGATTGTCCGGCCTCCCTGATGTACGCGAGCATGCGAATTCAACAGAATGCCGATACGGGTGGCGGTGACGGAAACTTCATGCTGACCGTCTCAGATTGCAATGTGGCGCATGGCGCATCAACGGGTCAGGCCCTCGGGGCATTAACGCGATTCAATAATTATCGGGTCGCGAACGGTTCGACGGTAGGCACGATTGCGTGGTTCCCGGTATACGGTGGGGGCGGTGTCGAATTCGATTTCAAGCTGGTTCATGTATATTCCGATTGGCCGCATTTTGGCGATTCTTTTCAGTGGTTCGTGGACAATCAGGCGTACCTGGTCCAGGAAGATATGATGAGTGGAGTGGTCAGCTGCGATGTACCACGTGTCTACGGCGGCGAGACAATAATGAATAACATGAACGAGAGCTAGGATTCTGCGTGAACGTCAAAGGCGGTGAGCTATGCTCACCGCCTTTTTATTGGTCAGGAACGGTCGTCGGGGAACTCAACATCGGCCAACGGCGTCTCCCGATTCGTATTAGAATCGAAATGAGTAGCAAATTCGGAGATTTCGGATGATGCAGACAATGTCCGGTTCAATGTTCTCTATCAGATTCGCGCGAGTGGGCATGTTGCTTGTGCTTGCCGTCTTGTTCACCGGTTGCGCGACCACCCGAAATGCGCAGCAGATCGATCAGCTTGAGTCAATCGCTGAAAATCCGCGCGTTATCCTGATGCCGCCAGATATTCGCTACTACCTGATATCGGCCGGTGGAGTACCCGAGCCACACGCCGAGTGGACGAAGACGGCACAGGATAATTTTAGCAGCGCAACTCTGGAATTCGCGCAGTCGATTGGCACCGACCTTACTATTCTCGATCCGGACGATATTGGCGAGACTGAATTTAGATACGAGCGGCTTCATTCCGCTGTTGGTATGACCATTCTTGATCATCATTTCGGCATGACGAAGTTGCCGAGCAAAGGTGGCGGCCAGATTTTCGACTGGTCATTGGGTCCTGAAATCAATGTGCTCGCGGACGAGCACGATGCGGACTACGCTCTTTTCGTTTACTACCGGGATCATCAGGCATCAGGCGGCCGAGTGGCGTTCGCCATACTCGCAGCGGCGGTCGGTGGTGGTTATATGGAAACGGGTTCCGAGTACGGGTTTGCTTCGCTGGTCGATCTTCACACTGGTAACGTCGTTTGGTTCAACGTCGTCGGTGCAGGTAGCGGCGAGCTGCGCCAGGAAGAAGGAGCAGTGGCAGCCGTAAATGAGTTATTCAAGAATATCCCGACAGCCCGGAAAACCGGCGAACAGGAGTGACCAAAACCTTTTGCAAACTCGGCTTCGCGGTGTTGCTCCTTGGTCTTGCTGTTCAAGCTCTCGCGCAGGATCAGCTCGACCATCTGATTGAACCCGGTTACCAGCCTGAGGAAGCTCGGGATGAGCAGGGCCTGTGGATGGAATTCAAGGAAATGGAGCGTGAGCTTAACAAGTCCGCGCTCCTGGTCAGGGACGCTGGACTTCGAAACTATGTCGACGGAATCGTCTGTCGTGTGGCCGGCGATTACTGCAACGACTTTCGCGTCTACCTGGTTCGAAATCCGGGCTTCAATGCGTCGATGGCTGCTACCGGCATGATGCAGGTCTGGACGGGGCTGATCGTCAGAGCATCTTCGACCGACGAAATCGCTGCAGTAATCGGTCACGAAATTGCGCACTACACGCGACTGCATTCGTTACAGGGTTTTCGCAAACTCAAATCGCACTTGGCGACGGCGACCATCTTTGATTTGGGCCTGGCAGCGCTGACTGGTGTTTCCGGGTCAGTCGGACAAGTTACCGCGCTGCTAAGCTATCTGTCGTTCAGTCGTGAGCAGGAGACCGAAGCGGATTTGCTTGGAACTCGTCTCCTTGCTGAAGCTGCCTATGATCCACATGCGTCGTACGGCGTCTGGTATAAATTACTGGCCGAGGAAGCAGCGGCTGCGGTCAAACGGGAAAAGGTTGGCATATTTTCCCGGACCCATCCCAATTCAGAAGACCGGGCGAGTTACCTGAAGACCTACGTTGACACCTGGTACGGCCCACCTGATGTTGAGAACGTGGCGGACCCGGCGCTACTGAGCATTCTAAACAATAACTACCTGCTCCTGATGGAAGATCAACTCGATACCAATCGTTTCGGCAGAACCCGGGCGATCCTGGACCAGCATACGAGAATCGGTGTGGAACCCGGTCTGGTTAATCACTTCTTCGGTGAAATGTACCGTCAACGTGGTCAGGAAGGCGATCAGGAACTAGCGATGGCTGCATATACAAAGTCCGTCGAGAGTGGCACGGCGCCTCCGGAGGCATACAAGAATCTTGGCTACCTCTATTTGAAGAGGAAAGATCTTCAGCGGGCGCAGGACAATTTTCGGCAATATCTGGATGTCAGCCCGGACGCAACGGATCGGGCGATGATCGAGTTTTACCTGGAGGAGGAAGCACGTTGAAGCGCAATAAATTCTTGATGCTGGTTATCGTCGCCGCAGTTTCGGGATGTGCTGCTCCTTTTGCGCTCGTGGCTCCCGGCTCGGTAGTCGTTCAGGACCTGAATGTCCAGGCTGGCGCTGGTTGGAACAAGGCGCCCCGCGCCCGCACAGCGTCCGCCCGCAAGGGTGCGGAGACCTGGACCAAAGATGGCATGTTGCTTGATCGCCTGGTGATCATTCCCGGTGTTCCCGATGGTGAGCCACTTCTTGTGAGCCGCACTAAATCTGCGGCCCTGCCCGTGTTCAGGGCCGACATGCTGCCGAATGAGATAGAGGAATTAATTGAATCGACGATTCTGAAGCTATTTGGTGAGGGCCAGGCTGTAGTCAGCACCGAAAACCTGCGCCCGCATCGATACGGAGCGAATGCAGGTGTGATGTTCGGCCTCAGCGCGACAGTGACTGAAAGCCCGGAATATCGTGGAACGGTTGGCGCATTCATCGCCAACGAAAATTTGTACGTGATGTATTTCCTCGGCGCCGTACCCTACTACTACGACAAACACATCGCTGAGGCCGAGGCCATAATCGGAAGCGCATCGCTCTGATAAGAGCCTCAGGAATTGGCGTCATCGACAGCGTGCATACGGTCACGCCGGTCGACAATTAGCGTCGCAGTTCCCTGACTCGTCCGGAAAATACGTATTGTTGCTACGCCGCAACAAGATACACTAATAAAGCGGTCATACATTATGCTCTGGCTGTTGTATTCATGGTGTAACGGCCATATTTTCGAGTATCCTAAGTCGAACGATCGCGACCCTGGTGGGCGCAGATCCACCGCAGCAATATGAGAGGGGAAGTCCATGTTTTCACGTATTGAGAGTTTGCGTGGCTGGTTACGTCTGACCACGTTTTTGGGTGGTGCCGCCACCCTGTTCCTTAGTGGTGTGTCCTTCGCACAGGACGAGGAAGAGATCGAGGAAATTGTCGTTACCGGCACTCAGATCCGCGGTGCGAATATCTCGGATGCATTGCCAGTATCCGTTTTGCAAGCGGCCGAAATCGAAGCGCTTGGTGTAGATTCCGGCGATGAGCTGCTCGAATTCATGGCAGAGCAAGGCCAGAATTTCTTTAGTGAGTCTGAGAATATCAGCGGCGGCGTCAATTCAGCCCGCGGTGATATGGGTGCCTTTAATCTCCGAAACCTGGGTACCGGCAACACGTTGGTCCTCGTAAATGGTCGGCGGCTGGTCAATTCAGCCAGCTATCAGACTGAAGCGGTCGGTGGAAGCTTTATCCCGGTGAACACCGCCAACTCCCAGACGCTGCCCGTTTTTGGGTTGGAAAGAATGGAAATTCTTCGCGACGGCGCATCTGCGATTTACGGTGCTGATGCGGTGGCCGGTGTTGTCAATTATGTGCTGAAGTCGGATTTCGATGGCTTCAATATTAGAGCGAGATACAGCGGCTATGATGGCTTGCCACGTAATGACAACCGAATTTCTCTTGAGTGGGGCAAGAATTTCAACGGTGGCGCAACCAACATCAGCGTTTTTGCTGATTACTACCGTCGTGACCGCGTTAACTCGCAGGACGATCCTAAATGGGCGGACGACGACTTCAGGCGTTTGTTGCCGGCGGGATCCCCCTGGGGAACCGGGACGTCATTTCGCAACAACAGCGTGCATTCGGAATACGGTCAGTACGACGTCACGTCGAGCGTTGCGGCGCTTGGGCTGACGGGCATCATCTGGGATAGTGCTGGTGAGTTCGAAACCTATCCGACGGGGGATTCACGCTGTCAGTGGGATCTCGGATATGGCACATGCGGTGGTGTGGACGGCCAGGGAACCTTCCGCTACAACCAGAATGAGAACCGCGATCTTTATTCTGCTCTGGATCGCGTGAATGTCTACGCATCCATGAATCACGAGTTCGATAGCGGCATGGAAGCTTATACCGAGTTTTCATACTACCTCTCCAATACGAACACGCTTCGCCACGCATCCACGGAGCTGAGCGCCGTGGAGGAGATGCGGATCGGAGCCAACAACTATTGGAACCCGTTCGGCCCCGTGGGCTCACCCAACCGACTCCCGGACAGTGTCATTGGCACGTTGGTGCCGGTCACCGGTTTGCAATTGGAAGTTGACAATTACCGCTATACCCAGGTTCCACGAGTGGTTGACAACGATGGCAGAGTTTTCCGCTTCTTACAGGGCTTCAGGGGCACATGGGGCGACTGGGATTGGGACGGCGCAGTTGTCTGGTCCAAGGCCGAAAAGGAAGATATTACACACAACAGGATCTCGAATACGGCCATGCAGGCAGCGCTCAACGATCCGACGCCAGCGGCATTCAATCCGTTCTCAGGTCGTCTGAACACCAACATCGAACAGGCTCTGATCGATGTGCGTAGAGACAACGAGACAGAGTTGAAGATGATAGATTTCAAACTGTCCCGGAATGACTTGTTTGAAATGCCGGCGGGCCCTGTCGGGATTGTTGCCGGTGTCGAGCTGCGTACAGAGTCATTTGTTGACGACAGGGACCCGAGGCTGGACGGTACGATCAGGTTTACCGATCCTTCCGGCAACACTTATCCATTTATCTCAGATGTCATGAATT
>Ga0255052_10002251_pt1 | contig 14062 bp, 16 predicted proteins | sample JV7_2_21_MG_FD_188632 | JGI IMG/M metagenome (GOLD analysis project Ga0255052, IMG submission 188632) | Seawater microbial communities from Jervis Inlet, British Columbia, Canada - JV7_2_21 | ecosystem: Environmental > Aquatic > Marine > Inlet | place: Canada: British Columbia | collected... | reverse complement strand
CCAACGCGTCAAGAAGCTTTTTGCCAACGTTCATCGCAATCACGCTTTCGTCGTTGATGTTGACTTCCACCTCACCCGTCACGACCAGGACGGCCCTGACGCCGACGATAATGAGCGAGAGCGTCATGATGATCGCCATGAAGAACAGGACGGCAATGACGAGTTCAGACATCGAAATCGCTCACAGTCGGATACCGGAGAACGCCATGAAGCCGATCGCCATCAGGCCAGCACAAATGAAGGTGATGCCCGTGCCCTGCAGGCCGTCGGGCACGTCGCTGTATTTGAGTTTTTGCCTGAGTCCTGCGAGTCCAATGATCGCCAATGCCCAGCCGACGCCGCTGGAGAATCCGAAGACGATGCTCTCACCGAAATCGTAGCTCCGCTCCGACATGAATAATGATGCACCCAATATCGCGCAATTGACCGTGATCAGCGGCAGGAATATGCCGAGCGCATGGTGCAGAGCCGGGAAGAATCGGGCCAGTGTCATCTCGGTAATCTGCACCATCGCAGCAATCACGCCGATGAAACTGACAAGCGCCAGAAAGCTCAGGTCGAGCTCCGACATTCCAATCCAGTCCAGCGCGCCGGGCCCGAGCAGATACTTCAATAGCAGGTTGTTTACGGGTACCGTGATTGTCATCACGACGATTACGGCAGCACCCAATCCGGCAGCCGTAACGAGCTTTCTCGACAGGGCGAGGAATGGGCAGATGCCGAGGAACATCGTCAGGACAAGATTCTGTGTGAATACTGATTGCAGAAAGAGGCTCAGGTAATTATTCATGATGCCGCCTCAGTCCGATGTACGTGATGAATGCGGAATTCCGCCTGCTCCACCTGATCGGCGCGCCAGCTTCGAATGGCCCAGATCATCAGGCCGATCAGAATGAAGACGCCGGGCGACAGCACCAGCATGCCGTTCGGGTAGTACCATCCGCCGTCATAAACGCTTGGCAAAATCGTTACGCCAAACAAAGTGCCGGATCCAAAGAGCTCGCGAACGAATGCGATGGCCATCAGCACGAGGCCGTAGCCCAGGCCGTTACCCAGACCATCGAGGAAGCTGGACATTACCCCGTTCTTCATTGCGAACGTCTCGATGCGTCCCAATAGAATGCAATTCGTCACGATCAGGCCGACGAAAACCGACAACTGCTTGCTGGTTTCGAAGGCATACGCCTTGAGAATCAGATCTACCACGATGACCAGCGATGCGATTATCGTCATCTGAACGACGATGCGAATGTTGTCGGGAATCTGGCGACGGATTGCACTGATCATCGCGCTGCCGAAAGCGAGAACGCAGGTCACGGCGAGGCTCATAAGCAGAGCAGGCAACATCGACGTCGTTACCGCGAGCGCCGAACAGAGTCCGAGAATCTGAAACGTAACCGGATTCTCGTCAATCAGGGGATCGATCAATGCCGCCTTTGTTTCGGCTTTCATATGCTGTCCTCTCCACCTTGCCGGAGGCCCTGCAAATAGTGTCCAAAGCCCTGCTCGCCGAGCCAGTAACGGAGCAGGTTCGTGACGCCGTCACCGGTAAGCGTCGCCCCCGTAATCCCATCGACCTGATGGTCTACTTGTGAATTGCCTTCCACGGCCACCTGCCCTTTGATGACTTCGATCAGCGCCTCTCCCGAATCGCCATAGACTCTCTTGCCGCGCCACAGATCCAGCCATTGTTGATTTTCGATTTCCGCGCCCAGTCCGGGCGTCTCGCCGTGCTCATAGAACCGAAGACCGACGATCGTGTTGGCATCAGCTTCGAGCGCGACATAGCCGTACATTGTTGACCACAAGCCGTAGCCGTAGACGGGCAATATGATTTCGCTCAAATGATCGTCGTCATAAGCGAGGTAGACGACGGCATACCGCGGTCTCTCCTTGATGAACGCAATGTCGTTGTCGCGAGAAATGGGGCTCTTCGCTGCCGACGTCGCGGGGTCGACGCCGGGAGCATGTTTTCCACTCGACAAATCGATGACTTGTGGCTCGACCTGCTGAAAGAGTTCCTGGACTGTCTTCTCAGCCCTCAGCAAGCCGGCCGCCGCGAGAATATTCTTTTGTCGATTGTGCTCCTGATTCAGCTCGTACTGCGGTCGTAGCAATATCGCCGTACCGGCGACGAGCACGGCACAACAGAAGCTGACCACGAGGGCGACGACCATTGTTCTGACGGGACCGTCTTTTTTCGGATCGTGGATGCGGGGGCTGTCAGGCACGGCGCTTGCGCCTCCTGCGCACATTGGCCCATACGACACCATGATCGATGATGGGGGCGAATATGTTGGCGAACAGGATCGACATCATGATTGCTTCCGGGAATGCGGGATTGGCTACCCGGATGAGTACCGTCAATGCACCGATCAGAAGGCCGAATATCCAGCGGCCCGCATCCGTCTGGGCGGCACTTACCGGGTCGGTCGCCATGTACACCATACCGAACGCAAACCCGCCGAGCACGAGGTGCCAGTGCCAGGGCATCGCAAATAATGGGTTCGCGGCGCTTGCAATGGCATTAAACAGCAGAGCGGTGACCACCATACCCGCGAATACGCCGACCATGATGCGCCATGAAGCAATCCCGGTGACGACAAGAAACGCCGCGCCGATCAGGCAGGCGAGTGTCGACGTCTCCCCAAGGGAACCGGACATGACGCCGAGGAATGCCTGCATCCATGTCGTTCCTGCGGCTTCAATGCCGGCAACGCCACCCTCGGCGCCGATGGACAGCGCGGTGGCGCCTGTGAAGCCGTCAACAGCGACCCAGACGCTGTCGCCGGAGATCTCGGCGGGATATGCAAAATACAGAAACGCGCGTCCGAGGAGCGCCGGATTGAAAATATTCTTTCCAGTGCCGCCGAACACTTCTTTACCGATGACGACGCCGAAAGAGATTCCGATAGCAACCTGCCATAAAGGAATATCGGGTGGAAGGATCAATGCGTAAAGAAGCGATGTTACGAAAAATCCTTCATTGACTTCATGATTGCGCACGATGGCAAACAACACTTCCCATACACCGCCAACGGCCAGGGTGACGATGTAGACGGGCAGGAAATACAACAGGCCGTGCGCCATGCAGGCGAACACATTGCCAGGATCGAAACCGACCGGAGTCAGCAGAAACCCCCGCCATCCGGATGCTGAATCGAGCCCGAGATCAGCCAGAGCCAGGTTGGCCTGATAACCGGTATTCCACATCGCCATGAACATACAGGGGAGTGCTGCGAGGACGACGAAGGACATAACGCGTTTCAGATCGATCGCATCACGCACATGTGGAGAAAGGCGCGTCACGTCTTTTGGCGTGTACAGGAGCGTATCAACCATCTCGAATAACGCACCGTACTTTTCGTATCGCCCCCCTTTCGAGAATCGTGGAGCGACCTGATCCAGGAATTCGCGAAGCCGCCCCATCAACCTGCCTGTTCGATGATTGTCAGGCACTCTCTGAGCGCCTCGCCATAATCATATTTGCTGCAACACACGAACGAGCAGAGCGCCAGGTCCTCGTCATCGAGTTCGAGGCAACCAAGGGATCGCGCCGTATCGGTATCACGCACGAGCAGTGCCTTCAATAGCGGGGTCACCAGAATATCGAGTGGCATGACTTTCTCGATATTGCCAATGGGCACCATCGCCCGTGGACTGCCGTGTTGCGAAGTTGTCAGGTTGAATCGCCGACGCGGCAGGAAACCGGAGACGAATATGCGGCTGCCGGAGAATTTTCTTACACCGGGGGCAAGCCATCCGAAAAATTCACGGCGTCCGCCTTCGGCAAAGACGCTGACCTGGGAGTGGTAGCGGCCGAGGTAGGCGGCCCAGCCGGCGGCTCGCCGACCGGACAAGGCCGAGCCGGAGACGACGCGGAGTGTTCCCGCGGCGAGCTCGCCTTGGGTCAAATCGTCGGTGCTCGCGCCGAGACGTGTGCGCAGGAGCCGCGGCCTTGAAAGCGGCGGGCCTGCAAGTGAGATTATTCTTGTTACGTCCAACCGGCCCGTGGTGAAAAGCCGCCCGATCGCTATGACATCCTGGTAATTGATGTGCCAGACCACTCTGTCGACGTCGACGGATTCCAGCAGATGAATATGTGTGCCCGGCAAGCCGGAAGGATGTGGGCCGGCAAAGCTGACGACGCTGATCCGGTCGTCCTGTGGAATCGTGACCGGGGCGCCCGGCGCCGTACAGACATAGACGTTTCCGGCGGTGAGCCGGGCGATAACGGTCAAACCGTCGGCGAAATCTCTAGCACTTTCCCGAATGATGACCGCCGGGTCTGCAGCCAGTGGCTCGGTATCGATTGCAGTAACGAAGATCGCTGCCGGCTCCGCATCGGCGCGCGGTACGCGGCTGAATGGCCGGGTTCGGAAAGCTGTCCACAACCCCGAGGCCAGCAGATTCCGGCGCACATCCTGCTCGCCGACGTAGTCAAGATCGGCACTTTCCCATGAACGGAATGTCTCCTCGTCCTGACCCTGTAGTTTGATGATCACCGACTGCAGCCTGCGGCGGGCACCGCGGAGAATGGCAGCAACTTTTCCGCTGCCCGGTGATGTGAAATTTACACCGGGATTGTTCTTGTCCTCGAAGAGCGTCTGTCCCAGTTTCACGGTGTCGCCTTCAGCGACCAGCAGTGCGGGCTTCAGGCCGATAGTGTCATCACCAATAAGGGCAAGCGAATGAAGTGACGCAGATTCGGAAATCTCCTGCCTGGGCGTGCCCGCTATTGGTATGTCGAGGCCTTTTCTGATGCGAAATGCCGTTTCGGGACGGCGATTATTCAATTGGCACTCCAGATGATTCCGGCAACCAGCAACAGTCCGCAGATCAGGTGCAGCTTTATTGTCGCCTTGCTGGCCCTGACGAGTTCCCTGTCGAGGTAATGCTCGAATACGATTCGAGTTGAGTAGGCTGCGAGTGGCAGCGCAAAAAGCATGACGAGCGTGCCGAGGGGCAGGACCCGAGACATCGCAAGAACGATTGTGCTGATAAATGCAGATGCGACCAACAGCACGTAGCCCCACCGCGCGGCTCGCTTCCCGACTGTTACGAGAAGATGATTCTTGCCCGTCATTGCGTCGGATTCCATGTCGGGGAACTGATTCACCCAGAGTATTGCGACCGCGAGCAATCCAATTGGCAGTCCGACCAGGTATGCGGCTGTATCTGCACTTCCAAGCAGCGCGTAGACCATGCCGGCCGTGAGCAAGGGACCGAAAGCGAGCAGGATACTGAGTTCGCCCAGGCCCCGGCGCGCCGAGAGCTGCAACGGCGGCGCCGTGTAGAAGTAGGCGAGCGCGGCGCCCGCAGCGCCAAATGCCAGTATCCCGGGACTCCTGACGAGCAACACGGGCAGGGCTGCAAGCGCGGCGAGCGCCAGTGCCATCATGGCCAGCCTGAACAATGCCCGCTCGGTAATGAGTCCGAGCTCGATCGACCGGCTGCCACCGGTGTAAGGAACAAAGTAGTCAGCATTCGCCTCGTCAGTGCCGCTCTTCCAGTCGAAATAGTCGTTGAATGTGTTGGCCGATACCTGCAGGCAGATCGCGCCAAGCAATGCGGATACGAACAAGCCCCACGGAAATGCGGCGATTCCGGTTTGCAACAGAGCCCAGGCGGAGGCGATCAACACTGGCGTCACGGTGGCCGTCAGGAACGGAGCCCGGGTCACGACCATCCACGCCATCAGCCGCGTCGCCCAGCGAATGTGTGGCATAACCTCCTCTGCGTCCACATCGGGCAGCGCCGTGGTCGTGCCGCAATAGCCGATAAGCTCCTTACGACCGTCGAACCGCCTGTAGGTAGGAGTAATGTGGACCTGGGCAGCGAAAGATGTTCCATCCTTACGCAGCAAAGCGGTCCTGGTAGAGAATTCACCGTCGTTGCGTGCAGCTTGGAGCCAGTCGTTCACATGCCCGAGCACGATGAGCCCGGGCGAGAAAAGAGATACGCGCTTGCGCCCGATCACTTCGTCCGGCGAGTAGCCAAATAGTGCCTCTGCACCATCATTGAATGTCTCGATGCGACCTTCCAGGTCACAGGTGACGATGCTGCGAACCGCGCTTTGCTGCATGCTGCTGCCCCATTCGGGCAAAGCCCAATCAATCCCTATTCAAGTATAAAGTCCATGTTACGCCTATAAGGGTTAACGGCTATCGGGCATAGGGATAAACGCTATGCGTGACACTTTTTCGCCCCCGATTATTGGTGCTATTGAATAGCAATGATTCAAAACAGAGATAGTTTGCTTGATGAGCTGTGCGGCGCGGTCGATGCGATGGATGCTGATAAATTCCTGAGCTTCATTGCCGAAGACGGTGTCTTTCGATTTGCATCGGCGCCGCAAGTAGTACGAACGACTTCGAGTTCGATGGCGCGCTAATATCGCATTACAGGATATAGGCTGACGTCTCGCCCCTGTACGCGAGTTGATCAACTAGTCCCGGCGAGCTTTGATTACCTTTCTGTACAGGATGGCTGCAGCCAGAAGCAGCAGGATCAGCGCGGGCAGGTGATGCAAGCTCAGAAGTTCATGGGCTAATGCCAGCCCACGGTCGTCGTAGAGCGTATGCCCGGCAGCGAGACCGACAGGCCCACCGATAAGGCACAGACTAATCAGTAATCTCATTTTCTTCCTCTTTGGCTAGCGAATCTTGACGTTAACGAGTTCATTGCCCTTCGGGTCGGTCACATGCACGGCGCAGGCAATGCATGGATCGAAGCTGTGGATCGTTCGCAGGATTTCCACCGGCTGCTTCGGATCGACGAGCTGATGGCCTACCAGTGCGGCTTCATACGGACCCGGTTGTCCACTGGCATCACGTGGCCCGGCATTCCAGGTGCTGGGCACCACCGCCTGGTAGTTCGCGATCTTGCCGTCTTCGATAACGATCCAGTGTGCGAGTCCACCACGCGGGGCCTCGGTGAAGCCAACGCCCTGGGCCTTTTTCGGCCACGAGGACGGCTCCCACAACGCTTCGTTGAAAGTACGCGTATCGCCGGCCTTGATATTGTCGATCAGGTTGTCGTACCAGGTCTGCATGCTGTCCGCGACGACCTTGGTCTCGAGGGTTCGTGCGGCGGTCCTGCCCAAGGTCGAGAATAGTGCACCGACCGGTACGTCGAGTGTCCGCAGGGTGTAATTTACGAGTTCCTGTGTCGGTTCATGACCGGATGCATAAAGCATCAGCACGCGTGCCAGTGGCCCGACTTCCATGACATTGCCCTTCCAGCGCGGAGATTTGAGCCATGAGTAACTGTTTTCGACATCCAGGTGCTCATACGGCGGGGCCGGACCATCATAGTTCAGCGCCGTTTCGCCTTCATAGGGATGCAGGCCGGCCGACTTGCCACCCTCATAGTCGTACCACGAGTGCGCGATGTACTCTTTCACCTGCTCCGGTGCATCCAGATCGACCTCGTGAATCGTGGACAGGTCACGACCCAGAATTGCGCCGCGCGGGAACAGGAAGGTGGAAACGTCATTGGTGCCGCCTTCCGGAAAATCGCCGTAAGAGAGGAAGTTTCCGACACCCTCTCCCTGGCCACCCCAGTCCTTGTAATAACTGGCGACCGCAAGCGTATCGGGAACGTAGACCTGGTCCACGAAGTCACGCATCTGAACGATAATATTTTGCACTGTTGCGAGCCGGGCGGCGTTGATTGCCGAATCCGAGTCAAGATCGATGGGTGAGGGCACGCCGCCGACCAGGAAATTCGGATGCGGATTCTTGCCGCCGAAAATCGTATGCAATTTGGAAACGTCGCGCTGCCAGGCAAGCGCTTCGAGATAGTGCGCGACCGCCATCAGGTTTGCTTCGGGTGGCAACTTGTACGCGGGATGACCCCAGTACGCTTTGGCGAAAATACCGAGTTGTCCGGCTTCGACGAAATCCTTTACCTTCTTCTGCATGTCCGCAAAGTAGCCTGGAGAACTCTTCGGGAACTTGCTGATACTTTGCGCCAGCCCAGCCGTGGCCTGCGGATCGGCTTTCAACGCCGAAACAACATCGACCCAGTCCAGCGCATGCAGGTGATAGAAATGCATGACGTGATCGTAGACATACTGCGCGCCGATCATCAGGTTGCGTATCAGCTGCGCATTCTTCGGAATCTCATACTTCAACGCGTCTTCGACCGCCCGCACCGAAGCGATGCCATGCACCAGCGTGCATACGCCGCAGATGCGTTGCGTGAATGCCCAGGCATCACGCGGGTCCCTGCCGCGTAAGATAATTTCAATGCCACGAACCATGGTACCGGACGACCAGGCCTCGGCAATCTGATCGCCATCCATCTGAGCTTCGATTCTTAAATGGCCCTCAATTCTGGTTATCGGGTCTACGACTATTCGTTCATTCATGTCGTTACCTACCTGTTTTCTAATCAGCCAATCTGGCCGCTACTGTCTCGACCAGGCTTTCTACGGGTTTCTGCCAACCGGCGTTTTGCGCACCGATCATCAAATTGATCCTGCAATTGGCGCAGGATGTAATGACCGCATCCGCACCCGTCTCGTCAAACTCTCTTTTCTTGATTTCAAATGCCTTTTGCCGCAACGGCGCCGATCGCTTTATCACGTACTCGCCGCAGCCTCCGCCGCAACAATAATTCTCGCGGCCATTCGAATCGGCCTCACGAAAATCGAGACCAAGTTCCTTAAGCAAAGCCCGCGGCTCGGAAATTACACCACCGTGCCTGCCCAGCCTGCAGGGATCGTGATACGTGACCGCACTACCGTTTGCACCAGTCTTCAATTTGAGTCCGCCTGACGAAACTTCGCGGGCGATGAACTCCGATATAGCGAGAACTTCGAACGGCAGTTTCTCACCGACCTCATTCGCGCCCTCCCAGCGCATCGCCTGATAGGCGTGACCGGACTCGGGCAAAATGACGGTAGCGGCGCCGCATGCCTTCGCCTGTTCGGCGATTCTTGTCGTTGCCGCTTTCTGCGTGCTCTCATCGCCGGACACCAGACCGACATTCGCAGCTTCGAATCCTTTGCTCAGTAATGTCCAGTCGGCGCCCACGCGATTCAGTATCTTCGCGCTTGCCGCGAGTGCATCGGGAAACAGCAGGACTTCGGCGGCCGTTGTCAGCAACAGCACTTCGGCCTGTTCTCTGTCCAGGCGTATCTCGGTGCCTTGCTGCCGAATTTTCTCGACAAGCTCCTTCAATTCGACGGCGCCAACGCCGAACACGGTGTTTTTTTCGCGCTGCTCGATCTGCAGCGCTCGTAATTCGGCAGGGACGAGACCGGCGCTTGCGATGCCTTCGCGCATCACATTGATCAGCGTCGAGATGTTAATACCCATCGGACACATCATGTCGCAGCGGCCGCATCCCGTGCAGCCTTCGTACACGAGTTCCTGCCAGGTCTCGAGATCATCGGCCGTGACATCTTTCGTGAACGGTCTGAATAACCAGCGCATCGGGCTCAGTTCGCGACGATAGAAGCGACGCAAAGGCTCGAACTTGTAAACCGGTGAGTATTTCTCGTCCTCCGTTGCTTCGTAGTAGTGACAGGCCTCGGCACACATGCCGCAATGGATGCAGGTCTCGAGATCGACTGCCATGTGGCTGTCGAGTTTGTCCAGAAACGTATTTTTGGCGCGTCGCACGCGCTCATCGTCGGAGAGATCGTCCGCCGGCAGGTCGCGGCCGAGGCGCTCGAGCGACTCACGAAAAATGCGGAATGCTGTGTTGTCGGCGTTCATGCTTTGACTCCCTTGCGTCCGAAACTGGCGCCCGCATCGAAACGGGACGGAAACGTCAATGCGGTATGCATCAACTTGCCGAACGGGAACCAGACGAATAACGCCTCGACACTGAGGAGGTGTATCGCGAGCAAAGTCTCATAACGTGCACCGACATGAGCGAATGCAAGTATCCCGGTAATCAACGGAACGATGACCACGAGGATGCTGATGTAGTCGTCCACGTTGGAGATCAGTCGTTGAACCGGATGGCTCGCACGGCGAATCAGCAGCGCGAGCAGGATGGCCAGCGAAACGGCGGCAGTGCCCAGGATCACGGGATTGGGCAGATGTGGCCAGCCGAAGCCCAGAACGGACTCGAAGAACATGATATGCGGCGCGAAAAAGAGGACCGAGATGAAAAGCGCGATGTGCCAGGCATAGCCCGAGAGATGTTGAAAGCGAATCCTCTTCTCGAACTGATGCTCAGGCAACGATCGTGTTGCGATTGTTTTCAGTCCGTCCCTGAGCATGGTTTTTCGACGCGGCTTCGACAGGTCTTTCTTCGCCATGATCAGTAATGCACCGATGATCCGCCACATGACACCGAATACCAGGATGATCAATGACCATTGCAGGGCGGGACCGCGGGCGAAATCGAGCAGAGTCATGATGACGTTGCCTCCTCATTTGCCTGGGTCTTTTTCTTGCGAGCCCGGGCAGCCAGTGCGGAGCCCACGCCAATTGCTGCGCCGGCAGCGGCTGCGCCAATTAACGCTTCGCGCGAACCCCAGAGTCCAGCGGCGATCGGTGTGTAGAAACTACCGTGGTCCCAAAAGTCCGGTTCCGAACAACCGAGACAACCGTGGCCCGAGCCAATCGGATAACTCGTGCCTTCGTTCCATTTCAGCGTTGCGCAGGCGTTATAGGTAGTCGGTCCCTTGCAGCCGAGTTCGTACAGGCACCAACCCTTGCGGGCACCTTCATCGTCGAAGGTGTGCGCAAACTTGCCCCGCTCGTAGAATGGTCTGCGGTAACAGCGATCGTGAATGTTCTGACCGAAGAATGCGGCCGGTCTGCCGAGTTCGTCGAGCTCCGGAATAGTGCCGAAGGTCAGGAAGTGTGCAAGCACGCCCGTGATAACGACCGGAATCGGCGGACATCCGGACACATTGATGATCGGCTTGTCGGTAATGATGTCCGAGACACTAACCGCGCCGGTCGGATTCGGGTTCGCATGCGGTAAGCCACCGAATGCGGCACAGGTGCCGACGGCAATGACCGCCGCCGCATTGGCCGCGGTCTCTTTGAGCATATCGAGATTGCTGATGCCGGCAATCGTCGAATATCCCGGATTGGCTAATGGTATCGATCCGTCGACGACCAGCAGATAACTGCCCTCGTTCTCTTCCATCGCCGCCATCCGTGCGGCCTCGGCACCTTCACCGGCCGCAGCCTGAAGCGTGTGATGATAATCGAGCGAGATCGCGTCAAAGATCAGTGATTCCACCGTCGGTGCGTGCGATCGGGTCAGCGATTCCGTGCAGCCTGTGCATTCCTGAAACGACAGCCAGATGACTGACGGCCGCCGGGCGGCAGCCAACGCTTCCGCCACCTGTGCGATCGCCGATGGCGGCAACGCCATCAGGGACGCGGTTGCGGAGCAAAACTTCAGGAAGCCGCGGCGCGAAACGCCATGGGCGTGCAAATATTCACCCAGTGTTTGGTCTTTGTGCATCGTAGTTCCTCTTCTCGGCATCTTTGGAATCCAGCGGGAATTCCACAACCTTGTTTCTCACTGCAAGCTCGTTCTCGAGTCTGCAAATACCACGTTCGATGTCCGCTTCCTGTGATTTCAGTAACTCGGGGCAACGCGTGACCTCGATGAACTGTGCCACTAACGTGCCGTCGTCATTTCGGTGCGTAACCAGCCAGACGCCGGCGTACGATGTCTCGGAAATCACGGTAGGCCCGAGCGCATTTATTTCTGCGCGGACCTCGCCTTCGCCAAGCACCGCCTCTATGCGCTCTTCCTCGCCTGGCGCCAGTGGCAGGCTGCGCAAATCGATTACCGTTCCCTCCTTGCCGTCTGCAACGCGCCGTAATGCGTGCCGAATCTCGTGCAACAGGGGTTCGACGTTGCCCGTAGTCGTTTCAATGCCAACGGGAATGTCCTTGAGCGAACTCATTGATTCACCGCCTTTGTGAAAGATTGTCCCGTCCATTTGTAGTAAAGATCTGCTGCCAGCGCGGCCGCCTCCGGCGCGGCCGCCCTGACAGCTGCGCCGGGACTGTCGTCCCAGCCCAGATAAACCGGTTGTATTCCGATCAGGGCGTAGTTTTCGGGCATGGTGTCAAGGAGGCGCGCAATGTCCATCAGGTCGGCGAATCCGACCTCGTGAACACTGAGGCAGCCTGAAAGAAGAAAGTCATCCAGCTCGGCGCCCTCGAACGCTCGTACAGTGCCCGGCTTTCCATCCAGTTGCGCCGCATCGAATATGATCAGGTTGTTGGCTTCGGCGATTGCATTGGCGAGCGTGAAGCTCAACGTGCCGCCGTCAAGAAATTCAGTATCGGGAAGTGAGTAGTGGTTTTTCAGGAAGTGCATCGCATAAACGCCGGCGCCTTCGTCAGCAAGCAACGTGTTTCCGACACCGAGGAGGAGCGTCTTCAATTTCCTGATCCCAGGGTTCCGACATTGGTCATGTCAATTCCCACGGCAGGCGGCAATTATCTCCTTTGCTGACCGCCCTCAGGCGCACTCCGCCACATCACAAGAATAGGCGTGGTTTTAGTACATAAGAATAAGCGTTATTACGTACTGTAGGTGGCTACCTACTGAGACAAAATCGATTCGTAACAAAAAATTTTCGCAACGTCGCCAAAGCTGCGTGCAGGGAGAAATCATGTGTCTCGCCATCCCCATGCAAGTGAAGTCGATCGATGACTTCCAGTGCGTCTGCGAAGCACGTGGGATCGAGCGTGAAGTCAGTCTTTTCATGCTGCAGGGCGAAGAACTCACGCCCGGTGATTTCGTACTCGTGCATGTCGGCTATGCAATCCAGAAAGTTTCCGAGGAGCACGCAGCGGAATCCTGGGAGCTCTTCGATGAAATGTTGGCGGCCGATGCATGAGCTCGCAATATGCCAGGCACTGATAAGCGAAGTTGCCGCAGTCGCCGGAGCTGAACAGGCAAGATCAGTCACCGATGTCTATGTTCGTGTCGGGCCACTGTCCGGTGTCGAGCATGCCCTGATGCGAAACTCTTTTCCGGTTGCCTCGGCCGGTACGATCGCGCGCGATGCAATGCTGCATCTCGAAGTAACTTCAGTCCGTGTGCACTGCAGCGAATGCGGCACCGAGACTGTGGCAAAGGCAAGTCGCCTGACCTGCGGGTCCTGCGGCAACTGGCGAACGCAACTGGTGAGTGGCGACGAATTGCTGCTACAGCGTGTCGTGATGCAAGGCAACCATAAGCGGGAGGCGATCGATGTGTGATACCTGTGGATGCAGCGCAACGGCCAACCCCGAATCAGTGGAGGTCCTGAAGGGCCTGCTCGCTGCGAACGATCATCAGGCGATGCACAATCGCGAGCATCTCGATCGCCACCGCACGCTGGCCATCAACCTGATGTCCTCGCCGGGCGCTGGCAAGACATCACTCCTCGAAGCGACGATAGACGCGCTCTCCGAAAAACTGAACATGGCCGTTATCGAGGGTGACCTCGAGACGGAGAACGATGCAAACCGGATTCGCGGAAAAGGCGTAACGGCGATTCAGATCTGCACCGGAACAGCATGCCATCTGGATGCAAACATGGTGCACACGGCACTGCATCAACTGCCGTTGCACAAGCTGGATGTCGTTTTCATCGAGAATGTCGGCAACCTGGTCTGTCCGGCGAGCTTCGATCTCGGGCAACACGTGAACGTCGCGCTTCTGTCGACTCCGGAAGGTGACGACAAGGCGGCCAAGTATCCGGTCATGTTCCGCGCAGCCGACCTTATTCTGATTACGAAGTCGGATTTGCTCAGCCTGCTGGATGACTTCGATCCGGAGAAGGCTGCCTCGCATGTTCGGGCGCTCGCAAATCCGGCGCCGATCCATACGCTGTCCGCCCGCAACGGCTCCGGTTTGCACGCCTGGTTCGACTGGATTGCCGGGCAAATGAGCCAAATGAATGCGGGAGTTCGCCAATGAGTCAGTCCGCGGAATTCTGGCTCGAAGCGCTGCACGGACTCGGATTGAGCGGGCGAGTGAGAATCATGAATGTCTGCGGCGGACACGAGCGCGCCATATCGCTGGCCGGACTACGGACAGCCATTCCGGACAATATCGAACTCGTGCCGGGCCC
>Ga0255052_10002248_pt1 | contig 14065 bp, 14 predicted proteins | sample JV7_2_21_MG_FD_188632 | JGI IMG/M metagenome (GOLD analysis project Ga0255052, IMG submission 188632) | Seawater microbial communities from Jervis Inlet, British Columbia, Canada - JV7_2_21 | ecosystem: Environmental > Aquatic > Marine > Inlet | place: Canada: British Columbia | collected... | reverse complement strand
GACAAACGATGATCTTTACCTGCACGACTGCACAATTGAGGAAAGAGAGGAATACGAGCCTCACCTGAAGAATGGCGTAATCGTATATGCGGGCATCGACTACGCTGCGATTCTTGAACAGGCAGAACAGGAAGCAGACGTCATTGTCTGGGATGGGGGCAACAATGACACGCCGTTTTACAAACCGGACCTCTGGATCACCATTGCCGATCCGCACCGGCCTGGACACGAGCTCACTTATTTTCCCGGCAGCGCTAATTTTGCGCGCGGCGACGTGATACTTATTAATAAAGTCGGTTCAGCGGACGACGCGGGCATCAAAACGATCGAAAATAACGCGAAATCAGTGAATCCTGACGCGACCATCGTATACCGCGAATCACCATTGGATATTCCGGATCCCGATGCGATAAGGGGCAAGCGTATCCTCGCCATCGAGGATGGGCCAACGACCACACACGGCGGCATGCCATTTGGTGCCGGCGTGCTGGCCGCGCAACGCAATGGCGCATCCGAACTCGTTGATCCGCGGCCCTGGGCTGTTGGCGAAATCGCGAAGACGTTCGAGAAGTATCCGGACACCGGCGCTCTATTGCCTGCAATGGGTTACGGCGACGTGCAGATCCGTGATTTGGAAGCGACGGTAAACGCCGTAGACTGCGACCTCGTCTTGGTAGCAACACCCATCGATCTCACGCGACTGATCAGTATTGATAAACCGCACATGCGGATCGGCTATCGGCTAGTCGGCGAAGATGGCGCGCTGACCAGGGCTGTCGAAAGCGCGATCTCCTGAACGGAAGAATTCACCGTTCCACATGATCGCGAACATGATCTTTTCTGCCTGCAGATCTTTCAGCCGGAGTACAATCGACACTTCACACATTTAACGGGGATCGTCAATGCCTGGGATTCGAATCTGGCGAGTTTTGCTTTTCGTAGTGCTTGCAGCGACTTGCGCCTGCACGGATACCGATAATCCCGAAGATGCACAGGAACGAGCAAACGACTCAGTGCATGTCACGGTGCTGGCCGGCGCAAATGTTATTACGGGAACAGGACAGCCGGCGCTCGCGAACACAACAATTGTCGTCGAAGGCGCTCGCATTAGTTGCGTCGGGACCGCGGAAGCGTGTCCCGCGCCCGAGAATTCTGAGAGGCTTGAGTTTTCCGGTAAATGGATCACGCCGGGATTAGTCGACGCGCATGTTCATTTCTCGCAAACCGGTTGGCTCGACGGGCGACCGGATGGCGTGGATGCGACGGATATCTATCCATACGAAGCTGTAACGGCCGACCTAAAGGGCAATCCCTTGCGTTTTCATCGCACCTATCTTTGTTCCGGCATCACTGCCGTCTACGACGTCGGTGGACACCAATGGACGTTGGCGCTTGGCGAGCAAGCGGAAGACAACCCGAGCGCTGCGCATGTTCGTGCCGTGGGTCCTTTGGTAACCCATGCGGGTCGCGATATCTTGCATACGAACGAGTACGACACGTTTCTGCCAATGAGCAACGCCGAGGAAGGCCGCGACAGCGTGCGCAAGCTCAAAAGCTGGGGATCGACAGCTATAAAGGTCTGGTATCTCGCGCCGGGCGAAGAGCGCCGGGCGACACTTGACGAGGCGATCATGGCCGTCGGCGATGAGGCGCACGCCCAGGACCTGCCCCTTATCGTGCACGCCACCACCTTGCGAGAAGCAAAGGTCGCCATACGTGCCGGCGCATCTTTGTTGGTGCACAGCATCTTCGCCGAAGATGTCGACGATGAGTTCATTCAACTCGTGGTTGATAATGATGTCATCTATACGCCGACGATCGTTGTCGGTCCGAATTGGACCCGAGCAGTAACAAGCGCGACCCTGGGCACACCTAACCAAGCAGACGATCCCAATGGTTGCATCGATCCAGGCACGCGCGAAAAGATCGCCAACGTTGCCGCCGTTGCGCCTTATTTATCCGACGGGCAGACTGACGAGGACCAGGCGCGAGAACGTCTGGCAGGTATTGAAGCGCAACTCGACCAGGCCAAACGCAATCTCAAACGGATGTACGACGCAGGAGCCACAATCGTGACCGGCACGGATTCAGGCAACCCGCTCACCTTGCACGGTCCCTCCATCTATAGCGAGATGGAAGCAATGCAGGATGCTGGCGTGCCGGCGGCTGACGTCATCGTAATGTCCACCCGAAATGGCGCCCGAGCCATGGATCGAATGGATGATTTTGGAACCTTGGAATCAGGCAAGATCGCCGATTTGCTGGTGCTCAATGGCGATCCTTCGATAGACGTTGCGAATTTTCGCGAAATCGAATGGGTGATGCGTGCAGGCGTCATGCACGCCGTGTCCGATCTGTCATATGACACCCCTGAATGAGGCCGATCCGCCAGTATCACCCGAGCTCGGACATCACCTGTTAGTTTGATCCGGTTCTGTTTCTTGCCGCGGTTACCGTTAAATCGTTAGATTCAAGTAGCCTGACCAGAATAGATCGGAAGGCGAGCCTGATCTGCAAGTGGCCGAAAACGGCCATTGCCTTCTATGCATTCATCCGAATTGACGCCGACTGTCTACCGCGTATAAAACACATTCATCATCAACTCAGGTAGATTTGAGCTCAAGTTGAGGAACTCAAAAGAGATAACGGGAACCCGATCTTGCTGACCTACTTACTGGCTCTGACAGTTCCGGTGACGGCGGTCGCACTTCTTTATGCGCGATGGGAATACCGCAGGCGCGGCAGGCTGACGTCTTTTGGCGTGTTCCTTCTCTGCGCCATGGTGTTCGTTCCCAATCTCTTGCTCGAGTATGCGACGAGATACGAGATGCCGGATACGCCGCTGGACTACTTCGGCGTAGTCATCAGTATCGTGGGAATCGCGATTTGTCTGATCGGCATCACCCACTTTAGGTCAATATCGAAAGTCTTCTGCGTTGACGCGGGCAAGCTGACCATATCCGGGCCGTACCGGTGGAGTCGGAATCCACAGTACGTGGGCTTGTTCTTGTTCCTGCTGGGCTTTGCGCTTAACGACTGGTCTCTGTGGTGTCTGGCGGCGCTGCTGGTGGTGGCGATCAACCTGCATCTCCTGGTTCTGGTGGAAGAGGAGCACCTACGTCGTGTGTTCGGCGAGCAGTACGTTGAGTTCGACCGCAAAATCCCGCGCTATGCAGGTTGGGGACGTCTGCGGATTTGACTGGCTGCCGTCTGCTTGTGAAGCCGCCATTCCGAGTTTCCTGCACTCCCATGCAGCCGAAGCGCATTATCAGACAACTACCCATTGTGCTATAGCTATTTGGCCGAGAGGGTTGCTACACATGGAAAAGCTGCTGTTCTTCTTTACGCATTACGGTGTTGTCACGATATTTCTCCTGGTCGCCCTCTTTGGACGGCCGAAATCGCTGTTCGGGTTGTGGGCAAAAGCAGGGTTCTTTACGTCGGTGGCCCTGTTCCTGTTCGCGTGGGGCCAGTGGCCGCTGGTGGGTTCCTACCATGCGCGCCTATTGCCGCTCGCTGTTATCGCTGTCGTGGTGCTATTCGCCGTCCGCGCGACAGGCGCGGGGCTACCGGCGTTGAATTCGCGTGTGGTCGCCACTGTGGGATCGGCAATACTGGTGGTATTGGCCGGTTACGCTTTCTATGGCGTCGCCGGTGCATATGCGGGGAAGAGCTACCCCGAGCCGTTTGCGGATCTCGAGTTTCCGCTTCGGGGCGGCCGTTATTACGTATCTTCGGGCGGGTCCCGGCGGGTCATCAATAATCACATGCGCGACTATCCCAATGCTCAGGAGTTTGCACTCGACATAAACAAACTCGGACCAGCCGGCGGCGTTTCTGGCAATATCCTGTCGACCGAGAATCAACTGCATCATATCTTCGGTGAGCCCGTATACGCACCGTGCGGTGGCTCTGTCGTGATCTCGGTCAATAACGTCGCCGACAACGCCGGCTCGAGCATGGACGTGATTTCCGAAAATGGTTTGGGCAACTACGTCGTCATCGACTGTGATGGATTCGTCGTCTCATTAGTGCACCTGAAGTTTGGCAGTGTCAGGGTATTGACAGGTGACGACATAAAAGCAGGCCAGCAATTGGGCCAGGTCGGCAACTCCGGATTCTCGCAGGAACCACATCTGCACCTGCAGGCGGCCATATACAACTCCGACGAAAACCTGGTCGGTGTCCCGATGCGTTTCGCCGGCAGGACGTATTCGAGAAATGACGTAGTCTCCGCTGAATAAGACCATTCTGCGCAATAGCGTGGGTCCGCTCTCGCCGAAACCAGCCGTTCACCTGAATGTATACTCAATGGCTGGTATGACCCAATGCGGACTTTACGATAGCTACATTTCTGCGAACACGTGAGTCAATATGATCGACACAAGTGAAGATTCGGCGGCGGTTAGAGTGTTTCCACCAGTTATTCCCGCGCTGATCATCCTACTAGGGATCGGCCTCAACTACGTTTGGTCAATCGACCTGGCACTTGCAATCTCGAAACCACTGCGGTTCTGGATTGGCGGCGCCATTATTGTGTCCGCGATGCTTGGCTTGGGCGGCTGGTCCATTCTGATCATGCGCCGAGACGGACAAAGTGAGAATCCTTGGAAACCGACGTTCAATATCATTGATCGCGGTCCTTTTCGGGTCACGCGCAACCCTATGTACCTGCAAATGGTTGCCGTTTGTATAGGCGTTGGAATAGCGTTGATGAATTGGTGGCTACTGTTGTTGGCGCCGGTTTGTGGTTGGTTACTGCAACGGCTTGCGATTCTTCCAGAAGAAGACTATCTAGAGCGGAAATTTGGGGAATCGTATCTCGCTTATAAAGATCGAGTGCGTCGATGGCTCTAGCAATCTTCTCCAGCGACAATCGAACGTCTGCTTCTGGCCGAGGCTGTGTGAAAACTCTGCATAAATCATAATCATGTTTTCCGGTTGGGAAGCACGATATGAGCGGTTTCATCGAAGGCGAAGATCGCAACCAGGCGACTCTGTTTCCCGAACGACTCGACGATTACGTCGGTGAAGACCACCGGGTTAGGCCCTGATTTACCGGACACATCAGAAAAGACCGATAATGGTCGCGGAGGTGTGTCATGGCAATGCGCAGGAAGTACAGCAAGGAGTTCAAGCAGGAAGCCGTTCAGATGGTTTCAGTGCCGGGTGTGACGCTGCGGCCTAGGGCCACGCGACAGTTGGCACGACGCCAGGCACCGGCTGGGACCGGATGTAGGTAACCAACTGCCAGACCGTCGCATCGGAGAGTAGCCCGCCGTACGCCGGCATGCCGTGAGACCGGCCGTAGAAGATCGAATGGAATAGCGCACCGTCTTCGCCCCCGTATCGCCAGCGCCCGTCAACCAAGCTTGGCCCTACGAAGCCGAGCCCGCCCCCACCATGGCACCCGTCGCAGTTCATCGCGCCGAAGAGCACCTCGCCCTGTTGCGTGGCACTCGGTTCTCCGTTGAACGGGTTGACGAGATCCTCGGCCGGGGGCGCGAGGTTGCCGGCGGACCCGTACTGATCGTAACGGACGGCCGCCGGTAAGTTTCGTGCTGCCGTGACAGTCTCCGAATCGGCTGGCCCGGGTCCTCCACAGGAGGCAAGCGCGAGCAGGGCTGCCGCCAGGACCGGCTTTGGCTTCACAGCGCGAAGATCCACAGCATGCCGCCGCGGCTCGTATATCGTGCCAGATCGGGCGCGAAATCCGCCGGCGGCCTCACATCGGCCGGGTCATCCGACCGCACGTCGCCCGCTATCAGAAACCAGTCCCCGCCAATGCCCGCGTAGACGGCTACGTACTGCTTGCCGTCCGGGCCGCGATACGTGATCGGCGCACCGACTACGCCGGAGCCGACCTTGAACTTCCAGAGTGACTCGCCGGTCCGCGCGTCGGCTGCTTTGAACCAGCCATCGAGGGTGCCGTAGAAGGTGACATCGCCGGCCGTCACGACACTTCCGCTCCACACCGGGAATTTCTCCTTAATCTCCCAAACTCGCTGCCCCGTCGTCGCATCCCAGGCGATGAATGCTCCTAGATGCCCGCCGGGGCCGGCAGTGTACGGGATATTGGCGCTAACATAGGGCGTTCCCTGAATATACGCGGCGTCACCCGACTGCCAGTCCATGCAGAGGTTGTTCGTCGGCACGTAAAAGAGGCCGGTTTTGGGCGAGTATGATGCCGGCGATGCCGGACTCTTACCGCCCTCCAAATTGGGACAGATGTTCCGCACCATCCCACGCGACTTGCCGGTAAGCTTGGTGGGATCGACCACCGGGCGGCCGGTCGCTAAGTCGACTCGCTCTGCCCAGTTGACGTGCACGAAGGGCTCTGCAACCAGCAGCTCACCCGTGGCCCGATCGAGCGTATAGGCGAAGCCGTTCTTGTCGAAGTGCACCAGCACGCTTCGGCTGCGGCCGTCGATCGTTAGTTCGGCGAGGATGTTCTCCGCGTTCGAGTCGTAGTCCCAGTTGTCGTTGGGCGTGAACTGATAGGCCCATACCAGCTCGCCGTCGCTCGGCCGACGTGCCAGCAGACTCGATGACCACTTGTTGTCGCCGCTACGCTGTTCAGCGTTGTAGGGACCGGGGTTGCCAGTGCCGTAGTAAACCAGATCCAACTCGGGATCGTACGAAAGCCAGCCCCATACCGGCGCTCCGCCTCGTTGCCATGAGTCACCGGACCAGCTATTGAGCGCAAGGTCGGTCCCCGTGTCGTAATACGGCTTGAAGGTGCCGGGCGTCGCCAGCACCACGCTGTCCGGACCCATGTTCCTGGCAGTCCACACGACCTCGCCAGTCACGAGGTCCAGTCCCTTGATCCAGCCGTGGATTCCGTACTCACCGCCCGAGGCGCCGACCAATACCCGGTCGCCGACGACCAGCGGCGCCATGGTGATTGTCTCGCCCTTCGTGAGATCTGCGACCTTAGTCTTCCACAGCTCGCGACCGCTCTCGGCGTCCACCGCGACGGTGCGACCGTCAAGCAGGTTGTAGACGATTTTTCCCTCGGCGTAGACGGCGCCTCTGTTCACCGCGTCGCAGCAGGCGACGCCCACCGATGCAGGGTTCACGTCAGGACGGTATTTGTACCGAAGCGGGTAGTCTTCTTTGCTGAGGTCGAACGCGTATAGGACATTGGGATAGGGGGTGACAGCGTAGAGCGTATCATCCACAACCAGGGGTTGGCCTTCGTGGCCGCCCAGCACGCCGGTAGAAAAAGTCCAGGTTGGTCGCAACCGTCCAACGTTCGCTGCGGTGATCTCGTCGAGGCCGCTATAGCGGGTGGCGCCGAGATCCTTGCCGGGACGAGTCCATTGGCCGTCGTCCTGGGCATGGACGGCACTGGCCAACGCTGTGGTTAGCATCAGCGTACCAATGACCGCGCGTAAACCGATTGTAGTAGTCATTGGCTATATGTAGCACGGGCGTGGTGACGCCTGCAATTTTAGATCGACGACTGTTTCGACAGCCTTAGCGTCGTCCTAATTAATATTTTCTTTCAGGGTGATTTTGCCTCGAAATGCTGGGCGGTCAATTTGACCTCGGCATGACGGCTTATGACTCAAGGTGGGCATCCGGCCTTGCGATTTTGAAGAGATGACGCAACGCGAAATGCTCAGTTGAAATCGCTACATTATGCGGGACTCATTGCAGTATTTGCGTTATTGCGCTGTCAGCCCCTGGCATTAGACGAGTCGAGTCCAACTGCAGACTAGCCAGCGCAGTGGCAGCAATTTGTGATTGTTTCCAATGCCCCTTAACAGGGCCAGCTGGTTTAATATGCGGTCCGATTGCAGCAAGCCAGATTTCATTAGACTTTTGCAAACCATCGAGTGCGGCCTCAACACCCTGCTCGTCCGGCGCAGCAGGATTGCTGTGATCTTTCCAGCTGTCCGGTGTAGACCCTCTTCCATGATCGGTTGTAATGATAAGAGTGGTTCGATCACGATAGGATGGCGTTGACTGCACCCAGTGCCAGAGTTTTGACAACATCAAATCGGTACGATGTGCAGCATCGATATAGCGATCGTAATTTCCGTCGTGCGCGAAGTCGTCGGTCTCACCATACGCAATGTAGATCACGCGTGGGTTTTGAGACCTCAGAGCATCCATGGCATACCCATTTGTGAGGAAGTCCACCCGTACTGTGGACCAGAGTTTGGGCGCTTCGGCGGACAGTTCGTTTAAGAATTGTGACTCCGCGGTGGCAACATTTGATGCAGTCGCAAAACCCGCATTGACCGGCACACCGCTGCGTTGAGAGTTGATGATGTAAGGAAATACATCCCAGGAGCCGAATGCAAGCACACGATCATGGAATGCCTCTAACTCATTTAGGGCTTCCAGAAAGGTGACATTCGGATTCCAAATCTTTTCATTGGAATCGATATTTGGATCCGCTCTGCCAGTCAGGATTTCATTGTAACCCGGGTATGAAAACCACTTGTTATTGGACACTTCAATATAACTTTCCTGGTTTCTGTCGCCGATCAGCGTGCCCTTATCCTCGATTACCGACCACAGGAATGGGAAAAGCGCTCTGCGACGTTCGGATCGTTGCTCACGCCAGTACGTTTGTGTCAGATACTCCGGCTCGCTGGTGAAGCGCTCATCCTCAATCAATTTCATGTCAACGCCACCGAACACCTCCTGCCAGCGGACGCCGTCTACAGTGACCAGGATAAGGTTCTCAGAGACATCTTGCGCCAGGCTGGAATTGATCGGATACCACAGCAGCGCCAATGCGATCAGCGTAGCTTGCCGAAAACGTAATGCTCGAATCGCCATTCCGCCAGTATAACCAGAAATCAACAACGAGCACCGTGGCCAGTAGCCGATCACGTCGCTGCTTCATTTTCAACATCTCCCTCTTGAGTGCTAGAGTGTAGATGTTGCATCGACCAGTTGAGATCACCCCCCGAAAGCAGCCGTTGAGCGAGTATCCGTGGAAACGTCTGCTTATGATCTATAGCAGACATACCGTCGTAGCCACAATCGGCTGCGTGAGGACAGCTGAAAAGTGATCTAATTCGACCTGCTCGGTATGGCGATACTTTGGAATCTACTGGGACTTGCGGGCCGGCGGACAATTCGCGCCAGTCGCATCGGCTTACCATTACAGACGCCGAGGTCCGCTGCCAACCGAGCAATACGCTGAGGGTTAACTGACTAGTGTCCAGGAGTTTTCTAATTATGAATGCGTCATTTGTTGTCGCCCGCCCGATATCATTAAATGGCGTTGCCCGGCATGAATATCCGGTTGCGTTATCATGATCAAGGTGGGGATCTCCGGTGCCAACGGCACCATGGGTCGGTTAACAATCGGGGCGATTGATGCTGTCGATGACTTGACCATCGGTGGGCTCTACGCGCCCGGGCGTGACGAGCAGGATATCCTGGGATACAGTGCTAGCGGTGATCCCGCGGCTCTGTCCGAGTGCGAAGTTGTAATCGAATTGACCAACCCTTCGGCCTCCGACCAGAACGTCCCCCGGTGGCGAGACAGCGGCACGGATGTATTGATCGGCACTTCCGGTTATACCGTGGCCCGCGTTGACGCGTTGCGTAACGCGTGGTCTGGCCTGGATTCCCGCTGCCTGGTGGTGCCAAACTTTGCGGTCGGTGCGGTACTGATGATGCATTTCGCCGAACTGGCAGCGCCGCACTTCGAGTCAGCCGAGATAGTCGAAATGCATCATCATGATAAGCCTGACGCCCCATCCGGCACAGCACTTCACACAGCCGCGCGCATGGCTGCCGCACGCGAACATGGCGCCCACAGTCGCGGTACCGAGATCGCGGCCGGCTCGTTGGGTGGTGATGTGGAAGGTATCCCAGTGCACTCACTGCGCCTGCGCGGTTCTGTCGCACACCAGGAGGTAATTTTCGGCACCGTGGGCCAGTTCCTCACTCTGCGCCACGATACGACCGATTACGAATGCTTCGCGCCCGGCATCATTTTGTCATTGCGCGAAATCGGCTCGCTGGGTTCAGGTGTCACTGTCGGTCTGGAAAGTCTGCTCGGGGTTTGACATTGCTTTAGTCGTAGGCCATCGCTCCAATAATCGCCAGATGATCACTCACGCCACGTTCGAACGCTTCAACACTGATACGCTCGTCAATGCCGTGGATTCGTGAAAACTCGCTCTCCGTAACGATCGCCGGATCAAAACCGTAGCTGGCGATGCCAAGATCTCTTGTGAAATGACTGTCGGTGAATCCTGTCGCGACGGCGGGCATTACTCTTGATCCCGGATGCCGCGATGACCACAATGGCGCTCGCCGCATAGAGTCAGACAGAGTAACCGGGGAAAACGTCGTTCTGCCTTTAGCTAACGGCTGCCTCGGCCGCAAGCGGCCTGTTGTTTATGAAATTTGCCTATCTAGACAGGCAAAACGCATATCTTTGAACTACGCTTAGATTACCAATCCGACAAAACCAAACTCGCCTAAAAGCGGAGACGGAAAGCCACGAGTCTTCGTGCTGAGCTTTGTGAATCGCGTTGAAGCGATAGGAGAATGGTTATGAAAATGCGTATGTTTGCTCCCATTGCTCTTGGAGTTGTTTTGGCGGGATCGGCATGGGCACATCACAGCATGTCGGCACTCTTCGACTTTGACCAGCGATTCACGCGCATCGGCACGCTTACGCAGGTCGACTGGCGAAATCCGCACATCTATTTACGCGTCGAGGCCAAGACCGACCAGGGGGCCATGGAACCATGGGCATTCGAGGGACCGTCTCCCAACTTCTTTCGCAGCCGCGGGGGCGTCGGTAAGAACGATTTTCAGAATGCCATCGGCCAAACGGTGACGGTGGAAGCCAGCCGCGCCAGAAACGGTTCTCGCTCCGGGCTGATTCGGATGATCACTCTGCCGGACGGCAAGGTGGTGTCGTTATGTCCGCAAAATTGCTGAAATCACTGCTAGCCAGGACGGCGACTGCCGCCTTGCTCGTGGCTCCCGTACTTGTCGTGGCCCAGGAGCCGAGGGCGACCGACGCGGAAGATGAGGCGGCTGCCGCCAAGGCGCAGCAGATCGCCCGGGAATTTGAGGCCGAAGCTCGGATCCTCACGATATTGGACCGCCAGGGCAATATCCTCACCACGGTCGGTGAGCGTGCGCTTTACCGGGATCCGGCTTTCTCCCCCGACCGGACACGGCTAGCCGTGATCAAGATCGACATCAAGAACGAAATCGTGGATCTATGGGTGTTCGACCTTGAAACCGGAACCAGCACTGCCATCACGACCAACAAGCAGTGGGACTTCGAGTGGGTGAACACGCCGGTCTGGTCTCCGGACGGCAGTCAGCTGGCGTATATGGCGTTGCGCGATGGCTACGAGGGTCTGTATCGAAAGCAGTCGAACGGCGAAGGACCCGAGGAACTCCTGTACCGCTATCCCGGCGCGGAAATGGGCCTCAGGGACTGGTCAATCGATGGGCGTTACCTGAGTTTCTCCGCGACGGACCTTTCGGGAGGGACATTATTCGCGTTACCGATGACTGGCGATGGAGAGAGAGTTCCGATCGAGATTCTTCGCAATGACACTCATTTGTGGGGATCGAGCTTTTCGCTCGACGATCGCTTCCTGACGTACGAGTCGAAGGAGTCGGGAAGAAATGAAGTTTATGTTCGACCGTTCGACCCAGCGCCGAACGCCGGATCAGGATCGGTCACCGAGGCCTGGCAGGTATCCGACCAGGGTGGCTTCGTCCTGAATGCAAGTTGGCGCAGTGACGGCAAGGAATTTTATTACATCGCCGCCGACGACGGCGTCATGGCGGTCGAGGTCAGTACCGACCCCACGCTCGAAATCGGCAAGCCAACGATGCTGTTCCGGATGTCAGAAGCCGTGCCTGGCCGACCCAGAATGACAAGCGTCAGCCGCGACGGCCAGCGTTTTGTGATCGCCGTGCCTCACGCGCCCACCCTGCAACAGATCGCCGTGTTTGACCGCCAAGGGAAAATTCTGACTCACGTGGGCGAACCTGGTCGATATTCCAATCCGGCACTCTCGCCGGACGGAACCAAAGTGGCCGTTGAAAGGATTGTTAGACAGACCGGCAACGAGGACATCTGGACCTTCGACATCGAAACGGGTGTGGGAACGCCAGTGACGAACGACACCCCACCTGACCGTACGCCGATCTGGTCACCGGACAGCCGCCGCGTTGCCTATCAGTCAATACGCGGCGAATTCAACAGCATCTATCTAAAGGCCTCGGACGGCAGTGGCGATGAGGAGCAGTTTTATCAATACACGGCCGGCGCATTTATGCAGCCGGCGGACTGGTCGGCAGACGGAAAATTCGTGACGTTCCAGGACGGCTGCTGGGGTGTCTTGTATGTGGTGCCGGTCGGCGGCGACGAGGACGCCGTCGAGCGTCAAGCGATTGAATGGCTACGCGACGAGTTCAGCGTGGCCCAAGCCAGGTTTTCACCCGATTCCCGCTATATCGCCTATATGTCGGACGAGATTGCATTCAGAAGTTTTCAGATCTATGTCGGCCCATTTGATGGCAGTAAGCCCGATGGTGGCAGCGGCAGCGCGGCACCGGTGCAGGTTTCACACGATGGCGCACTGGGCATGATTTTCTGGCGCCAGGACGGTAAGGAACTATACTACCTAAGTCCCGATTGGGAGGTCATGGTGGTTGACGTTTCTACGACTTCCACATTTGAGGCGGGCACGCCAAGAGTTTTGTTCAAGTTACCCGGCCCTATTGGCCCCTTGCGCAGCGAGCCGGGACGATGGCGGAACGTCAGTCCCGACGGTGAGCGTTTCGTTTTCGTAATCGATGTGCCGGTGAGCATCGCCGCGCCTTAGGCCACTCCACGCTACTTCACACGGACGCATTTGGGCATCGTAGGAACAGCACAAAGCACGCCCCCGGGAGCAGCCGTTGAGGTAATATCTGCAAAAAGGTCTGCTAGTAAAGTGGGCGCTGCCATGTTTTCTCTGTCGCTAAGTAATTCTGCTGCATATGTGCAACCAAAAATCATATTCACAATTCCAATGGCCGATAGCAGCAGAGCAGAAGATCTCGGCGCCCGCGCAAGAAGTGTGGGACGCAATATCGGCGCCTGGAAACCTCGAGTTGTGTCATCCGTTTTGTGAGAGCAACCCCGTTCAAGTCTGGCCGGGACCTGATTCGCAGGATGAGGTGCATTATCTCAGTGGCTGGGTGTATGAGCGCCGTTTTCTTCGTTGGCACGATGAGGTCGGCTACGATCTTGAGATCGGCAGACGCGGCGGCGGCACGTCATTCGTGTCTTGGAGGATCACTCCTGTTGATCAAGACAGTTGTGTTCTGACTATCACAGTGTATCCGCACATCCTACAGAACTGGCCAGCGGCACTTCGCTGGATTGCGTACGTGCTTCGCCTTCGACCAATGGTCAAGAAATACCTGGAATCTGTGGTCAGAGGATTTGAATGGTATGTGGTGCGCGGTGAACCGGTGCCACGCAATCAATTTGGCAGCCATCCCTGGTTTTCGGCGTCGTAGCCGATGACTGGATGAGCATCTGTCGATTTCCGCTTATTTGACCCAAAGCGGACATCTTTCCCCATGTTGACTCCGTGATCTGATGGGCTGGTTACCGTTCGGCGTAGTGGTTTTTACCTATAGAGAATGGTCCAATCTGAACTAGCTTTCCCTTTGGATGGTTTGGTTTTTGAAAAACCAAAACCAATGAAATTGGCAACTTTCTGGCGGAGCGTACAATGATTACACGACGGATGGTTACTCTTGTGTTGGCGACGATGGCGCTGGCTACAGCACTTGTATTGCAACCCGTGACCAATATGGCCGCGATGGCGCAGGAACCCGATCAGACGCGTGCGACGACCAAACAAGAGGCTTCAAAGCCTGCGCGTCTGCAGGCCACAACCGCTACTACGGTAAAGCGCTTGATCGCGCCACCCAAATCGAAGCGCATCTACGCCTCCAGTCTTCCGAGCGCGCCGCGGTGGAAGTGCGAAGATGGCGAATGCGTGTGCAAGGGCGTAGTTGACTGCTCGAAGATGATCAAGTCTGGTGTATGCGATGG
>Ga0255052_10002247_pt1 | contig 14072 bp, 13 predicted proteins | sample JV7_2_21_MG_FD_188632 | JGI IMG/M metagenome (GOLD analysis project Ga0255052, IMG submission 188632) | Seawater microbial communities from Jervis Inlet, British Columbia, Canada - JV7_2_21 | ecosystem: Environmental > Aquatic > Marine > Inlet | place: Canada: British Columbia | collected... | reverse complement strand
AGCGGGGCCAGGATGTTAATAACGGGGCGCCGGTATACGTCGAACATCTCGGCGATCGCAGTCATGAAATTCTCATCATGAATGCCTACTCGGTGAAGGACGACGTGTACGAGGTTCCCGAAGGGCATTATTTCGTCATGGGGGACAATCGTGACAACAGCAAGGACAGCCGCTTTATCGCAGCGATCCCCGAGACTCACCTGGTTGGCGAAGCGGTGCGTGTCTGGATGCATATGGACGGGCTGAGCTGGCCGCGATGGAACCGCATCGGTACCAAGATTCAATAATGTGGTGCCAGTCACTGATTTGGCCGCTAATATCGCGCTAGGCTTATGTAATGCCCGCCACAGCTGGGTCGGGCCTTCGAAGATGGGTTTTGCGGAGTAGTCAAATGTGCGCCAGTTCACACATTCGAAGCAGTAACGGCTTACGGCCGACCGGTGCTTGCATGACGCCGAGACGCGAGCGCGGTATGACGACGCTGGGTATGATTATCCTCGTGGCGTTTATCGGCCTGTGTGCGTTTGCCGCTCTTCGTCTCACACCGGTATACCTCAACTACCTGAAGGTTGTCGGCGTCGTCGATGGCGTGCACGAAGAGTTCGACGGTCGCAATCCGACGCGTGGCGCGATGCGCACGTCCATCACCCGCCGCTTCGACGTCGAAAGTGTCAGCGAGATTACCGCGCGCGATGTTTCGGTAACGGCAGTTGACGGCGGTTTCGAAGTTCGCGTGCAGTACGACCACGTGGCGCCATTCATCGCCAATGTTAACTTTTCCGTACATTTCGACAAGAAGGTGCTGGTGCGCCGATAATAAAAACGGCACGATTCGTCGCGTCAGAGCATAACGCGACCGGACAGAGCGATCATTTTGGACAAGGCCGAAACCTGGCTAAAGAAAACGCTGGACTATCGTTTCAACGACGCCGGCCTGTTCGAGCAGGCGTTGACGCATCGTAGTGCACCCGGCAACAGCAACGAACGACTCGAATTTCTCGGTGATGCCGTCCTCGACGTCGTCGTTTCCGAGGCGCTTTACCATGCGCGCCCGGATGCGGATGAAGGGGATCTGAGCAGACTACGGGCGTCACTGGTCAGGGATACGTCGTTGGCGGAACTCGCCGCCGATCTCGGGCTGGGGCAACACCTGACACTCGGCAGCGGTGAACGCAAGGCGGGAGGTCACCGGCGTGAGTCCATCCTCGCAGACGCACTCGAGGCACTGTTTGGCGCAGTTTATCTCGATAGCGGCTTCGACATCGCCGCGGATTTCGTGCGTCGAACATTCGGTGCCCGGCTCGAAAGCTTTCCACACGTTGACGAGTTGCGCGATCCGAAGACGCAATTGCAGGAATGGCTGCAGGCACGTGGCATGGGTCTGCCCGATTATGAGTTGATCAACGTTAGTGGTAAGGCGCACCAACAGCGTTTCGAGGTGCAGTGCACGGCGCCGGATGGAGAAGCGACGATCGGCGAAGGCACGTCAAGGCGTGGTGCCGAACAGCAGTCGGCCGAGCGCATGCTCGCACAATTGACGTCAGGTGACGCCGATGGCTGAGTCGGGCTATCGCTCCGGATTCGTTGCCGTCGTGGGCAGGCCGAATGTCGGCAAGTCGACGCTGATCAACGCGGTGATGGGCAAGAAAGTGACTATCGTCACCTCGAGGCCGCAAACGACGCGCCATCGCATTCTGGCTGTGCGGACCGCAGAACATACACAGATAATTTTTGTTGACACGCCGGGGCTGCATCGCAATGCGGGCAAAGCAATGAACCGGATGATGAATCGCACGGCCGCGAGCGCACTTGCCGACGCAGACCTGGTGCTGTTCGTCATCGAGGCGGGTCGCTGGACGGAGGAGGACGACGACGTTCTGAAACGGGTCAGGACCGCGGGAGTACCGGCGATCGCATTACTCAACAAGATCGATGAGGTGCACCCGAAAGACAGATTGTTGAAGGCAATCGACGAATTGTCGCAGCGTCATTCATTTGTAGAGATTATCCCGATCTCGGCACGCAAACATGACAATCTCGACGTGGTGTTGGGCAGCATCCCGAACCATCTGCCCGAGTCACCGCCGCTGTTTCCCGCCGAAACGCAAACGGACCGGGGCCCGGAATTTTTTGCGGCGGAGATCATACGCGAGAAGCTGACGGTGCAGATGCGCCAGGAACTTCCCTACGGCCTGACCGTGCAGATCGAGCGCTACGAACAGGAGCAACGTGGGATTGCAGTAAACGCTGTTATCTGGGTAGAGCGTGACAGTCAGAAGGGCATCGTCGTCGGCAAGGGTGGTCGCATGTTGAAGAAGATCGGCAAGGAAGCAAGACTGGAGCTTGCAGAAGCGCTGCAACAGCCGGTACACCTCGAACTGTGGGTCAAAGTGAAAGACAATTGGGCTGACAACGAGAAGGATCTCATGAGCCTCGGCTACGAGTCGCCATAGACGATGACGTCGCCGCGCCGAGTGCAGCAACAGCCTGCATACATCCTGCACCATCGGCCATTTCGCGATACGAGCCAGCTGCTGGATGTCATCAGTCGCGACCACGGCAAACTCGCCCTGGTTGCACGCGGCAGCCGCGCCGCGAAGTCGCGATTGCGCGGCGTTCTGAGACCATTCCAGGCATTGCGGCTGTCTTGGTTCATTCGTTCTGATCTCGGCACGCTCACTGGCGCCGAAATTGATGCCGCACCGCTGTCACTGACCGGCGACTCATTGCTGTCCGCTTACTACGTCAACGAGTTGGTCCTGAACTTCCTGCACCGGCACGATGCACAGCCGGAGATATTCGACGCATACGCGCGAACGATTGCGGCGTTGGCGAGCAGCGCTGAAATTGCCGCCAATCTTCGTGTCTTTGAAATCGAGTTGCTGCGATTACTCGGTTACGCAATCAATCTCGAGTACGATTCCGCGGCGCACCAGCCGCTCGAGACCGGGGAATTCTATGAATACCGCGTAGAGCAAGGTCCGGTACGCGTCGACCGGCAATCGGGTCCAATGGTATTCGGCGGCGACATTCTGCGTGCAATCGGTGACATACAATTCGACGAGCCCAAGGTGCTGCTCGCCGCCGGGCGGCTGTTGCGGGAAGTTATCCGCCATCACCTCGACGGCAAGGAGCTCAAGAGCCGCAAGGTGCTGCTCGACTTGCATCGCGCTAGAATCCCGCAAGACCTGCAGGATGACGACTGAATGACAAACGACATTTATCTCGGCGTGAATATAGATCACGTCGCGACGCTGAGGCAGGCGCGCGGCACCGCATATCCCCGTCCCGCGGAAGCCGCCGTGATGGCCGAGCGCGCGGGCGCTGACAGCATCACGGTGCATTTGCGAGAGGACCGGCGACATATTCAGGACGACGATCTGACCGCGATTGTCGAGGTTATGCGCACGCATATGAACCTCGAGCTCGCCGTTACGGACGAGATGCTCGGTATCGCCGCCGATCTCAAACCGAGCGATTGCTGCCTGGTACCCGAACGCCGCGAGGAGCTGACGACCGAGGGCGGCCTCGACGCCGCCGGCCACCTGGACCGCGTACGTGATGCCTGCACGCAACTCGGCGAGGCGGGAATACGCGTATCTCTATTCATAGATCCCGACAAGGCGCAACTGGATGCGGCCGTTGCTGCGGGTGCGCCAGTCGTGGAGTTGCACACGGGAGCCTATGCCGATGCCGAGGGTGACGACCAGACAGTCGAATTACAACGCATCGTCGCTGCGGCCGAATACGGTGATGAACTCGGGCTGATTATCAATGCGGGACATGGACTGCACTACGGTAACGTTCAGGACATTGCCGTCATTCCGCAAGTCGTCGAACTCAACATCGGTCACGCCATTATTTCGCGCGCGGTCTTCGATGGGCTGTTGCTCGCTGTCGGCGAGATGAAGCGCCTGATGGTCGCGGCTCGGGAAGCGTGAGCATGATCTTCGGCGTTGGCACCGACATCGTCGAACTGTCACGTATCCAGTCCACGTATGAGCGATTCGGCGAGCATTTTGTACGCAGGCTCCTGATGGACGAAGAACTCGAATTGTTTCGCAGGACCAAATGGCCCGTGCGTTTCCTCGCCATGCGTTTCGCCGGCAAGGAGGCGACGGTCAAGGCGATGGGCACGGGATTCGCGCACGGTGTCTGGCTGCGCGATGTTGGCATCATGAATAACGACTGGGGCCGGCCGCTGGTCATCTGGTCCGAACGCGGCCAGCGTGTCTGCGAGCGCCTCGGAGTCGGCTCAGGGCACGTCAGCCTGACCGACGACGGCGGTCTCGTCATCGCGTTCGCAGTCGTTGAAAAGGCCTGACCATGCATTGCTTCTCATTTGATATCGAGACCGTGCCGGACCTGGAGTTCGGCAGGCGCATGTGGAATCTCGACGAATTGTCCGACGAGGATGTGGCCACGGCCATGACGTTCATGCGGGAGCAGCAAACCGGTAGCGACTTCCTGCCACTGCATCAGCATCGCGTCGTCGCGATTTCCGTCGCGTTGCGGACGGGTGACAGTTTCCGGGTCTGGAGTCTCGGCGATGAGGATTCCGGTGAAGAAGAGATCGTGCAGCGATTCTTCGACGGTATCGAGCGCTACGCGCCGGACCTCGTTTCATGGAACGGCAGCGGTTTCGACCTGCCCGTGTTGCACTACCGGGCGCTGAAGCATGGCATCCAGGCGCCCCGCTATTGGGAAGTGGGCGAGGGCAATCGCGAGTACAAATGGAACAATTACCTGGGACGATTTCACTGGCGCCACATTGACCTGATGGACGTCCTGTCGGGGTACCAGCATCGCGCGCGCGCCAGCCTCGACCAGACGGCAGTGCTGCTGGGCTTTCCCGGCAAGCTGGGAATGAGCGGCGACAAGGTCCGCGACTGCTGGCTGGGCGGCGGCATCCGCGAGATCCGCGATTACTGCGAGACGGATGTCCTCAATACCTGGCTTATCTACCTGCGGTTCGAGTTCATGCGCGGCAATCTCGACGCAGCCGGGATCGAGCGCGAATTCTCGCTGGTCAGGGATACGTTGACAGCGCTGGATCAGCCGCACCTCAACGAATTTCTCGACGCCTGGAAGTAGTCGATGCGGCGCAAAAGGCGGGAACCGGAAACGGCAATGATCACAGCTGTGACGCACGACGGTCGAGGCATCGCGGACACCGAGGGCAAGAAGGTATTCGTTGCGGGAGCGCTCGCCGGCGAGGAAGTTCGTTATGTGCGGCGCAAGTCACGGCGCAAATTCGACGAGGCGGAGTTGCTCGACATCATCCAGCGGTCGCCGGAGCGCGTTGCGGCACGCTGCGAGGTCTTTGGCCGCTGTGGTGGTTGCGCGCTGCAGCACGTCAGCGAAGAACAGCAGCGCGACATCAAATTTCAGACTTTGCGTGACAATCTCGAACGCATCGGCAATGTGCAGCCCGAGGAATGGCTGGATGCGTTGACGGGCCCGGAATGGAATTACCGCCGGCGAGCCCGCCTGGCCGTCAAACATGTCGCAGGCAAGGGCCGGGTGCTGGTCGGATTCCGCGAACGGCACGCGCCGTTCATCACGGACATGCATCGTTGTGAGGTTCTGGCGGCACCTGTTGATGGACTGATTGACGCTCTCAGCGAATTGATCGGAGCGCTGTCGATTCGGGCGCGCCTGCCGCAGATCGAGGTTGCCGTTGCAGACAATGCGGTCGCGCTGGTGTTTCGCGTTCTCGATCCTCCGCGAGAGGAGGACCTCGGTGCATTCCGTCAGTTCGCGGCAGACAACGACGTGCGTGTCTACCTGCAACCGGGCGGGCTGGACTCGATCGAGTTGCTGGCCCCGATGGACGCAGTCGAACCGCTTCATTACGCGCTGCCCGAATTCGACCTGCAGATAGATTTCGAGCCAGTCGATTTCGTCCAGGTCAATGGCGAGATCAACCGCCGCATGGTCCATGCGGCGATCGAGTTACTTGCGCTACAGCCAGACGACCGTGTGCTCGATTTGTTCTGTGGCATCGGCAACTTCTCGCTGCCATTGGCGCGGCACGCCGGGCACGTCCTCGGTATCGAGGGAGAGATGACACTGGTAAACCGGGCTGCTGCCAATGCGGCAGGCAATGATCTTCCAAACGCCGAGTTTCGCTGTGCCGACCTGGCCGCCATCGATGGTTCGGAAAGCTGGCTGCGCACGCCCTGGGATCGCCTGTTGCTGGACCCGGCCCGTAGCGGTGCCGCCGAAATCGTGAAGCATATTGGCAGCATCTCCGCGGAGCGCATCGTGTACGTATCCTGTCATCCGGGCACACTGGCGCGCGATGCCGGTGTCCTCGTGAATGACGCCGGTTACCGGTTGGAAGCCGCCGGTATCATTGATATGTTCCCGCATACGGCCCACGTTGAGTCGATTGCGGTATTTAGAAAATAGTTAGTAATTAAAGGGTTATATTGATAACCTCGAAATAATATTACTATGTTGCATACCCCGGCCAAGGCGCTCTAATCTAGCCGGGGTGGATTGAATCGGGGAACCTGCATGTCTTTAGGGCCCGTGATGCTCGACATCGATGGTCTCAGCCTGACGCCGGCTGACCGGGATCTGCTGCTCGAGCCAGCGGTCGGGGGCCTGATCCTGTTCAGCCGCAACTACAGGTCACCCGAACAACTTGCCGATCTTGTCGCCGAAGTGCGAGCTTTGCGCAGTCCGCCACCCATTGTTGCAGTGGACCACGAAGGGGGGCGCGTACAGAGGTTCCGCAATGGCTTTACTGCGATTCCGCCGATGCGTGCACTCGGGCGTCAGTACAACAACGATCGGGACGCCGCGCTCGCGCTGGCGCGCCATGCCGGCTGGCTGATCGGCTCGGAACTCCGGGCGAGCGATATCGACCTTTGTTTCGCACCGTGTATCGATCTCGACTGGGGCGTCAGCGAGATTATTGGTGACCGTTCTTTTCACGCCAAGGCAAGTGTAGTTTCGGAACTCGCAGCGGAATTGTCGCGTGGCCTGCGCAATGCCGGCATGGCCGCCGTGGCCAAGCACTTTCCGGGGCATGGCGCCGTGGTCCCCGATTCGCACGAAAATCTGCCGGTTGATCGGCGCGAATACGGTGATCTTCTGGACGATATGCAGCCTTACGACCGTCTGATCACCAGCGGTCTCATCGCCGGCGTCATGATGGCGCATATCGTCTACCGGGAGATGGACGAGTTGCCAGCAGGATTCGCGCCGTTCTGGATTCAGCGTGAGCTGCGCTCGCGCCTGGGCTTCGATGGTGCCGTGCTGAGCGACGATCTGAGCATGAAAGCGACGCGTGCGTATGGCTCGATGCCCGACAGGGCGCGCAGGGCACTGGATGCGGGGTGCGACATGGTGCTCATCTGCAATGATCGCGACGCGGCGCTCGCCACGGTGAAGATTCTCAGGGACTATTCGAACCCGTTGTCGCTCGTACGCCTGGCACGACTTCACGGCACGGGACACGTATTGCGGGAATCACTACTCGCCAGCGACGAATGGCATCAGGCAAACTCGGAGTTGTCGGCGTGGACAGAACCTCCGCAACTGGAACTCGATGCCTGAGCCATGAAATCAGTCAACCCGGAAATCCTCGAACAAGTCATCGCCGAATCGGCGGAACCCGTCGTCATCGTACGGGTCGACCACTCGGAGTGGCCTGTCGCTTACAGCAACCCCGCCTTCGAGGCGATCGGCGGCAATGAAGTCGTGGGCAAGCCTTTTGCTGACGTGATCGAGCAATTGGTCGGGCGCGAGCTGGCTCTCGAAATCAGCGAAGCGGTGCGGTCGAAACAGGAGACGAGCTTTCCGGTCGAAGAGGGCGGGCGGGAGTACCTGCTTGCACTGAAACCCATGTCTTTGCCGGACGAGAGCGAGGTGACCTTCTTTGCGGCTTTCTGGCGCGGCGGTTCGGGCGCGGTCGCCACGTCCGACGCGGAGGTACAGCACGCGCTGCTCAAAGCCAAACGGCGCATCCGCGACCTCTCGCGTGACGATCCGGTTACAGGGCTTCTGAACAGTAATGCGTTTCGCGAGGTTCTGGATCATGACTGGGCGGTTGCGGCTCGCGAAAAGAGCACCCTGGCCCTCGTCGTATTCTCGCTCGATGATTTCGACGCCTATTTCGACGTCTTCGGCCGGCATGCGTCTGATTCCTGCCTGCGACGCGTTGGTCAGGCCATCCGCCGGTGCCTCAGGCGCGCCAGCGATGTCGTCGCGAGGCTGGATGGAGACAAGCTCGTCGTCCTGTCTCACGCGTCAAACGAGCAAAGTGTGCACGAGTTTGCCGCGCAAATTTCCACGGCCGTGCGGGAACTCGGGCTGCATCATCCGCGGTCTGGCGCCGGGCGTTTCGTGACGGTGTCATTCAGCGTTGCCGTGGCCTATGCTGGCGAAGACTCGCGGAGCGCAGCAGAGTTTCTGGAGGAACTACTGGTCGACGCCGCCGAGTAGTTCACGCGGGTCGTCGCCGAGCATTTCCGGCTCAACCTCTTCCTCTTCTTCCTCGACGCGAGTGATCCTGGCGAGTACGCCGAACTTCGGGTGGTCGAAATAGCGCAAATCGCCATTCTTGAAGATTCGATTCTCCTCGATGCGAAAACGGACCGGACCCGGGGCGGAATCGTCGTAGCCGAAGCCGCTGCGCTCATCGCTGAACGTGACCACAGAATCGTCGATCGCGACGGGCTCTACCGGTGCGAGAGGTTCGTCGAGCGTCAGGTCGACAACAAGGTGCAGGTAGCGACTCAGGTACAGGGTGAAACTGCCGGTCAGGCCTTCGGGTGCCTCGCCGAGTGCTGCCAGCTCGATCGGAGTAGTGTCTTCCTGGGTTTGCGTCTCCTGTGTCCAGGAGAAATGCATGATTGGCTCGTAAGCATCCAGCCGTTCGAGGCGGCTTGCGATATCGAGCATCGAGAAATCGTCTTCGATATTCAGAATGAACTCGGCGCCTCGAGGCTCTTCCTCGGCTTCGGCGTCAACAAGCTCCGGTTCGGATTCGAGCTCCGTCGTCGTGTCGCCGAAGACGAGCATTTCGTCCGGCGCTGATGCGAACTCTTCGACAACGGCAACATCCGGCAGGAACAGTTCGGTACCGACCGAGACGTCCTCGGCATACGAGAAGATGATGACCTCGACCGTATAGCGCCGAATCTCGGGTTCCTCGTCCATGAGCACCTGCTGGCCGAATGCCAGGGCCGACAATAAGGTCATGACCGGAATCGTCATCAGTCGTTGCATTGCATTACCTGTCCTGTACCTGTCCTGTCTATCCAAGCGCGCTCTGTTGCGTGCCATCCCGTTTGACCGCGAGGCGCTCCAGAAGGTCCTCGATCGCCCGGAATCGCTCATCGAGGTCGGCGAGATCAAGGCGAAAACCGAGCCGGTGAGAGCCTTGCAGGCGATAACTCTGGCCGTCATTTTGCACTAATTGCACGAGGGCTACAGGGTCTATGTGGCTGCTGTCGCCGAACACCAGGTAACCGCCGGCGTCCGCGGCGTCGATTTTTTCTATGCCGAGGGCTGCGGCCCGTTGTTTCAATGCCGCGATACGCATCAGGTTCTTCGCCGCATCGGGGAGCAGCCCGAAGCGGTCGATGAGTTCGACCTGTAGCTCACGCAAATCCTCGGCCGTCTCGGTTCCCGAGATGCGCTTGTAGAGCATCAGGCGCAAATGTACATCCGGCACATAGTCGGCAGGCAGCAACGCCGGTACGTGCAGGTTGATGTCGACGCCGGCGTCGAGTGGCGCGTCCAGGTCGGGTTCGCGACCGGCACGCAGGGAATCCACGGCACGGCCCAGCAGCTCGGTATACAGGGAAAAGCCGATCTCCTGTATTTGCCCGCTTTGCTCGTCGCCGAGCAGTTCCCCGGCGCCACGAATTTCCAGGTCGTGGGTTGCGAGTGTGAATCCGGAGCCGAGGTCCTCGAGGGAGTCGATGGCCTCGAGTCGCTTGATGGCGTCCGCGGTCATGGCAGCTCTTGGTGGCGCTACCAGGTACGCATAGGCGCGGTGGTGCGAGCGGCCGACGCGACCTCGCAACTGATGCAGCTGCGCAAGCCCGAAACGATCGGCGCGATTGATGACGATGGTGTTGGCCGTCGGCACGTCGATGCCGCTCTCGACGATCGTCGTGCACAGCAGCACATTGAATCGTCGGTGGTAAAAATCGAGCATGACCTGCTCGAGTTCGCGCTCCGGCATTTGCCCGTGGCCGACACGAATATTGGCCTCTGGCACGAGCGCCGTGAGTTTCTCGCCGATGCGACCGATGTCCTCGACGCGGTTGTGAATGAAGTAGACCTGTCCGCCACGCTTGATCTCGCGCAGGCAGGCCTCCCGGATAACGACATCGTTCCACTCGCCCACGAAGGTCTTGACCGAGAGCCGCTCGGCCGGCGGCGTCGTGATAAGCGACATGTCGCGAATCCCGCCCATCGCCATATTCAGTGTGCGCGGGATCGGCGTCGCGGTCAGCGTTAGTACGTCGATCTGGCTACGCAGACTGCGGATCTCCTCCTTGTGCCTGACACCGAAACGATGTTCCTCGTCGATGATGACGAGGCCGATGTCCTTGAACGCCTTCGTGTGCTGCAACAGCCGGTGTGTGCCGATGACGACATCGACGGCTCCGGACTCCATGCCGGCGACGGTCTCGCGCACCTGTTTAGCGGTCTGAAATCGTGACAGCACCTCGACGCGAACAGGCCATTCGGCGAAGCGGTCGCGGAAATTCTGGCCATGCTGTTGCGCGAGCAGCGTCGTCGGCACGAGGACGGCGACCTGCTTGCCGCTGTGAACCGCGGCAAAGCTCGCGCGCAGCGCGACCTCGGTCTTGCCGAAGCCGACATCGCCGCAAACGATGCGGTCCATAGGCTGATCGGAACCGAGATCGGCCAGCACCTCGTCGATTGTCCGGGCCTGGTCGTCGGTGGCCTCGAACGGAAAATCGCTTTCGAATGCCCGGTAGTCGCCTTCCGACCAGCGGAAGCTGTGCCCCGGCCGGGCTGCGCGGCGCGCATACACATCGAGGAGTTCGGCCGCGACATCGCGGATCTTGCTGATCGCCCGTTGCCGTGCCTTCGCCCACTGGTCGCTGCCCAGGCGGTGCAGAGGCGCGTTCTCCGGTGAGGTCCCCGTGTAGCGTGAAATACGCTCGAGCGCGTGTACAGGGACGTACAGCTTGTCGCCCTCGGCGTACTCGAGGTGCAGGAACTCACCGATCGATCCGCCGGTCTCGAGGGTCTTCAGGCCGATATATCGGCCCACGCCGTATTCGGCATGGACGACCGGCGAGCCGGATTCGAGATCGTTCAATTGCCGGATTATCGTCTCGGGATCGCGTTCGGCCCTGCGCCGCCGGCTGCGGGCCCTGACCCGGTCGCCAAAAAGCTGTTGTTCGCTGATGACGGCGAGCCGCGATTCCGGCAGCAGGACACCGTTTTCGAGGGGTGCGATGGCGACCCCGATTCGTTGCCGGCCATCCGTGAAGCACGCCCAGTCGTCGATTCGCACGAGATCGAGATCACGGCCTGCGAGCAATTCGTAGACCTGTTCACGGCGCCCGGCCGAGTCCGTCGTGAACAGTACCCGCCCGTCAAAGCTCTGCAGGAATTGAATCAGCGCACCGGCCGGGTCCTCGTAACGTGCTTCGATCTTGAGCGCCGGCGGTAATTGCGTCGGCAGGTTGCAGCGCTCGGGCGTTTCACGAACTGACTGCGCCGAATAGCGGATGTAGCGAAACCGGCTCAGTCGGGAGCGGACGGCGGCGCCATCGGTAAAGGTCTCCCCGGAGTCGAGAATTGGGCGCTCCGGGTCGAGGCTGCACAGCTCATGGCGTTCCTCGATCTCCTCCCAGGCCTTATCCAGAAGGTTGTCGAGTGAATCCGGCGCGATGACCACGCAGTTAGCCGGCAGGTACTCGGCCAGACCTGCTGTCGAATCGAAGAACAGCGGCAGGTAGTACTCGATGCCGCCGTGAGCGATGCCATCGGACACGTCGCGATAGACGCGCGAGCGGCCGGGCTGACCCTCGAAACGCTCCCGATAGCGGGCGCGAAAATCCCGAATTCCCGTTTCGTCGAGCGGCACCTCGCGAGCAGGGAGTAGATTCAGAGACTCAATCGTCGGGCCGGATAGCTGCGACTCGGGCGAAAAGTAGCGCAGTGATTCGATCTCGTCATCGAGGAAATCGATGCGAACAGGCTGATCGGAGCCCATCGGGAATACGTCGATCAGCGATCCCCGCACTGCAAACTCACCGTGTTCCGTCACTTGCGGCACGCGCAGGTATCCGGCCGCCGCCAGCGATTCGGTGAAAGCGTCGTGACTGATGATCTGACCCGTACTTAGCGACAGCGAGCGCGCCGCCACATAGTCGACTGGCGGCAGGCGCTGCAACATCGCAGAGGCCGATGCGACGACAACGCCGCTTTGCATCGATGGCAGTTTCGACAGCGCCCTCAGCCGTTGCGAGATGATGTCCTGGTGCGGTGAAAAGCTGTCCCAGGGCAGGGTCTCCCACTCGACGAAATGCAACACCGGCAGGTCATCGCCGGCAAAAAATCGAATCTCGGCCTCGAGCTGGTCGGCGTGGCGCGGGTCGTCGGCGAGGACGAGCAGCGCCGCATCAACCCGGCGCGCGAGTTCAGCAACCGCCAACGCGGCACTGGCGCCAATCAGCCGTCCCCAGGCGGAACACTGACCGGACGCCGGTTTCCCGGCTATGAGGAAGCTCGAATCTGGCACGAAGGGCGCCTAAGCGAAAAGGATCGCGATTATACCTGTGGCAGCACGCCCCGGTGCACGACAGAGGAATGGCGGGCTACAGGGACGATTTTTCTCGTCATGGCTCCCTTCGGTCCGCTTTACTTCCTCGAAAAACATCCCCGGCAGCCCGCCTCGTCGGCATCGCAGAAGACCCGTGGGAGCGCGCCCCAGCGCGCGATGTGTTCATAACGAAAACGCCCGGGGCGATGCCCGGGCGTTGGAATGGGTGGTTGTGGTGTTGCTAGCGTTTCAGGACCGCGTGGATCACCCGGTCGTACTCGAAGTACACGGTGAAGCCCTGGTATTCCCAACTGGAAATCGGCGGATCTCCGACCGCTCCCTTCTTCGAGACCGGCGAACCGAATTTGGCTTCGACTTGTGACTGTGTCGTGCCCCGCGTTGGACGCGATCCGTCCTCGCCCGCGCTGATGGTCGCGCTCTGACCTGTCTGTGCATTGGCGCTCGCCATCAGGCCGATGGCCATAGCGAGGATCGATAAAATACGCAACTTCTGCATGGTGCCTCTCCGAGTGCTTGCCGGGGCAATATAGCACCCGGGACCGGGGCAAAAAACTGAATCCGTACCCGGTTTGCGCTGCATGGGCACTGTAAACGCCGGTATTGAGACATGGATCACATTTCTGCCCATTCCGGGGCCACCCGCCGTGTGCCGATTATTGTGGTTTAATGCGTGGCGATGATTAACCCCGTCGAACTTTTTGTCGGGCTTCGTTACCTGCGGGCGAAGCGCCGCACGCGATTCGTCTCATTTATCACGCTCATTTCCCTGCTCGGCATTGCACTCGGAGTCGCGGCCCTGATCGTAATTCTGTCGGTGATGAACGGCTTCGAGGGAGAGCTTCGCAGCAGGCTGTTAAGCATGTCGGCGCACGGCTTCGTCACGGGATCCGATGGCCGGACGCACGATTGGCGGCAGCTGGTTGACGAGGTTAGGAAAGAGCAGGGCGTCGCCGTGGCGGCACCGATTATCGAACTCGAGGGTATGATCCAGTCAGGGCGGGACCTGCAGGCCGTTCTCATTCACGGCATCGATCCGGAGTACGAACAGCAATTCACCGGCGACGTCATCAACCTGCTCGAGGGCAGCCTGTCGGGTCTGCAACCCGGTAGTCGTGGCATCATTCTCGGCCGTGTGCTGGCTTTCGATCTGGGCGCGCGCATCGGTGACGGTGTCGTACTGCTGGTTCCGCGGCCCGTCGGCGATGGCACGATGGAGCCCGTCCTCGAGCGGTTCGTGATGCGGGGCGTGTTCGAAGCAGGCCTCCAGGATCACGACAGC
>Ga0255052_10002246_pt1 | contig 14075 bp, 14 predicted proteins | sample JV7_2_21_MG_FD_188632 | JGI IMG/M metagenome (GOLD analysis project Ga0255052, IMG submission 188632) | Seawater microbial communities from Jervis Inlet, British Columbia, Canada - JV7_2_21 | ecosystem: Environmental > Aquatic > Marine > Inlet | place: Canada: British Columbia | collected... | reverse complement strand
GCGCGGCCCGATGCCGAGGATGGTCCTGGCAGCGGGGTTGATGTCGAGAATATGACCCTGCTGGTCGACGATGATGACGCCGTCATTGATGCTCGTCAGCACCGACAGCACGGTGACGTCAGTATCAGACAGGCGCTGCTGGAGCGCATGTCGCTTCACTGCATGGTCAAAAATGGCTTCCTGTCCCTCGACCGTGACGTCGTCAATGCAGATGTACGCCTGCGCGCCCGCGCGGACCGCTGCAATGCCACGGTGCTCGTTCGCCTTCTGCGTGACCGCGACGACTGGAAATGAGTCGAGCGAATGAATCAATGCGGACAACGTCTTGCCGGTCTGGGCAATCATCGGCCCTGCTTCGAGCAATACGATGTCGATTACACCGGGTGCGTCCTGCGGTAACTCGAGCTTCGCGGAGCGCGTCAACATCGTGCAGCAGGGCAGTGTTTCGAGCTCGGCAAGGTAGTCCGCGGCGGATTCGCCGTGACCTAGAAAGAGTATCGAATGCCCTGACATGAGAATTACGCGGCCTCCGCCGACATCCTGCCCGTCAATCCATTATTTCTGCGTGCTATCGGGCAAGCTGTTCGCGCTGTCATAGATTATTGTGGTTCTTGTATTCCCCGGGTCCGGCCAGCGTCGCAGCGGGCCAGACGCATAATACCAGAATCGCGAGCAAAGACAGTCGCTTAAGCCGGATTTCGCCAGAATCTGCCAGCATTTTTTAAACCTCTGCCACCGCACGGGCATCAAAGAGACAGGAAATAGGGAGTTTTGACGGATGGCCGCGCTTTTGACCGCGCAAACCAGCGACTATAGTCAGGGAATGGTTTCCGACGCAGCAATACCGAATGAAGCAGCCTGCATTGCTCGCGCACAGGCTGGTGATACTCGGGCATTCGAAGCGCTGTACCGGCTGCACATCGACAGGGTCTACGGACTGTGTCTGCGCATGACCGGCAACGTCAGCGAAGCGGAGGATTGCGCGCAGGAAGCGTTCATCCAGGCCTGGAACAAGATCGCGAAGTTCCGGGGTGACAGTGCTTTCGGCACCTGGATGCACCGCATCGCGGTCAATTCGGTGCTCGGGCGGATACGCAAGTCAAAGCGTGAGCAGGATCGTATCCAGCTCGTGGCTGACACAGCGGTGTCGCCGGCATCGATCGGCGACAGCGGCAACCTGCGCGACCTGTCGGACGCGATCGACAAACTCCCGGAAGGCGCGAGACATGTATTCGTGTTGAATGCCGTCTACGGCTACAGCCACGAGGAGTCGGGCAACATGCTCGGCATCGCTGTCGGCACGAGCAAGGCACAGCTACACCGGGCCAGGCGTTTACTGGCTCAACAATTGCAGGAACAAGGGTTCGAAGCATGAACGCACAACATGACGACAGATTGACTACCGCCGCGAGGCAACTCGCGACAGAGATCAGCCCGGAGCGTGACCTTTGGCCGGAGATTGAATCGGCGATAACGAATCCGGTACGCGAACGGCCCAGGTGGACTCCGATGTTCGCCCAGGCGGCGGCCGTGGTGCTGCTGATTGGCGCCTCGTCGGGACTGACATACCTGGCGGTCAAGGACGATGGGTCAATGACGGTGCCGGAGTTTAATCCAGGGTATGAGTTCCAGCGGGCCGCATTCGGTACGAGTCACAACCTGGGGTCGGACTACCAGGACGCACGCGCGGACCTGGCGTCGCGACTCGACCAAGAGCTGGCGAGACTCTCGGCCGAGGAGCGCGAGGACGTCGAGAAGACACTAATCGTCATCCGTGAGGCGATTGCGGATATCAACTCCGCACTGGCACAGGACCCGGATAACGCTTACCTGCAGGAATTGTTACAGAAGACGTATCGCGAAGAACTGAACGTGATGCGCAGAGTGGGCGGCCTGACGCGTAACGTCATGCTGCGAAACGATATTTGATGCGTCGCCGGACGCGACGCTTATAGAAGTGAGTAAAGCAATGAAGAGATTATTCCTGATTATCGTGACGACGCTGCTGGCCTGGCCGGCGAGTGCCAAGGACGTCAACGAAACGCTGGACGCGGACCCGAATGGTCACGTTGAGATATTCAATACCGCCGGCTCGGTGACAGTCGAGGGCTGGTCACGGAAGTCCGTGGAGGTTACCGGCACGCTCGGTAACGAGGTCGAAGACTTCATCTTTGAGCGTGATGGCGACGAAATCACGATCAAGGTCAAGGCCAAGAACAAGCATCACAGCGGTGGCAGGGGCTATGTGAGCGAACTCGTAGTTAAGGTTCCGGAGAAAAGCTCGATCGATGTCGCCACAATCAGTGCCGATATTGAAGTGGAAAGCGTATACGGTGAGATCGAAGCGGCCGCGATCAGCGGCGACGTAGAGCTGGAAACGTTTGCGGCGGAAGTTGAAGTTGCCTCAGTCAGTGGCGATATCGACGTGCAGGGTGACGGCAAAAATTCAGTGACGGAGCTCGTATCGGTCTCCGGCGATGTAACGGCGGAACAACTTGCGGGTGAGGTTGAGCTGGAGTCGGTCAGCGGTGACGTTGTTCTCTCTGGTGGGTCGTTTGAGGAATCCAGTATCGAGACCGTCAACGGTGACATTGTTTTTCAGGCTACATTGAGCAAGGGCGGCGAGCTTTACATTGAGACCGTCAACGGGACGGTCGATGTTGATTTTATCGGCGACGTATCCGCGGAATTCGAGATTGAGACATTCAACGGCCGCATTCGGAACTGCTTCGGTCCGAAACCCGAGAGGGTCAGCAAGTATGCGCCGGGCTACGAGCTCAGCTTCACAGAAGGCAAGGGCGACGGCAGCGTCAGCATCGAAACGCTGAACGGCAACCTGAACCTCTGCAAGAACTAATTAAGGTACCAACTAAGGTACCTGGCACCACTTTTGGAACGTTTGGAACGTTTGGAACGTTTGGAACGTTCCAAAAGTGGTGCCAGGTACCGGGTGTCATTTGATACTCTAGGCGGCCCCAACTCAGGACCGGGTTTATGGGCCGACCACTCAAGATTCTTGCCTACCTGATCGGCGCATTCGTCGCATTGCTTGTCATTGCGGCGATCATGTTTGCGCTGGTTTTCGATCCCAACGACTACAAGGACAAGATCTCGGCAGGCGTCAAAGACGCTACCGGGCGCGACCTGGTCATCGAGGGAGAGCTGAAACTCAGCCTGTTTCCCTGGCTGGCGATCGACATCGGCAGGATGGAGCTCGGCAACGCTCCGGGTTTCGATGACACGCCATTCGCGAGCTTTGAATCGGTGCGGCTTAGCGTGCGCTTGCTACCAATGTTGCTCAGGCGCGAGGTCGTCGTCGGCACAGCCGCGCTCGACAGTCTCAGGGTCAATCTCCAGGTCAGACAGGACGGCACGGGCAACTGGGAAGATTTTGGCGAAGCCGGTGAGATCGACACCGACGAAACAACGGGCGAGACCGAAGCCGCTACGGGATCGGCGGTCATCGACGTCGCGAGCATCAGCGTTATCGATGCGGCGATTAGCTATGCAGATGCAAGTACGGGTGACCGGTTCGAACTGACCGACCTGAACCTGACGACTGGCCACGTGGCTGCGGGTGAGACCGTGCCGCTCGATGGCGGCTTCTCGTTTGCGCTGGATCCCGCGGGCATCTCGGGTCAGATCGACATTGACGTGGAGATTGCGTTTGATACTGACGTCGCGACCGTCTCGATCAATGATCTCGAGATCGGCGGACGGGTCGAGGGCGTGGCCGAGGTGCCGGCGACAATAGCCCTCGCGATACCGGCGATCGAACTGCAGACGGCGGCGCAGACAGCCGACGTCGGCGAAATCAGCCTGCAACTCATGAGCATCAACCTGAATGCTGACGTCGAGCCGTTCTCCTACGCGGGCGATCCGCAGCCGCAGGCGGCGCTCAGCATCGCTGCGTTCTCTCCTGCCACGTTGATGACCGAACTCGGAATGGCCGCGCCGGAGACCGCAGACCCCGATGCGCTCGGCAAATTGCGCGTCGATGCAAATGCCAGCGTCAGCGCGACGGCCATCGCGTTGTCCGACTTGACGCTGGTCCTGGACGATACGACCTTCACGGGAGAACTCAGTGTGCCGCGTGATGCGGACGGCTTTTTCGAGCTCGATCTCGCCGGCGACAGCATCGACATCGCTCGCTACATGGCGCCGCCTGGCGAAGCCGCTGCGAGCGAGGCGGGAGGATCCGAAACCGTCGAGATTCCCACCGAGTTGATCGGGCCCCTGAATGCGCGCGGTAACCTGGCGATCGCGCAGGCCAGTCTTGGCGATATCGTTTTTGAAAACGTCACGGTCGGCGTCAACTCAGCCGACGGCGTGTTGCGCATCCATCCGATTGCCGCGGACTTCTTCGATGGTGGATATCGAGGCGACATTCGCATCAATGCTACTGGCGACGTGCCGTCAATCTCGGTCAACGAGAGCATCAAAGACGTCAATCTCGCGGCAATGGCGCGTGCCGTGCTCAAGGTCGAGAACATTACCGGCATGGTGAATGGCACGTTCAGCCTGGGTGGCCGAGGTGCAGATATGAATGCGATTCGTCGTGATCTCGATGGCAACATGTCGATCGAACTCCTGGACGGTGCGTGGGAAGGCATCGACGTCTGGCATGAGATGCGCAAGGCGCGCGCCTACATCAAGGGTGAGGCGGAGCCGGAGGCACCAGCCACACCGCGAACGCAGTTCAGTTCGATGAAAGCAACCGGGGTCGTGACCAACGGCGTCATGCAAAGCGACGATTTCTTTGCGGAGCTGCCGTTCATGCAGGTTACCGGGCGTGGAACCGTCAATTTTGTCGAAGCCAGCGTGGACTACTCCGTTACCGGGCGCGTGCTGGAGAAGCCCGAGTTCGTGACGGATGTCAGCCAGGAGGAGCTGGACGACTTCACCTCCGCGGTCATCCCGTTCAAGATCTCCGGTCCACTGGCCGGCCCGAGCATCCGGCCGGACCTCGAAGCCATGCTGAAAGAACGCGTCGAGGAAGAAGCGAAGAAACTCCTTCTCGACAAGCTTCTCGGCGGCGGCGAGGAGCCGCCGGCGGATGACGCGGTGGAAGGTGAGGAGCCGGCCGAACAGAAAGAAGAACCCGAGGAGGAAAAGGACGTGGAGGAGCAGCTCAAGGACGAAGCGAGAAAACGCCTCAAGGACCTGCTAGGCGGATAGCAAGTATATGCGGTCCCTGCTGTTCATTGCGTTGCTGCTGCCGGCACTCGGGAGCGCTGCGACCCTGCGAAGCGTAACCGTCGATCGCGTCGACGGCGTGTATGTCTTGCATTCCGAGGTCTGGTTTGACGTCAGCATCGACAAGATCTTCGGCGTGTTCCTCGATTGGGGCCAGTCGACGAAATTCTCGAGCGTGGTCGTCGAATCCCGTAACGTCGAACCCGACGAACTCGGGCGACCACGCTTTTACAGCCGCAATCGCGTCTGCATCTGGTTCTACTGCAGATCTTTCGAACGACACGGGTTCTATTCGTTTGAGTCTCTCGACTATATCGAGGCTACGGTGGACCCGGACAAAAGCGACTTCCACATCAGCGATGAGCGTTGGGAGTTTCGGGAGGAAGACGGCGGCACGATCATCGTGTACGACCTCGTGATGAAACCCAAGTTCTTTATTCCACCGTTGATCGGTCCGGCCCTGATGAAGCGCAAACTGAAAAGCGGCGGCACCGCAGCCATCGACCGTATTGAAGCCGTCGCGCAGGAGTGGACTCCCGATGCGGAGTGATTTCGCGGACCGGGTGCTCGAGTGGTTTGGCACGCATGGTCGCAAGGACTTGCCATGGCAACAGGACCGCAGCGCCTACCGCGTGTGGATTTCCGAGATCATGCTGCAACAAACGCAGGTGCAGACGGTCATCCCGTACTTCGAGCGCCTCGTGCAAAGTTTTCCGGACGCGATCGCCCTGGCAAACGCTCATATCGATGAGGTATTGCAGCACTGGTCCGGCCTCGGCTACTACGCGCGTGCCCGTAACCTTCACCGTGCCGCTACGATCATTCGCGACGACCACGGCGGTCAGTTTCCCGCTACATTCGACAATGTCGTCGCTTTACCGGGAGTCGGCCGATCGACAGCGGGGGCGATCCTCTCGCTCGCACTAGGGCAGCGGCACCCGATACTGGATGGCAACGTCAAACGGGTACTCGCCCGACACGCGGCCATCGAAGGGTGGCCGGGCGTGATGTCGGTCGCGAAGCAGCTTTGGGGGCTCGCGGAGGAATTGACGCCGGACGACCGGGTTGACGCCTACTCGCAGGCGATGATGGATCTTGGCGCAATGGTTTGTACCCGTAGCCGCCCGGCATGTGCGGCGTGCCCCGTCAATCGGGACTGTCTTGCGATTAGGGCCGGCGAGCCGGAGCGATATCCCGGGCGCAAGCCCAGGCGGGAACGGCCGCTGCGAAGTACGATCATGATTCTCGCCGTGGCCAATGGCGCCGTCTATCTCGAGCGCCGCCCCGCGTCGGGAATCTGGGGCGGGCTCTGGAGCCTGCCGGAGGTCAACGATGTTGACGCGTGGTGCTCGGAGAGGCTCAATACGGCTGCGATCGATGCCGAGCCATGGGACAGTTTGCGCCACAGCTTCAGCCACTACGATCTCGACATCACGCCGATCGTTGTGCGCGTTGGCGCCACGTCGAGTAGAGTAGCGGACGATGCCGACTCCACCTGGCATCAACTCGACGCAGTACCACCGGGTGGCATTGCCGCACCGGTAACAAAACTGATCAACTCACTCAGAAACACACCGGGTATCAGGAACGATGGCTAGAACGATTCATTGCGTCATGCTCGGCGCAGACGCGGAAGGTCTGGACTATGCGCCATATCCGGGCGAGCTTGGTCAGCGCATTTATGACAACGTTTCGAAAGAAGCGTGGCAGCGCTGGTTGGGACACCAGACGATGTTGATCAACGAGTACAGGCTGACGCCGATTGAGCCCGACGCGCGCAAGTTTCTCGAGGCGGAGATGGAGAAGTACTTCTTCGGCGACGGCTCCGCGCGCCCGCAGGAATTTGTGCCGCAAGAATAAGTTGAAAGTGCAAAAAAGGGTTCTGATCCCTTTTATCTAGTCTCGCACCAGGTACTGCACGCTGAACAAGCGCTCGGCGTCCATCCACACACCGTTAACGTTGAATCCGGCTCCCTTCGCCATTGCGGCGAAATCCTCGAGCGTGTACTTGTGCGAGTACTCGGTCAGGATCGCCTCTTCCTCGTCGATCGAAAACGAGGTATTACCGACCGTAACTTCCTGGTGTTGTTCGCTGATGAGGCGCATTTCGACCCGACCTTCCTGCTCATTGTATTCGGCGCTGTGCTCGTAAGCGTTCAGATCGAAGTCAGTGTCAAATTCGCGATTGAGATGTCTCAGCATGTTGAGGTTGAACTCGGCCGTCACGCCGGCGCTGTCATTGTAGGCGCGCCAGATGATGTCGGGGTCCTTTTGCAGATCGACGCCGATCAGAAGGGCACCGCCTTCGCCGGCTTCCTGATGCATGACCTTGAGCAACTCCGTTGCCGCATCATGGGTAAAGTTGCCGATAGTCGATCCGGGGAAGTAGACGATGTTCCGTACTGGCATGATGGCCGGCGATGGCAATTGAAACGGCTGCGTAAAGTCAGCGACGACTGGTAGTACCTCCAACCCGGGAAACTCCGCACGAACCTGCAGGGTCGAGTCGAGCAGGTGGTCCTCGGAGATGTCGACGGGCACGTAGACTGCAAGTTCGTCCAGGTGTTCGAGTAGCACGCGAGTCTTGAGGCTCGAGCCGCTACCGAATTCAATCAGGCTGGCGTGCCTGCCGGCCAGGCGGGCGATCTCATCGATATTCGCCCGCATGATGCCGAGCTCGGTTTCCGTCGGGTAGTACTCGGGTAGTCGCGTAATCTCGTCGAAGAGCTGAGAGCCACGTTCGTCGTAGAAGTACTTTGGTGAAATCGTCTTTTCGGACTGGCTAAGTCCACCGATGATTTCGTCGAGCTCGTCGAGTTCGTCAGCGGGTACCACCTTTTGTAGCATGGCTCTAACCATGACCGTCTTTCGCGAGGCGTATGCCGAAGAATTGCCAGCGCATGTGCGGGTAGAAGAAGTTACGGTAGCTGGCCCGGACATGGTCAGCCGACGTCACGCAGGATCCGCCGCGAGCCGTCATCTGGTTGCACATGAACTTGCCGTTGTACTCACCGAGCGATCCTTCGAGCGGTATGAATCCCGGGTACGCCGAGTATGGCGAGGATGTCCACTCCCACACGTCGCCGAATAGCTGCCTGGCGTCGCCGCCAGCGACGGGATGCAGGTAGCCGGATTCGAACAGATTGCCCAGCACGGGCTCCTCACCAGCAAAAGTCTCCCACTCAAACTCGGTCGGCAGGCGCGCGCCTGCCCAGCGCGCGAACGCATCGGCTTCGTAAAAGCTCACGTGAGTAACCGGTGCGCTGTCATCGATGTCTCGCGATCCGCCCAGCGTGAACTCAGTCGCGAGGTCCTCGCTCCAGTACAGCGGGCGAGCCCAGTCGTTTTGATTCACGGTTGCCCAGCCATCCGATAACCACAGTGTTGAGTTCGTATAGCCGTCATCCGCAACGAACTCGCGGTATTCACCATTCGTAATCAAACGAGCACCGATTCGGTGCTCATGCAGCAACTCATCGTGGCGTGGGGTCTCGTTGTCGAAGCGGAAGGAATTGCCGGTCGCCCCTACCTGGTGCACGCCGCTAGCACCCTTTGTGAAAGAGTACCCGTCGAGCGATCGCGTTGCGGGCAAAGTGAGATTCGGATCGAACGCGGCCTGTAGAGGATTGCATGACAAGACGTGTTTGATGTCGGTCAGCATGAGTTCCTGGTGCTGCTGCTCGTGATTAATACCGAGTGTAACGACGCCGGCAAGTTCCAATTCCCCGGTAGGTTGGTCGAGCAGGCGCATCATGTGGTCATCGACGAACGAGCGATATTCGAGGACTTCGGCCAGAGTCGGGCGAGACAACAAGCCGCGCTTTGGCCGCGCGTGCATTTGCCCGGCTGTGTAGTAATAGGAGTTGAACAGGAAGTCGTATTTGTCATTAAAGCGTTGGTAGTCCGAGACATTCGGCTCGAGTACGAAACGCTCGAAGAACCAGGTCGTGTGCGCGAGGTGCCACTTCGTCGGGCTCACATCGGGCATCGACTGGATGACCGTATCTTCCGGCGCAAGCGTCGTCACGAGATCCACGCTTACCCTGCGCGTACGCGCAAACCACGCTGACAAGGAATCAACGGAATCGCGATTGACAGTTTCTGCCGGGGCAGCCATCGCATTCACCTGGTACCAAAAGGGGATTCACTACCGTACCGCAATAGGACAGACCGCACCACCGGCCCAATTGTTACAAGCTGTATTCCGGTACCTGGCACCACTTTTCGAACGTTTGGGACATTTGCGTTGCTTCACGCAGATGTCCCAAATGTTCCAAACGTTCGAAAAGTGGTGCCAGGTACCGCTCTAGCGGAGCGGTAGTTCGGTCTTTTTTTGCACGGTGCGGATCGCCACGCTCGAATTGACGCGGGCAACGCCAGGCAGGCGCGTCAGCGCTTCTTTGTGCAGGCGCTCGAAATCTGCCATGTCGGCGACGACGACGCGCAGCAGGTAGTCGAATTCGCCGGTCATCAGGTAGCACTCCATGACCTCGGGGATATCGCGCACGGCAGTCTCGAAGGCTTCGAGCACGCTCTGCTCCTCGCGATGCAGGCCGATGTGCACGAGCACGTTCCCGCCAAGCCCGGCCATCGACTGGTTTACGAGCGCCACGTAGCGATCGATCATGCCTTCGTCTTCGAGGACGCGCACACGACGCAGGCAGGCGGACTCAGACAGGTTGACCGTCGCCGCGAGTTGCACGTTGCTGGTACGGCCGTCCTTTTGCAGGGCCCCGAGGATCGCTCTGTCGTATTTGTCCAAATGCACAGCAGAAAATTGCTCAAAAACGGGAATTAGATGCAGAAAATGTCACAAAACGAGGTTTTTGTCATGTTTTTCGCAAGCAAATGGCGCGCCCGCCGCGGTATTGTCTCAGTCACAAACAAAAACCGTGGGCACGGGAGAATTCGCATGAAGGTAGGGGTACCTAAGGAAATCAAGACACTCGAGTTCCGCGTCGGCATGACGCCGGCTGGCGTACGCGAGCTTGTGCACGATGGCCACGAGGTCGTCGTCGAAACGAACGCCGGCATGGGCATCGGCATGTCCGATGCGGACTACCAAAAGGCCGGCGCCAAAGTTGTCGCCACACCGGAAGAAGTCTTCTCCTGGGCGGAGATGATCATCAAGGTCAAGGAGCCGCAACTCAACGAATGCGAGATGTTGCGCGATGACCAGGTGTTGTTTACGTATCTGCATCTCGCGGCCGACCCGGCCCAAACCGAGGCGCTGGTCAAATCAGGCACCACGGCGATCGCTTATGAAACGGTAACGGCCAGGGACGGCTCGTTGCCCCTGCTCACGCCGATGTCGGAAGTTGCCGGTCGCCTGTCAATTCAGGCTGGCGCTTTCGCATTGCAAAAGGCCAATGGCGGACGTGGCGTGCTACTGGGTGGCGTGCCGGGCGTGCAGCCGGGCAAGGTTGTCGTTATCGGCGGTGGTGTTTCGGGCACGAACGCAGCCGATATGGCCATCGGCCTCGGCGCCGAGGTAACGATCCTGGATCGTTCATTGCCGCGCCTGCGCGAACTCGATGACATATTCGGCGGCCGAATTCATACAGTGTATTCGACCAAGCATGCGATCGACGACCTGGTGCCGCAAGCCGATCTGGTTGTTGGCGCCGTACTCGTCGCCGGTGCTGCTGCGCCGAAACTGGTATCGGCACAAAACGTCAAGGATATGCACTCGGGTGCCGTGCTCGTCGATATCTCGATCGACCAGGGCGGTTGCTTCGAAACGAGCCGTCCGACGACTCATGCCGAGCCGACCTACGTCGTCGATGACGTCGTTCACTATTGTGTCACCAACATGCCGGGCGCGGTTCCGCGCACGAGCACGTTCGCGTTGACCAACGCAACACTGCCGTTCGTCAAAGATCTTGCAAGCCTGGGCTGGCGCGAAGCGCTGATCCGGGATCCACATCTTGCGAACGGACTCAATGTTCATGCGGGGCATATCAATCATGAAGCGGTTGCCCACGATCTCGGCTACGAGTATCTACCTGCTGACGATGCCCTGAAAGCTGCCTGACCCCGATTACCCCCCCAGAAGGTTCAGGCAAATCTGAGGCCGGGCATTTGCCCGGCCTTTTTTGTGGCGGCTTATTGGTGTTTCAGGGCCTGTCGACGCGACGGATGAGAGGCCAAATGAGCCATGCGAAAATCAACGCTGCAACCGCCAGCGACCAGACGACGATAGCTCCCGCGGGAAGGTCCGCGCTGACCGATAACACGAGGCCGGCAAGGCAGCCGACGACGCCGACGCCGTAACCAAAAAACATCCGCAGATTGCGACTCGCAATATGCCGCGTAGCGAGCGCCGGAATGATCAGGCAGGCGAACACGAGATAGATACCTACGAGTTGCACGGATGCAGTAACGGCGAACGCGAACAGCGCGTAGAAACCGAAGCCTGCGAGACGATCGCGCATCCAGTACCAGGCGAATAACACCAGGGCGCTTATGATTGCTACCGGCAGCAATTGTTCGTAGTTCACCCAAAGCACCTGCCCGACGAGCAGTTCCTTGAGGTGCTCGCCGCCGTGCGGATTGCCGGCAAGAACAAGGATGCCGGCCGTCGCGGCGAGAACAAAGGCAACGCCGATCAGAGCTTCCTGTATCTTGGGCCAGCGCTTGTCGGTCCAGTGCAGAATGTAAGCAGCAATCAGTGCCGCGGATACTGCCGCGATCTGCACCATGAAGCCTTGAGCCTCCCAGCCCATCGTGTCAGCCGCAATAACTCCGAGTCCGGCCACCTGGGCGATGGCGAGATCGATAAAGATAATGCCCCGCCGCAACACCTCGGTGCCAAGCGGCACGTGAGTACTCAGTACCAGAAGGCTCGCGAGGAATGCCGGACCAATGATGCTCAGCTCGAATTCGCTCATTGTACGTACTCCTCCAGGACCACTATCGTCTGCTCATAAAGCGCGAATAAATCCGTCGAATCCTCGTTGCCGCCAACTGTGAAAGGCATTTCGACGACCGGCACGCCCAGGCGTTCGGACAACCACAAAGCCGGTTTTTCGTTCTCGAACGGTGCGCGGATAATTCCGAGGGGCGGATTGAGAGTGAGTTGTTCCAGCAGCCGGGCGAGCTGTGCGCCGCTTGCCGGGATGCCCGGTTTGGGCTCCAGCGTTGCGACGATGTCGAGGTCGAGCCAGTTGGCCAGATAACTGAAGCTGCGATGATGAGAGACGAGCCGCATGCCCTCGAGTGCAAGCGCGCGCCCTTCCCAGCGGTCGCGCGCCTCGCCCCAGCGAGCGAGGAAGTCCTCGGCGCGCAAGCTGTACTCGCCGGCATTGGCCGGATCGATTTCACCCAGCCGCACGGCAAGCGCCTCCGCAATGCGCTCTATATTGCGCGGGTGCAGGTGAATATGGGGATTGCCCTGGGGATGCACGTCGCCCTGCGAGCGATCGACGACCCTCGGGATCTCGATGCGCCGCACGTAATCCGCCGCCAGGAAATTGCCGGGATTGCCAGGCTGGATACCCGGGTTGCCGGAGCGTCGCAACAACAGCGGCAGCCAGCCGATCTCGAGATCGGCGCCCGTACAGACGAGCAGGTCGGCGTTGCGTGCTGCCGCAATGAGGCTCGGCTTCGCCTGTAAGCGGTGCGGATCCTGGAAGGCGGTCGTCGCTACGGCTAACTCGACGGTTTCGCCCGCGAGCTCTTCGATGAGCGCACCCCACTCGGGCTCGCAGGCAAAAACATTCAAGGCATTGGCGGAGAGAGGCGCCAGCAGCGACAAAAGTGTCAATGCGATTCGATTCATCTCGCCGGCCCTAGAACTGATGCGCGCCATGAGCACCAATGCCCATGATGTACTGCAGGTGCCATTGATCGTCAGACTCGGGCAACACACGATCGTTCGTGTACTGCAGTCGCAGCCGGCTAAACTCGCTCGGTGACCAGTCGAGCATCAGGCTCGAGCGTTGCGACCTACGACCGGGGTCCTGGAGCGCGGTGCCATCGACCGACGAACCGTTGTTCGCGTCGACAACGTCATGCCGCAGCCCCACTCGCCACAGTTGTGCAAATTGCCACACTCCCTGCATGTACCAGCCGGTCTGGTCGCCGTCGTAGACAAGACCATCAAAGAGGCCGTCTTCGTCGCGGCGAAAGTACTCACCCTGGATTTTCACGTTTCGAACCGTCGCATTACCTTGTGGCGCCCACTTCCAGACGAAGTCCACGGCACTGAGGTCACTGTCACCGGTGAAGGTGGCCGGGTCAGCGTCTGCACCAGGCCGCTCCCGGGCATCTGCGCTGACATGAGACACGCCAACCTGCCAGCTGTGACTGTCACCGACATCACCGCCGACCTTGGTAAACAGTGTCCAGGCCCCTGGCGACGTTTCATTATTTGCCGTCGCCGGAAAACCACCACCCCAGTTGAGCTCGGTGCCAAGCTCGAACAGCAGTGACGTTGGCGCTATCCAGCGAGCCTGAATCCCGTCAACGGCATAACGGCCACCCAGGAACGCCTGGTAGGGGAGGGGCCGATCGACGAAATCGTCAACGTGAAAATGGAAGCTGTTGAGATACCCCGCCGCCGAAAAAAAGCGGCCGCCCGTAACGGACAGGCCGAGCGGCAGGTCCGTCGTCTGAAACCAGGCCTCCTCGAGTTCCACTGCAACCTCGCCATCGTCTTCGGCCAGCGCAAATGTGACATTACCGAAGTACTTCGTATCGACATTGGCCTTGATGTTGAGCTCGGCTTCGCCGAGCGAGAATCCCGAACTGCTGGTGCCGATCTCTCCGGCCGGCTGGAAGCCGGGTATCGCGTCCCAGCCGGGGCCTACGTCGGCATAATTTCCTGCGAGGATCGCACCGATGGCCGGATTGAACGTGTTGGGGGCCGACGACCCGGA
>Ga0255052_10002245_pt1 | contig 14076 bp, 13 predicted proteins | sample JV7_2_21_MG_FD_188632 | JGI IMG/M metagenome (GOLD analysis project Ga0255052, IMG submission 188632) | Seawater microbial communities from Jervis Inlet, British Columbia, Canada - JV7_2_21 | ecosystem: Environmental > Aquatic > Marine > Inlet | place: Canada: British Columbia | collected... | reverse complement strand
CTGGCTTGTCGTCGACACGGGATCCCCTGCACTCTTCCCCTGTTTCTTCCGGCCCCCCTCCTGATCGGCACCTTTGGCGCCTTCATTCGGATTCGAGCCCGGATTCCTTCTCGCCGTGAGCTGCTGGATGTCGGCGCTGGCGGACCTCTGGCGGGGTTCGTGGTTCTGCTGCCGTTCCTGGCCTACGGCATCGCCATGTCGCAGGTCGGAAGGGTTGTGGAGATCGACCCAGACCTCGGAGGTGGCTGGTTACTGGTTCCGGGAATGAGCCTCATCGGCAAGCTCCTGACCTATCTCTTCCACGGCCCCCTCGAGCCGGGAATGGTGCTCAATCACCACCCCTTCTCCCTGGCAGCGTGGGTGGGAATCTTCGTCACCTGTCTCAACCTGGTTCCCGTAGGACAGCTCGATGGCGGACACATCCTTTACGCCGTCTCCCCCGTCTGGAGCCGCCGCCTGCGCCCGGTCGTCCTCGTGGTTGTCGCGGCGCTGGGCTTCTTTTGGCCCGGATGGTGGCTCTGGTGTGGGATCTTGCTGCTGGTTGGCCGGCGACATCCTGCGGTCTCGCGCCCAGCTGAGCCTCTCGACAAGCGACGTCGGATCATCGCGCTAATCGCGCTGGCGATTCTCGTTGCGGTCTTTATGCCGAACCCGATCTCAGTCCTCGTCATCCTCATCTGATCACCGCGAGTCTCGAGCTGGGATCTCCAAGAGAAAGGTGACGGGTCCGTCGTTGATCAACCGGACCTGCATGTAAGCGCCAAACTGGCCGGTCGCCACGGCAACACCGCGCTCTCGCAAGCCAGCCGCCAGAGCCTCGATAAGGGGTGCCGCCACTTCAGCCGTAGCCGCCCGGTCGAACGACGGTCGACGCCCCTTGGCCAACGATGCTGCCAATGTAAACTGAGAAACCAGGAGAATCGCACCGTGGGCCGATTTGCAGTCGAAGTTCATTCGCCCCTGCTCGTCCTCGAAGATCCTCAATGAAGCCAGCTTCTCCGCCGCCTTGACCACCTCCTGGGGCCCGTCTCCCTCTTCGATTCCCACCAGGACCAGAATCCCCCGATCGACGGACGCGATCAGCTCGCCACCCACCTCCACGGATGCCGACCGCACGCGCTGCAAGATCAACCGCATGTTTTCCGTCTCTCCAACCGGGTTATGATAGCCAACATTCACGACACTGCAGGAGAGCGGACAGAATGATCAACAAAGTGATTCTCATCGGCAGACTGGGTCGCGACCCGGAGGTCAGAACCACCCCTTCGGGCCAACCAGTCACGAATTTCACCGTTGCAACCAACCGGAACTACAACGATCGCGACGGCAACCGGCAGGAGCAGACCGAGTGGCACAACATCGTCTGTTGGGGTCGGCAGGCCGAAATCGCCGGGCAGTATCTGACCAAGGGCCGTCAGATCTACATCGAGGGCAGGCTCCAGACTCGATCCTGGGAGGACCGGCAGAGCGGTGAGAAGAAATACCGCACAGAGGTGATCTGCGAGAACTTCCAGATGCTTGGGCCTCGGAGTGACGGCGCAGGTAGCTCGGCGGCCGGTCCCGCAGAACCCAGCGACGATCTTGCCGCGGCTCCAGAAGACGACGATATCCCGTTCTAGGCGTGGCCTAGTGGACTGTAACGTTCACTAGTCGCCGTCGACGCGACTCTTGAGCGCGTGCAGCAGGTTGAGCGCTGCCAGTGGCGAGAGGCGCTCGAGGTCCACATCTCGAAGTACAGCCGCCACCACCTCTTCGGCAGGAGCAAAGAGAGGCAATTGACCGGGTCCCTCCCCCACTGCGGACGATCCGCGGGCCAAGCGCGGCTTGCCGGTGATGTCGTATTCCTGGGCTTCCAGATTGCCCAGGATTTCCGAGGCCCTGGAGATCACGGATTCCGGAATACCGGCCAGACGGGCCACGTGGAGTCCGTACGATTTGTCCGAGCTACCAGGAATGACGCGCCGCAGGAACACGATTCGATCCTGCCACTCCTTGACAGCCAGGGTTCGGTTGACCACGCGGGGCAGCATGGCCGACAGCTCGGTGAGCTCGTGATAGTGGGTCGCAAAGATCGTCTTCGGTCTGCCATGCTCGTGAAGATGCTCGACTATGGCCCAGGCCAGCGAGAGTCCGTCGAAGGTGGCAGTGCCCCGGCCGACCTCATCCAAGATCACCAGGCTCTCCGGTGTACATTGGTGGAGGATGCGGGCAGTTTCGATCATCTCGACCATGAAGGTGGACTCCCCTCGCGACAGATCGTCCGACGCCCCAACCCTGGTGAAGACCCGATCGACCACACCGATGCGAGCTGCAGCCGCCGGTACGAAACTGCCGATTTGGGCCATCAGAACGATCAGCGCGATCTGCCGCAGATAGGTCGATTTCCCTCCCATGTTCGGTCCGGTGAGAATCACGATCTGCGATTCCTCCGATTCGAGCTCGGAGTCGTTGGGGACAAAGGGCTCCCCGGACGTCTTCTCGACCACTGGATGTCGTCCGTCCTTGATCTCGATGCCCTCGCCAGCCGCCAGCATCTGGGGAAGGGCGTACCGATTCATGGCCGCGACCTCGCTGAAGCCCACCAGGACATCGAGCCGGGCGAGGGATCGCGCCAGTTCGCGCAGACGGTGCGCGGCGGCAACCACTCGTTCCTGGAGGGCACGAAAGTGCGACTCTTCGAGGCTGATCTGCGCCTGTTCGGCTGCCAGGATCTGCTCTTCCAGATGCTTCAGCTCGTCGGTGATATAGCGCTCGGAGTTCACCAGGGTCTGCTTCCGGATGTAATCTTCCGGCACGAGATGCTGATTGGCCTTGGTCACCTCCAGGTAATAGCCGAAGACCCTGTTGAAGCGGATCTTGAGCGAAGAGATCCCTGTCCGCTCTCTCTCCTGGCGCTCCAGACGGAGAACATGTTGTCGGCTATCCCGCGCCAGTGAGCGCTGCCGATCCAGCTCAGCATCGACACCGGCGCCAATAACACCCCCGTTGTTGAGTGAGGCAGCGGGATCGGTTTCGAGTGTTGCCACCAGGTCTGCTGCCAGATCGGCGACCGGATCGACCCCGCTGATCTCCCGCAACAGCGGCGCCGTAGCGTCGGCCAGCTCTGCCAAAACCGATGGCACCTGATGCAGCCCATCGCGCAGCGCCACAGCCTCGCGGGGCGTCAGGACTCCCAGGACTGCCCTCGAAACGATCCTCTCCGGATCACCCACCTGGGAGAGGTACTCCTGGATCTGGCTTCTCCTGCGGGAGCTTGCCATGAGCTCCTCGACCCCCTGTTGCCGCGCTTCGATCTCATCGATCTCTCGCAGGGGCCTCTGTAGCCATTCCCGTAGGAGTCGCCCCCCCGGGGCGCTCACCGTTCGGTCCAGCACCCAAAGCAGCGATCCCTTCTTGCGTCCATCGCGAAGGCTCTGGAAGATCTCGAGATTGGCGATGGTAACTGCGTCCAACACCAGATGCTCGGCGGCGTCACCGATCCGCAAGCCCCGCACGTGCGTGAGGTCACTACGCTGGGTGTCACGGGCATACTGCAGTGCCGTGGCTGCCGCCCGTACCGCGGGCTCTCCCTTTTCAAGTCCAAACCCCTTCAGCGTCGTCGTGCCCAGCTGGGCCTGGACGACCTCCGCCGCCCGGCGGGCATCTGGCAGATCGTCCTCAGGTTGAGCGCTCCGGCAGATTCCCTGACTTTCCATCCAGGTCTCAATGACCGATGGCAGACCCGATTCCGAGTACAAGACCTCTTGAGGCTTCAACAGGGTGAGATCGTCCGTCGCCTCGCCGGCGGACGTCCACCGCCTAACCAGGAGCTCACCCGTAGAGATATCGAGAAAGGCCCCCGCCCCCCGCTCCCCGCTCCAGACAAGACTGGCCAGGTAGTTGGCGCGGTTCTGCTGCAGAAGATCCGGATCAACGACGGTTCCAGGTGTTACCACCCGTGTCACTTCTCGTTTGACCAGGCCTTTGGCCTTGGCCGGATCCTCGACCTGATCGCAGATAGCCACCTTGAGACCCGCCCGCAGGAGCTTGGCCAGATAGGTGCCGAGGGCGTGATGCGGCACACCGCACATGGGCGCTTCGTTCTCCGTGCCCTTCTGCCTGGCGGTGAGGGTCACTTCGAGAATCGGTGCCGCCCGCTCGGCATCTTCAAAAAAGAGCTCGTAGAAATCGCCCATTCGATAGAGGACAATGGCATCGGGATGTGCGGCCTTTACCTCCAGGTAATGGCGTAGCATTGGCGTCAATTGGAGCGATTTCGGCATGAGCGGTCAGTATAGCTTTTCGCGTAATGAGGCTCCGCCCGCAACGACGGCGGCCGCTGCGGTCCTCGCTCTGGATACTGGCTCGCCGGTGGTCAGCGTCGCGGTCTCGATCGCCGGCGAGGTCGTTGCCGAGGAGGCAACCGAGCTGCAGCGATCCTCGGGTCGACTGCTGGAGATGATCGACAGGTCGTTGCAGGCTGCTGGACTGGCGGCCGGCGATCTGGATCTGCTGATCGGACTCAGAGGACCCGGCAGCTTCACCGGCCTGCGAGTGGGGCTGGCGACGCTGCAGGGAATGAGATTGGCTCTTGGCGTCCCGGCGGCGACGATGACCACTCTGCAGGTGCTGGCCACTCTCGCTCCTGAGATCGGCCCCCGGGTTACTTCCTGCGTCGACGCCTTGCGTGGTGAGTGGATTGCGCAGGATTTCTCATCCTCGCCTCCCCACGAACCAAGGAGCGAACCGCAGCTCCGAACTGCCCCCCAGATTGCTGCCGTTCCGTCCCGACAGCTCGTCGGATTCGGGATCTCGAGGCTGCGAGAGCAACTCGGGGTGCTCGAGGATGTCACTCTCGTCGAGCCCGGTCCCTTGGCTCCCCAAGCCTTGCGCCAGCTCGATAGCTGCCCCCTCGACCGCCGACCAGAGAGCCTCGCCCAACCGCTCTATCTTCGCCCCCCTGCGGCTACTCCGCCGCGCACGAATCCCGCGTCAACCACTCCTGTCCCATGACCCGCCTTGCATCTCTATCGACGGTTCGGTGCGTGGCCGCTACCACCGCGACGCAAAGACTACGCCGATGGGACAGACGCTCTGATCTTCTGTCTGGAGATACCTCCCACGAGTGGGGCGTGACACTTTCTTGCTCACCCCCCGGGCCGATGGTATTCTGCCTTCGGTCTACCTGTGAATCGAGCTCACCTCTGCACTCTGACACCCTTCACGCCGCGCTCCTGTCGTCCCCGACAGGTGGCAATGTTCTGCAAGGAGGCTGACCATGGCCCAACCCAATGACCCACTCAAGAAAGAGCTGATCGACACAGATCCTAATTTCCGGGCACTCTTCGAGGAGCATCAGAAGCTCGAACAGCTTCTCGAGCAACTGAGTCACAAGTCCCTGCTCTCGGAAGAGGACGAGCTCGAAGAAAAGCAGATCAAGCGCCAGAAGCTCTTGCTCAAGGACAGGATGGAGATGATCCTGCGGACGCATCGCGAGTCCCACGTCTCTGCCTAAAGCCGCAAGCTCGCAATCGGAAAGAGCACCTCTCGCTGGTGCTCAGCGGATCAAACCATGCAATTTGCCAAGGAAGTCTGGCCGTTTGTAGTGCCTGTGGCCGGATTGGCAACTCTGCTGGCCGGATTTGGCGATCCCAAGTGGGCCGCCGCTGCGGGACTTGTCGCTGTCGGGCTGCTTCTGTTCTTCCGCATTCCCATTCGTCATGTCCAGCCCGTCGATGATCTGGCACTCTCCCCCGCCAACGGCAAGGTGCTGAAGATCGATCGCTGCGAGGATCCCAATATGGGTCCTGATGAATACCATCGGGTGGTCATCTTTCTGTCGGTCTTCAACGTTCACGTCCAGAGGTCTCCAGTCGGTGGCCAGGTTGCTGTCAGTCGCTATCTTCCGGGTCGCAAGCTCGCGGCATTCAACCCGCAAGCAGGTGAGGTCAACGAGCAGCAGCTCACCGTCTTGCGCCGCCCCAACGGCGAGCTCGTGGGGGTCAAGCAGATCGCTGGGTTGCTGGCCCGTCGGGTCGTGACCTATCTCGAGCCCGGTCAGGAAGTCACCCAAGGAGCCCTCATGGGAATCATCAAGTTCGGCTCCCGTGTCGACCTACTGCTTCCTCTGAGCTACCATTTGCAGGTCGAGGTCGGTCAGAAGCTGCACGAAGGATCGAGTATCGTCGCCCGGCTTCGGGAAGAATTGCCATGAAATCGCCCATTCGAGAGGGTCGCATGCGCAAGGGGATCTACCTCCTGCCGAGCCTCTTCACTTTCGGCAATATCATTCTCGGCTTTTATGCCTGCGTCCGGGGACTGCGAGGAGATTTCCAGACCGCCGCCGTTCTGATCTTCGTGGCCGGGTTTCTCGACGCCTTCGATGGCCGTATAGCACGCTTGACCCGTACCGAGAGTCCCTTTGGTCGTGAGTTCGACTCTCTGGCCGATGTGATCACCTTCGGCGTGGCGCCAGCCCTCCTGGCGCATCTCTGGGGTCTGCGGCACTATGGCCGGATCGGTTGGCTGATTCCCGTGTTCTATCTCCTCTGTGCGGCCACCCGACTGGCGCGTTTCAATGTTCAATCCCGCAGCGTCGACAGCCGATTCTTTGTCGGTCTACCGACTCCGCCCGCAGCGGCTGCCACGGGAGCCATCCTCTATTTCATGACACCCACTGAGGGGTCGCTGTGGCCCGACGCTGTGATGATGGGAGCACTCATCCTCAACGGCGTCCTGATGGTCTCGACCTTTCGTTACCTGAGCTTGAAGAAGTTCGATCTGACTCAGCGTTGGAGTTACCGCAACGCCGTCCTGCTAGCGGTATTCCTTCTCCTTGTCGTCTACAATCCGTCCGTAGTCTTCTTCTCTGCAGCAGTCGCCTATGTTCTCTCCGGCCCGGTGGGTTGGTTGGTCGGTCGATTGCTCCGACTGGGATCCCGATCCGATAACTCGGAAGACGAGAAGAAGGTTCGCAGGTGACCCATCTCTCCATCGTGGAGCCCGGAACCCTGATGGGTGAGGCGGTCCGCGATTCTCTTGCCAGCCGCGGGGAGGACTGGGACCAGGTCGAGCTCTTCAGCGCCAGTACGGATGAAAAGGGCGCCGTCACCGAGGTGGCAGGACGGGCGGCGCTGGTGCAACCTCTCGAGGAGGATTCCCTGCATGGGGCGGATGTGGTTCTCTTTTGCAGCTCAGAGCTCGACACCCAGATTCTCGAGCTCGTGCCCGACACCGCGAGGGCGATACTGATCGATCCCGACACCGCCGTGCCAGAGGCCATACCCGTCGTGGCGGGTATCAACACAGTGGAAACCGCCACCGCCGCTCGGATCGTGAGCCCAAGTCCGGCTCTCATCCTCCTGTCCCGTCTGCTCCACTCTCTCGCGCAGCAGGGTGACGTCGAGATGGTGGCCCATGTTCTGCAGCCGGCATCTGCTCGCGACCGAGCTGGCCTCGATGAACTGTTCGACCAGACCCGATCGATCCTCAGCATGAGCGAACAGCAGCACTACGAGATTTTCGGCACCCAGTTGGCGTTCAATCTCCTTCCCTGGAAGGGCTCGGATGAAAGCTTGGCGACCGATCTCGAGACCATCCTGGGTCGAAAACTCGAAGCCGAGATCTACCTCAGCCAGGCCGGGGTCTTTCACTGCTGCTCAGCAGGGATCTTCCTCCGACTAGGTAGCGACCCGGGAACGGAAGCGCTCCGAGGCCTTCTCGAGGAGAGTCCTCATATCGAGACCCATGACGAGCCAGATCTCCTCGGACCGGTCGCGGCCGCAGCCGCAAAGAAGATTCTGTTGGGTCCCGTGACCGCTTCGCCCACCAAGGGCTACTGGATATGGTGCGTCATGGACAACCTCGCCTGTAGCGCCGACAACGCTCTGGCGATCGCCCGATACTGACCTGTCTCGATTGGCTATTCTTCTTCAGGAGGGAAATTGGTGCCCTCTCTGGCCAGGAACTCTTCCACGTGCAGCAGGCCGTCCTCTCCTGCCCTCTCTACCACCTGTAGCAGATGACTCATGGTGTTGACCTCCTCGAACTGCTCATTGACGAACCAGTCGAGGAAACGCTGGGCAATGTAGTTCGCGTCGTTCTTGGCGATCTCCACCAGACCGTAGATCTGCTGGGTCACCCCGTGCTCCCATTCGAGAGCCAACTTGACCGCATCGGCGGCGGCACCAAAAGAAGCCTGTGGGGCCGGAATCTCGGGAATCTCCAACCGACCCTCCGAATCGACTACAAAGCGTACGAATTTCATGGCGTGATCCCGCTCTTCATCGGCCTGTCGATAGAAGAAACGCGCCAATCCGGTCAGGGCCTGACCTTCGAAATAAGAAGCGATTGAGACATATTGCAGGGAGGCTCCGAACTCGTTCCCGATCTGACGGTTGACGGCGGCAAGCAGCTTGTCACTGGCGAGCATCTGGTTGACTCCTTTCTCGGACCCGGATCTTGGTGCTGGAGGCACAGCGCGGCAGACGCACCCTGCTCCACCCCAATGGCACGAACCGCGGGCGCGAGCATAACCGAAACACGGGTATGAAGGGAAAGCCGTTGCTATACTCCCGCCTGCTCGGGCTGTTCAGCCTCTGAGACACCTCTCGCCGCAAGGAGAATTCATACGTCATGACCACCGCTGACGACAATCAACGCCACTTTCGAATCATCGTTCTGGGGTCCGGACCCGCCGGGCTCACGGCGGCGCTGTACGCAGCTCGCGCCAATATGGCTCCCCTTGTTCTCGAAGGAAGCCAGCCGGGCGGACAGCTCACCATCACCACCGAAGTCGAGAACTTTCCGGGCTTTCCAGAGGGAATCCTGGGACCAGAGTTGATGGACCGCATGCGCGAGCAAGCCAAGCGCTTTGGCAGTCAGGTCAAATTCGAAGCTGTGGTCCGCGTGGACCTACAGCAGCGGCCCTTCACTGTGGCCACCGATGAGTCGGAATACACCGCCGATGCCGTCATTGTCGCCACCGGCGCGAGTGCCCGTCAGATCGGCCTCGATTCCGAGTTGGAGCTCATGGGTTACGGTGTATCGGCATGTGCCACCTGCGATGGCTTCTTTTTCAAGGAGAAGGCGATTGTGGTCGTAGGAGGGGGTGATAGCGCGTTGGAAGAGGCCATCTTCCTCACCAAATTCGCCAGCACGGTGTCGGTCATCCATCGCCGAGACGAGCTGCGCGCCTCCAAGATCATGCAGGATCGAGCCTCTGCCAACCCAAAGATCCAATGGCTCTGGAACAAGGTGGTCGTGGAAATCCTCGGCAGTCGTGAGGAGAAGGTCCACGGTGTCCGATTGCGCGATACTCAGACCGGAGAAGAGACGGAGTTTCCTACTCAGGGAGTCTTCGTAGCGATCGGCCACATCCCCAATACCGAGATCTTTGCCGGTAGTTTGCGGCTCGATGAAAAGGGCTATGTCGAGGTCGAAGAGCCCACCTCCCGGACCCATATCGACGGCGTCTTTGCTTGCGGAGATGTCATCGATTCACATTACCGCCAGGCCATCACGGCTGCTGGGAGCGGCTGCAAGGCCGCCATTGACGCCGAACGCTGGCTGGAGAGCCAGAAGGCATGACGGCTCGACCAGGCACATTGGGAGAGCTCAGACAGAGCGGCTACAGGCCCCGTTCCGTGAAGCGCGAGCTGCGCGACAATCTCCGCCGGTCCCTGGCGGACGGATCTCCCCTCTTTCCCGGCGTTCTCGGCTACGAGCGCACGGTGATCCCAGGCATCATCAACGCACTGCTGGCGGAGCACGATTTCATTCTTCTCGGCCTCCGTGGCCAGGCCAAGACTCGCATCCTCCGATCGCTGATGGACTTCCTGGACGACGAGATCCCGGTGCTCGAAGGAAGCGAGCTCAACGACGATCCCCTGGCACCCATCTCGACCCGGGGACAGCGGCTGGTGGCCGAGCGGGGAGAAGCAACCCCGGTCGAATGGTTGCCGCGCGAGGCCCGATACAACGAGAAACTCGCCACACCCGATGTCTCCATCGCCGATCTCCTCGGTGACATCGACCCCATCAAAGCCGCCACACAGCGTCTCACTTACGCCGATCCAGAGGTCATCCATTTTGGGATCGTCGCCAGGACCAATCGCGGCATCTTTGCCATCAACGAGCTCCCCGATCTCGCACCCCGGATTCAGGTGGGGCTCCTCAACATCCTCGAGGAGAGGGACTTGCAGATCCGCGGCTTTCCGGTCCGGATCCCCCTCGACATTCTCATGGTCTTCTCCGCCAACCCCGAGGACTACACCAATCGCGGCACTATCATCACGCCGCTCAAGGACCGAATCTCCTCCCAGATCCTGACCCACTATCCCCAAACCGTGGAGGTCGCAGCGGATATCACCGATCAGGAAGCCTGGACCGACCGCGGAACCGAGGACATCGAGATCCCGCTGGAGATCCGGCATCTGATCGAAGCGATCGCCTTTGCAGCCCGGGAGAGCGAGCTCGTCGATCAGGCATCCGGGGTCAGTGCCCGACTTTCGATCTCTGCCATCGAGCTCCTGGTCTCCAACCTCGAACGGCGCTTGCTGCGTACTGACGACCGACCCATCTACCCGCGGCTCTGCGATCTGCAGATGCTCCTCCCGGCCCTGACGGGTAAGGTCGAGATGGTCTACGAGGGCGAGCAGAAGGGGGTGGAGGTGGTGGCGCGTCAGATCATCGGTGACGCCGTCAAGAAGCTGTTTGCGGACCGTTATCCAGCGGTCGACCGTGCCCTTGGTAGCGGTGGCGAGGACGATACCGGACCCTATGCCGGCCTCGTCCGCTGGTTTGTCGCCGGCAACGAGGTGTTGCTCTCCGACGAGCAGACATTCGACGACTACGAGGAAGCTCTTTACCAGGTCCCTGGGCTGCAGGAGTTGGTGTCGTCGCATGGGGATAGCCGACAGGAACGAGCCCTGGCCGCAGAGACGATACTCGAAGGACTCCATCAGCATCTCAAGCTGGCCCGGGAAGACCTGGACACCGGCGTCAACTATTCCGAGATGGTGAAGTTTCAGCTCTTGAGACCACATCATCGAAAGGTTCTCGGAGAGGTGGAATAGCCCTGCGCCACCGGTACTTCCATCTCGATCCCGATCTGCTGCAGCATCTTCTCGCCAGCCTGGACCTCATGCGGCTGTTCAATCAGCTGCTACTGGCCAGCGGCGGCAATCCAGAGGAGGCCATGGAGTGGATGCGGTATCTGCAGGAGCAGGGCTATCTCGATGAGCAGGTCGACCTCGAGGGATTCTTTGCCAGCCTGGAAGATCAGCGCCTTCTGGATCGAGATTCCCAGGGATCTCTGCGCTTGAGCTCTCTGGGTGAACGACGGATTCGTCGCAGCGCCTTCGAGGAGATCTTCTCCAAACTGCACCGCGGTGGGCCCGGCTATCATCCCGTGCGATCGGCAGGAGAGGGTGTCGAGCCCCTGCCCGAAACCCGGGCCTACCAATTCGGCGACGAGATCTATCGCATCGATCCCGGGCGATCGTTCCACAACGCCCTCAAACGAACCCAGGGCGATCTGCAGCTCGCAGAGGAGGACCTGGAAGTCTTCGAGACCGAGCACTTGACCTCTTGCGCCACCATCATGGCCATCGATATCAGCCATTCGATGGTGCTTTATGGCGAGGATCGCTTCACCCCGGCCAAGAAGGTGGCTCTCGCCCTCACCGAGTTGATCACCACCAAATTCCCCAAGGACTCCCTGGGTGTCGTTCTGTTTGGCGACCGCGCCGAACAGGTGCAGCTCTCCGATCTACCCTATATCGAGGCCGGCCCCTACCATACGAACACCCGTGAGGCGCTACAGGTCTCCCGGGCCCTGCTGCAACGGCACAAGCAGCCCAACAAGCAGATCTTCTTGATTACCGATGGCAAGCCGTCGGCGATTACCGAGAGCGGACAGGTCTACAAGAACCCCTTTGGGCTGGACATGAAGATCGTCAACCGGACCCTCGAGGAGGTCGACTCCTGCCGGCGGCAGAGGATCGTCATCACCACGTTCATGTTGGCCACCGATCCCCAACTCACCGACTTTGTCGAGAAGCTCACCCAGGTCAATCGCGGACGGGCCTATTTCGCATCACCCTACGACCTGGGTGAGTTCATCCTGGCGGACTACATTCGGAACCGTCGGCGCCGAATCCACTGAGAGAGACCGCCTCAGCGTTTGTCGCCGGGACCTCCGACCACTCGTTTGACGAGATCGCCGCTCGGAAGACGCGAATCAGCCTGGAGCTGATTGATGATGGCCAGGCGATCGAGACCGATGGACGAAGGGTAGGCCTGGTGGAACTCCCGCAAAGACATCGATCTGGGAACTTCCACGATCTGGATCCGAGCTGGCTGCATGTTGAGGATACGGGAGTCGGTCACCGGCGCGAAGCTCTGCAGAGAGCGGTCAATAACGCTCCGGTATCGACTCCAGTTACTGCTGGCAGTGTAGCCAAAGAACTCGTAGGTCCGTCCGCCATGCCGGACAAACGCGATCCGTCCGGTGACCGGTGTCTGACCGCTCATACCCTCGAAACCCATCCAGACCGCGGACAGACCGTTGAATTGACCTCGCTGGGGTTGGTCCGCGGTGACACCGGTCTGGCGCGCAAACTCACGGGCCGCCGTCATCAGCTCCTCATGCTTCGAGAGGGTCAGAACAACTGCTGCATCCCGTTGCGGGCTGAGAGCGCCGGCAGTCTCCCGCTGGTTGACTCCCTGCCAGTCACCTGGGATATCGAAGCGGAATGCGAGATCGGGATGAACAAAGCGATCGCCATCGAAGTAGCCTTCACGCGGGTTCTCACCAAAGGACATGCCATCGAGCTGCCGAAGAAACCGATCCCGCCCGACCTTGGCATCGGCCGGGACCGACCCCATCGCCGAGATCTTCGCCTCGATCCTGTCGATTCGATTCTCAGGCTCAGGGTGGGTGGAGGCCCACCCCGGGGCCCGGCCGTCCTCTGACTGCCCACTGACCCTTTTCAGGGTCTCGTGCATGGCTATAGCCTCCCATACGTCGTAGTCGTTGCGAGCGGCGTAGCGGAGTCCCAGATCATCGGCTTGCCGCTCGTCGTCTCGAGAGAACTTGAGAAACAACAGACCTGTGCCTGCCTGCAGAAGGCTGCCTGCCGCGCTCAGCTCGGGCGCGACCGCCATCCCCACACCCAGACCGATGTTGGCCAGTCGAGCCTTGCTGAGCTGATTGGCCGAGTGACGAGCCGTGACATGCCCGATCTCGTGCCCCAGTACCGATACCAGCTGCGCTTCCGACCCCATGTGCGCCAGGATCCCCCGCGTGATGTAGATATAGCCCCCAGGCAGGGCAAAGGCGTTGACCACCGGGTCGTCGATAACCTTGAAACTCCAGGGCAGCTGCGAGCGCTCGGACGAACGAGCCAGTTCCATCCCCAGATCCGCCACATAATCCTGGAGCTCCGGATCGTCGAGGAGCCCCATGGAACGGACGATGTTCGGATCCTCGTCACGGCCCATGGCAATCTCTTGCTGCTCGCTGATCAGCATGACTTGCTTGTTGCCGGTAGCCGGGTTGGTGGCACATCCAGCAGCTTGCATCGCCAGAATGCAGATAGACCCGACGCCCAACAGTCCGCCCAGCTCGTCTTCGAATCTCATTATCCATTTCCTTGTCGCTATATGGCCTTGACCCGTATCCATGATTTGGAGTGCAAACAGAATGCCAGGGCGACCTCGAGATTTCCATCAGATCAGCGGCCGCCGCTCCTGAGAGCCCGAGTCGCAGGCACCGCGAGGAGCAGCGCCACAACCCCGGTTGCCAGGAGGATTTCGAACGGTGCCGGCGGCGGCGATCCAATCACCCTGGCTGCCGCTCGCCAGATGGCCACAATCCCCAACAGCAGGCTGACCAAGACGACGAGCCCCATCAGCACATTGACGATCGAGCCGTTGGTGCGCTCGGCCATCAGCTTCTTATCGTTCACGGCCACCAACAGGAAGAAGGCCACCATGGGCAGGAGCAGGCCGTTCAAGGCCTGCGCCAGGACGATCGCAGGTATCGGCCGGACATCGCTGATCCCAAACGCCAGCCCGGTGACCAACACAGCCAGC
>Ga0255052_10002244_pt1 | contig 14087 bp, 10 predicted proteins | sample JV7_2_21_MG_FD_188632 | JGI IMG/M metagenome (GOLD analysis project Ga0255052, IMG submission 188632) | Seawater microbial communities from Jervis Inlet, British Columbia, Canada - JV7_2_21 | ecosystem: Environmental > Aquatic > Marine > Inlet | place: Canada: British Columbia | collected... | reverse complement strand
CATTCGTTGGCAAGCAAGCGTGTGGGGCCAGGCTTGGCGGCAGGTGTGGTCACGTGATGTGTCTATTCCAGGCCGATTATTCAGATTGATCATGATCGTATGGAACGTCCCCATCATGTTGCTTGGCTTGCTATTTAAATCAAGTCGTGAGATAAATAACGTTCAGTGCCAACATGGCACTGAATCGGACCGCGGGGAAAACACCGCGTCCGGTTAGTTTGTCGTTCGGCAGGAGGTGTGCGGTCCCTTTTTTGTAGTAGTCACAACATAGTAGTAAGGTTTAAAAATGCTAACATGAGCATAGAGCGGGACTTTTGTTACGCTACGCTCCACAAAAGCCCCTCATGCTCGGCGTTCAATTTGGAAGCTGTACATTGCAGAAGATAGCAATTCTGATTTTGATGAGTTCCTTGTCACTAGGCTTGGCTGCGCCAAGTGACGATCCGGATCCCAATGACCAAAGACACTATCGCGATCCCATTTTGCCACTGCTTGTTGGTGGGATTATTGGTCCGCAGGAAAAGACTTTCATAATTCGTGTGAGAACAGTTGGCGGAGAAATTCCCGAGCCAGGTCCTAAGCTGGAAATTCATTCTTCAAGTGGCCCAATAGTCCTCCATAGCGATTCAGATGGATTCTTGAAGTATCCTTTTTCCGTTGCTCTTGTTAAGGAGAATCCCACCTATACAAAGCTGGTTAGAGAGTTGGTTTATGAACTGCGATTGACGAGCGTCACCAAACCCGGAATAAGACAGAGAACTGAGCTATCTGCCGGAAACAAACCAATCATGGAGCACAGATCTTTTCGAATTTGGTATCCTCCACAGCATAAGGAAGAGGCTAAGGTAGTATTTGAGTATCTTCAGAAGTCGTATACATTCATCCAAGATCAGCTCTCGATTGAACCGACTCTGTGGGGCATTAATCTAACGGAGCGTGATCTGTCTGATATCAACTACACAACTCTTCAAGACTATCCTAAATGGTACACCTGGTCATATCCAATTGATGAAATCAGGTCCTCAAAGGGACAGAAATCAAACGTCCATGAATGGGTTGAACACACTCTTATTGAGCGTGCAGGCCTGGAACAGTTAGCCGAGGGAGGAAGTAATCGCTTCGTATTTGATGGACTTGCCGAATATATTGGCATTCGCTTCACTAAGTACGTACCTGCCTATTATGAGTCCAAGCTCCAAGAGCTGATCGACAAAGATGAAGTTACAGTCAACTTGCCAGGGAAGTTTCAGTGGCAGGCAAAGCAGTTTCAGAATCCACAGCAGTTAACTGAGGAGCTTACTCAATTTACATCTGGCTACCCGCTGAGTTTCGTTTTTTGGGAACGCATCTGTGAAAAACATGGTCGGGACTTGCCGGGGCGCTTCGTGACTCAGCTTCAGCAAGAAACGCAAAGTGATTACGAGACATGCCTGAAAGTATTAGAGCATCTTACTAAGGCTCATGATATTCGATCACAACTGGAATCAATGGATGTCAGGAATACAGTCCAAGTCATTCGTGACCTGTCGTTGTCCTTGCAACAAAAAACGGCGCCCACGCATGTGCATGTCAATGGAAATAATTAAATCGAACATCCGGTTTCAGGATACGCCTCCGGCGATCCTGATCCGGTACGTTAGCGTCATCAGGATTCCACGCTATTATTCAAAGACTGTGATTTTAACGTACTTGCTGATCCTGAATTCAAAGAAGATTCCATTTTGTTGAATGAGAGCCCCCGTATTACGATGTTCAACTTCTCTGTGCTTGCCAAGCTTTTGCCTATCAAGGGAGGCGTGGGATTCGGCGTTCTGTTACTGGGCGTTTTGATCCTCATACTCACCTTTCATTCTCCTGGTCAGGCAGCAACATCTCAACCCGAAGGCATTGTCGCCGTAGCCCCCGATGCTCCATTTCGAGTATTGGCTGAAGAAATCTCATCGGAAACGGGCTATCGTTTGCTGAATTCACCGGTGGAAGCACTCAAATTGAATCCCGTGTTTCTGATCTGGGTAGTAGATCCGTCGACTGCGTCGGATACTGACTTTGTTGCATACGGACAAGCCGTGAGAGACCACCAGTCGACAGTATCGATGGGAATTATCACCGGTGGAACTTTGTCCAAGGCCAGAGCCCTATGGAAACGCCGGAATGAGGTCAGTGCCCGTCGAAAAGCCGTTATCAACGGCGAATATCCCGCAGCTTCTGTGTTTCAGGGGCATATCATCACCTGGCCGGAAGGTCAGCGGGCGACCGGTCCCCTGTCACTTAAGTCTATGCAGGAAATTCTGAAGATATCAGATTACGTTACCTTTAGCGGGCACAGCACACCATTCGGCCTGAGACTTAATCCTTCGACCAAACTGCTGGCGAATGATGTGCCCGTACTCCCGCCATTAGTGGTGGGAACCTCGAGTTGTAACTCTCTACGCTTCTGGAAGAGCGGATCTATTTCGCTGGCTTTCATTGACCAGGGGGCCGCAGCCTATGCAGGTTTTGTCTATAGTCCAAACGAAGGCTATTTAATGGGCGCTTATGAGAATATGCCATTTCTCCATACCTGGCCTGAGTTTCCAATCGGGCATGTGGTGCAAGTACTGAATCGTGCGTGCCGTCAGGCTTTTGCTGCGATTCCGTATTATCACATGCTTGGTGATCCGCGCATGGCCTTATCTAAACAAGCGCCTTATAAAACTGCGGAGGACAAGAAAACCGATGATCGCCGGAGGATCCTTGGACGCGACGCACCTGCAGGAATCATTCCTGTACGTGTACCACGCGGTGCAACGTATCAATATGTTCACATCCCTGGTGTCACTAAAGCTTCTACCCAGGATTGGCTCTATAACGCGCGTCTTCAGATGACTGATCTGGGTGAGGACAAGTTTATCCTTTTCCTCCATCGGGGAGGGGATTTTGTGATTGAGCTTCATCGTAAAGCACCTGCTATGTGGAGGTTGACGGATACGGTTCTAGATTCTATGGATCAAAACTTGATAGGCAGCAGTCACAATAGCGGGGATGTCATACACTGCTTCGTGGGAGTAATCATTGTGACATGTGTCGGTTGGAGATACCGGCAGGTGAATCGTCGGATGTGGATAGCATCCATTCTAATCGGTCTATCCTCTACACTCATCCTGCTGAGCTATGCCATACTGCGTCAAGATGATATTACTATCACTTCCAAACCGACTGCAATCAGTTGGCTGGCTCTTTCAGGAAGCTTTATGCAAGTGACTGGGGGAAGTCTGTTTTACATGAATGCTCGGAAATGGACCGGCAGGATCATCGGGCTGCTGCTAACCTGCTTTATCTATTTTCTCAGCACACTAGTGATCGCTATGCTCATTATGAACATACGGATACGCTTCTCGCAACGCCTGGATTCAGTGATATGGAACTACAAAATGGTCCTCCCGAATATTGTCACTGTTCTGGTGCTCTTTGCTTTGAGCTTGGTTTGTTTCGAGGCGTTTCGCCGGCTATTTGCGTCTGTGTTGAGCCCACCCGAGCAGAAGGGGATCTAAAGGGAATCATACTGTCATTGAGAACATCATATCAAGTGACATAGAGATATGTGCTATCTGGTTATCATGGACGAGCCCACAAATCACGTGGATTTACCGTTCATCAAGGTCTTAAGGATAAGAAGGAGGGTAAGGGGTCGGTCCTCGCATTTAAGCAAACTACATTATGACATAGAATAATATTGACTAAAGATGTCAGGCTGTAATGTTTCAAGAACATCTATTAAAATAGTGAAATGCGCTAACATCTGGCTTCATCGAGACCGCTCGTAAGCTCGCGTCGCCCATGAACCAGTGCGTTCGCCATTACACAAGATGAAGGGAGTTCAGTTATGTCAAAACCATTGAAAGCATCTCTGGCTACATTGATCATTATCACTGTTTCTTCGGTTTTCCTGCGGTATGACAGTGGATATGCCTTGAAATTGGTGAAGGCAGCCGAGACACAGACACCAACACAAGTTCAAGCCACAGGTGATGCCACACATGATCAGTTACGCAAACTGCTTTTAGAACGTAAGGAAATACTCGATAGAATTGCGGAAGATATTGAGGTACGTCTTAAGCATGGGGCGGGGACTATATCAGAGTATGAGCAGGCAAAGAAGGCCGCATTGCTTGCTGGAATAGACCTCTGCAGCACTAAAAGTGAACGCATTGAAATCCACAAGGAAATTGTCAAGTTGTACAGAGAACTTGAAGCGTGGACTATGAGGCGTCATGAACACGGCCAAGGAGGACAAGTCGATTTAGACATGGCAAAAGCAGCCCGTCTAGAATCCGAAATCGACCTGCTCAAGAAACAACTGGCCATGTAGCCCTATGGTAGCTTTTTATGCGAACATGGGCCTTCATCTCGCCGCCGCTGCGCGTCGCGATTGAGGCCCGGTCGTTCGCAATAAGGGAGACAACAATGAAGCAAATCATTACTGCATTATTGATTCTCACTTGTGCTGTGGCTCTCATTGGCTGCAAAGATGACTCAGATTCTTCAAAGAAAACACCAGATACTGAGCCGAATGTGTCTGAGCCGAGTGCATCTGAACCGAATGTATCTGAGCCAAACGAATCACCATCAGCCGAGAGCCCAACAGTATCCCCTGCCGATACATTTGAAATACAGGGAACCGTTGTGTACAAGAATATAGAGGGAGGTTTCTTTGCTATCGACAGTGATGATGGAAGCAAGTATGATCCGATCAATCTTCCAGAGTCTTTCAGAAAAGACGGTCTAAAAGTGAAAGTAACAGCTCGTGGAAGAATAGATGCAATGAGCCTTCACATGTATGGGACAATTATTGAGGTAGTGAATATCGCAGCACAGTAAGCTGCGAACAAGCGGTTTCAGTTGGGCCTCGCTAACGCTCGGCCACTGAACCGCGGCGTTAGGTGTGACCAATTGTAATAAACAAAACATTGTGGAGACTCTGCTTATGAAATTCTCGATTACAACGTTCACTCTCGGGCTACTTTTGGCGGGAACCTCAATAAGCTTTGGTCCGGATGCTAAATCCCATCGTGTCCTCTTCCTCGGCAATAGCGTATTCTTGTCCGGAGGCGGTTTATGCCAATCTTTCGAAGGATTCTGCAAAGCGGCCGGTCTCGATTACCAGGCAGTCAGCCAAAACAACACCAGTGCCAACCTTCACGGCATCGAGTTCCTTGATTTTGGGCGCATCCCCCTAAGCCTCCCAGAAATTGCGGCCAAGGATGAAATCCATTCACTAATTCGCTCTGGTCAGTTTGATTACGTTATCTTGGAGGGTAGACGTCCGGGATACCTCTTACCCGCTTGGGTAGAGCTTCCTGACAACTTTGGCCAGCATATTCCTTACGAGCAGAACGTAGCGGCTTTAGGCGGAATTCACCGCACTATTGTGGAGTCCGGAGCTCAAACAGTTCTATATATGCATCCCGGGAGTCACATGTTTGCTGATACCAAGCATCCACTAGCTCAAATCTACCTGAGGCTTCACTGTGATCTGGAAAAGATGGAAATTAAGGGTGAGCGGCATGACGTTACCCTGGTTCCTGCAAGCCTCCTGTGGCTCGATGCCCTGAAAAGATACGGAATTGAGGGTTGGTACGCGGATCGTTTCCACGGGACCTCGCTTGCCCGTTATACAAGCGCTTGCATGCTGTATACGTACCTGACTGGTAAGGATCCTCGTGAGAACAAGTTCAGGGAACTCCCGCGAACGTGGCAAACCCCACCAGAGGAGCCTTCCGTATATGTAAGCGAGGAGGACGCTAAGTGGATCAAAGATCAAGTTTGGCTTTATTATTCAACAAGGCCTAGATGAAGAACCCTAACAAGCTGCTCAACTCGGACTGACAATTCCGCTACGCTCCATTGCCATCCGGTTAGCCGCAGCGTTATGCGCTAATACAGCGAATTGTATATCTTGGAAGAATTAATCGAATTATCTCAACTAACAAAGAAATACTATTGGCGTGAAGATTTCAAAAAGTGATTAATCATACAGATGGATATATCGCAAGTATAATGTGATGTTTAATAATCACATCAGCATAAATACAAGGAGAAAACATGTTTAATCCAAAGAAAAGTTGGATCATACTATTATTGGCATTTGTAGTAGGATGCGCCAAAGGGCCATCTCTAAGAATACCCTTTGATAAGTTAGTTTTAGATAACGGCCTGGAAGTCATTCTGCACGAAGACAAATCCGATCCTATTGTGGCAGTGGCCATTCAATACCACGTGGGATCCAATCGGGAAGAAAAGGGCAAAACCGGGTTTGCTCATCTTTTTGAGCATATGCTTTTTCAAGAGTCCCAACACGTGGCGCAAGATCAATTCTTCAAAAAAATACAGAATGCTGGCGGTACATTAAATGGTGGTACATGGCAGGATGGTACCGTCTACTATGAAGTCGTGCCCAAAAACGCCCTTGAAATGGTAATGTGGATGGAATCGGATCGCATGGGTTATCTTTTGAGTCGGGTCACTAAAGAGGCGTTTCTCAATCAGCAGAATGTAGTTCAGAATGAAAAACGTCAAGGAGTGGACAATCGGCCATACGGACATACAAGTTATGTCATTGATAAGCTCCTCTATCCCGAAGATCATCCCTATAACTGGCAAGTCATCGGGTCCATGGAAGATCTGACCAATGCCACAATGAAAGATATCCATGGATTTCATAAGAAATGGTACCGGCCCAACAATGCGACCTTGGTGGTGGCCGGGGATTACGACAAAAAACAAACCACACAATTGATCGAGAAATACTTTGGTGAGATCGAATCGGGCGAGAAAATAAAAGATTTTGACCCTATTCCCAATACACTGTCAGAAACGAAACGATCTTTCCATGAGGACAATTTTGCCAAATCTCCTGAACTCAATATGATCTTCCCAACTTTGGAACAATATACAGATGATGCCTACGCATTGGGCTTGTTGGGCGAATTGCTGGCTGATGGAAAAAAAGCACCCCTCTACAAAGTGATTGTAGAAGAGAAAAAACTGGCTCCTTCCATTTCAGGTTATAACTATAGCCAGGAAATATGTGGAAGTTTCAGGATTCGTGTGCGTACATTTCCTGACAAAAATTTGACTGATGTGGAACAAGCTATTTTAGAAGCATTCCAACGTTTTGAAGAAGAGAAATTCACCAATAAAGACTTGGATCGGATCAAGGCCAAGTGGGAGACCAGTTTTTACAATGGGATTTCCAGTGTTTTGGGAAAATCCTTTCAACTTGCAGAATACAATGAATATGCCGGATCAGCAGGCTACATGACGACCGATTTAAAACGCACCTTGGCAGTCACACCCGACGATATCTGGCGAGTCTATGATCAATACATCAAAGACAAACATTATGTGTTAACCAGTTTTGTGCCTAGAGGTCAGAAAAATTTAGTCGTCGAAAACTCTGAACGATTTCCAATACAAGAAGAATCCGTAGATCAACAGGTCGTCGTGACAGAATTAAAAGGTGAAGACTTGAAGATTGATGAGATTCCATCCTCTTTTGACAGGAGCGTGGAACCCCCAAAAGGTCCCGATCCTTTGTTAACACTGCCCACTGTATGGAAACATCAATTTGCCAATGACTTACTTATCTATGGAATCCAGCATGATGAACTCCCCCTGATTCGTTTCTCTTTAACATTAAAGGGTGGGATGCTTTTAGATGATCCTGAGAAAATAGGTGTGGCTAATTTGATGGCCGATATCATGGTGGAGGGCACTGCCAATAAAACCCCTATCGAGTTGGAAGAGGCCATTGACGAATTAGGTGCCCGTATTTCTATGTACACCACAAAGGAATCGATAGTACTTGAGGCCAACTGTCTGACATCAAAGTTTGATATGGTGTTCCAATTGGTCAAAGAACTTCTTTTTGAACCGCGCTGGGATGAGAAAGAATTCGCGAGAATCAAGGAAGAAACCATTGAAGCCATTAAACGGCGTAAAGTGAATCCCAGAACCGTCGCTTCTCAGGTTTTCGACAAACTGGTTTATGGCAAGGACCATAAACTGGCAAACTCAACCTCAGGCACTGAAGCATCTGTCCAATCGATCACCATTGATGATATGAAAGCTTTCTATTCAGCCAACTTCTCATCCAATGTTTCTTATTTAGTGATTGCAGGCGACATAACCAAGAGCAAAGTCCTGAATGCTTTCCAATCCTTAGGAACCGAATGGGAAGCGAAAGAAGTTAGAATACCTGAACTGCCCAAACCCAAATCCATTGATAAAACCCGGATCTATTTTGTGGACTTTTCCGATGCAAAACAATCGCAGATTCGTGCTGGACATTTGGCACTTCCTTATACCCATTCTGATTATTTCAAGGCCACAGTGATGAATTATAAACTCGGGGGAAGCTTTAACGGCATTCTGAATCTAATCCTTCGCGAAGAAAAAGGATTTACCTATGGTGCGCGTTCCAATTTCTCCGGCACCCATAATCCCGGTACATTCGTTGCTTCTACAGGTGTCCGCTCTACAGCCACACTGGAATCAGTTCAGATTATAAAGGATGAGATTAATAAATACCGACAGGGCATAGCAGAGGAGGACTTGCAATTCACCAAAAACGCTTTAATCAAGTCCAATGCGCGTCGATTCGAAACTCTAGGCGCTTTAATGAATATGCTGGGACAGATGGCTAATTATGATTTGGATGCTGATTATATCAAGTGGCAGGAAGATATCATTCGAAACATGACTGATGAAGACCACAAGAGTGTGGCACAAAAATACATCCAGCCCAATAATATGATTTATCTGGTTGTCGGGGATGCGAAAACGCAATTGCGGAACCTGCCTAAAATCGGGTACGGCAAACCAATTCTTCTGGATAAGGAAGGCAACACAAAATAGCCTATTTATTGATTTAGTGCATAACCAAGAGCTGCAGCCGATTGGAACGCCCGATTCTTTTGAATAGATTTTGCGATAGTTTGAAAAATGGTTCTTTGCATAAGGTTCTGTCTGATGCTGTTCCAACGGCTGAGCTAATTGTTCTACTGATGGATAATGACTTATGGTTTTACATAGCTGTTGATAGAATTCTTCGGAGACAATTGCCATTACGATGTATATCCAAATCTATAGAAAGCAAGCAGTAAAACTCGGAATAGTTTGCCTCCTTGTCCTCTTCCAGGGACAATCTGTCTTCTCTGCTGCCTCAACTACCCCGCAGACCTTAGATGCGATCAACAAGGAGGTTTCTCCTGGCAGCATAGTTCTGTTGGAAAGCGGCACCTACACGACACCCATTGCGCCTGCATCCTCTGGCACGAAGGATAAACCCATTATCTATAAACCGGCCAAAGGCGCAAGTCCGCTATTCAAGAATGTGAGTCCGGCCATTCTCCTGAAAGACAAGTCTTTTGTTAAAATAGAAGGTGTGAAGTTCCTGGACTGTTCTCAATTCATGTCTGTTAAATCATCTTCACACATTACTATTGAGAATTGTGACTTTGAGAACGGCAAAGCCTGGGAATCCTGCAGGTTGAAGACTATGGGCGACTATTTTCATTTCAAGAATAACTCATTGAAGAATGGGACGGACCTTCTCAGTATTCAAGGAGGCAGTTTTCATTTGGTCGAGGGCAATACCTTTAATAAGGCAAGTCATACTTGTCTGGTTCTTATGGGCGTCCATAATTCGGTCATTCGAAATAATAAACTAATCAATCCCGTTCAAAAGCTTCTCGAGATATTTGCCACTCGCGGAAGGGAGTGGTCGGGCCCTTATCGAAAGAGTGAACGCATTCTGATTGAAAATAACCTGTTTGGACCTAACGGACATGGAAAGCTTTATCACGGCAAAGAACCTCCCGCAAGCTGGGGTACACAATTTGCAGGCGCGAAATGTATTCTGCGAAACAACATATTTGCCGGTTGTGGCGGTGGAATGGATTTTACTGGATATGGAAAGATTGACGGAGAGGGAGACTCCCCGGAAGCTGTATTCAATCATAATAATCGTATTTACAACAACACGATCTATTCCAATGGACAGAAAGGCCGCTATGGAAGCGGTCCAGGGCTTTTGCTTTCCCACAATGAACACACACAGTTTTTTGACAATCTCTTCATGAACAACATATTCTACGCGAACAGGATACTTAAAGATGCACACACTAAAAAAGATGTGCCGAGCGTCCAAATCGCCTTTCGTAGTCCAGCCAAACCTTCTGAAACTCGATTCTATTACAATAATATCATGGCCAGGGGCGGCAAGGATAAGGCAGTCGTGTGGTTAAAGCGAAAAAACACGGGGTATACTGTGGATGCCTATGAAGCAGCGTTTCCCCGATTTGGCGGGAACAATATTCAGGCAAATCCCCTGTTTGTAAATGCCGAACCTAACCTTAAAAGCCTTAGCCGAAAAGAATATGAATTGAAAAAGAACAGTCCATGTGTAGATGCGGGGGGCTTCTTGACGCATGCGATTGGCGAAGGATCTGGCAGAACCATTAAAGTTCAAGATCCTTATTTCTTCTCTGATGGATTTGGTGTCGTGGAAGGGGATATAATTCGGGTCGGTGCTAAGGAAGTCCAGGTGACGAGGGTTGATTACAAGAACAAGCAGCTAATCCTCAGTAAGCCAATTCAATGGTCCGACAAAGCACCGATAAGCGTTACTTACAAAGGAAGCGCACCAGATATCGGAGCCATCGAAAGCTACTAGCTAAGCGGTCGCGCAAAAATAGATTCACTTTTTAGAGGGAGCAAATTGGCGTTAGATTTGGTCGCGCCGATTGAGTGAATCCGCAGGCGTAGCTATTCTACGTCGAGGAATTCACGATTGAGAAGCGGCCGAAGATAATGTCAATATTTCCCCTATAAATGGGAAGCTATTTTTGCGCGGCCGCTAAGCTGCCGAACAAGGGGTAGCACTTGACCGTCGCTTACGCGCCGGCAAGTGAACCCAACCGTTAGGCCGCTTGAGTTGTCAGTGTTGAGTGTTGTTGACCGGATTAAACAATCTCTTTTGGAGAAATCGTGAAGAAAGGACTGAATTGGAAGAGAGTATTGACCCGGATTGGGATCGCAATTGGTATCCTTATAGGGCTGACAATCGTATTTGTGACAGCTTTTGTCGTTGTTCTTGGTCCAAAGGTTTCAGTGACAACACAGGCAGATACAGTGTTAGCCCCTGAAATGGTTCCCCCTGGAATTGAAACAACGGTCGCTTTTGTAAACGTTAATGTCATACCGATGGACAGTGATCGTTTGCTGGAAGGGCAGATTGTCATTATCAAGAATGGCAGTATTGCGGAAATGGGTTCCGGTTCATCAGTTGATATTCCTGTAGATGCATTGAAGGTTGATGGGCAAGGCAAGTTTCTTATGCCGGGTTTGAGCGACATGCATGTTCACCTTTTCAATAGCGAGAACGATCTTTTGCTATACCTTGCAAACGGTGTGACGACAATAAGAGATGTAGGCGGGCCTCCAATTCGTCTGCAGTGGCGTGATGAAATCAGCGCAGGAACCAGGCCCGGTCCGAATTTATTGGTACGGAGCCCTTTGATCCAGCAGCTGAATTGGTTCAATGGAATTACGTACACATGGGCTTCTTCCGGCGGGATCCGTACAGCAAACACCCCTGAAGAAGCTGAGAAACTGGTTGCAGAATTCAAGGCTCAGGGCTATGACGGTATCAAGGCGCCTCATGGTATTTTCAATTCAATGGATGTCTATAGGATTATCCTGGCATCTGCGCGCAAGCACGGGTTGCCTATCGATGGACACGCACCAATACCCCTTTCCTATGGCAAGGACAAAACACGCTGCTGGAACGAATTTCGCAACCTGGGAGTTGAGGCAGTCGCTCACACCGAAGAGTTGATCAAGATAGTGGATTGGTCGGACAAAAGCATTCGCAAAACAGCTCGGGATGTTGCAGACGACGGCTTGTGGGTAACCACAACAATTGCTCTGATTCAATCGATTCTCACACAAAGATACAATCTTGAGGACGAATTGGCCAAAATGCCGGAGGTCAAGTATGTGAATCCAGCCATCCTGAAGAGAGGTGTGGCATGGCTTGATATAAAGGATGGCTGGGTGCCTGGATTGAACAAATACGAGGCTGATCCCGATTCGTCCAAAGAAGAAGTGCTTGAAGGCATAAGTAGTTATATACAAGCGCTTGGAAAGATGTTTGTCGCATTGCACGAAGAAGGAGCTCTTCTGATGTCAGGAACTGACACAAACGTTCCGCTGATGGTGCCGGGATTTTCTCTGCATAATGAGTTGGAAGCTATGGTAGACCTTGGCATATCTCCTTATGACGCCCTGAGAACGAGTACCTACAATCCTGCTTTGTATCTTAATAGTCTGAACGAATTTGGCACTATCGAAGCAGGCAAGCGAGCAGACCTTGTCTTGCTGCAAGCGAATCCGCTGGAGGATATCACCAATACCAGACTAATAGAAGGTGTGATGGTGCGAGGCCGTTGGTACACACGAGCCGATTTGGACACAATGCTTGATAAAATCGCTGAGGCAAACCAGGAGGTATCGGAGGAATAAAACTCTCGTAACGGCAATGATAATTGAATGTTAAGCGATACTTCCACTATCAGCAAGGAATAGTAATGGCCTTACCAGCGGTTCCACCTGACCGCCATAGCTTGGTGTTTCTTTTCAGATTTTGATTCTTGATAGCGACGGCAGGTGAACCGCACAGCGTTATACACAATAATGGAAACAGGAGACAAAATAGGTTAAATGACATACATAATTGTTGATTTTGAAGCAACCTGCTGTGACAGAGGAACTTTCCCACGTAATGCAATGGAAATTATTGAAATTGGGGCAGTTGCACTTGGGGGTAATGGTCCAGTTATCGAAGATGAATACCAAAGTTTTATAAAACCTGTCAGAAATGCGACGCTGACTAAGTTTTGCAAACAACTAACGTCAATTTCTCAAGAAATGGTAGAAACTGCTCGTACATTTGAAGAAGTAATAGTTGAGTTTAGCAACTGGATTAATAGCTTTGATAGTCCTACTTTCTGCAGTTGGGGAAACTATGATAAAAATCAGCTAAGACAGGATTGTATTTATCATGGAATACCATTTCCATTTAACGAACAACACATAAATATAAAGCAGAAGTTTGCTGATAATATGGAACTAAACAAAGGTGTTGGATTAGGAAAGGCATTAAACAAAGTAAATATGAAATTTGTTGGAACTGCACATAGAGGGATCGATGATGCGAGAAATATGGCAAATATATCCAATTATATATTCCTAAGTGACTAAATGTATAACATGCGGATCAACTCGGACCGATAAAAGCTACCGCTTTTTTCGTCCGGTTATCCGCCGCGTTAGCTTTGTAGAAAGGAGAGACCAAAATGAAGTATGCTGTAGGATTGTTGTCTCTAGTGGCTATACTGCTTGTCGGTTGTGAATACGAAGCCCCATTGACAAAGGAACACAACATAGCGATCGACTCAGCAGTGCTTGGTCTGTGGGAGCTGATTCAGGATGAAGGAGAGGAGTCCAAACAAGAGGAACGGATGATGATCCTGAAGTACTCAGACACCGAATACTTGCTCCATTATCCCGTCGGAAAAGACGGAGTGTATTGTCGATGCTATCCTATCAAGATCGGAGGTGTGTCGTGTATTCAGCTTCAGGTCATCGGAACCGACGAAGGTCCTCCTGAAGAAGATTGGAAGGATCTCTTTCATGTTGCCTCGTATCGACTGGCGAACGATGAACTTGAAATCAAATTGCTAAACACTGATTTACTGGATGATGACCTGAAGACAACGGAAGCACTGAAGCAGTCTTTTCTGAAACACAAGGAAAATAAGAAACTGTTCACCAATCCAGGAAGATTTAGAAAAATCGAAAAGTAAAGCTAACAAGCCGGATGCAGGCGACGGCTTATAGCCGCGCCTGATCCACGACGTTCGATAGCCATGATTAGTATACCCTACACATACATTGCAATTTCTTTCTGTCTCCTTGTCGGCTTTTTCAAGCTCGGTGACCTTGATGAGGAAATTGGTTGGGGTCTTGGCTTAGGGACAGGCATT
>Ga0255052_10002243_pt1 | contig 14088 bp, 17 predicted proteins | sample JV7_2_21_MG_FD_188632 | JGI IMG/M metagenome (GOLD analysis project Ga0255052, IMG submission 188632) | Seawater microbial communities from Jervis Inlet, British Columbia, Canada - JV7_2_21 | ecosystem: Environmental > Aquatic > Marine > Inlet | place: Canada: British Columbia | collected... | reverse complement strand
GTAAACGGCTCTTCGCGTGCAAAGTCGTAGTAAAAGCCGTTCTCGATCGCGGGGCCGATCGTTACCTGTGTATCCGGCCAAAGCTCTTTAACAGCCTCGGCCAGCACGTGGGCCGCATCATGGCGCAGCAATTCGAGTCCGTCCGGCATGTCTTTTGTAATGACCTCGATCGGCGCATCGGCGTCGATACTGCGGGTAAGGTCCCGAAGTTCACCGTCGACCCGAATTGCGACTGCATCACGGGCCAGGCTTTTGCCGATAGCCATGGCAACCTCCTGTCCGGTCACGCTGTTATCAAAACTGCGTTCGGAGCCATCAGGTAAATGAAGTGTCGGCATTTTTGATTGCTTCTCAAGGTATCCTGGTTGTTACGGCGCGATATTGTACGCGATTTACTGGAAAAACTTAGCAGTAGATCGGAGGCGGGTGGCTGCTTTTCGGCTGGTGTACAATCCCGTCGATGATGAAGGCCAATCTGTCGAATCGCTTTCCGCCCGCGCAGCACGACCACGAGACCTGTGTCGAGGCGGCGGTGCAAACCGCGGAGCAATTGTGCCGCAGCCGGGGATTGCGCTTCACGAGGATACGACGCCGTGTCCTCGAACTTGTCTGGAACAGCCACAAGCCGGCCGGTGCCTACGATATTCTGGACAGCCTCAACCTCGAGGGGAAAAAGTCCGCGCCGCCGACCGTCTATCGGGCACTCGACTTCCTGATCGAAGCGAATCTTGTCCATCGACTGGACTCCATCAACGCCTATGTCGGCTGCCCCGACCCCGGAAGTTCACACACGGGCCAGTTTCTGATTTGCCGGAATTGCCGGTCGGTTGCCGAGCTGGACGATACGGACATCAATCACCTGGTCGAAAAGAAGGTATCCGATCTCGGATTCTCCGCGATCCATCAAACGCTCGAGATCCAGGGCCTGTGCCAGGACTGTGGCTTGGGGACGGACTCCTAGGAGTCCGTCCCACAATCTTTTAACGTACAATTGCGGCCGGCCCGATTTCCCGCATCAGATTTTTATGAGCGATACACAGCCCAAAGACTTCATACGCCAGATCATCAGCGAGGACATCGTCAGCTGCAAGAACGATGGAAACGTCGTTACCCGATTTCCGCCGGAGCCGAATGGGTACCTGCACGTCGGGCATGCGAAATCGATCTGTCTGAATTTCGGCGTCGCGGACGAATTCGACGGCATGACTTATCTGCGCTTTGACGACACCAATCCCGGCAAGGAGAGTGAAGAGTATGTGCGCGCCATCGAAGCCGACGTGCACTGGCTGGGTTTCCAATGGGGCGACAGGCTGACCCACGCATCCGACTACTTCGATCAGCTGTATGAATCGGCTGAAAAACTGATCGGGAAAGGAAAGGCGTATGTCGACAGTCTCACGGCCGAAGAAATACGCGAACACCGTGGGACATTGATCCGGCCCGGGAAGAACAGCCCGTACCGGGATCGGCCCATCGAAGAAAACCTGGATCTTTTTCGACGCATGCGTGACGGTGAATTCGCCGACGGTGAACATGTGTTGCGGGCAAAGATCGACATGGCGTCTCCGAATATGAATATGCGGGATCCGACCATTTACCGGATACGTCACATCGCGCATCAGCGGACCGGAGATAAATGGTGTATTTATCCGATGTACGATTTTGCGCACGGCTTGTCCGACGCGTTTGAAGGCATCACGCATTCAATCTGCACGCTCGAGTTCGAGGATCATCGTCCACTCTACGACTGGTTTATCGATGAGGTGGAGCCGGCGCATCGGCCGCGACAGTACGAATTCTCCCGCCTGAATCTCGCCTACACGATCATGAGCAAGCGCCGGCTGATTCAACTCGTCGACGATCAGCTCGTCAGTGGCTGGGACGATCCCCGCATGCCGACGCTTGCGGGCATGCGTCGACGCGGCTATCCACCGGCGGCGCTTCGGGAATTCTGTCGCCGCGTCGGCGTCACCAAGAAGGAAAACCTGATCGAGATGGCGGCGCTCGAGGGCTGCATCCGGGAAAATCTCGACCACGAGGCGCCACGGCGTATGGCTGTCATCAAACCGCTCAAGGTCGTGTTGAGCAATTACCCCTCAGATCAGACTGAGGAGATGCCGGCGCTCAATCACCCGAACCGCCCGGACCTCGGCAGTCGCGATCTGCCGTTCGGCCGCGAGTTATATATCGAAGCGACTGATTTCATGGAGGACGCCCCGCGAAAGTTCTTCCGCCTCAAGCCCGGAGGGGAAGTGCGGCTTCGATACGGCTACATCATCCGTTGCGAGGAAGTCGTCAAGGATGAGGCAGGGAAGGTCGTCGAACTTCACTGCACTTACGATTCCGACACCCGAAGCGGAACCGGCAGCAGCGACAGAAAAGTCAAAGGCACAATTCACTGGGTCTCGGCAAATCACGCGATCGATGCTGAGGTTCGATTGTACGATCGCCTGTTCACCATAGCTGACCCGGCCGCATCCGATGATGTCATGGCACATCTCAATCCGAATTCGCTCGAGGTCGTCGATGCCAGGCTGGAGCCGTCACTGGGCACTGCCGGCCTGGAAGATTCGTTCCAGTTCGAGCGCCTTGGCTATTTCAAACAGGATCCCGAATCGACATCGGAGAAGCCGGTATGGAATCGCATCGTGACCCTGCGGGACAGTTGGGCGAAAATAGAAAAGCAGGCGCTCGCCGGTCAGGTTAGCTGATACTTATCTCATCGCGCCTTCGATGACCGTGATCGGCGCGCCGCGTTCGGATCCAAGGCCCTCGGCGGCACTACCCTCCGCACGGGCAATCTCCAGCACATCGAATGAGTTGATCAAAGCCAGATACTCGCCGGGGCTCGCACGGCCGTAGGTCGCTTTTAACTCGAAGTCATGCCCGGCCAGGTGTGCAACCGGGTTGCTGAAAGACCTGATCAATTCCGCATCGATATTGCTGATCAGATTGCCGAACGCGTCGACCGTCACGATGACTCCGCTGACCCGTCCGGTTCGTACTTCGGGGTCGTCAATCCAGCCGGGCGTCCACTGCGTCGTTTCCTTGCCGATCTCGGCCGGTCTCAATCGACCGGCGGCTATTTCGGCCGCCACCGGCGCAAAAATGTCCCTGCCATGAAATGTCGCGCTCGGCGCCGAGAGTCCCAGCGACGCAAGCTTGTCATCCATCAGCTTATAAACTGCATCCGCTTTCTCGAGAATCGGGGAAAGCAGACCATTGTCGGGCGCGATGAAGACGTGACCGTCAAATTCGGCGATCAGAATTTCTCTCTCCGTGCCGACCCCCGGATCGACGATGGCGACATGAACGCTGCCATCGGGGAAGTACTTGTAGGATCGGTTGATCCAGAATCCTGCCTCCGGGGGCCAGTGCGCCGGTATGTCGTGGGCGAGATCGATGATTGACGCGTCGGCGAAGCGCTTCAGGATCACTCCCTGCATGACGCCGGCAAACGGGCCCTTGTGTCCGAAGTCGGTTGTTATTGTTATGACGCCGGATGGCTGCCAGTCACTCATAGATCCAAATCATACCGCATAGGCATCCTGAGGTTTGTGCATAGTCTTCGCCCAATAGATGAAAGCGGTGTCGACTGCGGCGATGACCACCTTGAATACATATTTGGCCGCGCCCAGTTGCAGGGCCGTCACGAGATCGACCGTTCCCCACCAGACCACCAGGGAATAAATCGCCGTATCGACGACTTGCGAGCTCATCGTTGACAGATTATTCCGCAGCCATAGCCATTTCTCCCCGGTTACACGCTTGATGCGATGAAATGCCCAGACATCGAAACTCTGGCTGATGATATAGGCGAGGAGCGAGCCGAATACGAAACGAGGCGTGAAATCGACAATTGTGGCAAAAGCGTTGTGGATATTGCGTGAAAACTCGGCTGTCGCTTCTCTGTCGGACGGCAGGTACATTAATGCGAGACTGAGCATAAGTAGAACGATGATGCTGACCGCAAAACCCATTCTTACGGCCTTGCTTGCGGCAGCCTTACCGTAGTTTTCGCTCAAGAGGTCAGTAGCGAAAAATATGCTCGAATAAAAAATGACGCCGAGGCTGGTCTGGACGCCGAATATTATCGTCAGTTTCGGACCCTGGAGGTTTGCCAGGATGATTGCAGTTGCGATCGCTACCTGCAGGCCTGCCTTGCCGAACAGCCGGTACAGCACGACCGTGCAGCCAAGATCGAGCAGCAATGTCGTCAGCCACAGCAGTTCCTGGTTGGCGTTATAGAACTCGACAATGGCCTGAGGAAACATCGCTTCAGGTCAATGTACGATACCGGTCCAGGTGATAATCAGCATTGCCGAACAGTAGTTCGATTGCCGTAAACCGCTTGAAGTAGTGGGATATATCGAGTTCCCAGGTAACGCCCATGCCGCCATGAATCTGTATGGCTTCCTGCGCCAGCTTTTGCCCGCCTGTTCCGATCATGTATTTCAATGCGCTGATCGCCTTTCGCGCATCCTTGTCGCCGAACTCATTCAGCATCGTGGCCCAAAGAAGCAGTGAATGAGTTTGCTCCAATGCCATTAGTGTTTCGACCATACGGTGTTGCAGGGCCTGAAACGTACCGATGGGCACGCCGAACTGCACGCGATTCTTGGAATATTCGACCGTCTTGTCGTGCAGCGTATGCATGATGCCCACTGCTTCGGCGCAGATCGCGAGCGTTGCGTCGTCCACGACGGACCGCAGCGCGTCGAATCCGTGGCCGACTTCGCCGAGTACGGCATCCGGGCCGATGTGCACGTCGTTGAGTTGGATATCCGCTGCTTGATGCGCATCGACCGTCGCATACGGCCTGCGATCGACGCCGGACTGTTCGGCGGCCACAGCGAACAAGGTAATGCCGGACTCATCGACTTGCGAACCGCCGGTTCTGGCAGGAATGACGAGCAAGTCTGCATTGCCGCCGTTCAGAACGAGATTCTTGAATCCATTGAGAACGTAACCGTCACCATCCGGTTTCGCACTTGTCGATATGTCGGAAATATCAAATCGGCCTTGTGGCTCTGAAAATGCCAGTGCTGCCTGGACGCTCCCGTCGATAATACCGGCCAGCCATTTCTCTTTTTGTTTCGCGGTTGCTGTTTTTTTCAGAGCGCCACCGGCCAGAATGATAGTCGCCAGGTACGGTTCGACAACCAGGCCACGGCCGAACTGCTGCATCATGAGCATGGTCTCGATCGGGCCGCCACCCAGGCCGCCATCATCTTCGGAAAAAGGGACAGCGGTCCAGCCAAGATCCGCGAATGTCTGCCACAGTTCCGGGCTGTAGCCCGTCTCGGAGCTTGCTATCTTCTGGCGGCTCGCGAAATCGTAGTCGTTGTCGATAAAGCGGGCGACGCTGTCCTCGAGCATCGTCTGTTCTTCACTAATTGAAAAATCCATTTACAGTCCGAGTACGTGCTTGGCGATAATATTTTTTTGAATCTCGTTCGACCCGCCGTATATCGTTGCCTTGCGATTATTGAAATATATTAGCGAAGACTTCGTCTCGGAGCCGTCGCCGATCCATTCGGACTCCGGGAAGTCCGGCTGATACTGGCCCGGTATATAGGGCAGTCCGTAGTATCCGGCCGCCTCGAGCAACAATTTGTCGAGCTGCTGCTGGACTTCCGTTCCCTTGATCTTGAGTATGGATGACTCGGGACCCGGTGCCTTGCCGACTTTTACCGCGGCCAGGGTTCGGAGCTCGGTATATTCGAGCGCCTTGAGTTCAACTTCTACCGCCGCAATCTTTCTGGCGAAATTATTGTCATTAATGAGGGGCGTGGCGCCGTGAAGCGACTTTGACGACCTTTCCCTTAATTGATTGAGGCGGTATTCGGAACGGGAAACGGTGGCCATGCCAGTCCGCTCATGTTGCAGCAACAATTTGCCGTAGGTCCATCCCTTGCCTTCCTCGCCAATGAGGTTCTCGAGCGGCACCTCGACATTTTCGAAATGCACCTCGTTGACATCGTGACCGCCATCGATTGTGACGATGGGTTTCACTGAAACACCGGGCGTCGTCATATCGATCAACAAAAAACTGATGCCTTCCTGCTTGCGCGCGACATCCGAGCTGCTTCGCACGAGGCAAAAAATCCAGTCGGCATAATGGGCCAACGTGGTCCAGGTTTTTGTTCCATTGACGATGTAATGATCGCCCTGTCTATCGGCTTTCATTTTCAGCGAGGCGAGGTCGGATCCGGACCCGGGTTCCGAATATCCCTGACACCACCATACGTTGCTGGCAACAATGTCGGGCAGAAATCGCTGCTTCTGATCGTCGTTACCGAAGGTATAAATAATCGGGCCAACCATGCTCATGCCGAACGGAACAAATTCAGGTGCATTGACCGCGCCGAGTTCCTTGTCGAATATGTATTTCTGAACGGGAGTCCACCCGGTGCCTCCATGCTCGACCGGCCAGTTGACGGCCGCCCAGCCTTGTTCATAGAGGGTCTTTTGCCAGCGGATCGTGTCGTCGCGGCTCAGGGGAATGCCGGTATTCCGTTTCTCACGAATATCGACAGGGTATTTTTCTTCGAGGAATTGCCTGACCTCTGACTGGAAATCTAGCTCTTCCTTCGTAAGGTTTACATTCATTCTTTGTTCTCGCGATGCGTGTTGCCCATATTCAGGTTACCATCAGCACCCGAGAAGTGTCAGCTTCTAAAAAAATAATATTGAGACCTAAGCTTCGATGATATACACAGGCTTGGCCTTCCTTGCTGTAGCGTTTCTATACGCCTCTGTCGGCTTCGGCGGCGGTTCGACCTACACCGCGATACTGATCGAAACAGGGATGGCATATCAGTTCGTGCCACCCGTGTCATTGCTGTGCAATATCGTTGTTGTCACAGGCGGAGTATTTCATTTCGCGAAGGCTGGCCACCTCGATCTTCGATTTGCGCTTCCACTTGTCGCTACATCCGTGCCCGCGGCATTCTTCGGCGGCTACATCCGGATCGACGAGGCAGTCTTCGTGACGACCCTGGGCCTGGCACTTTTTGTTGCCGGGATTCTCATGATTCTGGATCGCCGCTGGGGTTCGGAAACCGGTGCCGGCAATTCACTAGGATTGTCGTCGCGCCTTGGCCTTGGTATTTCTCTGGGTGCTCTCGCCGGCATTACGGGTATTGGTGGCGGCATCTATCTGGCTCCGGTGCTGCACCTGTTGCGTCTCGCAGAAGCCAGAGTGATTGCAGCGACCTGTTCCCTGTTCATTCTCGTGAATTCAATCGCCGGCCTCGGCGGGCAATTGCTGAAGCTTGGCAGTCAGGCCGAGGTTTTACTTAACACATCGTTAGTGGTGCTGCCCCTGGCCGTGCTGGTCGGCGGCCAGCTTGGCAGCAGGCTGGGCGCGACGTGGCTGCCGGCGGTGCCGATCCGGCGCCTGACAGGCGTCGTCATCCTGATTGTCGCTGTCAGGCTCCTCTGGCGTACTTTTTAGTTTAACCAGCACCCCCATTTGGGGCAGAATGGCCGGGTGACCACGCCGCAAACAGAAATTGGCCCCAGAGACACGATGGGGCGGCCGATCCGCGACCTGCGGATATCTGTGCTGGATCGATGTAATTTCCGCTGTCCTTATTGCATGCCGGAGACCCAGTACCATGCCGATTATCAGTTTCTGAAAAGACAGGAACTCCTGAATCACGAGGAAATTCAAAGAGTTGCCTCTGTGGCTGTCGGGCTCGGCGTCTCGAAACTGAGGATGACGGGTGGCGAACCCTTGCTCGACAAGAATATCCCCGACCTCATAAGCAGGCTGAGCGATTTGCCTGGCGTCGATGATTTTGCCTTGACGACCAACGGTATGCTCCTGGCGCCCGTTGCACAGCAACTGGCCGACGCCGGCCTGCGCAGAATCACGATCAGCCTCGACAGCCTGGATAAAGAAACATTCAACAGCATGAGTGGTAATCGCGGCGATCTCGACAAGGTACTGCAGGGCATCGCCGCCGCGGAGAAAGCGGGTCTGACGCCGGTCAAGATCAATGTCGTCGTCCAGCGCGGCGTCAACGACCATCAGATCCTGGATATTCTCGATCATTTCCGCGGCAGCGGTCACGTCGTCCGCATGATCGAGTTCATGGATGTCGGTAATCGAAACAGCTGGCGTATCGATGAAGTCGTGCCCTCGAAAGAACTATACGATTCCATACACGAACGCTGGCCGCTTCGCGCGATCGACAGAAAATACCCCGGCGAGGTCGCGAATCGATACAGTTATCTCGACGAACAGGGCGAAATTGGCTTCATCTCCTCGATCACGGAACCGTTCTGCGGCAACTGTAACCGTGCCCGGCTGTCGGCCGATGGCACCCTGTACACCTGTCTCTTCGCAACCGAGGGCACCAGCCTTCGGGAACCGATTAGAAATGGCGCGAGTGACGAGGAACTGGCGGATATCCTGACCAGGGTCTGGTTGCATCGCGGCGATCGTTACAGCGAGTTGCGTCAACCGGCGGAAGAAAAACCATTGATCAGCAAAGTCGAGATGTACCGGATGGGCGGTTAGTCAAGTGGCCAAGCTCAGTCATATCGACAAGGACAACCAGCCGACCATGGTCGACGTCAGTCACAAAGACGCGACCGACAGGGAAGCGCATGCCAGAACAATCGTCGAGTTTCCTGCCTCGGTCGCCGATCGATTTGTCGATGGCGACATCCAGACGGCCAAAGGTCCGGTATTTGCCACGGCGATCGTCGCGGGCGTCATGGCGTCGAAGAGAACACATGAACTGATCCCTTTCTGCCATCCCTTAGGGCTGGACAACTGCAAGATTCTGATCGAGATGGACGATATGCGACGTGCTGTCATCGACTGCCATTGCAAAGTTCATCACAAGACCGGTGTCGAGATGGAAGCACTGACCGGAGCGACGGTCGCGGCGTTGACGATCTACGACATGTGCAAGGCGCTTTCGCACGACATCATTATCGGTCAGACCCGGTTGGTCTCGAAAACCGGCGGCAAAGAGGACTTTCACCTTGACGCAGGATGATCCTGTATATGGCCTGGTTCTGGCCGGTGGCGAAAGCAAACGCATGGGCCGGGATAAAGCCTTGCTCCGCGTCGACGGGAAGACGCAACTGAGTCGGGCTGTAACACTGCTCGAGTCAAAACTCGACAGAGTGTTCGTTTCGGCACGTGTCGATCAACAGGACGAACCGGAACGGATGAAATTCGAGCAAATCGTCGATCGTTACGAGGATATGGGACCTCTCGCAGGAATATTGTCGGCGATGGATTCCTTTCCGGATGCCGGCTGGCTGGTGCTGGCCTGCGACCTGCCCAATGTCGACGCGCCCGCCGTTCAACATCTTCTTGATCACCGCTCATGCGAGCACCCGTTCACCGCTTATAAAAGCAGTCACGACGGACTGCCGGAACCGCTGTGTGCTTTCTACGCCGCAGAGTCGTCACAAGTTATCAAGGAATTCGCCAACGATGGCGTCATCTGTCCGCGAAAAATCATGATCCGATCAAATACGCAACTGCTCGATCAGACGAACCCAGAGTCTCTGGACAACATTAATACGCCTGAGGACCTGGCCAAAACGAGGCTCAAAGTCGCCTCATGAGCAAGTCCATAACGGTTAGATATTTCGCGATATTTCGGGAACGCGCCGGTCTCGACAAAGAGACCGTGTCAATCGATGCTGAAACCGCGGCTGATGTGTTCGAGCAAACAAAGAACCGACACGGCTCATCGGAACCGCTCGGGCATTGCAAGGTCGCGATCAACGATGTCATGGCAGACTGGAGTAGCGTGGTCGACGATGGTGATACCGTGCTCCTGTTTCCACCTGTAGCCGGTGGGTGACGTGATCCGCCTGACCGACAAACCGATCGAACCGGATGCGCTCAGACAGGAACTGTTCGATCCGGCGGCAGGCGCATATGCCGGATTCGAAGGCTGGATTCGGAACGAGAATGAAGGCCTGGCGGTCGAACGCCTGGAGTACGAAGCATATGTGCCGCTCGCAATCAGTGAGGGTGAGAAGGTCATTGCCGAAGCTCGCGCCAGATTTCCCCTGCTGCACGCTCATTGCGTACATCGAACCGGCATGCTCGAGATCGGTGAGTGCGCCGTCTGGGTCGGCGTATCGTCGGCTCACAGGGAAGAGGCGTTCCAGGCCTGCCGTTACATCATCGACCAGGTCAAAGTGCGACTGCCGATCTGGAAAAAAGAGCATTACACGGATGGCAATTCCGGCTGGGTGAATTGCGAACGCTGTGCAGAACACGCCCACCCCGAAGCAGCATCGCTCTAGTTTTTCACAATTTCTCGAGATCTTCGGGTGTATCGACATCGATCGCTGCCGCATCGCAGTGAATCGCGCTGACAGAAAAGCTGCTATCGGACAGGATCGCACGGGCCCCCTGATCCCCCTCGAGTTTCATCAGGCTCTCGAAGCATCTGGCCGGGAAGACGACAGGTGGACCCTGGATCTCCGAATACTCGCTAACGACAATGTCTTCGGGCGCGCCGGTCCAGTGCCCGATCAGCACATTCAAGTGCTCTGCGGTGACCAGCGGTTGATCGGCCATGATCAGCAGGACGGCACCGGCGGAATGTGCGACCGACGCGACGCCGCAGGCAATCGAACTCGCCATGCCGGACTCGTGCTTGTCGTTGCGTACGAAGAATCCGCGCAGCCGGCCGCAGGCGGCCAGGACTCTCTTCCAGTCATTCCCGACCACGAGAACTGAACGATTGCCGCAAACCTCTTCAGCCAGGCGAACGGCACGACGGACCAGCGACTCTCCGTAATATTCCGCGAGCTGCTTGGTCGAGCCGAAACGTCGGCCACTGCCTGCCGCGAGGACGATCGCAAATATTGAGGGCTCAGGCATTTGCAGGAGTATAAATGTGCAGCATTTTTAATGCTGTCCGAACTGCGGAAACAAAGGCCTTTACGTCTTCAGGCGCTCGATTCCGCAATAAAATCGCAAAGCAAAACTTGCCCTGTCCCCGGCATCTGTGTATCTCTTGTCCTGCAAGGGATGTGCAGCGCCTGTGCCCCAACGCAAAGACACGGCAAATATTCATCCAGGGAATCCATATTGCACCTGATCAAGACAATCGAAGACGCGAAAGCGCTTGAAGGGATGGAAGTCGGCCTGTCGGACTGGGTCGAAATCGACCAGCAGAAAATAGACCGCTTCGCCAAAGCGACCGGCGATTTTCAATGGATACATGTCGATGCCGAGCGGGCGAAAGAGGAACTGCCCGAAGGCAAGACGATCGCCCACGGATATTTCACACTCGCGCTGATTCCGGCGCTGACCGGCGATTTTATCCAGGTCGAGAATCTTGCACATGCAATCAACTTCGGCTGCAACAAAATACGCTTCTACACGCCGGTACCGGTCGGCAGCCGGGTTCGTGGCCGTGCCACTGTTATTCAGGCCAGGAAACGCTCAGGTGCGCTCCATATTCTCAGCCAGGTCAAGATCGAGGTCAAAGGTGAACGCAAGCCGGCCTGCGTTGCCGAGACGATCGGCATGTACTTTCTCAACGGTTCATAAATCTCTATCGCTGGTGTAACCAGCCCGGCAGGAAACTGTAAGGATCGACATCGACCTCTTTGTTATACATGACCGAGCTTTGCTCCAATAGCTCGGCAAGTTCCCCTTCTTTCTGAGTGTCGAACAGCTCCGTCGCTCCACCGATGTACTGTCCACCGACGAATATCTGCGGGATCGTTTTGGAGCCGGTTTTCTCTCTGAGTGCCGCACGGATCTTGCCGCCTTTGTTGTCTTCCTGGAATGCGACAGAATCCAGGTCGACGGTTCGATAAGGGATCTCGTATTTTGTGAACATCTTCCGAACAGACCAGCAGAATTCACACCACTCATGGGAGAACATGATGACAGGGTGGTTCTTGTCGCTGATTGCCTCGTTCATGAAAGCGACGGCATCGACAGGTGCCTCTATCTCTGGCTCCTCCTCTTCCTCTGTTTTTTTGTCTTCGACCGGAGGTGCTTTCGGTGCATCGAAGCGATAACCTGGAGTCGATTTCGAGATGTCGATCTCCTCGGTGGTCATTTCCGCCGGAATGTCATCGAACAACGGCGTGGACAGGTATCGCTCGCCGGTGTCCGGCAACATGCAAAGGACGGTCGTCCCTTCCTCAGCGCCCTTGCACGCCTCAAGTGCACCAGCCAGGGTTGCGCCCGCGGATATGCCGACAAAAATACCTTCCTCCTGGGCCAACGCTTTCGATAGTCGTAAAGACTCGTCGCCGCTAACAGGGATAATCCTGTCAATGGTCTCATTGGCCACGGCGTCTTCAGTCAACTTTGGAATAAAATCCGGACTCCAGCCCTGCATCAGGTGCGGGCGAAAGAGGGGATGGCTGTCTGCCGGCGTTCCATCGGACGTGCGTTCCTGTGGAATGCCACTGCCGAGAATCTGCGAGTTATCCGGCTCGCAGACGATGATTCTGGTTTCAGGGCTTTTCTCCTTCAGCACCCTCGATACGCCTTTCAGGGTACCGCCGGTGCCAAAGCCCGTGACCCAGTAGTCGAGACGCTCACCTTCGAAGGCTTCGAGGATCTCCGGAGCCGTCGTCTTCGAGTGCGCGTCTGCATTTGCTTCATTCTCGAATTGGCGGGTCAGGAACCAGCCATGTTTCGCGGAGAGTTCGGCCGCTTTGGCCAGCATGCCGCTGCCCTTTAGCTCTGCCGGCGTCAGCACGACCTTCGCGCCCAGAAATCGCATCATTTTGCGGCGCTCGATGCTGAAACTCTCGGCCATCGTAACGACCAGCGGATAACCTTTTTGCGCACAGACCATCGCGAGTCCGATGCCGGTATTGCCGCTCGTTGCCTCGACCACGGTCTGCCCCGGTTTCAGAATGCCGTCATTCTCCGCCTGTTCGATGATATTGATGGCCAGCCGGTCCTTGACCGAGCCCATCGGATTAAAGGACTCGACCTTGACATAGAGATTGATGCCATCCGGTGCGAGTTTGTTGAGACGAACGACCGGCGTCCTGCCAATCGTTTCGAGAATGCTTTCGTATTTGGCCGGCATCAGAATAGTCCTCTTTCTCTACGGAATTTGCGGTATCTCGGGAATCGGTTGAAAATAGATCGCACTAAGAATAACCACATGGGAGCGAGTGATGGAATTCACGGGAATACTTGGTTTTCTGTACCTGATCGTTGTTATTTACGCGATCCTGCAGATTGTGCAGAGTTCGGGAGATAACGGCAAGAAGGCCCTTTGGATCGCCATCGTTCTGGTCATTCCGGTCGTCGGCATCATTGCATGGTATCTTCTCGGACCAGGGGGCAGAGGCAGCCAATAATAGGTAAGCACTGCCATGAAAATTGTCATTCAACTCGTCGGCGTACTCATAATTCTCGCCGGCCTCATAATCCTGATCTCCCCCGCGAAGTTTCGGAGTCTATTCGACAACTTCACGGGACAGCCGAGATATCTGTTCGCGATCATCGTCCGCATCGTCATCGGCACGGTACTGCTGCTCGAAGCGGCAAATCTGAGATTTACGATTGCCATGCAGGTTATTGGCGTTATCAGTATTGTCGCTGCGATCGCCCTGTTGCTGATGGGCCAGGATCGCATGGACCGAATGATCGACTGGTTCTTGTCAAAGACGAACGATAACGTAATGCGCATCTGGTCTGTATTTGCGCTCGCCTTCGGTGGCTTTCTGATTTATGTAACGCTGTAGCGGCAAAAAAAGTGGCCCGCGAACGGATCGCGGGCCACTTTTCAATCAATTGCCTAGAAGTGCTTGCGGAATGTTACACCCCATGTTCTTGGTTCCGAAGGATAGGAATTCATTCTGCCGTCCTGTACAGGTGGATCGAATGATCCTGCGTAATATCTCTCGTCGCCGATGTTGCGACCCCAGAACGTCAGCTCGTTGCCCTCGTCCGAACCCCAGCGAAAACCAAGGCGCGCGTTAACGAGGCTCAGGCTTGGCTGCAAGGTCAGCGGATCGATGTCGCCGTCTGTAAAAAGATCTGAGGCGTACGAGTACTCTACCCGGGCGAATGCCGTGCTTGTCGCACCGATCTCGAAGTCCTTTGTCAGG
>Ga0255052_10002242_pt1 | contig 14094 bp, 9 predicted proteins | sample JV7_2_21_MG_FD_188632 | JGI IMG/M metagenome (GOLD analysis project Ga0255052, IMG submission 188632) | Seawater microbial communities from Jervis Inlet, British Columbia, Canada - JV7_2_21 | ecosystem: Environmental > Aquatic > Marine > Inlet | place: Canada: British Columbia | collected... | reverse complement strand
TCGCACGGAATCCGCCTCAAGCACTGGCGCGCTGTCGCGCACCCGTTCAATCTGTTTGCCATCGAGTCGCTGGTTGACGAGATTGCTGTCGACGCGGGGCTCGACCCGTTTACATTCCGGCGCGAGTACATTGGAATGACGCCGAAGGCACAAGCTGTATTCGATACTGTTGAGGCTATGTCGGACTGGCACACCCAGTGGTCTACAGGACGGGCGCTGGGGCTTTCGGTCTCAGAGCGCTCCGGTTCGCTGGGCGCCGGCGTCGTCGAGATATCGCTGAACCGTGACACGGGAGTCATAAGAGTCCACAAGGTCTGGGTTGCTATCGACGGCGGTATCATCGTGCAGCCCGACATGGCACGGGACAACATTGAAAGTGGTGTCGTTTATGGAATTTCGAGCGTGTTGAAAGAGCGCGCGACCGTAAAAGGCGGGGCTGTTGAACAGTCGAACTTCCACGACTATCGACTGTTGCGTATGACCGAGGCGCCAGAAGAAATTCACGTCGAGTTTATCGATCGCGATACACCACCGACTGGTCTCGGGGAAATTGGCAATCCGTTTATCGCGGCAGCGGTCGCGAACGCATTCTTTGCGCTGACTGGCAAGCGACTGTACCACATGCCGTTTACGCCCGAGCGGGTTCGCGCCGCACTCGCTGCCTAATGCACTTGCCGCCAGTACTTGTAAGATGACTTGAAACTTGATTCTGGTCTTATTCGCGGGGTTTCCGCTCAGAGCGCGTCAGCATACTAACGACCGTTAAATTGGCGGTTACGTTCGCCGGTGTAATAAACATATCGACGATCTGATCGAGTGCGATCAGGATGCCAATGCCTTCGACCGGAAGATTCAGCGAAACATACAGCGGCGTCATGATGAGCAGGCCGCCACTGGGAATTCCTGGTGAGTAGAAACTCAAGAGCCCGATGGCCCCGGCAATCACGATAATTTCGGTTGGCCCAAGTTCGATGCCATACAGGCGGGCGATGAAATAGGTACCACCAGCCCGGCCAATGGGCGACGCAAACTTAAAAATTGATACCGCGACGGGCAGTACAAAGCCAGTAACCGATGGCGAATACTTGAGGTCTTCGGCTGCCGTGAACATTGCCGGCAGCGATGCAAGCGATGACTTGGTGCTGAATCCCACGACCTGGGCGGGCGCACAGGCGCGTGCGAACGACGCCAGTGGCATGCGGCCTATCAGAACGGCCAGCAGATACAGCACGACGACTGCCACCGCAATCAAACCGAAGGTAATAAGCAGGAAATAGCCGATAGCGCCGGCGGCAGTGATCCCCATCGTGGCGGCCATCGTAAGCATTAACGCGAATACGCCGAATGGTGCCACTGCCATAATCCAACCGATCAATACGAACATCACATTTTTGACGGCCGTAAAAAATCGCAGCAGAACATCGCGGCCTGTATCGGCAATTCGGGCCATTGCAGAAGCAAACAATGCGACGAACACGATCAGTGGCAACATCGCGGAATCAACGGCGGCCTTCAGGGGGTTTGTCGGGACAAGGTCAACCAGCCAGTCACGAAAAGGCGGCAGCACCACGGATGTTGAGTTCACCGTTGCGCCTGGCGCTCTCAAGGCCTCGGCGGTTACAGGATCGAACTGCAGCAGGGCCAGCAAGGGGGGTGCCATGAGTGCGGTATACACGCAGATAGCTGCGACCATCAGCGCAAACAGTCCGACCGTTTTCCGACCGAGATTGGCGGTGAATCCGTTTTCCTGATCACCAGCAATCGCGGTGATCAGCAGCGAAACGATCAGCGGTACCACAGTCATGCGAATTGCGTTAACCCACAGCGCACCGACAGGTTCGACAAATAGGGGAATAGAACTGAGTGCATCGCTGGACGACAGCGAGATCACAATTCCACTCACCAGCCCCAGAATGAGGCCGACCAGAATGCGCGCGGTCAATGACATGATTGCTTAATCTCCGTTATGCCTATTGCAAAAGAGATAATCCTCACGTGAGGCCTTGCAGCGTAGTCCACAAATTCGGCGAGACCGATACTCCGTCTTTAATTACTTTGCGGGAGCGTTCCAATCGGCCGTCGCCAGGAATTCGCGCGGATCCATTTGCTTTAAATCCAGCAAGCAGCGGCTCAAGCCGCTCGCAGAAATGCTCGCCATAGGCCACCTTCGGGTCGAAGGCAATGACGATTTGACCGCCGTTGGCGGACTTGGCACCCGGAAATTGGGGCGAATCGTCTTCGAGAGAAAAGTGTCCACCCGTCAAAGCGCCTGCCAGGATCTCGATCATCAAGGCGATAGCGCTTCCTTTGTGCCGTCCAAAAGGCAGTACTGTATTACTTTCCGCGACTTGCTTTGCATCAGCAGTGGGCTGGCCTAAGGAATCCACGCCTATTGGCTGCTCAAACACCTCTCCTTTTTCTGCAGCCATACGAATGTCCGATATTGCCATGACGCTGGCTGCCTGGTCCCACACTATCGGAGGCTGGTCGTTTCTCGGGCATGCAAAAGCCATTGGATTGGTGCCGAAGATTTTTCTATCCCCGCCCCACGGAACCATCCAACAACGTGTCGTAATACAAGTGATTGCGATGAAACCCATTACGGCGAGCCGCTCAACGTCGGCGCGCAGTGCGGAGATATGGTGGGAATTACGTAACAGAAGAGCAGCCATTCCCGATTTGCTTACCATGCCCTTAAAGGCTTCGAGGGATTTCGTTAATGCCACTGGCGCGAATCCGTTATCCCCATCCACCGATAGCAATGACGGAGTGATTATTTCCCACGTGGGACTGGCTTTTCCATTAGCCCACTTGCACTCCACGGAAGATACATAATTAGGGAGCATCGCTAACCCATGGCTTGCCGGGCCGTCGCGCTGTGCGTCCACTATCCGTTCAGCCAGGATTCTTGCACCGCCCTCATCGACCCCATTTCGAGCCAGGATCAAGAAGGCCAGGCTATATACTTCGTCGAGTGTTAGGTTTTTAGTCATTGGTGATAATCATCACATTAAGAATATTGTGATGCTCTAAATCGGGGCGCTGATGTAGTGCATTATTTTGATTGTTAGTATACAAAATAACGCGAGCGCCTGAATTCTAGCTTCCAGGAGTCAAGTCACTATGCGCTGGAGTAGAACCTTTACCGTTATCGGTATGCACGCGGAAGGCGAGGTTGGCGACGTCCTGGTTGGTGGAATCGTCGATGTGCCCGGAAAAACGATGTTCGAAAAGATGCAGTATTTCGAGCAGCAAGAAGACGACATCAGGCAGATGTTACTTTTTGAGCCGCGGGGCAGTCCATGTACTGCTGTCAATGTCCTCCTCCCACCGACAGATCCTCGCGCCGATTTCGGCTATGTCATCATGGAAGCAACGAAATACCCGGTGATGTCGGGTTCAAATACGATGTGCGTCGCGACTGCGATTCTCGAAACCGGCATGACGCCAATGTCCGAACCCGAGACGTTGTTGACGCTGGAATCGCCTGCAGGGCTAATAGAAGTCCGATGCCACTGCGAAGACGGCAAGGTTAAGAAAGTAGAACTGACCAATCAACCTTCATTCGTTGTTTCGCGCGACCTTGTTATTGAAGTAGTGGGCTATGGAGCCGTGCGCGTCGATGTGTGCTTTGGAGGCATATTCTTTGCGTTCATCGATGCTGCGGATCTCGGTTTTACGATTCACGCAACGGAAGCGGCAGACTTGGTGCGTGCCGGCTTAGCGATCCGCGATGCCTGTCGCGCGCAGATAGATCCCGTGCATCCCGACAATCCCGAAATTCGATCCATTCAGAACGTTGGTTTCACCGGGCCGGTGGAACGTACGGCCGATGGGATTGTCTCGCGCAATGCGATGGTCATCGGTCACGGACGGCTAGACCGCTCCCCCACGGGCACAGGAACGGCGGCACGCCTTGCCCTGCTGCACGCCACGGGCGAGATTGCTACAGACGAGACCTTTACGCATTTCTCCGCCTTCGACACACGCTTTGAGGCGAAAGTGATCGGGGAGGCCCGGGTAGGGGGGTATCCGGGAGTCGTGACCACAGTGGCAGGACAAGCATGGATCAACTGCATCAAGCAACATGGAATCGATCCGACGGATCCATTCAAACTTGGTCATACGCCGCCGGACATATGGATTAGCCGAGGATAGCTGCTCTGCGACTGTGTCGCTCAACCTGTGGGGGCCGGAAGTTCGCACCGAGACCGGCGCAGCCGGTCGACAGACGCCGAAGGCGAGGCAGCGCAGCTGCCGTCCCATCTTCTCACCCCGACCAACTTTTCCCTCTAACATTCATACAGTTAGCGTCAACTCACTAGAGCACTGCCTGGGATCGGCGTGCCCTATAAGTTTCCTACGATGAGTTGATAAACTTCTGAACGGGACACGACATCCCACGTTTGAGTACAACAGGTGTTGCAATGCGCCACAATCCCCCTGTCGATCATTCCGTACGCGGTCATTCAAGATCTCGTGTGTTCCAGCAGAGAGTCCGATTCAGGTACACATGTAGATTCCCGATGTGTCTCGGTTTCACCTGGTTAGCTCCACCAGCAGCTCGGGCAACGATACAAGGGCAAATGTAGTCGAACGGTCACTGATGGCGTAAGGAATTACAAGCTTATCGTTGTGGATCATGCCGCCGCACGAATAGACAACGTTCGGGACATAGCCGACGCTCTCATCTTCTGTTGGCACAAGGAGCGGTTCGGGAAGACGGCCGATGACTCGGGAAGGGTCGTCCCCGTCGAGCAGCACAGCGCCGATCGAGTATTGGCGCATCGGACCGACGCCATGCGTAAGAACCAGCCACCCGGCCTCGGTCTCTATCGGCGACCCGCAATTGCCGATCTGTATTATTTCCCAGGCGAATTTGGGCTTGAGGAGGAGCTCGGCTTCATTCCAAAAAAGCACGTTGTCGGACCTCAACAGGAACAGATTTTCGTTGTCGAGCCGACCGAGCATCAGGTACCGGCCGCCGACCTTCCTCGGAAAGAGCGCCATCCCCTTGTTGAGGGCGTAGCGACCACCCAGCGTTCGTATCTTGGCTGTGTGAAACCCGGTTGTTTCGAGAATCTGGGGCATGATGTGCGAGCCGTCGTACGCCGTATAGACCCCGTAATAGCAGATTTCGCCATCATCGGATCGAAATTGCACCAGGCGCATGTCTTCGATCCCGTGACTCTCAGCGTCCGAATTCGGGAAGATCACGAACTCCGATGGATCGTCGAGATCTGGCATACGAAGATCGTAGTTCGCTCGAGAGAGAGCGATCATCTTGTCGACGGTCTCGGAATGCGACAGGGCAAATCCATGTGACTGCCACACGGCATCAAGCGCCAATTTGAGCTCGACGAAGTTGAAGGTGTTACCCAGATGGTGCAGGACTTCATCGGCAAATAATCCGATCGCGCCCATCTCGATGAGTCGCGTTTGGTAGGTTGATTTCTCGAATTCTCGATTCTCAACGACTTGAAGCCGACAGCTCTGTTGACTGACAGGCTCAATCCGAATTCGATTATCGTGATCAATCACACCACGACGGAAGACAGCCGAAGAGATATGTCCTTCGCCGGTTGCCCGCAGACTCATAACGAAACGGGTGCTCCCCACATCAGCCTCGTCTTGAATAATGGCCGGCACCATCGAGGGATTAAAAAGCGCCGCAGACTCGATCGCGTATTCCATCGTGAAGTAGGCACCGATCAGGAGCCGCCGCTTCATTTCGAGATCATGCTCATCGGCAATAAGGTATCTGACCGCGTCGTAATTGCTTTTGACGATCATGGCCAGATCCGGGTGTTTTTTCTGAAAGCTCCGCCTGAGGTCCCTCACCAATTCGGAGACTTCGGAGCGGTCGAGCGCTCGAATCCGTTCGATGATTCCACGCAGCCGTTTCTCGTCGCCGGGACCGAAGAACCGAGGAATGACACGCGTCGGGTCCGGGTCGAGCTGCTCGGAAACACGTTCGATCTTCACTCTTGAGCGATACATTGTCTCGTTAGAATTCACAGCACATTACCCAGGACACTAGCTCTTGCTCGAGCACCGATAAATTATACTCAGGAATTTCGGTGCACGCTGTCGCGTGTTAGAATTGCTACTCAGGCTAGTTGCTTAGAAACGGACTATCGGGAAGGTCCCAGCATGCCGCCGCCGCCAAAATCAGTCGCTCTTATCGGTTCGTACGGGCCAAGACGATGTGGTATCGCCACCTTTACGGCTGATCTTGCCGCGGCGATTCTCGAGAACGATCCAGGAATTGATTGTTCTATCGTAGCCATGAACGATCGACCGGATGGTTACGAGTATCCTGACGACGTGCAATTTCAAATCGGCCAGAATAGCCTGAGCGAATATCGTCTCGCTGCCGATTTCCTGAACCTACAGAATCCAGCGGTAGTTAGTCTACAACACGAATACGGAATATTCGGCGGCCAACGTGGCAGCTTCATAATCGAACTCGCGAAGAACTTGAAAAGTCCTCTTTTTACGACCCTGCACACGGTATTGAAAGAACCTCTGGCGGAGGAGAGGAAGATCATCGACCAATTGTCGAAGCTCTCTGCCGGTCTGGTCGTTATGAGTGAGCATGCCGCCAATTTTCTTCGAGACATATATCAGGTTCCGGAAAGCAAGATAGCTCTCATTCATCACGGAATTCTCGATGTTCCGTTTCTGGACCCTGATCCTTGCAAGAGTAAGCTGGGAGCAGACAACAATACGGTAATCCTGACGTTTGGCCTGCTCTCACCGGGCAAGGGTATCGAATTCATGATTGATGCCTTGCCGGATATTGTCGGCTTGCATCCGGACGTACTCTATTACGTGGTTGGCGCCACCCATCCGCATTGCAAGGCCGAAAGTGGTGAGGACTATCGTCTGAGTCTGCATCATCGGGCACAAGAATTGGGCGTTGGCGACAACATCGTGTTTCATGACCGATTCCTGGAGCGCAGTGAACTGCTTGAGATCATTCGGGCTGCCGATATCTACATTACCCCATACCTGAACGAGGCCCAGGTTGTATCCGGCACGCTGGCCTACGCGGTAGGTGCAGGCAAGGCCGTCGTGTCCACCCCCTATTGGCACGCACAGGAGATGTTGGCCGATGGACGCGGCAGGCTCGTTCCCTTCGAAGATTCCAGGGCTTTGGCGCAGCAGGTTAATCAACTCCTGGACTGTCCGGAGGAGCGCCTCACGATTCGTCGGGCCGCCTATGATTATTCGCGGCCGATGGTAATGAAAGAAATGGGCCGCCATTATCTGGCTCTGTTTTCGCAGTCCAAGGCACCACATGCGCGTCCGCGCGATCTTCCGGCGCTGGATACGCTGGGTCAGAGCGATCAGCGCCTGCCGCAGGTAAATTTAAAGCATCTCCGCTCCATGACGGATCACACCGGTGTGCTCCAGCATGCGAGGTTTAGCGTTCCTAACCGAGCCCACGGATACTGTGCCGATGACTGTGCGCGCGCACTTATCGTTACCGTCAGAGCGCATGACCTGGATAGGACCGATACCTCGCTGACGGATTTGTCGTCAATCTATCTCAGTTTCCTGGATGATGCTTTCGATCCAGGGACCGGACGATTTCGCAATTTCATGTCTTATGACCGCAAATGGCTGGAGACTATAGGATCGGAAGATTCTCACGGACGCGCGTTGTGGGCTCTGGGCGTAATGGCTGGCTGGGGGCATAACCCTGGTCAAGTCGCTCTCGCTGAGACGATCTTTCACGACGCGATACCAGCGCTGGAGAAGTTTTCCTATTCCCGCGCTATTGCGTTTCCTATTCTTGGAATGCAGGCGTACCTTCGCAGGCACGAAAATGATCAGCAGGTCCGTGAACTGATCGAATTGCTGGGCGACAGGCTCCTGGCCCGTTTCAGGCAGTGCGCCACCAAAGACTGGCGTTGGTACGAACCGATACTGACCTATGACAATGCACGCGTGCCCGAAGCGCTGATGGCCTGTGGTCGTATCACCAACGATGATCGTATGGTGAAGGCCGGCATCGATGTGCTCGAATGGTTGAGAGACATTCAGCTTGATCCGTCGGGCGGATGGTTCACCCCGGTTGGGAATCACGGTTGGTTCCCCAGGTCCGACAGCAAAGCGCAATTTGACCAACAGCCTCTTGAAGCAGCCGCCATGATTGGTGCTAGTCTCGAAGCCTATGAATGCACTCAACGTGAAGAATGGATTCAACTGGCGTCCACTTGTTTCAATTGGTATTTGGGGAAGAACGATCAACAAATCCAGCTCTACGATGATGCCACCGGCGGATGCCGCGACGGCCTCACAGCGGACGGTGTCAACGAGAACCAGGGCGCGGAGTCGACGCTGTCCTACCTGTCCTCGCTGCTCGCTATCTACAATCTGCGCGGTCTAACAGCGAGTCAAAATCACATTGTGGAATCAGACACTGATCAGCGCCTTACAGGACAGGCTGATGCGGCTTAAGCGGCCTTCAATTCTTCCTGAGCTTTGATAACAGCGCTGATACAGAGACGGTTGCAACTCTGCACCTTTGGTCAGCAATGCCATACGGAATTATCAACGTATCCCCATGAAGCATGCTCCCGCAGGTATAGACCACGTTCGGCACGTAGCCGTCCCGCTCATGCTCATCAGGTGTCAGTATCGGCTCATCCAGCCGACCGATAACTTGCGAGGGATCGTCAAGATCCAATAGTTCAGCCCAGATGCTGTATTTACGCATTGGTCCGACACCGTGGAAAAGCGCGAGCCATCCTTCAGACGTCTCCACCGGCGATCCACAATTGCCGACCTGAACAAACTCCAGTGGATGAACAGGCTCCTGCAGGAGTTTCGCTTCGTTCCAAAAGCGAACGCTGTCGGAGAACATGATGTAGTTATTTACACCATCCTGGCGTGACAACATGACAAATTGACCGTTTATCTTCCTCGGAAATAACGCCATGCCCTTGTTCTGCGCAGCATTGCCGCTCATGGTATGCATCCTGAACGTCAGGAAGTCGGTCGTCTCGAGAATCTGCGGCAGTATGGTAAACCCGTTGTATGCGGTATATGTGGCGTAGTAGATGACTGATTTATCATCATTTTCGAAACGCACGAACCGGGCATCCTCGATGCCTGAGCTTTCATTTTCCGACACCGGGAATATCACTCGCTCAGATATCTGCTCATCCGGCCTGAATATCACTTCGTAATTGGACCGGGCCAACCACAGCACCGTATCGATCGCGTGATGTTTGTCCTTCAGTCTAAATTTGGTCGAGCGGAGTTTTCGTATTGTTGTTTCCAACTGGCCGAACGAAAACGTTTCGCCCAGTCCTTTCAGCAATTTATCCGTGACCCGATCGCTTGCTCCCATCTCTTCGAGTTTTCGCCGAAAATGAAGGCGATGATAGACAGGATCTGTGTGCATTTCAGGCGTGGCGATGTACTGGCTGATGGGATCGAAGTATATGTCGTGGTTGTCGTCAACCAATCCGCTGCGAAACTCAATCGAAGACACGTGACCTTCACCGGTCGCCCTGAAGCTCATGACGAATCGCTGCGATCCCTTGGCCACACCTTTCTGGTCAGGATGGGGGACGATAGAAGGATTGAAGAGCGCAGCCGCTTCAACTGAATACTCTGCTGTGAAGTAGGCACCAAGCAGCAGTTGTTGCTCGGGCGACAAAGATGTTCGTTTCGGGACGTGCTCTGCAACACGATCGAAATTCTGGAGCAGGGTCTCTCGAAAGTTCCGATGACGACCTGAAAAGTCCTGGATTACCGCCTCCAGCAAGTGTTGTACGTCTTCGTCACTCAGCTTTGAGACCCGATCAATCAAGGCCTTTATGCGGGCCGTGTCCCCCGGAATATGTGGTCGGGTAATAACGCGTGAACTCTCAGCGCTCAGCACATTTGGGCGCCGTTGGACTAGTTGCTTACGTTGTTCTTTAATTCTCATTATTGATCGCGAACTGATGTAGGGTAACTGACAATGATCATCGCTCGGTGACCCGGCTTCAAACTGTACGGATTATAGTCGTGACGGCCGCCAGAAGCTTGCATCAGAGGCCACACTCTTGAGAATCGCCGGTATCTAACATGTCCATGCGTATCGCAGTCCTCAGCCCCATTTCATGGCGCACCCCCCCTCTCCATTACGGGCCGTGGGAGTCGGTTGTCAGCCTTCTCACGGAAGAGTTGGTACAAATGGGCCAGGACATGACTCTTTTTGCCACCGGGGATTCGCAAACCAGCGGCAAACTGGTTGCGGTGTGTCCACACCCATATTCGGAAGACCACTCGGTTGATCCAAAGGTCGCTGAATGCCTGCACATTTCCGAGATCTTCGAGCGTGCCGCCGAATTCGATATCATTCACAATCATTTTGACTTTCTACCGCTAACTTATTCCGGACTGGTCGAGACTCCGGTGGTAACGACGATCCACGGTTTTTCATCGCCGGCAATCATGCCCGTCTACAAGAAATACAATGCGCGGAGCCACTACGTAGCGATTAGTGAATCCGATAAGTCACCCGAACTCGACTACATCGCGACCATCCATCACGGAATTGACGTTGCGCAATTTCCGTTCGAGGGGACCGAGGGCAAGTACTTGCTGTTCTTTGGTCGCATTCATCCGCATAAAGGTGTCCGCGAGGCAATTCGTGTGGCGCAACGCGCCGGAATCAAGCTCGTAATTGCCGGCATCATTCAGGACCAGGACTACTTCGCAACCGAGGTGAAACCTCATATTGACGGTACGACTGTTGAATATCTCGGTTCTGTCGGGCCTGATCGAAGAGCGGACGTGCTGGGCGGTGCGTTGGCGTTGTTGCACCTGATTAGTTTCGACGAACCCTTCGGACTGAGCCTTGTCGAGTCGATGGCCTGTGGAACTCCCGTCATCGCGTTCGACCGTGGTTCGATGCCAGAAATCATCCGTCACGGCGAAACCGGTTATATCGTTGACGACATTGAAGGCGCAATAAACTCAGTGGCTAGTGTTACTTCCATCAACAGATCCAGTTGCCGCGCTGATGTTGAAAACCGTTTTAGCAGCACACGTATGGCACGCGACTATGTCCGCGTTTACCAGGAAATACTAGATGGGGAAGCACATGATGAACAATGACGCATTGGTAACGCGGTATGAGGGCAATCCGATCCTCACCAAGCACGACATCCCCTACTCCGTGGAGACGGTTCACAATGCAGCAGCAACCAAATGTGAGGATCAGTACATCCTGCTGTTTCGCTCGCACTTGCGTAACGGACGATCGATTATCGGAATCGCACGAAGCGATGATGGCTACAAGTTCAATGCAGATTCCAGGCCGTTCATGGTGCCGTCCACCGAAATCGATTTCGCAGTTCACGAAGAATACGGTGTCGAGGACCCGCGCATTTGTTCTATTGCCGGCGAGCACTACATTACTTACAGCGCGTATTCCAGGTTTGGGGTGCGCATCGGGTTGGCAAAAACGCGCGATTTTAAGACTGTCGAGAGAGTTTCGCTCATCAGTCAGGCGGACATGCGCAATATCGTGATCTTCCCCGACACGTTCAACGGTCGATACGCGCGGCTGGATCGACCCCACTCGGAAATCAACCCCTGGTGCATCTGGCTGTCCTGGTCTCCGGACCTGGTTCACTGGGGAGACTCTGTGCCAGTGATCCAGCCTGTTCCGTATCATTGGGATGAAATGAAAATAGGCCCTGGCGCGACACCGATAAAGACCGAAAGGGGATGGCTCAACATCTATCACGGCGTGTTTCCGACCATGGACGGTGCGGTGTACCGCCTGGGTGTGGCGTTGCATAATCTTGCCGATCCCACCAAGGTGCTCGGCGTCGCCGACGATTGGATACTCTCACCGGAAGACCCCTGGGAGCTGACGGGTTACGTCCACAATGTAGTCTTTACCTGCGGTGCTATCGCCGAGGACGACGGTACCGTCAAAATTTACTGGGGGGGTGCAGACAGCGTCATGTGTGTTGGCGTCGCGAAGATCGACGACCTAATTGACCTTTGTCTTAACAAGGCCCGACCGCCGTTGTCATAACGGCGTTAGCCTGGCACCCGGTCAGGTATTTGTGCCTTCGCGGCCGTATTTGTCCTCGAGTCTGACGATGTCATCTTCACCGAGGTAGTCGCCACATTGCACCTCGATGATGTGCACGGGCTCGTCGAATGGATTCGCAATGCGGTGCACGGCACCGATCGGCACATAGGTGGACTCGTTGACATTTAGATCGAACTCCTTGTCGTCGAGCGTGATGCGCGCAGCGCCTCGCACGACGGTCCAATGTTCAGCGCGCCGCGCATGTTTTTGCAGAGAAAGGACGGCGCCCGGATTTACGATCAGGCGTTTGACCTGAAAGCCGTCGTCAGCATCGATACTGTCGTAGCTGCCCCACGGACGAAAGACCTGGCGATGCAACTTCGCCTCGCCGCGATCGCTCCGTATGAGGTCGTCGACGATGTACTTGACGCCCTGTGAACGATTTTTTGTCGTCACGAGCACGGAATCTTTCGTCTCGACGACGACGACCTCTTCGAGGCCGACGGCCGCAACAAGACGGCTCTCACCGCTGATGTAGCTATTTCGACAGTCATGAGCAATCACGTCCCCGATTACCGTATTTCCGCTATCACCCGACTTGCTCGAGTCATGCAACGCGGCCCAGGAGCCAACGTCGCTCCACCCGGCGTTCAGTGGCACCATCACGGCCAAACGTGTTTTCTCCATTACAGCGTAGTCAATCGAGTCACTCGGGCAACCGAGAAAAGCGACCTTGTCGGGACGGATGAAGACGGTGTCAAATGTACTTTTCTCAACACTGGTACGGCACGCCGCCAGGATCTCCGGTGCGTGTTCTTCTAAGGCTTTGACGTAGCTCTCAGTGTTGAACATGAACATGCCGCTATTCCAAAAGAAGTCGCCACTCTCAAAATAGGTATTGGCGGTGCTGAGATCGGGCTTCTCGACGAAGGTCTTGATCGGACTGGCAGGCGCACCATCTGTCTCGATCTGAATATAGCCGTAACCGGTTTCGGCCCGGGTGGGAACAACGCCAAATGCGACGAGCTTGCCGGCTTGAGCGGCGAGTTTGGCAGCCGTAACCGCCTTGTGAAATGCCGCGACATCCCTGATCACGTGATCGGCCGGCAGGACGAGCAACAGCCGTGAATCGCCCTGCGCGTCGTCAGCTGCCATCAAAGCGGCGAGAGCCGCGGCCGGCGCTGTATTGCGCCCTTCGGGTTCAAGTACGATCTTCGCAGCGACGCTGATATCGTGAAGTTGCTGGGCCACGAGAAAGCGGTGCATTACATTGCAAATGACGAGCACGTCATCGGTGAGATCATCAACTCCTTTCAGGCGCAGCACCGTCTCTTGCAGCATCGTGTTCTCGCCTGCGAGCGGCAAAAGCTGCTTCGGGTACATTGAACGTGAGGCCGGCCAGAGCCGCGTGCCCGAGCCGCCCGCGAGGATGATTGGCTGGATGGATGCCATGCTAGTTCCCTAATCCGGAGTATTGAGCAATTTTCCGCGATCGATGCCTCATTAATAAAGAAGCTTCAGTCTTATTGATACTTTATCTCAGAAACAGACGTCTACGCTGGATCACGAATTTTAAATAACATGCCAAGTCACCGATGGTTGCGTCCATATGCCGGAAAATTGCCGGAATCAGTCCTGACCCGTTATGACTTGTTAGGCACTTACATCCACGGGCGTCTCCAGTATGCCTATTAGCAACACCTACTTATTAACGCCCGAATGCCTTCGGGAGGCAGGGGCCGGAAGTTCGCACCGAGGAGCGCGCAGCGCTCCGACAAGCCGACCGAAGGTCGGCTCATCTTCTCACCCCGACCAGTTTTTTCCTGATTTGTCAGGTACTTAAGAACCCTACCATAACCTGTCAGGGTTACCTAAAGAGTACTTGTCACACCTTTGTCACACTCGTTCTCTCGTGAGGATAGAGCGATGGCATCTTTTATGAAACGTGGTTCGGGCGGATGGCAAGCACAGGTCCGCCGAAAGGGCTACCCGGCACAATCCAAATCCTTCCCTACTCGGGCGGCCGCCGTCCGATGGGT
>Ga0255052_10002241_pt1 | contig 14098 bp, 10 predicted proteins | sample JV7_2_21_MG_FD_188632 | JGI IMG/M metagenome (GOLD analysis project Ga0255052, IMG submission 188632) | Seawater microbial communities from Jervis Inlet, British Columbia, Canada - JV7_2_21 | ecosystem: Environmental > Aquatic > Marine > Inlet | place: Canada: British Columbia | collected... | reverse complement strand
GAAAAAGCTACCCGGAAGGCAGCTATCGCGGACTTGCTCGCGGCCAAAGTGGTCGCAAATCGGCGTATCGATCTGAGAACTATTGGCTGGATAGAGTCCAACAAGGACAAGCGATGGATAGGCTTTAACGAGTACTGCGCCTATCTCCATAGTCGCATCGAAGTTGTTCCAGACAGAGGGCTTGGCGTGCGGTTCGCCTACGACCCTCACTACTGTCGGCATTTTGCCGAAAACCCTTCCAAGTGGACGTTACAGCTCTCCGACCGCTATCTAAAGAAGCTCGGCGCGAAGGCCTCTATTTTCCTCGACGGCGGAGCCGAGCGGCGATCTGTCGCCGAACAGCAGACCATCACGATTTCGCCAGGCGTGGGGACTCGGAGCATGCACCTTCGACCGCAGTAGCCTGGGTCCACCGTAGTCCAAATCACGGTATTGACACGTCGTTGTTGGGCCTGAAACGCTTGTGCCATCTTAGTATCCACAAGTCTTCCAGGGAAACTCTCTCTACGTGGCTGTCCACAAATCCGATGTTGGTCGCTTTCTTATGCCGGTCGACGCAGAATCGCCCCATGAAGTATCCCTTGCCATGGGGATACCCGGGATATCCGCTCTCGCCGGACAGATCAATGGGCACGTCATCCATATCGAATGGCCAGGAGCCAACCCACACCGAATCGCCCAACAGCGGAACATCGGATCTGGTGTCCGAGTACTTCCTGTAGAAGTTTTCCGCCGGAAAGTCCGGAGCGTAAATCGGGTCGTCAGGCAGCAGCCACAAATTCAACCCATAGCTGCCCTCTCCACCCATGAAACGCCACGAGAGATATGCCGAACCGTAGAACGAGTCTCCCGACCGGTCCTGGCGTTTGGTGCTCGGGCAAAATGCCACTCTCATCATCCCCTCTATGTGCTCGGCGGGATTGTCTTTATACGCCCTTTCACTTAGATACGGCGCCAGTTGATGGAACCAATACCGGCCGGGCTGATGAGTGAATGGCATAGTCAGATCATCGTGATCGAGTGCGTAAAGATTCATGGCCATGCACAACTGCCTCAGATTGCTTTGACAGACCCTCGAACGCGCCTGCTCGCGCGCGTAACCAAGTACGGGCATCAATATCGCCATCAGCAATGCTATAATGGCGATCACCACCAGGAGTTCTATCAGCGTAAATGCCCTCTGCCTGTCCATAACAGCACCATAGGTTTTCATGTGCGGCTTGCGAGTCATCGGGAAATTATACTCTTTTTGGGGCAGAGAATCAACAGAAATGTAACCCGGGCTTGACGCACATTTTATGCATAATCCGCAGATTTCACTTGACTCGTGGGTAGCTGGTCTGGTATATAGGAAGTAGGTTTGTAGGGTAAAACTAAGGTTACTTAGGACGTGTGCTTCCGAGGCAAAGTCGAAGCCTCGTATGTTGTTGGTCGATTTTCAAGGGGAGGAGGCAGCTCGAAGCTTCTTTCATACCCTGCGCAAGCACGACATTCTGTGGATGAGTCAAGACAACGGTGAATGTTAGCAGTGTTACTATTAGGTTTCCTTATTGAAAGGAGGATTGTTATGTGTAGAAGAATGATGTATGTGGCTGTAGTGATGACATTGGCTTTGGCCCCAATGAATCCGGTCTTCGGCGCCGATCCGGACCTCATAGCCTGGTGGTCGTTTGACGAAGGGTCAGGTGACGTTGTGGCTGATGTTTCCGGCAACGGCCATGACGGGATCTTCGTGAATGGTGATCCGGTCTGGGTTGACGGTAACCGCGGCAGCGCCGTGGAACTGACCGGACCCACTTTGATCGAAATCCCCCCTCTGAATGTTGAACTCACGGAAGCCACGATGGCGGGATGGATCAAGACGAACGGGGCACAGCCTGACTGGTCCTCGTTCATTATGACCCGCGATCCCGGTCTTGCAACCGGTTTCAACGTACTGGGTCTTCAGTTGGCTTATCACTGGAATGATACGGCAGACTCGTGGGGCCACCGCGGAGGCGACATGGTCGAGGACGGTGAATGGACCTTTTGCGCCGTGACGATCGAGCCCGACAAGGCAACCTTCTATATCAATGGTGTGGCGGGATCGGTCAATACGATTAGTCATGGCCCTTGCAACTGGAACAGCAACATCTACCTGGGTGGTGATGGCACTGCTGGTTGGGTCGCGCGCAGAATGAATGGCGCCCTGGATGATGTTGCGTTTTACAGCCGAGCACTGATGGCGGACGAAATTATGGAGATCATGAATGGTCTGGGCGAGTATCCAACTGCCGGGAGTCCCAATCCGCCTGACGGGACCATGCTGGAGGATACCTGGGTGACTCTCACCTGGCAGCCCGGAGACTTTGCTGTATCACATGACGTATATCTGGGCGACAACTTCGACGATGTGGACAACGGAACCGGTGATACGTTCCGCGGTAACCAGGCCTCAACGATGCTTATCACCGGGTTCCCCGGATTTGCATATCCCGACGGCCTCGTCCCGGGCACGACTTACTACTGGCGAATCGATGAGGTTAATGACACCGAGCCCAACAGCCCGTGGAAAGGCGATATCTGGAGTCTCTCAATTCCGCCTAGGACTGCTTACAATCCCGATCCGGCTGACGGCGCCGAGTTTGTAGAGCTGGATGCGGCATTTAGCTGGACAGGGGGTTTCAGCGCCAAATTGCACACCGTTTATATGGGCACCAATTTCGACGAAGTAAATGAGGCCGCAGGCGGCGCGCCTATGGGAAGCACCAGCTACAGTCCGGCTGTGCTGGAAGCAGAGAAAGTCTATTACTGGCGGATTGACGAGTTCGATCCCCCCTTCACACATAAAGGCGATGTCTGGGGCTTCACGACTCCGGGCGCTGTGGGCAACCCACAGCCGGCCAACAGCGCAGCGGGTGTACAGATGATCGAAACGCTGAGCTGGACGACGGCGGATAATGCCACCTCACATGAGTTGTACTTCGGCACCGATGCCGAAGCCGTCGGCAGCGCTACCAGCGCCTCACCGGAGTATATCGGCCCCAGAGCGCTTGGCGCCGAGAGCTACGATCCCGGAGGACTTGCATGGGACAGCGGTTATGCCTGGCGCGTGGATGAGGTCTATCCGGCTGAGACAGTCAAAGGTCTTGTCTGGAGCTTTGCGACGGCCGATTTCATTAGCGTGGACGATATCGAATCTTATAACGACATCGACCCGCCTGACCCGGTGAGCAACAGGATATTCGACAAGTGGATTGATGGCTTTGGGACCACGACAAACGGGGCTCTCGTCGGCAACGATCTGCCGCCTTATGCCGAGCAGGCTACTGTTCACGGCGGCGCACAGTCGATGCCGTATCTCTACGACAATGCTAACAAGACTTCGGAGGCAACTTTGACGTTAGTCTATCCGCGTGACTGGACGGCCGAAGGTGTCGCAAAGTTGTCGTTGTGGTTCCGCGGCGCTTCTGGCAATGCCGCCGACCAGATGTTTGTTGCTCTTGGCAATGCGGTGGTCTATCATGACGATCCGGCAGCGACGCAGATTACCGGATGGAACGAGTGGGTGATCGATCTGACGGAATTTGTAGGCGTTGACCTCACCAATGTCAACACGATCACCATTGGCTTTGGAACCAGGAACAGTCCTGCAGCGGGCGGAACAGGGACGATGTACTTCGATGACATCCGGCTGATTCGGTAGGTTTAGGACAATGGTTGAAGCGGCATGTGGTTGCCCAGCCGTTATGTTTGGAATCCGGGGCCTATACCGATTGATTCGGTATGGGCCCCGGCTGTTTCCTCCTGATCGTTGCCCAGATACCCTGCCAGGGGCCTGCGTAGGAATTCTGCGACCCTATGTGGAGTATTTGTTCAAATTGTCACTCTGTGGCATTTCTTACGAGATGAGATGTTGAACCTATCGCGAAGTTCGTGGCAATGAGATGAAACCTTGGTATTGTAGTGCTTGAACCATATGGCAGTGGTTTAGCAAGCGTGTCACATCCTGCGAGATCTCCATACCCGCAGGGTAACACCAAGATGATAGCCAATCCGAGCATGACAGCAGGGCAGATGGCCGTGAAAAGGGAATCTCTTGATAGTCCAAGGTGAATTTCGTAAAATCATTGGTTCGTATGGAGAAAATCATGTTTCTTAACCATGCAAATGCGAAATGTCAGTTTGATATTACGAGGCTTAAATTGTGCAGGGGAGCTCCTCTGAAGTGCCAGATGGGAAATCCGGGGTCAATTACTTTGGACTTGGTGCTTTGTGGCTAAGAAGAACGCAAAATCCGGCCAACGAGTCAAGAGGCGTTCCAGGCGTACCCAGCCGTCTCCCTCACTCAATCGCCGAAAAACCATTTGGCGGGCTATTACCATAGCAACGGCATGTTGTGCTATGGTAGTCTTTTTTTTCCTAATATCGTGGTGGTCTTCACGGCAAAGATCGGGAAAGGCAGAGCCCCCCCTCCATCTGCAAGAGGGTCGGTTAGATCTACCCGTTTACAGACCGATCGGTTCGGCACAGGAGGTTACGGCACTTAAAGAGGTGGAGTTAAGGCTGGGGGAACAACTCTTGAGGGATTTTCCTGGCCATGTGGACGCGCTGATCAAGATGGTCGATTTGCATCGTAGGAATGGCAACGCAGTGGAAGCGCTGGCATTTTTGCAGAAGGCTTTGAAGGTGAATCCCCGCCGGGCCGACCTTTATGTGCGTATGGCCCAGCTGTCCGAGGCAGGGGGTGAGCTTGAAGACGCGCTCGCGCAGTATTACCAGGCCTTGCGTTTACAACCCCAGATACCCAAGGTTTTGAGCAAGATGGCCAACACCCTTATGATGTTGGGCAAAAATGAAGAGGCCATTGCATCGCTGACAAAGGAAACTCAGCTTTCGCCCGGCAACAGTTATGCCTACTTCTTACTCGGTCAGGCCTTTCTGCAGCAGCAGGAATACCGAAAGGCCGTAGAAAACTATGAGAAAGCCATCAAAATCAAACCGAATTATGCCAAAGCATACTACGGTCTGGCCAGAACCCAGACCCGACTTGGGAATCATACACAGGCGCAGGCATACTCGGAGCGTTTTAGACAGCTAAAGGCCAAAGAACGTACTGACGTTAAAAGTCGCAAGATGCGATACGATGATTTCGTGCTTGCACAAAGAAGGGCTGCTATCACTCATTTAGAGATGGGGCGCATGTATCGGGACCAGGGAAGGATACCTGAAGCGGAAGAACGGCTTAAGCATGCGGCAGGGCTCGATCCGAACAACATCGTCTGCCTTTTTGAACTGGCAGTGTTGTACAATACCCACGGCGCACCTGTAAAAGCGCTGCAGCTGCTCAAGAAGATGACTCAAACTCAGCCGGACTATCCCATGAGTTATTTGATGATGGGTATTCTGTACACTAATCTAGGGCAGTTCGAGGAGGCAGAGGCAACATTCAACACCATGATTCGGCTATTTCCGCAGGCGTCCGACGGATACCGTGAACTGGCCCGACTCTACTTGAAAAGCGGCAGGAAAACTGCGCAAGCCAGAAAACTGGCTGAAAGAGCGATTGCATTGGAGGGCAGCGCAGCTAACTACTTTATGTTGGGCTGGGCCTGTAACGTCAATGGAGATAGAGCGAGCGCTCTTACAGCCGCAAAACGAGCCTTAGAGCTGGAACCTGACAATCCCGATTGCCAGCGTCTGTATCAGGCCATTCAACGCGGGAATTGACATATTGGTCTTGATGCAAAGAGTCTTTAGATTGACTATGGAGCAGTATCGAGGTGAGACAGTCGAGTTTGGAGTAGTGAAGGGGTGCTAATTGAGTAAAGGAATTGACGTAATGATCCCCGTGTATAGTCAAGTCTCAGGATTCAGCATCGCACGGCATGCCGTTACGGTGCCGGTGTTGTTGTGTATCTTCGTCTGCGTGAGTGCCGACGGTGCCATCTTGTTCAGTGATATCACAAGAGAGACGGGCATCACTTTCACTCACACCGACGGCGGCAGCGGCAAACGGTATATCGTAGAATCCGTAAGCTCTGGATTGGCGCTTTTCGATTACAACGGGGACGGTAACATAGACATCTATTTTCTCAACGGCGCGCCTCTGAAGGGCACCAAGTTCGACACAGCGCCGAAGAACGCGCTCTATCGTAATGACGGGAACTGGAGATTTACCGACGTCACGGACCAGGCCGGCGTGGGCGATACCGGGTTCGGGCTCGGCGTGGCCCCTGGTGATTACGATAACGACGGCGACCTCGATATCTACGTGAACAACTACGGCCCCAACGTTCTGTACCGCAACAACGGCGACGGGACTTTTGCCGACGTGACGGCGCAGGCGGGTGTGGCCGACGGCCACAAAGTGGGGGCGGCCGTGATCTTTTTCGATATGGACAAAGACAGCGATCTGGATCTGTTCGTAGCGAACTATTTGGATTTCACCCATGAGAACAACGTGATGAGAACTCAGAAAGGAATCCCAAAGTACCCGGGTCCGATGGATTTTCCTGCGATGGCTAACGACCTGTTTCGCAACGACGGTGACGGGACATTTACGGATGTCAGCATCGAGTCCGGAGTGGCTGAGCATAAGGGATGGGGAATGGGCGGAATTGCTGCTGACTATGATAACGACGGTGATACAGACATACATATTCTCAACGACGTTTATGCCAACTTCCTGTTCGAGAATGACGGCACGGGCAAGTTCGAAGAAAAGGGCCTCATGGCCGGACTCGCCTATAACGTTCACGGCGACGATCAGGGAAGCATGGGTGTCGACTGCGCCGACTATGACAATGACGGCTTGCTCGATTTTTACCAGACCTCATATGCTGAGGAGTTGGCCGCGCTCTATAGGAATCTGGGTGATGGAATGTTTGAAGACGTGACCATGGCCACCGGCGCCGGAGCTGGAACGCTAGCTCACGTCACCTGGGGAACCGGCCTTGTCGATTTCGATAATGACAGTGACCGTGACATCTTCGTCGCCTGCGGTCACCTCCAGGACAATGTCGAACTCTATAACAATGCAGTCGCATCCTCCGTGCGAAACGTACTCTTGATGAACACTGGGGATGGAAAATTCGTGGACGTATCGGATCGGAGCGGTGACGGCATGAAGGTGAAACTGCGGAGCCGGGCCGCAGGCTTTGACGATCTGGACAACGACGGCGATGTGGACGTGGTGATTCTGAATTCTCGAGGGAAACCTACTATTTTGAGAAACGAATCGACGTCTAAAGGACACTGGCTACAAGTTCGCTTGCGAGGGGTAAAGACCAATCGGAACGGCGTAGGCGCGCATGTCAAGGTGGCGGCAGGATATTTGACTCTGCTGGATGAAGTCCACAGCGGCCGAGGATATCAGAGCCATTACGGCACGCGTCTTCACTTCGGACTGGGAAACCGTAACAAGGTTGACCGTATCGAGGTTCGCTGGGTAGGAGGTAGTATTGACGTATTTGAGAACGTTGCTGCGGACAAGCTCATAACCCTGACGGAGGGGAACTCAGAGATCAGGGCCAAGGGAGCAGGAGAACTGCCTCGGTGAGAACAGTCACACGCTGCCGAGTGTATGTTCGTGGCGCTCAACGGCAACGCGGTGGTCTATCACGATGATCCGGCAGCGACGCAGATTACCGGATGGAACGAGTGGGTGATCGATCTGACGGAATTTGCAGGCGTTGACCTCACCAATGTCGGTTCAATTACCATTGGTTTCGGCACCAAGAACAGCCCCGCTGCCGGCGGCGCAGGCGAAATATACATCGGTGACATCCGGCTGATTCGGTAGGTTTGGGACAATGGTTGAAACGGCATGTGGTTGCCCAGCCGTTATGTCTGGAATCCGGGGCCTATACTGATTGATTCAGTATGGGCCCTTCTTCATTGATTAATGATTATTGACTATTGATTATTCGCGAGTGTCAGGCCGGATAGTTAGTGGTTGCCCGGACTGGAGCCGAACTGGTCGGCGACTCGGCAACTGCAACATGGAGATTTTCCTTGACGTGGAGATGGCTGATATAGTATAAATATTATTGGTAGGATTTCTGGGTATGCTCGATCCCGCGCAAACGTTGGCTTCTTGAAAAAGACGGTTTTCAAGCCCCAGGAACTGTGCCGGGCAGAGCAGCAGGTACTGTCCTACGGAATACTATTATATTGGCGACCGCTTTGGCGCGTAGCCGAGGCGGAATTACCGCAGCTTCTGTCGTGAAGGAGGATTGTTATGTGTAGAATACTAACGTTCATAGCTGGTGTTGCTCTGGTGGTGAGCCTGATGATGGCAAGTACAACCAGAGCAGATCTGGTCGGCCAATGGAAATTCGATGAGGGGTCCGGCACCACCGCCTATGACTCAAGTGGCAACGGCCATGACGGGACTCTCGTTGGCGGCGCTACATGGACGGACGGCCGTTTCGGAGGCGGTCTCGAACTCGACGGGACCAGCGGCTATGTCGAAGTTCCCAGCTTCGAACTTACGACCGGCACAATCACGTTCGTCGCATGGGTCAACGGCTGGAAGGGAGCCGACTGGGCGCCGCTCATATCGTCCCGTGTGGTGAATGCCTGTGAAATGATCTTCAGTGCCGACGATACCCTACGCTACGTCTGGAACGATGATTCATCAGAGACATGGGGCTGGACCGGCGGTCCGGTCATTCCACAGGATACATGGACCATGTTGGCTGTGACAATCGACCCGGCCGGCGCCACTGCGTATGTGTACACTGATGACGACGGGCTTACCCAGACCAGCAATGCGATTGCCCACGTTGAACAGACTGTCGGCGCGCTACAGATTGGCTATTCCTATGACCCGAGATATGTCCGCGGAACTATGGACGAGGTGGCAGTCTATGACCATGCCTTGAGCGAAGATGATATCATGAACCTCGCCAAAGGAGCCAAAGGACTGCCCCTTGCCCGGGGCCCCAATCCGGTTGACGGAGCTATGCTCGAGGCTACGTGGGTGACTCTTAGCTGGCGGCCCGGAGATCTTGCCGTATCGCACGATGTCTATATGGGCGACAATTTCAACGATGTAGACAATGGGACTCCCGGCGCGCCGGGATTCCGCGGTAACCAGGCCTCAGCGATGTTCATCGCCGGATTCGCCGGGTTCGCCTATCCGGAAGGACTTGTCCCGGGCACGACTTACTACTGGCGTATCGACGAGGTCAATGACGCCGATCCCAATAGCCCGTGGAAAGGCAACGTCTGGAGTTTGTGGATTCCACCGAAAACGGCGTATGATGCCACTCCCGCCGATGGCTCGCAGTTCATACCGGCGGACGTAACCCTGGAATGGACGGCCGGCTTCGGCGCCAAATTGCACACAGTGTATCTCGGCGACGATTTCGACACAGTGAACAATGCCACTGGAGGAGTCGCCCAGACAACTACAAGCTTTGCCCCCGGCGCTTTGGAAATGAACAAGACATACTACTGGCGCGTCGATGAGTTCGATCCACCGTTCACCCACAAGGGCGATGTCTACAGCTTTACGACCTTGCCCGACGTACCGATTACCGATCCGGATCTAATGGGCTGGTGGACACTCGATGAAGGTATAGGTACCACGGCCGTCGATTGGTCCGGCCATGGCAATCACGGTGCTCTTGTAGGCGACCCCCAGTGGGTAGCCGGCTTTGACGGCAGGGCACTGCAATTCGACGGTGACGACTATGTGGACACCGGTTACACCGAAGACCTGGCCACATGGACGATAGCCTGCTGGGTAAAAAGCCCCCAGGCGCCTTCCGGAGCAGCGCCGAGCGGTCCGGTGCATCGAGAGCAGAATTATCAGTTCAACTGGAACCACGGCAACGAGGTTTTCCGGGGAGCGGCGGCGATGAACGTTGGAGGCACGTGGCAGGCAGCCAGCTACATGCCGTTGCGGGCCAATCGATGGTATTACCTCGCCGCAACCTATGACGGGAATGTCCTCAACGCCTACAGAGACGGTGTTCTGGTTACCAGCAATCCGGCTGCGTCGGGAGCGCCAAACACCGAGAGCAACAGCCTGAAACTTGGAAGACACGCGTCGGCTGCAGGAAACTATTTCACAGGCACGGTTGATGAGGCGCGCGTTTATAACAGGGCGCTGACGGCAGAGGAGATACTACAGGCGATGAGAGGCGACACGTCCGTTGCATGGGATCCGAATCCGGGCAACGGCGCACTACTGGGAATCAGCCAGGCACTGCCCCTCAACTGGTCGTCGGGAGACAATGCTGCCCAGCACGATGTCTATTTCGGCACTAACAAAGATGCCGTAAGCAACGCGGATGCGTCCGATGCTACCGGGATCTATCGAAGCCGACAGAGTACTGCGACTTACAATCCGCCGGAAGGCGTTGAATGGGGTGGCGGGCCCTACTACTGGCGTGTCGATGAGTCCAATACCGACGGAACGATCAGCACGGGCAAGATGTGGACCTTCGCAGTTGCTGATTACCTGCTCGTGGAAGATTTCGAGGACTTCAACGACTATCCGCCCGACGAGATTTGGAATACGTGGATAGACGGATTCGGGACCCTCAACAACGGTTCGACGGCAGGCTATGCCGATCCCGATTTTCCAGCAGGAGAGCATTATGCTGAGACGTCGATCGTTCACGGCGGCGCACAATCAATGCCGCTATTCTTCGACAACAACCTCAAGTTCTCAGAGGTCACGATGACACTGGTTTATCCGCGTGACTGGACCGAGCAAGGCGTCGGGGTATTGTCGCTGTGGATTAGAGGCGACGCGTCAAACGCAGCCGAGCGGATATATGTCGCTCTCAACGGCGTTGCCGTCAACCGCGACGATCCGGCGGCTGCTCAGGCGGCCAGTTGGACCGAGTGGAGAATCCCGTTGTCGACTTTTGCAGACAAGGCTGTGAACCTTGCCGCTGTCAACACTATTTCAATCGGTCTGGGTGACAAGAACAACGTCACGGCCGGTGGTTCAGGCGTACTCTATGTTGACGACATAAGGCTTTATCGCCCGGCACCGTAGATGACGGCAGCGAACTGCATCACCAGCCAACAGTGCTGTCGACATAGCAGTATTGAGCATCCTGTCACTTATCTGTCGGGCCGCGACGCGTGCCGCCCTCTGGAGAATTCGGTCCCATCGGAGGTCGATTAGGACCGAACGGCCCCGGCCCGCCGCGAAGGTGCTCCGGTTGGCCGCCTCGGAAACGTTCTTGCTGGCCCCCTCGGAAGCCGCCGCGGCCTCTGGGGCCGCCGCCCCTGCGCGGGCCGCCGGGATGAAGCTCTCTCTCAAGCCGATCGAGACTGCGCTGCCAGATTTGCTTCTGCTCTTCGGTCAGAATATCGGAGATACTCTTGTTCATCCGGTTCAATGCCTCTTCGATCTCAGAGCGAGCCCCCATGCGGATTTCGTGAAGCTTTTCCATGTGGCTGTCTAGGATCGGTTTGATTTGCTCCTCCTGTTCGTGAGAAAGGCCAAGGTCGCGCCGCAACGGTGGAATCATTCTTTCGCTGCCAAACTCCGGACCTCGCGGGGGCTTCATCAGCTTGTCGGGCGCCAGAATCAACATTGAAGCGGCCCCGATGACCACGCCTGCAACCAGGATGACCACACCGAAAAAGGCCATTCGCCAGCGATGCAGCCCTTGCAAGTAGTTGATAGCCGGATTGTCGATTGTTTCATTATTGCTCATTGCGTCACCCATGCAATCGCCCGGGAAATCTCGAACAGCGGATCCGCCCAGGCATTGTACACAACTATCGCCGCGATCACCGCCGGAACGGCAACAGCCGAGGAGAATGCCGCCAGCCACATCAGCGGTCTCTCCGACGTACGATCGAGCCGCTCGCGTTCGGCGGCAAGGATCGCGATGACTCGACCGGCGACGTCCACAGCCGGAGGCGACTCACTGCGAGCCCGCGCAGTCAGGGCTTCGAATCGGATTTCGTCCTTCATCTTTCCAGCTCCTTTCCAGCCTGCGCGAGAAGCTTTTCCAATCTCTTCCTCGCGCGCAACGACTGGACCTTTACCATCCCCGTGGTCCAGCCTGTTCGATGGGCGGTTTGGGCTACATTGCATCCTTCGAGATAGCGCAAAGTCAGGACCAGTCGATCGCGGGGCCCCAACATCGCCAGCAGACGGTGCACAAGCGCCGCTGCCCGGCCGGGGTCCATCTGCTCCGGCCCCGGTTCGCGGGGATCCACCACACGGTCCCACTCTTGAAGGCTGAAATTTTCCGTTTTGTGTCGGCGGGCAGTTTGCTTCCAGTAGCGATACCCGACACGAGTGGCGATCCGCGAAAGCCAGTTGGCAAAAGGAGCCTTGCCGCGGTAGCTTCGCAGGCCTAAGTACGCCTCGACGAAGACATCCTGGACCAGCTCCTCGTGGACCAGCCGGTCTCGGCTGAAACGCCACAGTATCCGGCTGACGTTTTCCTGATTACGCTCGATCAGGCGTCTGTAGGCATCCGAGTCACCCTGACGGCTCTGGCGGACATCCTCAAGCTCGGCCGCGGCAGGCGTACTTGCGCGCTCGCGCTGCTGTGCGACGCAAGCCGAATCCGCAAGCCTGTAAACCAGTACGGCCAGCAACTGCCCGACCCGGAAACCCGCCGCGCGGTCTGGAAGTATCCAACAAGTCATATTTGAAGAATATGCCACCATGAGAAATTCATCAAGCTAAATCGCATTCACTCAGCAATTGCAGCGGCGGGATTGGCGAACTGTCGGTCTCTCGCATCTGCACACAAACGGTCACGGCTCTTTTCCGGCCGTGACCATTTGTCCACAAGAAACAACCTCGTTACCGGGACCCATCGTTATTCGGAAAGACCCTCTTGCTCGGTAGCATTTTCTTTGGTCTGTCCAGGTTCCTCAACACTCGGCGTCTCTTTTGGCGGAACTTCCGATTCCGGCTTGGTCTCGCCGGGCATGTCGACATCGGAGCGTCTGTGCGGGCCGAACCTGCGACCCGGCCCGCCAAAGCCCGAGCCCGGACCGCCACCAGGTCCCTGACCTCGGCCTGGTCCATCTTGACCTGGCCCCCTGCCTCGACCAAAGTCCGGGCCTCTGTCCTGTCCGGCACCGGGGCCGAATCCACGTCTGCCGCCGAAGCGAGATTCCAGGCCGCGGCCAAGACCCTGGCCTCTACCCTGACCAGGCCTGCCTCTTCGACCAAAGCGAGATGCCGGGCCGCGACCAGAATGCCTCTCTTGACCTCTGCCCGGGCCAAAATTGAAACCTCGACCTCGCCGGGGTCCATGCCCTCGCCCGGGGCCAATTCCGCCTGCCCTGCCGAAGCGAGATCCCGGACCTCTGCCGTAACTGCCTCCTGGCCCCCTGTCGGAACCAAGACCGCGACCCCTGCCCCATCCCGGCCCCTGCTCTGGTCCGCGTCCGCAATGAGGGCACACCTCTTGCGACCCGGAAGGTCCGTCCCAGCGAGAACCGCCCCGCATGCCGGGGCCTCTGCGTCCTGTGGGTGCCTGCCCGCCAGGGGCTCCGGGTTTCGGATCCTCAAGCCTCGGTCCGGGTCCGCGGCCACGACGACCGCCTCCGCCCGGACCGGCAACCGCCAGGCCAGCCAGAACAACAACCGCCACCACAAGAACTATCGCTGCCCTTAATCCTGTCTTTTTCATTTTCGGCTCCTTTCTTCACAAGTCTCATTCTTTTGCTGCTTTTCTCAGCCCTATTGGACCCTTCTGACAGGTAAGTGGCGCAGATGGGAGAAAGGTTACACCCAACCTGAAATCTTCTGCAAGAAATGTTCGCGTGGCCTTGGGGGCGGCAATTGCCCGGCGGGAGAAGACCAAGTGGCTCCGAGATTCCGAATCGGCGATAAGTGCGGAACAGACTATGCCGGCCGGCGTTGCTCGTAGAACTTGATGATCTCGGCCAGCGCCTTGTGAGGCATTTCCCCGTGGATGCCGGAAAATGAAATCTTGGGGATTTCAAGCAGGACTGAGGCTATCTCGCCCGGGCTGGTGACCTCACCCTGTGAGGCGATGAGCAGCGTGTCGTTGTCAAGCAGGCGACGAACATTTGCGACCTGGAGTCTGTTGGACAACGTGGGGTCGATCAGCACGAGCCCTGACACACGGTCCAGTAATTCGCCGCGCTC
>Ga0255052_10002240_pt1 | contig 14099 bp, 9 predicted proteins | sample JV7_2_21_MG_FD_188632 | JGI IMG/M metagenome (GOLD analysis project Ga0255052, IMG submission 188632) | Seawater microbial communities from Jervis Inlet, British Columbia, Canada - JV7_2_21 | ecosystem: Environmental > Aquatic > Marine > Inlet | place: Canada: British Columbia | collected... | reverse complement strand
GGCGTCAGCGAGAAATATTCCAGACTGGATGAATCAAAGTTGAACATCGAGCCGAGAAACAACCCTTGAGTCTCGTCATAGACAAGGCCCTCAATAACGAACGACGTAATCGGGTCTCCTGAAAATGGGATGTTCGTCGTATTGTCGGTATCGAGGTTTATCGTCTCGAGTATCTGGAGGCCAGACCCGGAAACGTGATAGAGCGTGTCATTATCGGAGTTATAAGCGATATCTTCACCGTTACCGCCATTGCCCAGGGTTTGTTCAAACGTCATCGCGCCAGTCGTTAAGTCAACCGTAAACAGCGTCTCAGGTGTGGTTGCAGTATCCCCAGTGACCGCATATAGCGTGCCGAAATCGTCAAATGTCAGTCCCTCAACCACATCGCCCATATCACCAATGCTCGTTGCAGTCCCGGTGAGTATGTCGATAATTACGAGTTCTCGTGTGGTGGTGATACCGTTGATCGATAGCGCTGCGTACATCTCATTCGTCAGTGGATTGACGGCCAATCCGCTACCCCCATTGACTGTTTGACCTGCAAGGGTCATCGGTATGTCGACCAGGTTGATACCAGTTCCCGTGTCCCGAAGCGAATATCTGTTATTTAATGCATCAATGAAAAAGAGCCACTTCGGGGTCTCAACACTTACTAAGACCGTATCAATACCCTGAGCACTATTGGCATCAGTTACCGTCAACTCCAGTTCGTAAACTCCATCCAGGTCCGGAATGAAACTGGCAAATGACGTGAAGCGATCGAAAATACTCAGGTCGGTCGTAGCACTGCCGAAAGGAACGCTGGTGAATCGCCATTCGTAGGCCTGAACCGGCCCTTCGGCATCAGTTGATCCTGAGGCATCCATGAAGACCAGCGCAGAAGCAGGGACTTCCTGATCTGGTCCGGCATTCGCCACCGGCGCCGCATTGACATGAGCGACAGTAATCGAGAATTGCTCGCTCATCGTCAAAACAGGGACTCCGTCGTCCTGGACCCTGACCGTCATTGGATAGACACCTGCGTCACCAAATGTCGGATTGCAGGTGAGGCTGCCAGTGCCGTTCCCATTGTCCACAAGCGGATCACAGAAGGCTGGCAGACCAGTCTCGAGGAAAGCGAGATTGTCTCCCACATCGATATCGCTACCCGACAACGGAATCACCAGCTGGCTGATATCGTCCGTGAACTGATCGCCGATCGAAATCAGAGTCGGCGGGTTGTTGATCGTGCCTGCATCCGCCACAACGAGCGTAAACGACTCGTTACCGGTCAACGCACCGACGCCATTATCGGTCGCAGTAACGGTCAGGTTGTTGTAGGTACCATTATTGGCACCGCCTGGCGTACAAGTGATGCTGCCCGTGCCGTCACCATTGTCGGTCATTGGTGACGCACAGAACCCCGGCAGGATGGAATCCGACAGGGAAATGCCGTCGCCATCCGGGTCCGACGCGCTGACCACAACCACCAGCACATCGGTGTTCGCGATCGCCCGGTTGCCGATGAAATCGACAACTGGTGGGCGGTTCACGTTATTAACCGTAAGCGTGACGATCTCATCGTCAAAACCGGCAAATGAGTCAGTCACGGTCACCGTAATATTGTAGTTACCGGCGTCCGCGAACGTCGGGCTACAGGTTAGCGATCCTGTCCCGTCGCCATTATCAACGCCCTCGCAAAACGATGGTTCGCCTGTCGAACTCATTGTCAGAGAGTCCGGAACATCGGGGTCGGAAGACGATGCGTTGATAACAATAACCGTCCCTTCGCCACCACTCTGCGGTCCAATCGGGTTCAGCGTCGGGGCCCGGTTAATATTGTTGACGGTCAGCTCAACAGACTCTCCGTCATTGAGAAAGGGTGTGCCATCGTCGACAGCGGCAATCGACAAGAAGAAGGTGCCGCTATTGTTAAAACCGGGCACGCAATCGACCGCTCCGATGCCGCCCCCGCTATCGGTCGGCGTACAAAATGCCGGCAAATCCGGGAACGCAAGGGCGGAAATACTGCCACCCGGGTCACTTGCAGACAGCGGAATGTTAAGACTGGTATTGTCATCCATCGATTGGCTGCCAATGGTCGCAAGCAGCGGTGCCGTATTTGGATTGGCGATGACATAAAAACCCTGGCTGTGCGCTCGTGGCGGTGTCCCGTCATCGGTTGCCGTAACCGCGACTGCATGACGTCCGCTATCAAGGGCAGTGACTGTACAAGTCACATTGCCCGTGCCGTCGCCAACATCTGTTAATACACAAAAACCCGGCATACCGACCTGGCTGAAGGAAATATTATTGCCATCTACATCAGTTGCATTGAGAGCGAAGACCAGTGCTGCACCACCCGTACTACCTGACTGACTGGCAATGGGGTCGAACACGGGCGCATTATTGGCAAGCGCCGCGGCGGCATCGTCGGCTTGTATCAGGCCGAAGCCACTATCAAAGTCGAATCCGGCCGGACCAATATTGATCGCCGTATTCTCCAGCGCACGATAGATCTCTGAGGGCGTGAGCGTACCATCCACTTGCAACAGCAGCGCTGCGACGCCAGCAGCGTGCGGCGCTGCGGCCGACGTGCCGAAGAAGTTCGGAAAACCATCCGCTGGAATATCCGTATCGGGCGAGCCGAAGAATGTCGTATTGGCGCCGTCCGGCGCGGTTATTTCCGGCTTCAGGCGAAGTGCCGGCGGCACAATTGGGTTATTCGCGGCGTCAAAATAAACAGGTATGTTTGCTCGCGCTGAAAAATCCTCCAGAAGCGGCGGATCGACCAGGAACGCAGGCGTATCCTCGTAATCGGCGGCACCAACGGCCGAAGCACCCGCCGCGTGGGCATGACCGTACGCCGTGCCACTGGCGGTAATGAAATCCTCGATCGATACATTGTTGCCCGAAAGAGTGTATTTGATTCTGTCAGGTTTTGGACCTGACCTGCGTTCGAACAGAACGTAGAACGTCTCGTCGGCAAACGAATCTCCGTCCAAATTATAGAAACCAGAATTGTTGAACGAGAAAACTTCTACCGCATCATTCCCAGTATTGATCATCGTGCTGCTGCCAACAATCGTTTCAAAATCTGCACCAACGATGAAGACATCCATATTCGTGGTAGCCCCTGCCCCACCCAACGATGCAAATGGCTGATTCCACTGAAATGACATGAAAAAACCAGTGCCTACTTGAACAAATATCTCTTGCAGGACATCGATACCCGGCCCGGGATCAAAATCGTGAGTCTGTCCACCGAACACACCGCCGAATCCGGAGTCGGTGTACTTACCCTCATAGGACGCATCTGCGTCATTGCCTGCCGATGAAAAATACGGCACACCGGCGGCGAACGCTGCATCGGCGGCCAGGCCGATAATGCCGTCCTGGAACATCGGTTCGGCAAAATAGATCACATCGTCGACAATGACATCGGCATTGCCGGTCGTTCGCAGCGCGGTTATGCCGTTCGCGAAGTCCGCCATTCCGTCGAATGCTGTGTAGAAAGCCAGACCAGCGCCCGGAGCCACATCGTGGACGATCTCCAGCATGCCACGACCTTCATCGCTGCCACTACCGCAGCCGGTCTCATCTTTTAGAACATTGACGCCGGATGGCAGATCGCCCGACGCAATGCCAGCAGCCGCGCCGCTCTGGCAATCGTAACTATCCGACAGCACGCCGACGATGATGCCAGTGCCGTCCACAGACGAGCCTGATCGCAGCAGATCCGATGCCTGCGCCTCATCGCCCTGGCTCGTTGTAGCTCCCACTCTTGTGGTTGCATAAAACGGGCGCACAAACCGCAGGCTGGGCAACTCGTTCAACGACTGCAGCGACATGATGGGAATACGTGCTGACACCATCAACTGGTGCGTCGACACATTGACAGCGCCGAGTCCGAGCAGGTCTGCTTGCAGCGCTGCCGCATCGCCTGCAGCAATCGCATCAACGACGACGTAATCGCCGGACGTGCGCATCAGTTTCACATGCGGTGTAAACGGATCGACTTTTGCCATCTTTGACCGCTGTGTGTCATACGTCTGGAATTCTTGCTGCAGTTGCAGCAAATCGCGAGAGACTTTTGGAAACGGGGTGTCCTTTTCGGGAATCGCTCCCTTGAACGGGCTGGTCTCGTCTACGCTGTCCTTATCGGCAGCACTGGCCGCCAGTGAGAGGAACAGACCTAGCGCAATCGAAACGAAACTGAAACGGAAGAAAGACGGAACACGAGAGTTGTTATTCATGGCATCACCGATTATGGGAGCGGTTCCAAGCTACACGAATATACTGAATCTCCGCGGCGCTGTCATTGCGGCGACTAATAGCCTCATTGTAAAAAAAACCGACTATATTGATAGTCAGTTTGTTACGGGTCGTGTGGCCGCGTAGGCCGGTCGGGCAAACTTGAGGCTATCCAGGACAGCCAGCTCCGTGATGCGTTCGATCGGAAAAAAACAAGACACAATGCGGCCGTAGGACGATACGTGCGTTGCGCCAAGAAGACGTAAGTCGTTTTCCAGCGCAGCCGTACTGTCTGCAGCGACCACATCAATTAACACGCTTTCGTCGACGATGCGAAGCATTGAGTTTGCGGTCTTGAATGGCCCCGAATCCTGACTCGATTCTTTGTGCAGCCGGAATTGATCGTGCAATTCGATCAACACATGATCGACGACGCCTTTCTCTTTGGCATCAGCAGAGGCGGCACATGCAACAGTGATACACGCTGATAGCACGATGAGTGCCAACTTTCCGAATTTGAATAGTATTGAGCTCGTCACAAGATGATTATAGCGGGAAACAATAACCCCGCCGAAGCGGGGTTATTGTTTGTTGCCGATATTGGAAATCGAAACACTATGGTGTATTGACGACACTCCATTCAGAGCCAGATACGCTGCCAACACTCGTGTTCACGAGAATCGTGGCGCCATCCATCAAATGAGTGACATTCCGACCTGAGATTCCATGTCGCCACAAGATATCCGAGTTGCCATCACCGTTGTAGTCACCACTGCCCACGATTTGCCATTGGGCGTCCGAGACAATGCTGACGTCTGAATTGCTGGAAATGGCGGGAACGCTCGCAGTCCCACCCATCAGGTGTACGACGATCCGGCCTGTGCTGCCATCGCGCCACAGGATATCTGACTTGGTATCGCCGTTGTAATCGCCGTTACCCACAACTGTCCATTGCGGGGCGGGAACAATGCTGATGTCCGTATTGCTGGAAATACTCGCCCCATCCATCAGGTGAACTACGTTCCGACCGTTGCCGCTATGACGCCATAAAACGTCTGACTTACCATCGCCGTTGTAGTCACCGTTACCCGCAACCTGCCATTGCTGGCTAACGATCAGGCTGCTGTCAGTGTTGCTGAGAATGGTTGCCCCATCCATCAGCAGCACAACATTCCTGCCGCTGACGCCGTGGCGCCAAAGCATGTCCGACTTGGTATCGCCGTTGTAGTCACCGCTTCCTACGATTTTCCATTGCGGATCCGAGACCGTAGCGACATCAACATTGCTGAGAATATTAATCCCGTCCATCAGGTGCATCACGATCCGTCCTGTGCCAGTGTCGCGCCACAAGATGTCCGCATTATCGTCACCGTTGTAGTCGCCGTTGCCTGCGATTTGCCATTGCGGGGCAGCAACGGTGCTGATCGTCGTATTAGTCGCCACACTGGTCGAGTCGGGGGCCCCGTCCATCAGGTGCACTACATTGCGGCCTGATGTGCCATGGCGCCACAGGATGTCCGCATAGCCATCGATATTCATATCGCCAGGTGTCTGGCACTGGGTATCTGCCATGTCGGCAATGCCGTCACCATCGTTGTCGAGCCCTGTGGGGCCAAACATATTTTCCGATGAGCATGCGCTGGTCAACGTGACTCCGGAACGGCGAAAATTGAAAGGCGGTTCGTTTTCGCGCACGGGAACCGCACCACTCTCGGTGTTGTGGCACACATAACACGTATTTGCGGGCACGCTGGGAGAAGCCTCGTGCAACTTTCGAAGGCCCATACCAGAGCCGCAATGCTCACCATCTACATCGGCGGCGCCAAACGTACAGACACCGGTTTCGTCTGCAACGCGTCCGTGGCAACCCACACAACCCTGCGGTTTATCAGTATCGTCAGATATGCTGATTCTTACTGGCGAAAACCCGGACCCCGAGTGACAAACGTCGCAACCACTCATAAAGTCCTGGTGCCCACCCATAAGATCGTCATTCCAGGGCGTGCCGTCTGCATTGGAGACGTAGCCGTTGTCCCTGAAATCACCGTGACAGTCGTTGCAGCCATTGTAGCTGTCGTATGCATTTGACACTGAAGGGCTAATCAGAAAGATGGCCGTAGCTGCTATACAAATCGCTCCGATGTATGACCGTTTCATCACTAACTCCTACTTACAGTTGCCGCTGTACCTTTATTGATCCCAAGGGTTCCGCGACTGTTTGACTCACCTTTCCCGCACGCCAATTGACTTGGTATCGAACGTACGAAAAAAGGTCGGGAAGAACGGGTTTATTGTCTACGACAGACTGTCCCTGCAGATATACGCGATGACCCTTACGATATGCGTATTTCCCGAGGCAGGTACATCAATTATCGTTGTTCAAAGGACGATGGCCAAATCGTGCCTTGACGACATGCCAAACAAAAATTGGCGCGGAGACGAACATTCTCCGCCACAACCGCCGCGGTTCCCTGAGAAGCCTGGGCAACCACTCAAGCCCTATCTTCTGGAAAAACGGATGTGAACGTTTGACATTTCCAGCGTAGAAGTCGAAGACAGCACCAATCGCGGCTGCAAATTTCACAGTTTCAAGTTGATTCAGATTGTCATGTAACCAGAGCTCCTGCTTGGGCGCTGTCATACCTACCCAAAGCACGTCTGGTCTTGCCCGATTAATTGCCGCTGACATCTCTTCAATCTCACATTGTGAGTACTCCTCCTTGAACGGCGGTGAGTAGCTTCCGGCGACATTGATATTCGGAAAATCGACCGCCATGCGGTCACGCATGGCTAGCAGGGTTTCCTCTGTAGATCCGAGAAAAAACACGTTATGCCCGCCGCGCTCATCCATCTCGCGTTGCAGCCCGAGGAACAAATCACTGCCGGTTACACGCGCTCGAATCTGCCCCCGCAGCATTCGTGAGGCAAAGACAATTCCCGCTCCATCAGGGACCAGCCAGTCCGCCGATTTCAGAGCCGCAGAAAACTTCGGCTGTTTCAGGGCCACCGCATAAGAATGTGGATTGATGCACGCCAGCCACCGACCCACTTTGCCTACGCCAATCCAGTTTACGATTGCTTCCACGCAATCGGACAAGTCGTCCGAGCATACTGAATAATCGAGAATATCTTCTGTCTGGAGATCGTCCACGTTGTCGCGGCCATCGCACTCCACACTTATACGCTCATCCTTCATCGACATTAGGCCCGTACAGTTTGGTCAAGCGCCGATGGACGCCGAGCCAATACGAGAGCAATGGCCAGGAATACGTCCAACGTGAACAGATGTGATCCCTGCACAGCTGAGTACAAGACGTAGCCCACAAAAAAGACGAGCGCCAACTCGTAGTCCCGGCTCATTGTTATGGATTGCACCACCTCTTTGTAGACCTCTCGCAACATGAGAAGAAATGCACCGAGGCCGACGATTCCTGTCTGAACAAGCGCGTCTACGAACAAATTGTGCGCAAAGATTGCCTGACCTACCTGGCTCCTCATATGCGTCACTGCATCAACCCATCCGATTCCAAAGAGCTTCTGCAAAAAACTCGCGTCCCACCACGCAGTCAATGCAACAGATGCAAACAATAATCGACCTGATCCGACAGTAAACCACGAGGTCTCGGCCTGGAATCTGTTCATGTCCAAAAGACGAGCAACAAGCACCGGGTCATTCGCGACGAAAGCCGCGCCAAGAGTCACTAATAGAATTAGAATGCCAATTAGTATGAAAATCGCCCCAAATCGCCTTGCGTCAATACTAGTTCTCAAACGTCGAAACCAGAATACTGCGGCCCCAATAACGAACAATAGGTAGCCCGTCCTTATGTATGTGGCTAACAAGAGCACCGCGGCTCCCGCGGAACAAATTAGTAGAAAAATCGACATGGACTTTGTACCCGCCGTTTTCGCAAAAAAAAGAAACACAGCGGCAGCCAGCGCAAGCGATACTGCTGCGCTATGAGTGTTCTGAAAAGGTCCCACAAAATACTTGGCTTCGCCGCCAAACATTTCCAGATCCAAGACTTCCGCGTCGGGCGTGAGCAGCCCAAAATAGTACGGCAAACAGCTCAGCAATATCGCAAGACTAAACGCCAACAGTAAGTCTCTGAGAAAATCTTCATCCAGACGTAGGCGGAGCAGCGCCACGAAGGTAACCGGCAGGAAAAGCCATTTCATCGCCAAAACAATTTGAGTGGAGAATTCGTATTCCGTTCCGAACACCATCAAATTTGAAAGGGCGAAAATCGCACCGTAGAGTACAAACCTAGGATATTTCGTGCCCGAAACCGGAAACGCGATTACGGAACCGAGGCCCAGTAGCACGCTCCGCCAGACGAAAGCGACCTTAATGCCGGAAAGTGTTTTCGTCTCCAGAAGCAATAGCATGACACCTATCGCAACCACAAGAACGAACCGCAGTGCTCGCATTGCCATTAGCTTGCGCTTGTGAGTGCAAAGTATTGCGCAACGAATTCTTTAGCCTGCGTGTCGGGTGAAAAATATTTCTTATACCGTTCCTTTGCGCTAGCACGCAGACGACTTCTAACGTCAGGGTCGCGAACAACTCTCAACGCAGCCAACAGGTCGGAAGAAGAATATGGCCGGATTATTAGCCCATCGACATCATGCCGTACAGCCCACGGGATCGAACCGATTCCCGATGCGATTATCGGAACCTCGCATGCCATTGCTTCCAGCAGCACGATTGGCAGTCCCTCGCCGTGCCTGGATGGCAAAATTAGGACGTCCGCCTTTTTAAGTTCTTCGAACTTGTCTTTCCCCGCCACAACACCGCCGTAATAGAACCTGTTTCCCAGCACATCGGACAGACTCGACAGCAAATAGTCTTGCATGTCTCCAGCCCCGAAGATCTTGAGGGATATTCCGTCATCCACCTGCCTGAACGTCTCCACTATCTCGGCAATCCCTTTGCTCTCGACGATTCTCCCGAGGAAAATGCACGACAGCCCCGATCCTTCGTTGTCCGAATCCGCTTTGTCATCGCAGGGCACACGAATTGCGTTGCAAATGTAGTCCGCATCGCGCAGTCCGTACAATTCAGTCACGAGTTGCTTCTCGTTGGGACTGAGCACTATCACTTTGTCCGCCATCGTGAACAGCAACCTGACCAGGCGACGAACGCTCCAGCCAGGAGACCTCTCCAGGTATCGGCCACCATGCAGATGAAGTAGCACTTTTCTTCCGGTCAATTTGGCGACTGCAAGGATAGAAAAATCCCGAACCATTGCTGGCAAGTTCAGGGGCGTGTTCAAATGTAGAATATCGGCTTCACACTTTCGCATTTCTTTGAAGGCTCTGTAAGGCAGGACGAACTGTCTAAACAGCCAAACAAAACGCTTCGGCTCTCCGTCGCGGCTGCCAACCACAAAATGTGTATACCGAACGTCGGACTCATCTACCGAGCCGATTAGTGTCCTGATAACCGACGATATACCGCTAACGTTTACGGTCGAATCCAGGGAAGGCCCCGCGATGATCACACTCACGCCCATAATTTCTCCAGGAACACCGAGGTAGGACCGAGTTGCCGCTAGTTACTCATCTTTATTGGCAACTCTGGCAGGCACACCGACCATCACAGAGTGCGGACTCGAATCGGAAAGAACAACGCTCCCGGCACCGATAGTCGTGTGATCAGCAATACTAATATCGCCCAAGATGACCGTATGGCAACCGATGTCGACCCAATCGCCTATCGATGGAAGTCCGCCAGAATCATCCTTGTTCCCTATGGTTGTCGTATGCCTCAATGTGCAGTTTGATCCAATAACTGCACCTGGGTTGATGACTATGCCGTGACAATGGAATACGCGAAGCCCTTCTCCTATTCGTGTTTGAGCGGGAACATCAAATCCCACGAAGATCTGCACTACGAATCGATAAACGAGGTAAACAGGAAATAGCAGCAACTTAGACAGAATATTACTCCGCACAAAGCCCTGTGCAGCACGAAACAAGACGACAATAGCTCGCGATCGCGCGTTGCCCTGATTTGCCGCCCAGTCCTGTTTTATTACGTTCATCATATGTGTCTCGATCATAGCCCCACGCCTGTGGATCGTCTATGCGCGGATAGGAATCTCTATTGCAGGTATTTTCGCAACACAAACAAAACGTGCAAGGCCCAGTCGATAGAGAACCATCGCCCGGTTGGTCTCAAGTTGTCGTAATACTCGGATAACCTGACTTGGATCTGCGCCACATCGAAGTGCTCTTCAAAGAACTGTTGGGACATGTCCGATAGCTGCTCGTACTTTTCATCGCGCTGCATGGCATCCAGAATTTTCTGGTAGTTCGACTCCGCACCGATATTCCCCATTCGTGTGCGCTCGGAAAAATTGAATTCGAATGCCTGACTAAACGACACCTCATCAATCAATAATGGCAACTCGGAATCTTCGACCGGGCACAAGACGACCTTCCCCAGAGCAGCTGCTTCCATCAGACTCCTCCCTGTCCCCACGACGACGTCGGCAACGTCAAGCAATCCTTTCGCATCCCGCGAAAAAAACTGATCGGTGAAGAAATAGACGTGCATGGATGCCAGATTTTTCAGGTGTCGCAGCGTCTCAGTGCTCTCTACTGTGCCGAGCAAAATGCCGCAGCAATCCACTCCGTCATTGCGCAACTTTTCAACCAATGCAATAAGCTGTTCGGCTGTTCTCTGGTAGAAGGGCCCAATCCGGGCAATTCTAAGTATCCTACGAGAATACACATGGTCCGCGTTTATGGAGTGAACCATTTCTTGGGATCTGGCCTCATCCACATCAAATTTTCTTATTCGATGTGGGAGAAGTAGCAGATTCGTATTTCTAAACTTCGCCGAAGAAGAAAAAAAGTCAAAATTCTCTTTGCTGTAGAGAACCAGGTTGGACGTTTTCGGCCAGTAAATAGGGTTGCGCCCGCCGCACTTTGTAACACAGCACGGTATGCGGCAAATATCTGAAATAGATCGAACCCAAAGGAACGCCAGGTCATCAAATGCATGCACAACATCCGGGCTCTCCTCATCAATGATCCGCTTGATCCGTTTCAATGTACTGAAGTAGGAAAACCTTCGCGACAGCACCGAATAGACATTCAAATCGAGCTTATCAAGCGTTTTGACGTCTTCCGTTCCGATGACTACGACAAAAACGTCATGATGCTTTGACAACTCAGTTACTGTCATTGCCAGGCTTTGATAATGCCCGCCAAGGCCTCCGCATTTGGACTCAATACAGGAAATGACAAAAGCGATTTTCATAGGAATTGAATCAACTCATCGCGAGTTGTCGAAACTAGACCAACATCCCGTTGTCGCGCTGCACTATGACCTCCAGCTGCAGCGTAACACCAAAAGCTTCGGCCACTTTTTCCTGCACGAAATCAATGAGAGCCAGATAGTCCCCTGATGTCGCAGAACCGACATTAAGAAAAAAATTTGCATGCATATCTGAAATGCATGCACCACCTATCCGATGCCCTTTCAGCCCGAGTTTCTCGATCATGCTGCCCGGCGACCCAAACTCATGAAAAACACTCGGGTCGCTCTTGAAAACGGAGCCACAATTGGCCAGCTTCCTTGGGAATCTCTGCCTTCGGCTCCTCAATATTTGTCGCATTTCTGTACGTACCTGGCGGCTTGAGGATTTTGAGCACACAAGTTTCGCACTCACTACGATCAATCCGTTTTCTTGAAACGCGGATTTCCGATATCCGAATGCACACTGCTCTCGATCGTAGGTCTCTATAGTCCCGTCTGCTGACATTACTCGAACACTTTCAATGGATTCTTCTATGGCCTCGCGGCGACTTCCACCGTTCATCACTATCAATCCGCCAAGAGTTCCCGGTATGCCCACTATGTGCTCCAGACCAGACAGTCCGCACGTCTGCGCCTTGCGGGCGACACCTGGAACCCAGGCTCCCGCTTGTACGTCTATTACATCACCGTTAATTTGAATAGAAGACATTCTCGGTCCAATTTTCAGGACCAGTCCAGCGTATCCAGAATCATCGAACAGCACATTTGTGCCGTGCCCGACAACAACCAGGGGCACGCGATTTGAATGTGCAAATGACGCCAACCTGATCAATTCCGCCTCACTCGAAGGCTCTGCAAAGTAAGTGGCACGGCCACCCAGCTTTAGCGTCGAGTGTCTCGCTAGTGGTTCCTGTCGAATGACACCCGGCGGCCAATTCATCTAATTGACCTCAATTGTCCCGCCAAGAGATTGCAGCTTCGACACGAAATTGTTGTAGCCGCGCTCCACTTGCCAGGCATCCTTCAAGATCGTCTCGCCCTCTGCAATCAATCCGCATAGCACCAGCGCCACACCGGCGCGAAGATCCAGCGCCCGCACGTTAGCACCGACCAGACCTCCACCATTGCCAAATATTTTCAACAGGTTTCCGTCGATTTCATGTTTCATGCCCATCTTCGCCATTTCACTGGCGTATGCGTATCGCCCTGGAAAACGCAAGTCAATGATCCTTGACTCTCCCCTGGCCTGCGCAGCGTACGCCGCGAGAATAGGCTGCACGTCTGAATTTATTCCGGGATGGGGGCCCGTGCTAATTTCGATCGGATAGCACTTCCCTCCTTTCACAATTAGCGCATCACTCTCGAGAAAATACTCCGCGCCGCTTTCCCTCAAGTGAATGAGCGCAACCTCCAAGTCTTGGGTCGGGAAATTCTGGATTCTAATTTCGCCTCCAGTAATCACCGATGCGACCAACCACGTGATTGCTTCCATGTTGTCAGCAATTACCGCATGACTGCAGCCACCCAATTCTTCAACGCCCAGCACTTCAATTCGCTCCTGACCGAAGATACAGACGTGCGCTCCCATCCCATTCAAGAAGGTAACCAAGTCCACGATCTCTGGCCGTATATGCGGGTTCCAAATGTTCGTTACCCCGCGGGCCAGACTGGCGGCGATAATCGCATTCTCCGTGGCCCCCGTTGAACGAATGGGCAGGTGAATATCGGTACCTACCAGCCCTTCGCTCGGTGCTTCGGCACATAACAAGCCCCGTTCTTCCCAAACCCGACATCCCAGTGTTTCGAGAACCAATTTGTGCAAATCATACGGTCTTCCGCCGAGATCGCATCCCTCTGGAAGCGGAACTGCACCCACGCCCTCACGCGTTACCAACGCACCGAGAATCAGAAGCGTGTTTCGAATTGAGCGCCCATCCCAAGACAGTGTGGTCGTCAGGCTATTGGATTCCCTGATGGACATTCTCTCTTCGGACTCAAACTCGCACGTTTTCCCAAGGGCCTCGAGCATGCCCACGTGGATGCTGACATCCGACAATTTCGACGGAAAATTCTCCAGCACAATCTTGTCGTTTGTTAGTAACGACGCTGCCAATAGCCTAAGGACGCTGTTCTTGGCCCCACTTAGCCGAATTTCCCCCTCTAAAGTGGACCTGCGAATTCTGTAGGAAGACACATCGCTCATTAGACTACTCTCGGTTTCCTATCTCTGTCGCTGGCGCTCCAGCAACGACCGCCTTCTCCGCTACATCTTTCAGGACAACACTATTGGCACCAATAACGCTGCCCGATTCGACACGTATGTTGCCAAGAATTTTGGCTCCAGCGAAAACTACGACATCATCACCGATTGACGGATACACGCTTTTTTCGGCGTCACCGACGTCCTTTCCGCCAATAGTGGTCTGCTGAAAAATCGTACAATTCCTGCCAATTATCACGCCCTCCCCAATAACAATGCCAACCGGGTGCGGCAACTCCAGCCCAGGGCCAATAATCGTTCTCTTGCCAATGAAGAACGTGTATCGCGATTCCAATCTGTGAAAATACAGCGTTGATAATCGCAGATACCCTTTCT
>Ga0255052_10002239_pt1 | contig 14100 bp, 29 predicted proteins | sample JV7_2_21_MG_FD_188632 | JGI IMG/M metagenome (GOLD analysis project Ga0255052, IMG submission 188632) | Seawater microbial communities from Jervis Inlet, British Columbia, Canada - JV7_2_21 | ecosystem: Environmental > Aquatic > Marine > Inlet | place: Canada: British Columbia | collected... | reverse complement strand
CCCGATGCGATTGGCACTCTGATGTTCGCGGCGAATACGGTTCTTCCGTCCTACTTCACTACCGACGTAGGAGACCTCGACAGGGTGATTGTCGACAGCCAAAGTACGCGCGCCGACCTTGTGAACATGAATGGGACCATCGTGCGCCTTGTGGTACGACGCGGCAGTGTATTGCTCGATGGAAGTGCGACGGTCAATGGTCGGATCAGCGTCGAGGACGGAGAACTGACTATCCCCAGCGGTGTCACCGTTACTGGCCTGGAAGTGTCACAGCACGGTGGCAAGATTACGGACGCTGCGGGCATCCCGACCCTGGTCATGTCCGGCGGCGAATTCGTACTCGATGAGACAGCGAGCATGGCTACCTACCTGGAGATGCACGACGGCGCATTCTGGTGGGACGCTTCGGCTTCATCGACGATTGCACTGGCGGAAATCTTTGGCGGGGCTTTCAAGCTGCGAAAGGATCGCGTCGGTCGAACGCTGACCGCGGCGCATATGTACGGAAACGCCGTCATGGACTTGCGCGTAGGCGGGCATAGCATCACGTACACTGCCGCGATTCGGGCATACGGCAACAACCAGCCGATGTTTCCCAAGGGAGCGAGCTACACACCGGGTGTATAAATGTGGGTACCTCATCCATCTAAGATAGTAGTTCTGGCCGACGGCGGCACGGGCAACATGGGTGACGTCACCGATGAAGTGTCACGCGCCCGGTTCAAGCTGGACGCGGACCGGTTTGTCCCAGCCTTTGTGCGCGTGACGTTTACCGGCGGCAGCGGATCGGCCGACATGGCGATTCGGATCGACAGTCGGCTAGGCGATCACTTTGATCACACGTTGTTTACATTGGAAGCCGTTGGCACAGATGGTTCACAGGTGCACTATCGCATACCGGCAGACGAGTTGTACGAATGGCTCTTGTTGCGCGGTGATGAGTTGGTGTTCGAGTGGACGAATCCCAACGGGGATGATACTCAAGCCTGGGCTGCCGAAGTAGGAATGATCAATGCCGAAACACAGCCTCAGTAGGGCACAACCGGCGCCGGATGATTCGCGGGATGAGAGCTATGTGCCGAAGACTCCGTCGAATTGGACAGATCCTGATCCACGCACGGTGGGTAAGGCCCTTGACGATCTTGGCGAACGTCGGGGCGAATTCCACATCCCAATGATGGACGTGGGCACAGTAGTGAGTTTCTGATGGCCAACATAACAATTGACACGACAAGCCAGCAATATCAGCAGCTCTTGAATGGGCTGGGCACCTTGCGGACGGTGCTTGCCCCACGAGTGAAGCTGCTGATGAAGCTACCAGAGGATAAGCGGCTACTCGTTTTGCAGCGCGACCCGCTGTTGCGGCGGACGCTGAAGATGGCACAGGCACTGCGCAAGGTGCTGGATTTAGAGGTGCCAGAATGACAAGGCGAAAAAACTTCAAAGGCGAGACGACGCCGCGTATTGTTGACACGGAGTATCGCAACTGCAACTTTACACAACCGGCTCCGTTGGACGTTGCGGGCGACAAGCGTGGCATCCGCCTGTTTCCCGGCGACGACACGCCTCGGACGTTCGTGGAATGTAACCTCACGAATTGCGAACCACCTCCGGGCAGTACGGTTACCCGATGCCGGGCAATCATGGTAGAGACTGTAGAGACGGACAGCGAAACGGTAACGATAGATGGGGACACTATCACCCTTCAGCACCATGCTAACTATGTCTATGGACGCTGGACACCTGGCGGCTATGTGGATTACGAAACCCCGGAAGTGCATGAGGTGGACTGATGGCGATAACGGCACTTTACGTCGATGGGTCGGCCGGCGCCGACACTAATGGCGGTTCTTCAGAGGGAGCGGCCATTGTGAGCGGGGCTTCTGCCGATACCGATGGAACTACGACGGTCTCTCTTGCGGATGACACCCCTGATCTATCCGGCGTGTCTGTTGGCGATTCTATCTTCTTGGCAGCGGAGACGAGCGGGGGGCAGGGCAATGACTCTGAGGTCTTCGAGATTACGGCCGTGGACGATGGTGCCGACACTGTTACCGTGACTCCAACGCCTGGAACGAATGCCAATCAGTCGTGGGCGATAGGTGGCGCGTTCGCGACAATCGACCACGCGATGAATGTTGTTGCGGCAGGCGACCATGTGAACGTGAAAGCGTCGGCCACGTACGCCGAGCTGGCCACGATTGTCACGGCAGGGACTGCGACCGCCCCTATTGTGTTCACGGGCTATACTGCGTCCGTTGGTGACGGTGGTCAGGCATCTATCGGCGGCGCTACTGGAGCACATGGAATTACGTCCAGTGTGGCTAGCGGGCAACATTACGCATTTTACAACATTCGGATTACAGACTGTTCGAGCGACGGATGGCAGTTGAACACCCGAAACCACTTGGCCTTCATCAACTGTCGGGCAGATCAATGCACTAATGGGTTTATCGCAGAGGATTTTTGCAAGTTCCTTGCATGTGAGGCAGACAACAATAGCGCCAAGGGCATCTCGTGGGACACCGATTGCTGTATGTACGGCTGTGTGTCACACACAAATGGAGATAGTCCCTTCGACTTCAACAAGGGCGTCATCGTGAATTGTTTAGCGTACGGTCTTGGGGCAGGCGATTACGGGTTTGAGGCGTCAAACAGCACGTTCTACTGGATAATCGGCAACACAGTAGACGGAGAAGGCGCAGCGACTACCAGAGGTTTCAGTATAGGTAGCGGCGGTACGCCTCAAATGCAGATGTTCATCGGCAACATCGCCTACGATTGTGCGACGGGCGCTCATCACAACAGAGATTTCAAAGAGGATCTGGTGTCCGCCTACAATCTGGTGAACAGTAATACTGCCAACTATAGCGGGATGGAAACGTTCGTAGGTGAACAGACGGGTGCACCGGCGTTTACCGATGAGGCGGGAAATGATTACCGCCCGGGGTCCGGCAGTGCGGCAAAGGCGAACGGGGTGGATGCGGGATTCGCTATGGACGGCAGTTCCTTCATCGACATAGGTGCAGTTCAGCGGGAGGAGCCTGCGGGCGGCAGCGGCGGACTCTTGATGCCGAACAAGCGCGCGGGGAAACAATAATGGCTGAGATCCAAAAAGCTACGACGGACGTTGTTCGGTACATCAATATTGTCGACTCTGTCAGCGGAGCCCCGGAAACCGGCATTACGGTCACGACTTTGGACATGCAGTACACTCGTGCCTTGACGGCGGCTGCGGCAAAAGTCGATGCGATCGTCGGCACTGGGGGCCTCACGACACACGTCGATAACAAGATCGTGGAAGTAGATGCCACATCGTCGCCCGGTCTCTATATGGTGTGCTGGCCGGACGCTGCGTTTGCTACGGGCGTGAGCCAAGTGCAGCTCGTCGTCACCGGGACCGGGTTCGCTCCGGCCGTAGAAGAAATCCAACTGGTGGCTTACGATCCGGAGGATGCGGTGCGACTGGGTTTGACTGCTTTGCCGAACGCTGCGGCCGATGCGGCTGGCGGGCTGGCGATCAGCGACGCCGGCGGCTTAGACCTTGATACACAACTCGCAGCAACGAACGAGGTTACGGCTGCCCGAATGGGAGCACTTACCGATTGGATCAATGGCGGCCGGTTGGATTTGATCTTAGATGACATCCTGGCAGACACGAACGAACTGCAAAGCGACGATGTTCCAGGCCTGATTGCTGCCCTGAATGATCCAACTGTTGCCGCTATCGCTGATGGGGTGCATGATGAGGCGACGGCGGGCCATACGAGTGCGGGCACGTTTGGCGCCCAGCTCAAGACCGTTGTCGATGCTATCCAAACGGCGGCCAACGCCATCCAGGCGGTAACCGATCTACTTCCCGATGCCGGGGCGCTGACGACGATTGGGACAGACACAGCGCGGCTCACCGCTGTGCGGGCAGCAGTCTTGACCGATTGGATCGACGGTGGGCGCTTGGACCTGTTGCTCGATGCCGTCAAGGCCGTGACGGATCTGTTGCCGGATGCGGGAGCATTGACGACCATCGGCACGGACACGGCGAGACTGACGGCGGCGCGGGCGGAGGCATTGACGGACTGGATAGACGGCGGCAGACTAGACCTGCTCTTGGATGCCATCACTACACATCTGACCGACGTGAAGGGCGCCACCTTCTCGGGGGCGACCGATTCGCTCGAAGCAATACGCGATCGCGGCGACGCGGCATGGACGACTGGCGCCGGCGGTTCTGACCGATTGTTGATGGTGGACACCACAATCGCCACGCTGGCGAGCCAGACCAGCTTCACACTGACAGCCGGAAGCGCGGACAACAACGCCTACCGCAACTGCACAATCGTCATCGAAGACGCATCAACCGCCACCCAAAAGGCCATAGGATTGTGTTCTGCGTACGTAGGCGCGAGCAAGACGATAACGCTTAAATACGATCCCGCCGTGTTTACTATGGCCGCCACCGACAAGGTTTACATTCTCGCAGAGAACGCACTGAAATCCAGCCTCGCTAATCGTCAATTGGACGTCACGGGTACTGGGGCTGCCGGAATCGACTGGGGCAATGTGGAGAATCCCACCACTGCTGTTGACCTGTCGGCAACCGATATTCAGTTGTGCGATACGGTAAGTGCGCTTACAGGACATACGGTTCAGACGGGCGACAATTTCGCGAGGCTCGGTGCTCCGGCGGGGGCATCAGTCAGTGCCGATATAGCAGTGATTGAAGGACAGACAGATGATATCGGCGTTGCCGGCGCAGGACTGACGGATCTTGGAGGAATGTCGACTGGTATGATGGCGGAAATCGAGAGTGAGGTCAATGATGCGCTCGACACTGTGATCTCTGAGCTGGGAGTCGCTGCGCCGACCGCAACGCCGACGCTGCGAACGGGGCTCATGTTGCTGTACATGGTGCTGCGCAACAAGCTCGTGGTTCAAACCTCGGGCACGGACGCGATCGAAGTCTACAACAATGCCGGCACTCTGATTGCATCGAAGCTCATCACGGACGACGGTAGCGATTACACTGAAGCGGAGATGGTCTGATTGCCATTGACACTCAAGAGAAGCGCATGGCCGCCGCGAGCACCGCGCGCCCGTGGATGCGTGCAACGCTTCCTACCGGCACGATCGACGCCGAAGAACGGGCATCGGCCGGGAATACGTACGGCAGTAACGCTTTCGGTGTGCCGGCAGGTGTTGTCTGGTCAGCCCGGGGCGATCCCTTCATCGAACGACTGCACACCGCCGCGAATTGGAAGTCGGGCGCCCTGTTCTATCTTGAGCTGATGATGCGAGCGACAAGCGGTACGGCGCACGCCCAAATCTACAACGAAACGGACGGGGTCGAGATCGCTGGCTCGGACGTTACCACCGCCAGCGGCACGTTCGTTCGGGCTCGCGGGCCAGCCGTCGCACTGACCGACGGGAAGGAACACCGGGTCCGAGTTGGTTCAGAGGCCGGAGATGGCGGCGAGGCCTTCGGCGCCGGCCTCATCCAGTTCTGACCGGAAACTGCTCCGGGCCTTTCACATCGTCACATGCCTGGTGGTGAGCCATGAGCCATCACGGATGAGAGGCTCGCACATGCCATCCGCATCATACGGCCCGTCTGAGAAATTGCAAAATTCTTTTGGAATTCCCTTGCGTCGTGCTACGATATGTGGTACGTTTAGGGTGAAAGGTGCTGAGCCGTGACCGATAAAGCGACAAGTCAAGAAATCCTGACGCTCAACGCGCCCGAGATGTGGGTGATCGTCCAACAGCTCGTGGAGGCCAGCGCCGACTGGAAGCACCGTAGAGGCTCTGTGGTGCCCGTCAGTGTGCCCAGGGCGACGCTGGAGGCTGCGGACGTCTATGACCAGATGAAGGGCGGTGGATGATGGAGGCAGCCGCCATGCGCCGCCAGAACGCGATTCGGGCAGCGGCGCCGCTGATGCTCGGGGCCTGCCTGGGTGTCCGGGATACGCTGCACGACGTCGTCGCCCAGATTCCCTGTAAACAGGAGGCGCCGTACAGCCAGAAGGCGGCCAATGACTTGCTCCGGCAGATCCGCGTCCGCACAGAGATTTGCGTGGCGACTCTCAACAAAGTTATCGACAAGGCCGTGCCGCTGGAGAACGCACCATGAACAAACAGGCGCTGAAGGACTGGATTGAGACCGAGTTACCGGGCATCCCGACAACCGACGTTGTCTACAACACTCCTGGCGCCCAGGCTTATTCTAAACGCATCGTCAAGGCCGTCTGGCGAGCCGCGACCAAGCACACGTTGCACCATGTCGCAGCGCACCTACAGAAGTTGGCGGAGCTTGGGGTACAGAGACAGTTCCATAGTGAGACAGCCGAGTGGATCAGGCGGATGGAACCATGACCGGATACGCACGCGAACGAGCCCTGACTCTGGCAGCACGGTCGCCGCGCCCGATGGTCGTCTGGGAATGTCTGGCGCCCCCGCAGTGGCACGTGTTGGAGCCGGGCTCTCTGCCCTATCCGCGCAACTGGCCTTGGCGGCAGATGTGGCCGATAGAGAGGGATGATGTCTAAAACGTGCTCCGTTCGCATTGGTGACAACTGCCACCGGAAGGTGCGCGTGATGGCGCGATATTACGAAGATCATTTCGTCGGGTCGATTCGGGGCCAGGTGGAACGGGCGATTGACGCGGCGTGGAAACGATTTGTGGCCAAACACAGGGAGCTGGCAGATGGGGATTCTTCAAATCGAGCGGGACGGGGAGACGCACATAGTCAAGTGGAACCCTGACAACACCTACAGCCGGGCTGACGCTCTTGACTCGCTCGTGCAGTTGCGCGGCTGCGGCGTCTTGGGGCAGGACGAGTTGACAGAGATATTGCTGAGATTCTTCCGCCCAACGGACTGGACGCTGACGATTCAGAAGGTGGTTGGTCAGGTCATGGAGGACTGCGCCCGTGGCTGATCTGATACTGCGGCTTTGCAGTGGAATCGGTTTGATAAAGGCGAGATATAGGAGAACGCGAATGAGTGAGACTCCGTTAGCAACGACACAGGCGCCCGTTCAGTTGGAGACAACGGATCTGACACGGTTGACGCCCGAACAGATTGACGCTCGGGTGCATGCGATAGAGCGCGCGGCGGAAGCCCACAAGCGCATCGTCATGGCTACTGTGAAAATGACGCGACCAAAGCACTGGAAGGACTTCGGAGGCAAGCCCTATCTGGACGGGGATGGCGCCCTAGCCTTGGCCAAAATCGGGCTGAAGATTAGCGAGCCCGTATTCGAGGTACAGGAAGTAGACACAGACCGCGTCGTCGAGTGCACGGTGCTCATATCATGGCCCGAAATGTGCCAAGAACACTGGGGGCTCGGCTCGTGTTCGACACGGGATAAGTTCTTCGCAAACACGGGCGAGGGATGCCAGTACAACCAGTATCTCAAGCAGGCCGGCGGAAACGAGCGTCTGGCCAAAGTGCTTCTGCTCGGGCACGTGAAGAAGAAGGCGTACCAGAACGCGCTCAGTCGCGGGGTGCGCGGAGTCCTGGGCCTGCTCGGCATCACATGGGAGGAACTCGGCGAGGTCGGTATCACCCGCGAGGGTGCCGGCGCCAGGGTCGACTACAAGAAGGATGGCCGCGCCGCTAAGCCGGCCGGGAAGACTGCGGCGACAGTTCCACTGAAGGAACTTCTGAGTCTGCCGGTCGGCTCCGTGGTGAGCGTCCGGGGCACAATCGAGCGAGCCAGCAAGAGCGGCAAGAGGAATGCGTTCCACATTGGGGTCGATGACCTGAAGGCGTGGATCGTACGCTGGTCCGACCCCGAAGTACCCATGTGGGCCGGCGATTCCCTGCCTGAATGGGCCAAGCCTGGAACATTTGTCTTCTGCGAATCCGTCAAGGTCGGGGAGTATCAAGGCAACAAGCAATTTGTAGCTAGGGACATCACGCCCGTCGAGCCTGAACCCAGCGAGGAACCCAATGACACCCCAGACAATCAGTGACCAGATGGCAGCCGTCCGGCGCCAGCGGTTTGAACGCCAGCGCAGACAATTTCGGCAGGACTACCCGCGAGCATCGTCGCTAACCCTGTGTGCCCGAGAGATATACCACCAGATGAGCGACCCGGATAGGCGCCCCGAGTTCTCCGTCGAGCTGTTGCAAAGGTTCCGTCGCGGGCATGAGGTCGAGACCCTGGTCGTCCGCGAATTGCTGGAAGACGGCTGGGATGTTCTAGAGGCTCAGCGACCGTTCGAGATAAAAGAGGAAATCGACGGCGTCAACACCGTCATCTGTACCGGGCACATTGACGGCCGGCTCGGCAATTGCATCCACGCCCAGGCGAAGCCTATCTTTGAAGTCAAGTCGATGCACGTGCTCTACTGGAACAAGGTCAATGAGGCGGCGGACTTCTGGCGGCACGGAGGTTTCTGGGCTCGCTATCCGCTCCAGTTGCTCATGTACTGTTACGCTTACGACGAGCCGTGGGGACTCTTCATCCTCGACGATTGCATGGGCCACCAGAAGGCCATTCCTATCGTGCTAGAGGACTGGCTTGACGAGACCGAGGCGGCGTTGCGGCGGTGTCGTGCGGCCGTTATCGGCAAGCGCAAGGCCGAGCCACCCGACTACTGCGGCGACGTGAGCGTGTGCCGCGAATGCTGGTGTAGGCAGGCAGGGCTCTGTATGCCACCGATGGACTTCACCGATAACGCGACGGGCATCATCGAAGACGTTGATACCGTTGCAGCGTTGGACCGGATGGACGAGCTGAAGGCTGCCCATGACGAATACGCGGCGCTAGACAGGCCGTTCAAGGACGGCATGAAGGCTCGCGGGGCCGGCGAATACGTGTGCGGAAACTTCCTGATTCGCACGAAAGAGCAGCAGTTCGCCAGGTTCAACATCCCTGACGACGTCAAGGATAAGTATAAAGACAAGGGCACGAAGGTGATAACCAAATGGGAGCGGGTAACCCCCGCCCCCGCAGGAGCGTGAGACTGCCATGATTCGATGTCACGGCACAAGGCGACACCACAAGCTGCTGAGAATACCGCAGCCGAGCAACGATGCCGAGTTCGCGATTCTGACGGAGTGGTACTTCGGTGCGCCCCTTAGTGTGAAGCGGCTCAGCGTGGGAGACTACGAAATCACAGAGGACTACAACAGCTACCACGGGGACGGTTTCAAATATGGCGGAAGCAATCATTACGACCATTCGCAGGCACTGATGGACTTCGTGTTCGGCAAGCTAGGCACGGGTGGCGTCGCAAGAGCTGCGTATGGATCTACGACCCTGCATGGCTATCGACACAAGAAACGTATCCAGGCGTGGGTCGACGAACGAAACAATATCAGACGAGGCTCGAAGGGTAGCCCCCCTAGGAAATCGTTCGAGAGGTTGGCCGGGCTGATAAGGGCTCGGAGAGAACAAACGGAAGCCGGACTATGTTTGTCTTGACATTCGGCCGGGTGGATGGCGCGAGTGCAGGTTTTTGGTTCGACCGAAGCGTGACGTGAGGCGTACCGGGACGTGGGCACCCGGAGAACGACCCGGTTTTGACGATTGCAGTGGGATTCGGAGGACTGAGATGAAAATGAAGCCGAAATACTATCGTGCAATGCAGCACCGGGTGCCAACTTTGAAAGGTGATTGCATGGCGACGAAAGAACTGAAAGTGTGTGATGCGTATGGGACGATGAAGGATGTGATGTCTGTGACGGCGACGGTGTCGACCACATTGGTCGATGGTCATACTAGCGAGCTGCTGTTCAGCGGTGATTTATCCGCTAGGGGCAGAAAGAGACTAGCGGGGCTCTTGGCGAAGGGCTTCAGCTCTGCCAGCCGTCCAATGTCGAAGGGATGCCAGGCTGCGGAGCCAGTCCCAGCCGCATGGCGCTACGGCTCGCGTCCCGACTGGCTTTTGAAAGGCGACCAATGCCAACAATCCGAGAGCTAGAGAATCGCAGGCGCCACGGCAAGGTGCTGGGCCTCATTGCGCGCTTGCGCAAGGCGGACGTAACCGAGATGCGCGTGGTGCACGCTGTGCGCCATGCCTTCCCGGATTTGTCGGCAGACTACATACGTGAGGCGATGGAAGAACAGGCGAGAGAGTAACCCCCGGCGGTGGGGCGACTGTGACTCCGGAGGCGACATGAACCGACGTGACGTACTGAAAGCACTGGGACTGGCGCCCGCCGTCTTCGGTATCCCGTTCAAGAAGTTCGCGGTGTTGAAGCTGGACCTGCCGGGCAAGCCGGACCCGGCGAAGGTGATCCTGAAGCCGGACGACGCGAACACTTGGATGCCCTTTGATGGGCAGGAGCCGGCGAACATGGGAACGCTGATGCTGCACAGGGCGGACGGTTCTGCGTGTCGGTTTGACGCGATAATCACAGGCTGGCAACTGAGCAAGAACAGCTCTGATCCTGATTTGCCCGCGATGCCAATGTATTCAGTCTCTGGCAGCCTTGAATTCACGAGCACGGGACCGGTGACGCTGACCCAGGCCCCGTAGGAGACGGCGATGGCTGAACTGGCGTGGACAGATAAGAAGCCGACGGTGCCGGGGGTGTATGTGTATCGCAAGGTACCTAGTTCGCTGGGTGCCACTACGCGCATTGAACAAGACGAGTGTGGCTTGTATCGGGAGATTTGGCGCGGTGGCAAGAGCTTCGAGAAGCGCTACCGGGAGTCGTGGGTCAAGGCTCTCTGGTACGGCCCGCTGCCGGAGACGAAGGGGCGCAGGAGATGAACATGGAATACGACAGTCGCGAGGACACGCTGAAACACATAGAGCGGGTCCAGTACCTCATCTGCGGAGTGCGCTCCATCCTGGAATTGAGAGGCCTCGACCACGATGCCAGTAAGCTGGCGCCACCCGAAAAGGAGGCGTTTGACCGTTGTACGCCGAAGCTCAAAGGGACGACCTACGGCACGCCAGAATACAAGACCGCGTGTCGAGAACTGGGGCCTGCACTGGAACATCATCACAAGCACAACTCGCATCATCCGCAGTATTATCCCAACGGCATCAATGGCATGTCGCTCATCGATCTTCTCGAGATGCTTTGCGATTGGAAAGCGGCCGGCGAACGACAGGCGGACGGCAGCGATATTCGCAAATCGTTGGAACACAACCGGGAACGATTTGCGATGAGCGACGAAGTGTATGGGATTCTCGCGGTGACCGTCAAACAGCTCGGGTGGTGACCGTCCGAGATGGAGATCGTGTTGCACTGAATGGAGAAAGCGATGAGTGGGCATTTGACGTTCGACGAGTTGAGGCACAGCAATCAGAACCGATGCAATCTGTCTTTCCACGGTATCACGGGCTGGAGCCCGACAGATTGGGCAACAGCCTTTGCTGGCGAATGTGGTGAGGCGTGCAATTTGATAAAGAAGCTGCGCCGGGGAGAGCGCATCCAACCGACTGCCATTGCAGACGAAATCGCGGATTGTGTAATCTACGCCGACCTGCTCTGCAATCGTCTCGGTGTGACACTGGAAGCTGCCATCCGTCGCAAGTTCAACGTGGTCTCGGACCGCGTGAAAAGCGAGATCAAGCTGTAGCCCGATAAAATAGAGATTATGTTGCGGCCCTATATCGGACGCAGGAAAGACTGATGATTCGCGGACCCGAACAATGCAAGACTTGTGAGCACCTTGGTAGCGTTCCTGCCGGTGCTTATGCAGGCAGACATCCTTGCTATCTCAACAGGGGCAAACCTGGTGCCAGTATCGCGTGCGGGGCACGAACTGACGCAACGCAACCTGCACGACCGATGCTACCTGACGACCATCCGTGTCCGATGTGCTCCGTTACCTGCAACTGCGGCGCCACAGTGTTGAATGGAGCTCACATGACCCCGGGGCCGGGCATCAGGTATATGCCCACAGCCGACCGGGCATGGTTACGGGATCGCGATGGGGAACACTCTCTTTGTGTCCACAAGTGCGATAAGGGATATGGAGAAAATTGGGTTCCTAGGGAACAGGGATGAAGGGTGAGGACGACAGGGGCCCATAACGTGCGTTAGGATGCAGCCCTATATAGGACCAAGAAAGGAACAAATACATGAACGTAACCATCAAAACGTTGGCCGATTTGGAACAATTCGAGTCGGGAGTTGTAGCTCGCACATTCGAGCGTGATCTGAAAATACTGCTCGGCGAAGTGGGCGCAGTCTACTGCGGGCAGGCCTGACGTTGCGTTGAACAAAGGGGAACGCCATGGCAACATCGCATCACGGAGAAGACAGAAACAAGGACTTGACGCGAAGGTTCCTTGATGAAGTGGAAGGCAAGGCTGTCCGTGAGTACCCGCACGGGCGCGCTGGTGCGGATGACGATGGGGCGACAACGTACGCCATCGCAACGGACGTCAGGCACGGCTTCATCCGGATACAGTTTCCGCGACCGACGACCTGGATTGGCTTAGATATTAAAGCGGCAGAGGAGTTGTCGGACCAGTTGGCCGAGCGCCTGCTGGAGCTGCGTGGGATAACGACATAGTCCGAAGTAGGCATGGACCTTGACGCGATACGGAAACGGTGCGCGGCGGCGACCAAGGGGCCGTGGCACTGGTGCAATTACGTCACGACGGGCGACCGAACTTGGTATTGGAACGTGACTTCGGACCTCAGGGGCATATGCGGGGGCCACGACAAAAAAAAATCGACCGCCCCTACTGACGCAGATGGCGATTTCATCGCCCACGCCCGGACCGACATTCCAGCGTTGCTTGAGGAAGTGGGGCGGCTGACAAAATTGCTTGACGGGGCACGCGAGGATGCACTGACGTTCAAGAGGGCGCACGTTAAGGCCGTGGAGGAAGTGCGCGGCCTGAAGAAAACCCTTGACAGCCCCGGCGCACCGGGCTAGGTTGCAGACGATATGAGAACTGACCATTACAATACGAAATTACCTCTGCGGGATCACCTTGGTCGGTTCTCACTCGCAGAGTTAATCAGCTCGTCCCGGGTTTCGTGGGGCGGGCTTTTTTCTTGGACGCGCTGGGTCAAATGTACCGTTCCGGCGGGACGGACAGGCGGCTGGCTGGTGCCAGTCTGGGGCGGCAAGGTTCCGGATGGGGGCTCGATTCCACCCCCGCCACCCAGCGCGTCCTTGAATTGAACATGCGTGTGCGACTGAAGTGGCAATCATGCAGCGAGTCGAATATGGCTAAGTACGCAGCGCGGACAGATGTGTCAGTCAAGCGATCCAGGGAGCAGATCGAATCGCTTCTGGAGAAGTACGACGCAGATGCGTTCGCGTTCGGTCGAGACATGGCGCTGGGCAAGGCCGTCCTGAGCTTCCGGCACAACAAGGTGTGCTACCGCTACGTCATAGAGATAATCGACAATCCCCAAGAGGAACGCTGTCGATGGCGAGCGCTCTACATAGTCATTAAGGGTATGCTGGTCGCTGTCGACTCGAAAATCATGAGCTTTGAGACTGCGTTCATGCCCTGGATCTTGGGCGCTAACGGTAAGTCGCTGGGGGAGACGTTGGCTCCACAGCTTGAGCAGTTCAGGGCAGAGGGAAAGGTTCAGTTGATGGCGCTGCCGGCGCCGGAGTGACAATCGTGCGGCGAGCGAGTCTAAATACAAATAGGAGAACGCAATGGATATGGAACAAGCTGTAAAGTTGCTGGCGACATTGATTGAGTCTGACCGGCCGTGCCAACCAAGCGTAACGGCCAACAGGACGCCTTTGACCGCCGTGCTTGTGACAACGGAACATCGGGGCGTGTTCTTCGGCTGGACCTACGACTGGTCCGGGTCAACAGTCGTCTTAGAACGGTGTCGCAATTGCATCTATTGGACGAAGTCCGTAGGTGGTTTTCTAGGGCTCGCAGCGCATGGCCCCAATCCAGACTGTCGTATCGGAACAGAGGTTAGCCATTTCGAGGCGCGGTGCGTAACCAGTGTCGCCAAGGTGTCGGCCTCAGCGGCTGACAAATGGAGTAACGCATCATGTGTCTCTTGAATGGCGCCGTGCCGGAATGGGCGGCAAAGGCGTACGGGTACGGGTACGGGTACGGGGACGGGTACGGGGACGGGCACGGGGACGGGTACGGGTACGGGGACGGGGATGGGTACGGGCACGGGGAAGGAGACGGGGGCGGG
>Ga0255052_10002238_pt1 | contig 14101 bp, 11 predicted proteins | sample JV7_2_21_MG_FD_188632 | JGI IMG/M metagenome (GOLD analysis project Ga0255052, IMG submission 188632) | Seawater microbial communities from Jervis Inlet, British Columbia, Canada - JV7_2_21 | ecosystem: Environmental > Aquatic > Marine > Inlet | place: Canada: British Columbia | collected... | reverse complement strand
TACCGTGGACCCTGCTGATTGCGATTTATCCGTATCTGACCGGACTCGTCGCGGGGGCCTTTACGGTATCCAGCATGCATCACGCGTTCGGCATGGAGCGGTTCAAGCCGGTCGCCAGATTCGCGCTACTGATATCCTTAAGCTGCATGATATTCGTGCCCCTGCCGCTGATCCTGCATCTCGGACACCCGGAACGGGCCATGAACGCAATGATCACGCCCCACCTGTCTTCCGCCTTTGCCATGTTCGGTTTCTTTGCAGCATTTTACGTGGTCTTGCTGTTACTGGAGTGCTGGTTCGTGTTTCGCGCTGATAACGTGGCACGAGCAAACAGCTCGACGGGACTGCTCCGCTCATTTTATCGTGCAGTCACGCTGTGGTCCGACGACGTTTCAGCCAATGCGCGTGAATACGACCGAAAATGGCTGCTGGCGCTGGCCATCATCGGTATTCCCGGCGCGCACGGTCTGCACGGCTATGTGGGATTCGTCTATGGCTCGCTGAAATCCCGAGAATGGTGGGGATCGGACATGATGCCGGTCGTCTTCATATTCTCCGCCATCATCTCGGGCATGGCTTTATGTATCGTCCTCTACGTACTTGCCGCCAAAGTTCGTCGCATCAGAATCGATTTCGCATGCCTGAAAGGCATGGCCTATACCCTGTGGGGATTCATGATGTTCACCCTTTTGTTGGAGGCACTGGAATTCGCCAACATCGTCTATAAAGGGAAGGAAGGCATCGAGGTCATCATGGAGTACGTCCAGGGACCTCTTTTCGTGCGCTTGTTCGTCGTGCAGTTCGGGTTCGGCGCGCTCCTGCCGATCGCTATCATCGGCAGCATGATCGCTCGGGATACACGCGGCAAGGCGTTTGTCGTCGGCCTTATGATCAGCTCAGTGCTGGTTCTCATCAGCGTCTTCATGATGCGCTGGAATGTCGTCATCGGTGGGCAGGAGATATCCAAGACGATGAAGGGGCTGTTGACCTACATACCGCCACTGTACGGACGGCAGGGCATAATCGCAGGCTGTGCGGTCATGGTGGCGCCATTCATGCTGCTCTGGTTGCTGACACGCCTCTTTCCGCCGTGGGGTGACATGTCTCAGGAAGAACTGAAATGAAAATTTCCATCCACATGCTCGTCGCTCTGATGGCCCAGGCGATATTGTCACGGCCTGTCTGGGCGGCCGAAGTAGAACCGCCAGCGCCCGTGCTGGAATGGTCGTTTTATGTACTGTTAATCTTTGCGATCTGTGTCGCTGCTTTCGTATTTTTCCAGACAAGCAACAAAAGGAAGAGGGCACCGCTATCGAGCATGCTCAGCGAAAGGCGTCGCCCGATCAACTCTGTCCACCCCGATACCACTGTCACAGAATCTGTTCGCAAGATGCACGACGAGAATATTGGTGCACTGCTCGTCATTGAAGACGACAAACTCATTGGCATTTTCACCGAACGGGACGCATTGACCAATGTACTCGCGGCGGGCATCGATCCGAATAGCACAAAAGTATCCGCGATGATGACGGAGAATCCTTTTTGCATCGATCCCTCGACAACTATCGAGGAAGCCATGAGTATCGTCACCCATCGCAGGATTCGGCACCTGCCGATAGTCCACAATGGCAAACTGGTCGGGATAGTCTCCAGCGGAGATCTCACCCACTGGCTCGTAGAAGATCGGGAGGGTGAGATTCGGGAACTGGTCGATGTCGCAGCCCACACACGACCGCGCTAGAATGCCTTCCGGCGCTCCATGATCCTAGTTGTTCCGTGCTCCCTGATCGACCCAGAGCTTGATCGTATCGATTTCGGCTTGCTTTAACGGCGGGCGATCACCGTGCGGCATGTTGATCGAGGGGTCGGCGCGACCCTCGATGAGCATCATCATTACGCTGCTGAGGCTGTCGCCGGGTAATATGACGGGGCCGTATCGCGTACCGTTCATCAGTTCTTCGTAGCTCGCCATGCCGAAACCGCTGGCAGCGTAACCGGAGCCGCCGTCTACGTGGCATTCCACGCAGGCCTGCTGGAGGATCGGCTGCACGTCGGCAGCGTAGCTCACCTCGGGCTCGCTGCGTCCGCAATTGCTCAGCAGCAAAACTGCAAATATGGCAAGAGGTATGAAGAACATGCGCATCCTGTTCACCCGATCGCAAACACTGAACGTTTTTCGAGTTTGCCTTGGAAAGTCCTCGCGTACAACCCCATTCGGTTTTCCCGGAAGCAAACAAATCGAGGATAAGGCATTATCCGAATTGCAGGCAATCGCGTATAATCCGCCGGCGCCAATCCAGGCCGCTTGCTGACCTAAGGAACTCAAACAGAGATGAAATCCATTGTGCAATTTCTGGCCGTCGCCGCCCCCGTTCTCATGGGCGGTGCGTTGGTGGCGTCCGGTGCGAATGCGCAATCGCTGCAGGAGCTGGAGCGATCTTTACTCTTCCCCTCGAACGCGGATATCGCGGAGGGCAAGACGCTGGCCACGAATGCTTGCGTCAACTGCCACAGCCTGGACGGTGTCAGTATCGATCAAAATCTGCCACACCTGGCTGGCCAGCACGCCATCTACCTCTACAACGAGCTGCAGGCTTACAAACAAGGAGTTCGAGAGGACGAATCGATGACCAAGGCCGTCGGGTTCCTGAGCGATGACGCGCTGCTCAAGGTCTCGATGTATTATGCCAGCCTGGCGCCGCCCGGACCCGCTCTACGCCCCACAACGGCCGATAGCTCGGAGAGCAACGCCGATCCCGGCGGCAACGATCCCGTGCAACTGGGACAGGCAGCCGCCGCCGCGTGCGCAGGATGTCACGGCAGCGGCGGCAACAGTCAGATGCCGAGCATGCCTAACTTGACGGCGCAATCTCCCGAGTACTTTGGCGTCGCCATGAGGGCCTATCAGACTGGCGGCCGGCCGGGCACCATGATGAATGCGCTCGTGAGCTCGATCGACGACGAGTCCATTCAGAACATGGCACTGTATTACGCCCTGCAGGAGGCACGCCGCACCGCGTCGGAGGGCGGTGGTGACGTCGCAGTCGGGCGTAGCGCTGCCCAGGCCTGCTCGAACTGTCACGGCGCCGATGGCAATACGACGGCGGCCGACATGCCGACGCTCGCGGGACAGGATGCAGTCTACCTGGCCACGTCGCTCCGAGCGTACGCCCAGGGGCAGCGTGATCACGACCAGATGGTGACGGCAACCGCCGAACTCAGCGATGCCGAAATCGAAGCCCTGGCGGCCTTCTATGCCACGCAGGAGCCGATCGCCCGCAAGGTTAGCAGACCACCGACGCTTGCCGAGTGGATCGAACGGTGTGATCGCTGCCACGGGGTCGGGGGCAACAGCTCCAACCCGCGCTATCCCTCGTTGGCGAGCCAGCACGAGAACTACCTCGCCAGAGTGATCGAGACCTACGCGAATGGCGGACGCCATAACTCCACGATGAGTGCGATGTCACGACCATTGCGTCCGGCAGATATCGAGGGCCTGGCGGCCCACTATGCGTCCCAACCGATGAAGTCGATATTGTACGTCGAACTGCCTTGCACACCCGCCACCAATCAATGAGCCCAGTCGAGATGAACGAGCAACCAATTCACCATCTGTACCTGCACTTTCAAGAGCTGCCGATCAGCCGGCGCGTCCTCTATTCGGGCGTGCTGCTGGTGCTCGGGCTGGGCTACATTTTTGGCTTGCTCTACCTTTATGCTGCCCATGCCGGCCGTGACGGCGAACCCGGGTTGTCGGTGCAGGATATCGTTATCGCGTACAGCGGAACGACGGAAGGCACGCGGCTGGAATCGGCTCTGCAAGGACCCATGGGCAACATGGCCGGCCAGACGGACGTGGTCAGTATCCTGAGCTGGGTGCAGGCTGGCGCCGATCGCAGCAGCTATGAAGCGCAGATACGACCGATCATAGAGAAGAACTGCCTGACCTGCCATGACGGCAGCAATCCGCATCTGTCGAACCTGGACAGCTTCGAAAACATGCAGACAGTCGTCGAGCACGACACCGGCGCCGACCTGTTCACGCTGGTACGCGTGTCGCACATCCATCTGTTTGGCCTGACCTTCATTTTCTTCCTGATGGGCCTCATTTTCAGCCACGCGTTTCTGCGCCCCGTGTGGCTCAAGAGCCTGGTCGTGGCGTTGCCATTTGTGTGCATTGTAAGCGACGTGAGCTCCTGGTATTTCACCAAGCTGTATAGCGGCTTCGCCTGGGTGGTGTTGTTTAGCGGCGCGGGAATGGGTCTGTCCTTCGCGACCATGTGGGTCGTGTCGATGTGGCAAATGTGGTTTTATAAAGTTCCGGATTGGGTGTCTCAGCGAGAAATCAGCGGTCAACGACGGATCGGGTGATCGGGGCGCTACACCGGCCTCTGCGATCGGTCGTGCGCGCACGGTAATAAATAATGTGTCACACCGGGAATTAACTAAGTCGCTAGGCAGGACTACGTATAGACCCGGTGTCCCTCAACTCTATGATATATGAGTGAGATTGGGGGCAGCCGTCGGCCGCCCGAAAAGGAGCTTGACACATGCACAAATTACTCGCGACAGCCGGCATGTTCGGCCTGCTGGCCTTAAGCGGTCCGGCCCTGGGCGATGCTGCCCAATATCTGCCGTCGTGCAACGGCTGCCACGGTGCGGACGGCGTAAGCGGCCCGATGCCAGATGCCCCGATCATCGCCGGAATTCCTGCAGTGGTGCAGGAAGATGCCCTGTTCGCCTATCGGGATGGAGGACGCGAATGCTGGCCGCCAGGCCTGATGTGCCAGCTCTCGGGGCCGCTTAGCGACGATGACATCGTCGAGTTGGGCGCACACTTCGCGGAAATGCCCTTCAAGCCGGCGGGGGAGGACTTCGATGCCGCCCTGGCGGCCGAGGGCGAGAAGATCCACAAGGAAAGCTGTGCGATCTGCCATGGCATGGATGATCCGGGCGATGCCGAGTCGAGTATCCTGCACGGCCAGAAGATAACTTATCTGCGCAACGTCATGGTGCAATATGCTGCGGGCGAACGGGAACAGCTTCCCGCCATGCAGACGGCCGTCAGCGCCCTGACGCCTGAGCAGACCGAAGCGATTCTCAACTACTACGCCAGTTACCGGGTTGCGCCCTGAGTAAATAGCATTCGCACGGCGCAGGTCCTCCCCAATCGGTCTTAAGAAAGGAACACGGATGTCCAATCCGAAATCTCCAGCGCGGGCTGTCGCCAGCATGCTGATCCTGATGGTGCTGCAGGGACTTCTCGCCAGTACCGCGGTAGCCCAGGACAACGGCTCGGCCAATGCCGGATGCCTGGCTTGCCACCGCCTGGAAAACTTTGCCATGCCGACGGCCAACGGTGAAATGCGCCAACTGCATGTGTCGGCGGATGAGTTCGCACAGAGCGTGCATGGCAAGCGCGCTTGTGTGGAGTGCCACAAGGACGTCACTGACATTCCACACCGTAAGGGCGTAGACCGAAAGGTCGGATGCGTGCAGTGTCACGAGAATCTCTGGCAAGTCGCTCAGGAAGAGAACAAAACTGAGGAATTAGCCAGACTGGGTGTGGTCGTGGAGCAGATCGACAGTTATATGAGCTCGATACACGCGCGGCCCAACAGGGAAGACCAGTCGAGGACTAATGCAACCTGTTACAACTGTCATGACGCCCACTACATCAGTCCGATCGATAGTCAAATTGGTGCGCAGTCGCGGCTGAAGATTCCCCAGGTTTGCGGACAATGTCATTCTGAGATCATGGAATCCTACGTAACGTCGGTTCATGGGCAGGAAGTCTCAGTGAACGGCAATGCAAATGCTGCTGTTTGTATAGATTGTCATACCACGCATGACATCGAATCTCCGAGCGATCCTTCGACCAGACTGACTATTACGCAAAATTGCGGCGGCTGCCATGAGGAAGAACTGGAGTCGTATCTGGGCACTTATCACGGCCAGGTGAGCACTCTGGGCTATACACATACGGCAAAATGTTACGAGTGCCACGGTCATCATGAAATCAAGAGGGTGGCTGACGAAGCCTCGATAATGCATGTGGACAACCGCCTCGAAACCTGTGCGAATTGTCACCCGGATGCAACCCAGGGGTATGTTTCATTCCAGCCACATGGCAACACGCATGACTTCGATCGCTACCCACACATGTGGATCGCCTCGAAATTCATGATCAGCCTGTTGGCGGGCGTGTTTATCTTCTTCTGGACGCACGCTGCGCTGTGGTTCTATCGGGAATACAAGGACGGCAAACAAGGAAAGAACCGGTTGCATGTGCAGGTGGACGAGTTGCCCCAGGCCGAAGGCAAGTATTTCAGGCGCTTTTCGGGAATATGGAGACTGGCGCACCTCGCCGGCGCACTCGCTATCATGTTGCTGGTATTGACCGGCACCGCCGTGCTATATGCGGACAGCTTCTGGGCACCAGCGGTCGTCAGTGTGCTCGGTGGCCCGAAATCGGCGGCCATCCTGCACCGGATCGGCGCGGTGATGTTCATGGTGGTATTCTTCGGGCATCTCATTTACTTCGCGATTATTATCGGTCGAAACTGGAGAACGTTTAAATGGTTCGGTCCGGATTCGCTGATGCCGAATTGGCAGGATTTCAGTGATGCCGCGGCGATGTTCAGGTGGTTCTTCGGCAGAGCGCCCCGCCCGCGCTTCGAACGCTGGACTTACTTTGAGAAGTTCGACTACTGGGCGCCATTTTGGGGTATGTTCATCATCGGCGTCAGCGGATTAATGCTGTGGTTCCCGGCGACTACCGGGTCGTATATGCCCGGGTGGGTGTTCAATGTGGGGACTATAGTTCACGGTGAGGAGGCGTTTCTGGCTGCTGTCTTCCTGTTCACGGTGCATTTCTTCAATTGCCACTTCAGACCTGACAAGTTCCCCCAGGATATCGTCATGTTCACCGGCGCTGTACCATTGGAGGACTTCAGACGGGAGCACACGCTGGAGTACGGGCGTCTGCTGGCAGAAGGACGTCTCGAGCAGTACCTGGTGGATGCTCCCTCTGCGCCGATGACGCGCTACGCCAAGATTCTGGGTGGGATTTTGATCACGATCGGATTGTCGCTGCTGGTCCTGGTTCTGACCGGCTTCTTGGGACATTTGTTTTAATCTTCGAGGTGGCTATGCGATACCTTCTGTTAACGGCAATAGTTCCAGTCCTATTGATGGGTTGTTCGGATAGACCGGCACCGCCAGCGGAGGTGGCGGCCGATCTCGTTGCGGGTAAATCACTTGCGGAGGCTAACTGCGTTGGCTGCCATGATCTGAGCGGCCGGGGCGCCGCTCCGGGAATTCCGCATCTGGCAGCGCAACTGGACAATTATCTGCTCGACTCAATGCGTGCCTATAGAGAGGGCAAACGGTTTCATGCCGCGCTACAGGATATGACCGAACACATGAGTGCTGCGGAGATCCGGGACGTGGTTGCCTACTACGCCAGTCTGGCGCCACTCGAGGATACGACCGGAATACAGGCACAGGGGAGTCCACAGTCTCCATACCAACAAGGCAAGGCTGCTGCCGCTGTCTGCGATGCGTGTCATGGTGCAGAAGGGAATAGCACCATTCCCGGCACTCCCAGTCTGGCCGGGCAGCAGCCCCTTTATTTTGTCGCTGCCATGCAGGCTTATCTGGCCGGCTCGCGCGATATAGCGACGATGGAATCCACGTTGCGCGGGCTGAGCAAGATCGATATGGAAAACATGGCCCTGTACTACGCGTCCCAGACCCCGGCGAAACGCGACGCACCGGCGGTCGGTGATGCCGAAGCCGGCGAGCCGCTGAGCGCCCAATGCGGCGGTTGCCACGGCGCGCATGGGGTCAGTCATGATGCGTCGACGCCGAGTCTGGCCGGCCAGGACGCCCAATACCTGGTCAACGCAACCAAGGCCTACCGGGATCACACCCGGCACCACGAAGTCATGCTGGCCGATAGTAGCGACGATGAAATCGCGAACATAGCGGCGTTTTACCAGGTGCAGGAATCCAGAGCAGCAGAAGACGGGCGGGCAACCGCGCAGGAACTGATCGACAAATGCGACCGCTGTCACGGCAGCGAAATAGACAATACCGCAATGGCGATCCCGAAAATCGGCGGCCAGGACCAGGAATATCTGGCCAGAGCTCTGCGGGCATACCGGGATGACAGGCGCGAGAGCTCCATGATGCATAAGATGACCTTGCCCTACAGCGACACGCTGATAGAGACCGTCTCATCCAGTTACGCAAGCCGGCAGGCAAGATAACGCACTTCGCCCAGGGCTGAGCGGGGACGACCCGGTTTTGGCCGGGTTGCTACCGTACGCAATTGCGGCGCCGGCCAAGAATGGCCCCGGCGAGACCCTCCGGGATGTAGAAATTCCGTTTGCTGGCTTCATGGCATGGCATAATTTCGCCCTTTGCCGCCGGCCACAAGCGAGCCGCCATCGATGACATCCCCCACCCGCAAAATCCTGGTCTCCAGCGCCCTGCCCTATGCCAATGGCGCAATTCACATGGGGCACCTGGTCGAATACATCCAGTCGGACATCTGGGCGCGCTTTCAGAAACAGCGTGGCCATCAGTGCACCTACGTCTGTGCAGCAGACGCCCACGGCACACCGATCATGATCAAGGCGCGGGAGGAAAATATCTCGCCGGAAGAACTGGTAACGCGGGTTGCCCGCGAACAGCATGACGACCTCAAGGCTTTCGATGTCGCTTTCGACAATTTCCACACCACGCACTCCGCGGAGAACGAACAACTGGTCAGTCGCATGTTCCTGGCGCTCCGGGAAGGCGGAGATATCTACACCCGCACGATCGAACAGGCATTTGACGAGCAAGAGAAAATGTTCTTGCCGGACCGATTCGTGCGCGGCACCTGCCCACGGTGCAAGAGCGACGACCAGTACGGCGACGCCTGCGAAGTCTGCGGTGCTACCTATTCACCGAATGACCTGATCGAGCCGGTTTCGGTACTTTCCGGTAGCATCCCGATCTGGAAAGAGTCCGAACACTATTTTTTCAAGCTCAGTGAATTCGGCGAGCGACTGCGCAGCTGGATCCAAACGGCAAACCTGCACCCGAACATCACCAGCAAACTCGAGGAATGGTTCGAGGCCGGTTTGCGCGACTGGGACATATCACGAGATGCGCCATACTTCGGTTTCCTGATCCCCGGTACGACCGACAAATATTTCTACGTCTGGCTGGATGCACCCGTTGGTTATGTCGCGAGTTTCATGCACTTGTGCGGTCAGCGCGACGATCTGGATTTCGATGAATACTGGATGCCGGGCCACGATACCGAGGTCTATCATTTCATCGGCAAGGACATTGTATATTTCCACACCCTGTTCTGGCCCGCCGTTCTCGAGGGCTCGGGTTTCAGAAAGCCTGACAGCGTGTTCGCGCATGGCTTCCTGACTGTAAGCGGCAAGAAAATGTCGAAATCGCGCGGCACGTTCATCAACGCACGCACTTATCTCGACAATCTGAATCCGAGTTGCCTGCGCTACTACTATGCCGCCAAACTCGGGCCAAGCATGGAAGACATCGATCTGAATCTGGATGATTTCGTTGCCCGCGTAAACTCCGACCTCGTCGGTAAACTGGTCAACATCGCCAGCCGCTGTGCCGGCTTTATCAGCAAGCGCTTCGACGGCATGCTCGCGGACGAACTCGAGGACCCTGCATTGTTCCAGGAGTTTACGGACGCGTCGGAGCAGATTGCGGCACATTACGAAGCGCGTGAATATTCGAAAGCGATGCGTGTGGTGATGACGCTGGCGGATAAGGCCAACCGCTATATCGAAGAGAAAAAACCATGGTTGTTGATCAAGGACGAACAAGATTTGCCGCAGGTCCAGGCAGTATGCACGCAAGGACTGAACCTGTTCCGCAGCCTGATGATCTATCTGACCCCGGTGCTTCCGGCAATATCGCAGCAGGCCAGGGAGTTACTTCGCGAAGAAAACTGGCCTTGGCAGGCTGCTGGCTCCGCGCTGCTTGCGCACAGAATCTCCAGGTACAAGCCACTGCTGACGCGTGTTGAAGCAACACAGGTGGAGAAAATGGTCGAGCAATCCAAACAAGTCGACGACGCACCGGCACCGCAATCGCCGGAAATCACCATAGACGAATTCGCCAGGGTAGACCTGCGAATCGCCACGATCGTCAAAGCCGAACCGGTCGAGGGAGCGGATAAACTGCTGCAGCTTACGCTCGATCTCGGCGACGGGACCCGCACCGTGTTTGCCGGGATCAAGGCCGCTTACGAACCGGGCAAGCTCGAAGGGCGACAGGTCGTCGCCGTCGCCAACCTGCAGCCAAGAAAGATGCGTTTTGGCGTGTCGGAAGGCATGGTGCTCGCTGCCGGCCCGGGTGGCAGCGACATTTTCCTGTTAGCGCCCGATGCCGGCGCTAAAGCGGGCATGCGAGTCAAATAACACGGTAGCGCCCCGAGTCTCTACAATAGGGTTTCCCCATGAGCGAAATCGTCCTCATTCTCGTTGGCACGGTGCTGGTCAACAATTTCGTGCTGGTCCGGTTTCTCGGCCTGTGCCCGTTCATGGGCGTGTCGAAGAACCTGGAAGCCGCCTTCGGCATGTCACTCGCGACCGCGTTTGTCCTGACTATGTCATCGGCGGTCAGTTATCTGCTACATCAGTATCTGCTGGTGCCACTGCAGCTCGAATACCTGCGTACCATCGGTTTTATACTGGTCATTGCGGCAAGTGTGCAGTTCACCGAAATCATGGTGCGGCGGCTGAGCCCGCTACTGGACCAGGTCCTCGGTATTTTTATTCCATTGATCGCGACGAACTGCGCGGTATTGGGTGTTGCACTGCTGAATGTGCAACAGGCAAAAGGGTTTATGCAGTCCGTGTTTTTCGGTTTCGGCGCGTCGATGGGGTTTGCCCTGGTACTGGTGTTGTTCGCTGCCATACGCGAACGACTCGATGCCGCCGATGTGCCACGGCCATTTCGCGGTACTGCCATAGCACTGCTGACGGCGGGCATCATGTCGCTGGCTTTCATGGGCTTTTCCGGCATGGCCCGGCCCTGAGCGCGGACCGCCGTTGAGTCCCGGCCATGTGGTCTACCGTTATCCTGGCAATCGTCACCATTACCGCTATCGCACTGGTTGTCGGTTTGTTGCTTGCCTACGCCCATCGACGTTTGCCCGCCAATCCGGACCAGCTCACAAACCGTGTGAATGCGTTGCTGCCGCAGACACAGTGCGCTCAGTGCGGTCACCCCGGCTGCCGGCCGTATGCCGCCGCGATCGTCGAACAAGGCGCAGCGATCAATCTTTGCCCGCCCGGCGGCGACGAAACTATCGGCCGACTCGCAGACCTGTTGGGTCGGGATGTGCTACCGCTTCTCAGTCCCGGTATGACGCCAGGCAGTGTGGCAATCATCGAGGAATCCCTGTGCATCGGTTGTACTCACTGCCGCGACGCCTGTCCGGTGGACGCAATAGTCGGCGCACACCAGTTCATGCATACCGTCATCCGCCAGGAATGCACGGGCTGCGAACTGTGCCTGCCGCCGTGTCCGGTTGACTGTATCAATATGGTGACCGCCGCATGAGTGCGCCAACCTATGACCTCGGGAAACTGCATGGTGGTTTGCGGCTCCCCGGCGAAAAGACAGCCTCGACAGCACGCGGGATCGTAGTGGCCCCGATTCCGCAGCAGCTCGTGCTCCCCATCACCCAGCATGTCGGCAATCCGGCCCAGCCGATCGTGGGCATCGGCGAGCGGGTCCTGAAAGGCCAGCTGATCGCCGGAGCGGACGGCCCGTTGAGCGCACCGGTGCATGCGTCCTCGTCGGGCAAGGTGGTCGCCATCGAACCGTGGCCGGTATCGCGCCGGCACGGGGAGAAAGCGCCCTGCATTATCATCGACTGTGACGGACAGGACCAGGCTATCGAGCCCGCGGATGCGCCTGCGCCGTATACCGCGCTACATCCGAATGACCTGCTGCAGAAGATCCTGCAAGGTGGGATCGTCGGGCTCGGCGGAGCGGTATTCCCGACCGCACAAAAGCTCATGCAGGCGACTACGACTCCGCTGACGCACCTGCTGCTGAACGGAGTCGAGTGTGAACCGTACATTAGCTGTGACGACATGCTGATGCGCGAACAAGCCGCTGAAATGCTGGGTGGTGCGCAAATCCTGATGCACGCACTGGGACTCGAGCAGTGCTACGTCGTTGCCGAAAGCGACAAACCCGAAGCATTGGAGAATATTGCTCACGCAATGGCGGAGCTCGATGACCCGCGTATCGTTCTCAAACAGGTCCCGACCATTTATCCCAGCGGCGGCGAAGATCAGCTGGTGCAGCTCGTCACCAACCTGGAGGTGCCGAGCGGTGGCCTGCCGACGGATGTCGGCTGCGTGGTGCAAAACGTGGGCACGGCGGCTGCGATTCAGCGCTGGATCGTCAGCGGTGAACCGCTGATCTCCCGGATAACCACAATAAGCGGTGACGGCGTCGCGATGCCGCTCAATATTGAGGCTCGCATCGGCACGCCGATTGCTGATGTGATCGGGCTTGCGGGCGGCTACACGGAGCGGGCCAGCCAGATGATCATCGGCGGGCCGATGACCGGCAAGTCCGTGACCACGGACCGCGTGCCCGTCGTCAAAGCCACAAATTGTATCCTGGTGTTGTCGGAGATAGTGCCGCTGGACGACGAAAAGCCCTGCATACGCTGCGGTGAATGTGCAGTGGTTTGTCCAATTCAGCTGTTGCCGCAACAACTGTTCTGGTACGCGTGCGCGGACAACGAAAAGCAGTTGCGGGCGCACGGACTGACCGATTGCATCGAGTGCGGTTGCTGCGACCTGGTATGCCCGAGTCACATTCCAATGACCTCGGACTTTCGACTGGCCAAGGCGCGTATGCGGGAACTGGCGGACGAAAAAGCACGTGCCGAACGTGCCAGGGTGCGCTTCGAATCACGCAACGAGCGCGTGGAAGTGGAGCAAAAACGCCGCGAAGAGGAGCTGGCGGCACAAAAAGAGTCTGCCCTGGCTGCCGGACCGGCGGCAATTCAGGATATTCTCGCACGTACCGGGAAAAAAGAACGGCAACCAACCGACAGGGACCAGGACTAATGGAGTTTGAGCGCCTCGATGCCCCGTTTGTCACGCCGTCTACCGACGTCCCGTCGATGATGCGCCAGGTACTGTATGCGCTGATTCCCGCAGCGCTCGCTTACGTCTGGTATTTCGGCTCCGGCTTAGTTTTCAACCTGATCATCGCGGCAGTCTTCTGCGCCGCGGGCGAAGCGCTCATGTTGCGTGTGCGCGGCAGGGACATCGCTACCGGGCTCGGTGACTACAGCGCCTTGGTCACCGCGGCGCTGCTGGCGTTCGCGATGCCGGCCCTGACACCCTGGTGGGTAACGGCAACGGCAGCATTGTTCGGCATCGTCGTCGCCAAGCACCTGTACGGGGGCCTGGGATTCAATATTTTCAACCCGGCCATGGCCGGGTACGTGGTTGCATTGGTCGCATTTCCGCTGCACATGAATCTATGGACGGCGCCCCGAATGGGCGATATCGACTATCAATTCCTGACCATCTACGAAACGGCGCTCTACGCCCTGACCGGATCGTTTCCGGATCACCTGACTTTCGATGCAGTAAGCCGCGCGACGCCGCTCGATGTCGTAAAAGCCGGCCTCAACAGCATGCGTACCTTCGAAGAGCTGCGCATCTACCCGATGATGGGTGACTTTGGCGGTCGCGGCTGGGAGTGGATCGGTAATTTCACCGCCATCGGCGGCGCGTGGCTGCTGTTGCGCAAAATAATTCGCTGGGAAATTCCTTTCGGTGTGCTGATGGGACTGCTGCTGCCATCCGGCTTGCTGTATTTCCTCGGATCCGGTGTGCACGCCAGTCCCGGATTCTACCTGTTCAGCGGTGGCACTATTTTGTGTGCATTCTTCATCGCGACCGACCCGGTATCCGCGGCAACCAGCCCGAAAGGCCGGCTGATCTACGGCTTCGGCATTGGCTTCCTTATCTACGCCATCCGTCGCTGGGGCAGTTATGCCGACGGTGTCGCCTTCGCAGTA
>Ga0255052_10002236_pt1 | contig 14117 bp, 12 predicted proteins | sample JV7_2_21_MG_FD_188632 | JGI IMG/M metagenome (GOLD analysis project Ga0255052, IMG submission 188632) | Seawater microbial communities from Jervis Inlet, British Columbia, Canada - JV7_2_21 | ecosystem: Environmental > Aquatic > Marine > Inlet | place: Canada: British Columbia | collected... | reverse complement strand
TGGCCGGTGGGGCGACGTTCAGGACCGAGGACGGTGTGGTATTGATTGACGAGACTTACTGCATAGGATGCGAATACTGCGTGCAGGCGTGTCCTTATGGCGCGCGGTACTTTAATGAAGAGACACGGACTTCGGATAAATGCAACTGGTGCTATCACCGTATAACAAAGGGTCTTCTGCCAGCCTGTGTGGAGGTTTGCCCGGTCGGGGCGCGCATCTTCGGTGACCTAAACGACCCGTCGAGCTCCATCAATGAGTTCATCGATAACAACCGGATACATGTGCTGAAGCCCGAGACCGGCAATGCGCCGACTTGTTTCTACGTCGGCATCGACAAAGAGGTGTCGTGATGGAAATGCTGGTCTCCGCACCCTATACGGGTTACGTCTATCCGAACGAGACGATCATTCCGTGGACCCTGCTGATTGCGATTTATCCGTATTTGACAGGACTCGTCGCGGGGGCTTTTACAGTATCCAGCATGCATCATGCGTTTGGCATGGAGCGCTTCAAGCCGGTCGCCAGGTTCGCACTGCTGATCTCCCTGAGCTGCATGATATTCGTGCCCTTGCCGCTGATACTGCATCTCGGACATCCTGAGCGGGCGATGAACGCAATGATTACGCCCCACCTGTCATCCGCTTTCGCCATGTTCGGTTTCTTTGCAGCTTTTTACGTCGTATTGTTGGCGCTGGAGTGCTGGTTCGTATTCCGTGTCGATAACGTCGCGCGGGCGCAAAGCTCGACGGGAGTGCTTCGGACATTTTATCGTGCAATCACGTTATGGTCCGACGACGTTTCCGTCAAGGCACGTGAATACGACCGAAAATGGTTGATGGCGCTGGCTATCATCGGTATTCCCGGCGCGCACGGTCTGCACGGCTATGTGGGTTTTGTCTACGGCTCACTGAAATCCCGTGAATGGTGGGGGTCGGACTTGATGCCGGTCATATTCATATTCTCCGCCGTCATCTCGGGCATGGCTTTGTGCATAGTCCTCTATGTACTGGCTGCCAGACTTCGCCGTATTCGTCTCGATTTCGCCTGTCTGAAGGGCATGGCCTACGCGCTATGGGGATTCTTGATGTTCGCCCTGCTGCTGGAGGCACTGGGATTCGCCAACATTGTTTACAAGGGCAAGGAAGGCATCGATGTCATCATGGAGTACGTTCGTGGTCCTCTCTTCGTGCGGTACTTCGTCGTGCAGTTCGGACTTGGTGCGGTTCTGCCTATCATGATCATCGGAGGGATGATCGCGCGGGATACACGAGGCAAGCAGTTTGTCGTCGGTCTTGTGATCAGCTCGGTGCTGGTTCTCATCAGCGTGTTCATGATGCGGTGGAACGTCGTCATCGGGGGGCAGGAGATATCCAAGACGATGAAGGGGTTGTTGACCTACATACCTCCACTATACGGACGCCAGGGCATTCTCGCCGGTACCGCAGTCATGATCGCGCCATTCGGGCTGCTCTGGTTATTGACACATCTCTTTCCGCCGTGGGGCGATATGTCTCAGGAAGAACTGAAATGAGTATTTTCATACGCTTTTTCGCCGCTCCTATGGGTCTGGCGCTATTGTCACGGGTCGTCTGGGCGGTCGAAGCAGAACCGCCGGCACCCGTGCTGGAATGGTCATTCTATGTACTATTGATCTTTGCGATCTGTGTCACTGCTTTCGTATTTTTCCAGACAAGCAACAAAAGGAAGAGGGAGCCGTTGTCGACTATGCTCTTCGATAGCCGTCGGCCTGTTAACTGTGTGCGCTCCGATACCACTGTCACCGATTCCGTTCGCAAAATGCACAGCGAGAATATCGGTGCACTGCTCATTATGGAAGACGAAAAGCTCACGGGCATTTTCACCGAGCGCGACGCATTAAACAAAGTACTCGCAGCGGGCATCGATCCGAATAGCACAAATGTATCCGCAGTGATGACGGAAAATCCTTTTTGTATCGATCCCTCGACGACCATCGAAGAAGCCATGAGCATCGTAACCAATCGCAGAATCCGCCACCTGCCGATACTCCATAATGGGGAGTTGGTCGGGATCGTCTCCAGCGGCGATCTCACCCATTGGCTGGTACAAGATCGGGAGGGCGAGATTAGGGAGCTGGTCGATGTGGCAGCCCACACACGACCGCGCTAGTACGCTTTCCGGCGCTGAATGACGTCAACTATTCAGGCATTACCGGAAATGCGGCGTCGCGGCCAAACGCGTATAATCCGCCGGCCCTTAATCCAGGCCGGTCGTCGACCGACGGAACTCAGATGAAGATGAAAACCATTGTGTGGACTCTAATGGTAGCCGTCCCCGTTCTCATGGGTGGCACGGCAGCGGTGTCGGAGGAGGATACGCAATCCCCTCAGGAACCGGAGCGATCTCTACTCTTCCCGTCGAACGCGGATATCGCAGAGGGCAAGATTCTGGCCACGGAAGCTTGCGGCAGCTGTCACAGCCTTGATGGAATCAGTATCGATCCAACTCGACCGCATCTGGCTGCCCAGCATGTCATCTACCTTTACAACGAGTTGAACGCTTACAAGGATGGAAGTCGAGACGACGAGTCAATGAGAGAAGCCGTCGCGTTCCTGAGTGACAACGCGCTGCGCAAGGTCTCGATATATTATTCCAGCCTGGTGGCACCCATCGCTGCTGTTCGCCCCACCACATCGGATGGCGCGCAGCCGGATCCGGATTTTGCAGCCAACGACCCCGTGCAACTCGGGCAGGCGGCCGCAACCGCTTGTGTCGGCTGTCACGGCGCCGACGGCAACAGTCAGATCCCGGGCATGCCCAACCTGACGGCGCAAGCTCCCGAATATTTTATTACAGCCATGCTGGCCTATCAGAGTGGTGGCCGGCCGGGCAACATGATGACCGGCCTGGTGGTTTCGATCGACGATGAGTCCATTCAAAACATGGCACTCTATTATGCTCTGCAGGAGCCGCGCCGCACCGTGACGGGCGGCAGCGGCGACGTGGAAGCCGGACGCACGGCAGCGCAGGCCTGCTCGAACTGTCATGGTGCCGACGGTAATGTGACGGCGCCGGATATGCCGACACTCGCGGGACAGGACGCAGTGTATCTGGCCGCATCCCTTAAAGCGTACGCTCAGGGCCAGCGCGATCACGCCCAGATGCTGACGGCAACCGCCGAACTCAGCGACGCTGACGTCGATGCGCTGGCGGCCTTCTATGCCCAGCAGGAGCCGATCGCCCGCAAGGTTCACAGACCACCGACCATTGCCGAGTGGATCGAGCGTTGTGATCGCTGCCATGGGATCGGGGGCAACAGCACCAACCCCCGCTATCCGTCACTGGCGAGCCAACACCAACGATACCTCGTCCGGGTTATCGAGACTTACGCGAATGGTGGCCGCCATAGCAGCATGATGAGCGCTATGTCACGGCCATTGCGTCCGGCGGACATAGAGGCCCTGGCAGCTTATTATGCTTCCCAGCAGCGCAAGTCGGTGCTATACGTCGAACTGCCCTGCGTACCCGCCGCCGAACAGTGAACTCAGCCACGATGAACGAAGAGCCGATTTCCGAGACTAAGCCACAGCCGATTCACCACCTGTATCTGCACTTTCAGGAGCTGCCGATGAGCAGGCGCGTCCTCTACACGGGCGTGCTGCTGGTGCTCGGGATGGGCTACATTTTTGGCCTGCTCTACCTCTATGCCTCCGACTCCGGTCGTGATGGCGTACCAGGTTTGTCGGTTCAAGACATAGTTATCTCGTACAGTGGAACGACCGAAGGCACGCGGCTGGAATCGGCTCTGCGAGGACCGATGGGTAGCATGATTGGCCAGACGGACAAGGTCAGTATCCTCGGCTGGCTGCAGGCAGGCGCGGATCGTGGAACTTACGAAGCGCAGATACGACCGATCCTCGAAAAGAATTGCCTCGATTGCCATGACGGCAGTAACCCGCATCTGTCCAATCTGGACGGCTTCGACAACTTGCAGCCTGTCGTTGAGCACGATACGGGCACCGACCTGTTCACACTGGTACGCGTATCACACATCCATCTGTTTGGCCTGACATTCATTTTCTTCCTGATGGGCCTCATATTCAGCCACGCGTTTCTTCGCCCCGTGTGGTTAAAGGCCGTCATCATGGCGATGCCGTTCGCGTGTATTGTGAGCGACGTGAGCTCCTGGTATTTCACCAAGCTGTTTAGCGGCTTCGCTTGGGTGGTGTTGTTCAGCGGCGCGCTGATGGGACTGTCCTTTGCGACCATGTGGATCGTGTCGATGTGGCAAATCTGGTTTTATAAAGTTCCCGCCTGGGTATCTGAGAGAGAAATCAGCGGTCAACGACGGATCGGGTGATCAGGGCATCGGCGCATCGTCGTTGGGACCCCTAGAGAGGGCTCTCCCGGTGAGATCGGCAAGCCATCGGGAATCATCTCGACAATCGACTGCGAATCTTATCGATCTCGTCCGCTACTACAAGACTGCTCCGAAGAAGGGTGCCGATGGTTTTATAGTAGGGCAAGGTTTCTGGCTCGATTCCATCAAGAAAGTTTTTGACATGCAGGCCAAGCTCGGTATCGCCCGAGGTTTTTAGCTGACGATGGAAAAATAACGTGTCCGCGTCTTCCTTTCGCGTGGCCAGCAGTAGAAATGTGTAGACAGTCCCTTCAATCGTCAGATCGGCTTCCGCGATTTCGGTCCCCGCACACAGTTTATCCCGATCAAGCCTTACTGAAAATTTAAGCCCTGCGTCGGTAACGTAAACGTTCATCACTCGCCGAGCGAGGAATCCAAGTTCCCCTGCTGCTAAATGCGTCACAAACATCGCGTTCATCACACGTGTAATGGCTATCGCCTTTAAAGGCAATGGTAGCCATGCCAACGGTTTTGTGGCGATAGATGGCAGCTCCGGTGACGTGTGGGATGCGGATAAATTGTTCATTGTCAGGTCACCAATCAGGCTTGCTTAGTCAATGCCAAGCCCTGCCCACATCTTGTCTACCCGTTTCTTGATTTCGCTGGTCATTCTAATCGGTCGACCCCATTCCCGATTTGTTTCGCCCGGCCATTTCGTCGTCGCATCGAATCCGATTTTGGATCCGAGGCCTGAAGTCGGGCTGGCAAAATCCAGGTAGTCAATGGGTGTGTTTTCGACCAGCGTCGTATCTCGCGCCGGGTCCATGCGGGTCGTCATGGCCCAGATCACCTGCTTCCAGGAGCGCACATCTATGTCATCGTCAGTCACGATCACAAACTTGGTGTAGGTAAACTGACGCAAGGTCGACCAAATGCCAAACATGATCCGTCGTGCGTGACCCTTGTAGCTCTTTCTGATGCTCACCACTGCCACTCGGTATGAACAACCCTCCGGAGGCAGATAGAAATCGACAATCTCCGGAAACTGGTCTTGCAGCAGCGGAATAAACATCTCGTTCAGCGAGGCGGACAATATCGATGGTTCATCTTCCGGCGGTTTGCCCATGTACGTTGCCTGATAGATTGGTTGCGTACGATGCGAAATGCGCTCAACCGTGAACACCGGGAATTTTTCCACTGAATTGTAGTAGCCGGTATGGTCGCCAAACGGTCCTTCGTCCAGCATTTCATTCGGTTCTATAAATCCTTCAAGCACGATCTCGGATGTTGCCGGTACCAGGAGGTCATGGGTTAAACAGCGCGCGACTCTTGTTTTTGCACCGCGCAATAGCCCTGCAAACTGGAACTCTGAAATAGAATCGGGGATTGGCGTGACAGCAGCCAGCGTGGTTGCCGGGTCGGCGCCGATTGCCACCGCTACCGGGAACCGCTGACCGGGATGGGCCGCCTTGAATTCGGCGAAATCAATCGCACCACCGCGATGATGCAACCAACGCATGATCAGCCGATTTCGACCAATTACCTGCTGCCGATAAATTCCGACGTTGAGACGGTCTTTGTACGGCCCCTTTGTTACGACCAATCCAAAGGTAATCAACTTGCCGGCGTCTTCTGGCCAACAGGTCTGGACCGGGAGTGTGGACAGATCGACGTCTGCTCCTTCAATTACTACTTCCTGACAAGGCGGCTTATCTACCTTTATCGGGTTGATATGAGTCAGTCTGCGGAATTTAGGCAGCTTACTGATCGCGTCCGGAAGATTATCGGGCAATACCGGTGTCTTCAGGAACGCCAGATGTCTGCCGAGTTCGCGAAGTGCCTTTGAATCGCTGAGGCCGATCGCAGCAGCCACTCTTTGCTCGGTCCCGTACAGATTGCCAATCACGGGCAGGCTTCCCTCGCTTGGGTTCTCAAACAAGAGCGCTGGCCCGGCTTGTTTGATTGTTCGATGACAGATCTCGGTTATTTCCAATGCGGGGCTGACTGACGTATTGACTCGCTTCAATTCGCCTCGTTGTTCCAGATATTGCAGGAACTCGCGCAGACTGTGGTGAATGGGGCGATCCTCTTCAACCAGTGAGGTCAGCTTTGTTCGGATGATGTCCGACGGTCTGCGAATCATGGGCCACCGACCCCGCCACATGCAGCCATTCCGGCTTCACCGCGCCAGTATCCGTCGCACAATCGCGCGGGAGACAAGCACTCCAGTTTCTGCGTAGCATCAGCTGTCTTCAGGGACCCTGAGCGGGCCTGATCAAACAGTGAAATCACGTGCTCCGTATTTTTTGATTGTGGGCTGATCCTGAGTATGTCAAGACCCGGAACAGGGTCATCAAACTCATGGACCAGGCAATGCACCCTGGCCGACAGGGTCTGAATTCCATTGATGACCAACAAATTCTCATCTTCACGCGTAGACAGCGTCAGCCCATCCGGGTAGTCGATACAACAATTTGCGCAATCATCTTTCGATACTTCGTGTGCGCGAGCGGTAAAGCAACGCGCGGAGTAGGCCAGCGGCAATCTGCCCCAGCCGAAAACCTCCGACTCGATTCCCGACGGCATCGCCTTCTGAAACCCGGCAAGCGCGTTTTTTGATAATTCGATCGGCATAACCCAGCGAGTCAACCCTAAGTCGACCAGTTTGCTCAATGTCCCTGTATTGTAGATATTGAGTGACGATCCACCAATGAAGTCCGCTTTGCCGGCCAGCATCTGCACCGCTGACATATCGTTCGCCTCGATCATGAACTCATTGTCAGTACAAAGTTTCCGAACATAACCAAGTTCGGAATTGGCTTCGAGAAGGGTGAGGGTAGATAGAATCACTTCCTTGCCCGCAGTTTGTAATCTTTCGGCTACCTTGATCCAGTCCTGATGGCGAAACGAACGTCGTTTGGAACAAACGGTTTCGCCCAGATAAACGATATCCACGGACGTGGATTCGATCGTGCGATAAAAATCGAACATCTTCTCTTTTGACCAGTGGTACTGAATTGGCCCCAGGGAAAGGCGGACGCGTCTGCAAGTACTTGCAGTACTCACTGCCATTCTCTCTGGTACGCACCCAATGTCGTCTGCACGCCTTCTGACAGCGATGTTAATTGCGCGAGCCAAGCCTGGTCTGGCAGGAAATTCTCAGGATCGCGCATGCAGGAATCGATTGCGGCTCGCAATACCTGGGTTACCTTTGCCACATAAGCAGGGCTACGCTGACGCCCCTCGATCTTGATTGCTGCCACGCCGATCCTCAGAAGATCGGACAAAATAGGCAAGGTGTTAAGACTGGTCGGTTCTTCTATCGCATAACATGTCTCACCGTTGACTCTGTATCGACCCTTGCAGATCGTTGGGTAACCGGCATTTTCGTCCTTGTTAACCCGATCGATCAGCACGCCGTTCAATCGAGTCTCGAGCTTTGAATCCGTTTCGGACCAGCGCACGAAACTTGCCGGTGAACAGGCGCCGAATGTATTAGGCCCCTGTCCTGTCACGTAAGAAGATAGATGACAGCGGCCTTCCACCATGACGCACAAGCTGCCAAAGCCAAATACCTCAATTGGAATTGGACTGTTGTCGACCAAACTCGCTACCTGTTTTATCGACAGCACTCTGGGGACTACAGCACGCTTGATTCCGAACTGTTCCGCATAAAAGCGCATTGCTTCGTGGCTGGTCGCAGAACCTTGTACAGAAAGGTGCAAATGAAGTTGGGGCCATTTCCTGGCGGCGTAGTCCATTACGCCAATGTCGGCAACGATCAGCGCATCTATACCGAATTCCGCTGCCAGATCGACCGCACTCGCCCATTTTGAAAAGTTATCCGGCTGCGGATAGGTATTGATTGCAACGAAAACCCTGGTTCCGTGGTTACGTGCATAAGCCAGTCCCTGGTCTATCTGCTTGGTATCGAAATTAAGTCCGGCGAAATGGCGCGCATTGGTCTCGTCGTTAAAACCGACATAAACCGCGTCAGCACCATTGTCGACGGCGGCTTGCAGTGAAGGAAGATTCCCTGCCGGGCACACAAGCTCCATGGTTGTTTTAGATCGCTCAGATAACCTAGCTGATGGATTCTGAGGACAAAGGCAGGCAGTTTATATACTCACTTTCCACTATATGCTTGCCGCCCTTTGCCAGGCTCGCGGTTTCGGGACACAATCTGTTCCCGGGGACGCCGACGATTGCGATATCGCTTGTTACTGATCCCACGCCGGTCTGCTGCCAACCGGTGTCACCACTACCTTCTGATAGAGGCCGCCGAAGAACGACTCTTTGTGCCAGTGAAATTTTTCGGGCTCGCTGGCAAAATCACAAATATCCTGGTGCCACAAGCTCTTCGCAAACGGCTCAAGCGTATCAAAGACAAGACTCATCACAGGCTTCAAAGGATTGGCCCAGTGCGGCTTGTGGTAATCGATGAAGACGGCCTTGCCGTCGGGAGCGATATTATTCAGCACGACATCGACGAGGCCGTTTTTGTAATCGTCCGGCACTTCGTGCATCAGGAAGTAACAGCACACCGTATCGTACTCTCCCTCGCCAAGATCGACCACATCGAGCTGCCGCACCGACGCGAACGGATAGTCCCGCAATTTTTCAGCGCATTGGTCGACCTGCGCCCTGGAAACATCGACAATCTCCAGGTTGCCCTCTTCGCCTATATGCTGTGCAAGTGCCGGCGAGAAATCACCGTAAACGCAGGCGGTCTGTAACACACTGCTGCCTGGTTCGATTTCGGCAAGGACCTTGCGCTGAAGATTGTGATGCTGAAACCAGAGTATCATTGCGACAACCAACTCGTGGTCGAGCAATTTGACGCTGCGCGGATTCAGATAGGCCCACGTATAGGTTTCACTCAGATAACGGGGGACGGCGGGACCGGTATCACGCAGCGGCACCATCTGGTCATTGTTGTCCGGCAGCGCCTCAGCTGCCGCATTCGGTCCGAACCCTTCGGCCTGTCCGCTCCGTGATACTTCGTAGTCCATTCGCTGATTCCTTGATTTGTAATCACTATCTGAATTGCAGAACCTGTTATCAGTGTAATGCTAGTCGCACGTGGTCACCTGCCTCTATACGGACTTTCCCGGACAAAACCGGTACGACCCGCAATAAGTAATGTCCACTACCGGGAATTAGCGAAAGCCCCGATCGAGTCTGATTATCGTCTCGTCCTCCCGGTTGACCGTCAAGCAAATAGAATTATCTCGCCGGTCGACTCGCGTAACTGGACGCGACGGCCTCTATCATGGTGTCGCTGTAGGGCAAAGTCATCTTATGCATCATGGAGCTCTCGCGCCTGTCATCCCGGTACGCCCGCAAAGCTCTGGCCAGGTATTCTCTGTCCTGGCCGTTGATTTTCGGGATCGCCATTGCGGCTTCATCGATTTCGCCGCCGTGACATCGGTCGCATTTGTCAATAAGTTGTTGCGCGGATGTTCGCCCGTCTTCTGCTGCCCGGGATTCCTGCACCGCATAGAAAGCCGCTATGCTCTCGATTTCTTCATCACTGCTATCGGCCAGCATGACATCGTGGTGACGGGTGTGGTCCCGATACGCTTTGGTAGCGCTGACCAGGTATTGAGCATCCTGGGCCGCCAGGCTCGGCGTCGCGGCATCATGGCTGATCCCATGTGCGCCATGACAGCCGCCGCATTGCGCGCTCAGTGGTTCGCCGGCCTTGGCGTCACCGAAGGTCGGTGCCTCGCGCCTGGCCGGAGTTTGGGACGCATAATAGAGCGCCATGTTTTCCACATCGATCTTGCTCAGTCCGCGCAACGTGTGCTCCATCTCCGGAATATCACGCAAACCGCTCAGATAGGCTCGCACGGCAGCGACGAAATAGAGGGGCTGCTGCCCCGCCAGACTGGGCGTGCCAGGGACCTGGCTGTTGCCATCCACGCCATGACAGGCACCACAGGCGTCAGCAGCGGCTGCGCCCTGCTGGTAGGGAGACAACGGACGCACCTGTCCATCTGTTCGGGCCGTGTCCTCGACTGGCGGCAGGCTGGCGTAAAACGCCGCCACGTTCCGGACCTCTGCAGCGCTCATGTGTTCCGTCATGTCTCGCAGCGCGGCATGAAACCGTTTGCCCTCTCTATAAGCGCTCAGTGAGTCAAGCAGATATTCTTCCACTTGCGCTGCTAAATGCGGGATTCCGGGAGCAGCGCCGCGGCCACGCAGATCATGACAGCCTGTGCAGTATGTCTCCGCTAGTGACTTGCCGGCGACGAGATCGGCCGACGGTTCGGCTGGTGATTCCAGTCCGTCCGAACAAGCTATCATCAGGAATGGAACTATTGCAGTTAAGTAAATGTTTCGCATAGCTACCTCGATGTTTAAAACACATGCCCCAGGAATCCGGCCAGAACCAGGACCAGTAAAAACAAACCGATAATTATCAAAGTCGCGCCCAGCAACTTGGAGAAACGCCTCATCGGCGCTGACGGAGCATCCACCAGATACTTCTCGAGGCGGCCGTCTTTCAGCAGACGCCTGTACTCAAGCGGGTGCTCCCGCCTGAACTCTTCCACCGGCACGACGCCGGTGAACATGACGATATCCAGCGGAAACTTGTCCGGTCTGAAGTGGCAATTGAAGAAATGCACCGTGAACAGGAAGACGGCAGCAAGAAACGCCTCTTCACCATGAATTATGGTTGCCACATTGAACACCCACCCCGGCAACAAGGAGGCCGTGACCGCTGGGAACCACAGCATTACTCCGCTGATGCCGATGATGAACATGCCCCAGAACGGTGCCCAGTAGTCGAACTTCTCATAGTATGTCCAGCGATCGAAGAGCGGGCGCAGCCCTTTGCCGAAGAACCACCGGAACATTCCCGCGGCATCCTTGAAATCCTGCCAATTCGGCATCAGGGAATCCGGTCCGAACCACCTGAACGTCCTCCAGGTTCGACTAATGCGAAAAGCGAAATAAATGAGATGACCGAAAAACACGACCATAAACGTCACCGCGCCTATCCGGTGCAGGATAGCCGCTGATTTTGGCCCGCCCAGCAGCGCGATAACTTTCGGTGCCCAAAAGCTATCCGCATAGAGAACGGTGGTGCCCGTCAAAACCAGCAGCATGATGGAGAGTGCACCCATAAGGTGTGCCAGTCGCCATATTCCTGAAAAACGCCTGAAGTATTGGCCATCTCCCTGGGGCAGCTCGTCCATCTGAACATACTGTTTATTTATTCCTTGCTTGCGGTCCTTGTACTCTCGATAGAACCACAGCGCAGCGTGGCTCCAGAAGAATATGAACACGCCTGCCAACAGGCCGATCATGAGTTTTGAGGCAATCCACATTCGTGGATAGCGATCAAAGTCATGTGTGTTGCCATGCGGCTGAAAGGTCACGTAACCTTGTGTTGCATCCGCGTGACATTTCGCGCAGGTCTCAAGGCGATTGTTCACGTGCATATTCGATGCTTCGTCTGCCACTCTCCTGATTTCGTGATGACCGTGACACTCGTAGCATTTCGCCGTATGCGTATAGCCCAGAGTGCTAACCTGGCCGTGATAAGTGCCGAGATACGTCTCCAGTTCTTCCGAATGGCAGTTGCCGCAGTTCCGCGTAATAACCAGTCTGGTCGAAGGATCACTCGGAGATTCGATGTCGTGCGTGGTGTGGCAATCTATGCAAACGGCGGCATTCGCGTTGCCGTTCACCGAGACTTCCCGGCCATGAACCGATTTTAGGTATTCGTCCTTTATCGCCGAATGGCACTGCCCACATATCTCGGGGATCGCCAACCGCGACTGCGCGCCAATTTGACTGTCTATGGAAGAAATGTAGTGCGCGTCGTGACAGTTGTAACAGGTTGCATTGGTCCTCGACTGATCTTCCCTGTTGGGTCGCGCGTGGACCGAACTCATATAACTGTCGATCTGCTCCACGACTTCGCCCAGTCTTGCCAGTTCTTCAGTTCGGTTTTCGTCCTGAGCGGCTTGCCAGAGTTCTTCGTGACATTGTATGCATCCAACCTTTCTGTCTATCCCTTTACGGTGAGGAATCTCGATAATGTCCTTGTGGCACTCCACGCAAGAGCGCTTGCCATGTACGCTCTGCTCGAAGTCATCTGGCGACACGTAAAGCTGGCGCACTTCGCCATTCACCATCGGCGCGGCAAGGCTTTCCATCCTGTGACAAGCCAGGCAAGTGGCATTGGCCGAGCCGTTGTTCTGAGCTACCGCCGTATCGGCGACTGAGCCCAGAAGCGCCGCCACAATCAGCGCACTTGCGCCGGCCCACGCCGAGGATTTCGGATTAGACATGCGAGGTCCTGTCCCCTCAAGGGCTATTCGTAACGCGACATCCTGATGTTCATCAAAAACGCTTCTTCCTGACGGCTCAAACTTACCGTCGAAGTCACCGCGTCGGCATTCGTAGTAGTACTATGCGCTCGTCGTGGTTATACGTACTGCCTTCGGAGCTGGCGTGCGGCATGATAGTTGTCAGCGCCTCAGGCGACTCGGAGACAAGGCAGTGACCAGGAATTTACGGCTCGCGTCAGTACTCATCGTCACTCTGTTTATGCTCGAACCTGCCTCAATATCGGCTCAGGCGGTTTCTGATGAGCAACAGTCGATGGTCGCTGCCGAGATGCACGAAAGTTTGACCAGAATCAGCACGATCAAAGCCGCAATTGTCGCTGGCAGGCTGGGGGACGTTCGCGGACCCGCAATCTGGCTCGCAGACCATGAAACAGTTGCGGGTTTACCAGCAGACTTTGATCCATTTATCGCACGGACAAAAACCTACGCGCGACACCTGATCGAGGCAGAGGACCTGGTTTCCGCCGCCGAAGCCGTGAGTAAAATGGCAAAAACATGCGGTGACTGTCATGTGGCAAACGGTGTAGATCTGGAATTTGGCTACGATCAGCTGCCTCGTAAAGATGTCGAGGATGTCGTTACCCATATGCAGCGTCATCAATGGGCGGCAGATAGACTGTGGGACGGACTCATAGGCCCGTCAGATAGTGCCTGGAACAGGGGAGTGGACATGCTGATCGATGTGCCGCTGGCGCCCGAAGACGTGACAACTACCACGGCACATTTCTCGGAAATGGACAATATCACCCGACGTATTCATGCGCTTGGTAGTATAGGCACTGAGACAGTCACGACCGACACACGAAGTGAACTATACAGCGAAGTTCTCAGCTTATGCGCCAGCTGCCACACGCTGTTGGGCCGCGGTCCGGGGAACTAAAGATTAAGTCGATTCGTTGATCGCAAAAGGAGGTATCGGATGCAAAGTCATACCAGTGTAAAGAAGACTATTCTGCTTGCGGGTGCAGCCGGAGGTACGGTGGAGGTTGTTTGGGTGTGGTTATTCTGTACGGTAGCACCGCTGCAATCATCACTAGTCGCCGAGGAGATAGCGCGAAGCTTTTTTCCACAGATGGCGGGAATTTCCGCTGTAACGGCGGGCGTAGTTATCCATTACATATTAGCTCTGCTGATCGCCGGCGTTGCCGCAATGACATTGTTCCGCATGTTGGGACGCAAATCTAAATTACGGAACGTAGTCGCGGCGTCAGTAGTGGCGCTTGTTGCGATCTGGGCCACAAATTTCTTCGTCGTCCTGCCGGTCCTGAATCCGGTATTCGTAACACTCATGCCATATGCAGTGACACTGACATCCAAGATCGGATTCGGTATTGCGATGGGCTGGATTTTTGCCGCCAGTACATCTGCACTAGCTGGCGAGACTCGGCAATCTTCGCTGGGACGGCTGGCGC
>Ga0255052_10002234_pt1 | contig 14137 bp, 11 predicted proteins | sample JV7_2_21_MG_FD_188632 | JGI IMG/M metagenome (GOLD analysis project Ga0255052, IMG submission 188632) | Seawater microbial communities from Jervis Inlet, British Columbia, Canada - JV7_2_21 | ecosystem: Environmental > Aquatic > Marine > Inlet | place: Canada: British Columbia | collected... | reverse complement strand
GCCGACAATGCCATAACGGGCATAGCGATAAATCGACGCATCCGGATCCGTGTCAATTGCGACGATGACCCTGGCCGCGGAACAACCTGCCATATGCTGACTGGCACCCGAGATGCCCGCTGCAAGGTAAAGGCCGGGGCGCGTTATCTTGCCGGTGAGGCCCACCTGGCGGGAAGAATCGATCCAGCCGTCATCAACGATGGCACGCGATGCGCCGTGCATGCCGCCGAGCGCCTCTGCCAGTTCTATGACCAGCTTGTAGTTGTCGGCACTGCCGAGACCACGGCCGCCGGATACGATGATCTCTGCATCCTCGAGGCGGGCGCCTTCCGCGCTGGCCGGGGACGTTACCTTGAAGCGCTCGTCGACGGTTTCAAGATCGACTGGTATTTCCCTCGTCACGGGAGCGGTAGCCGTCGACGCCGATGATGCCTCGATGGATGTTGTAACGATGGAAATGACATTAACCGGGCTGGCCAGGGAATAGACCACGTGAGTATCGCCGCCATAGGCGGTTGCGGTTACGTTCAATGAACCGTCACTCGCCGTCACATCGAATCCGTTCATGACCACGGGCACCCCGAGACGACCTGCCAGGCGAGGGGCAACCAGGCGGGCGCTGACCGTCTGGTTGAACAGAATCGTCCCGGGACTGGTTTGCTCGCAATACTGCGCAAGGGCAGTGACCAGTGCGTCGGGTCCGAAACCCTCGAGCCTGGTATCGGCGATAGTATCCAGACTGGCAACACCGTACCGGGCGGCCAGTTCCATTGCTGCTCCCGCAGCATCTCCGATAACAAGCCAATAGAGATCGGCACCGGACTCGCCGCTCAGCTTGCTGGCAAGCGTGAGTGCCTCTTCGGTCCCGCCCTCAATGATGTCACCCCATGTACAGAGCACGATACTCATAACGAAGACAGTCTAGTCGCTGCCCCGGCCGCTCACCAAATTCCATCGAATCAATTCAGGCCGATAACGTCTCATATGCGGACAACTTTGCGTTGTTAAGAGAATGGCTATTTATTTTTGCGTTAAATAGGCATTAAATCTGGGTGAGTCGGAGAGTCGACTTTGCAACGCATGTAAAACGTAACCAGAGGAATCACGAATGGCTGACCAGGATTTTTTTGTTGCTCTCACTGAATTCCATTTCATGAATGTTCAGACCATGTCTGAGATAGATTACTACCCGCAGATGCACCGCTTCGGCAAGAGCGTCAGTGGCGTGTTGAAAGCCTGGGCGGGCCGCAGCCTGGATGATGAATGGCCGCAGCCAACGGCGGATGCGCTGATAGGCTACATGGATGAGGCCAAGGTCGACGTTGCCTTCTGCTTGCGTGAACCGATGATGGATATCTCCGGCGGTAGTGTGTCGATGTCCACCAATGGTTTTATGATGCAGCAAATCGAGCCCTATCCGGAACGGATGTACCTGGAAGCCAACTGCGGTCCGATCATCAAGCGTGGCCTGGACAATGCCATCTGGGAGATGGAGTACCTTGTCAAAGAGCGTGGCGCCAAGTTGTGCAAGGTCTACCAGCCCGAGGATGACGGCCCGATTAATGACAGGCGCCTGTGGCCCTACTATGAGAAAGCGCAGGAACTGGGTGTCCCGTTGACGATCCATACCGGCGCTGCCTACGTGAACCCGCAGCCCGGCAGTCACTGTGAAACGCGCCAGCTGGACGACGTGATGCTGGACTTCCCGGAGCTGATTGTCATCGCCTACCACGCCGGCTGGCCGGACACCGAGGAACTGATCGGCCTGTGTGGCAAGCACAGCAACCTTTATATGAGTATCTCCGGCATCATCGGATGGTATGAGCGGTCACCTTATCGCGGCTACCATGCGATCGGCACGGCCTTGCAGTGGATGCCGTCTGATCAGATTGTGCTGGGCTTTGACCTGCCGTTTGACGACTTGCCCCGCGTCGTGGATTACATCCGGAATTTCGATATGCCCGAGGAGTTACAGACAAACTGGGGCTACCAGCAGCTGAGTGACGACGACAAGGCCAAGATCCTGGGCCTCAACCTCGCCAAGCTGACGGGTATCGAACCCACCAAACGTGTTTGACTGACAGAAGGTATTGGCAGAGATGACAGAATTGAAAGCTGGAACCCGATTGCGCAGCGCCGTTTGTGCAACGGAAGTGATGGTAATCGCCGCTACCGATGCCGATGTGGCACTCACCTGTGGAGGCGCCGCGATGATCGGTATCACGGAAACGCCGGCGGAAGGCGGTGCGATCGATCCGGGGCACGCCGATGGCACCCTGCTCGGCAAACGTTATGTCGACGAAGCGGATACTCTGGAACTGCTTTGCACCAAACCCGGAGACGGGTCGCTCGCTGTGCAAGCCGGGCTGCTCGTCCTGAAAGAGGCCAAGGCGCTTCCCTCTTCCGATTAGCCCAACTCATAAAGCGGCTGGTGAACAAACCCAAACTGCAGCGAATCACTGCCAGCGAATGTCTGTCATTGTGGCGCGCCGGAAAATTCGAAACTCACTTCGGTCCCGTGCGTGAACAGAAGGCCCTGGCTCTGGATCCTGACCGGGGCGAGCTGACAGAATCTGATCGGTGCGAACTCCTGGACTGCCTGGCGCAGATGCCTTGTCCCACTATCGGTATCGAAGCTGACGAGGCGAGCCCGTTCTCGGCAGCGCTGGACGTGATAGCAGCGAGCGAAGACGAGGCCGCACTGCTGTTGCGGAACGTCGAGGCTCAGCCACTGGCTGCAACGACCCTGGTGCAACTGCTGCGGGCAAGCGCTTCGCTCTCGCCGGAGCACGCGCTTACCATGGAATCACTGGCGTACGGCACCCTGCAGGCCGGATCGGAGCACCGTCAGTGGCTGCAGTCGCAACCGTTACCAAGCGTCTCGAAAGATGACTCTGCACCCGTTCTGGTATCGCGAGATAACGGCACCCTGTTGCTCGAATTGAACAGACCGGCGCAAAGAAATGCCATATCGATGGCCATGCGTGACGCATTGGTCGAGGTCCTGACACTGGCGTTCGTGGATACATCTATCGCTGCCATCGAAATCCGCGGGCGCGGCAGCTGCTTCAGTGTCGGCGGTGAACTGCAAGAATTCGGACTGGCGTTGGATGCGGCGACGGCACATGCTGTGCGCAGCCTTGTGCTGCCAGCCCGTTGGCTACTGCGCTCTGCCGGTAGCACGACCGTCTTCGTTCATAGCGCCTGCGTCGGCGCCGGCATCGAGTTGCCGGCCTTTGCCGGCACGATCGTGGCTGACAGGAAGGCGTTCTTCCAGCTCCCTGAGCTATCGATGGGCCTGATTCCAGGCGCCGGCGGATGCGTGAGCATTCCGCGGCGAATCGGTCGGCAAAGGACCACCTGGATGGTGCTGACCGGCCGTCGCGTCAATGCCGCTCAAGCCCTGGACTGGGGCCTGGTGAACGAAGTTACCGAGGTCCGGCCTCGTAATGGATCTGACCATTGATCAATGTCGCGGCCACGTGACGACGGTCTAGATCTTCTCGTACGACATTCCAGGGCGCATCCAGCAGGCACAGGTCGGCCGGCGCGCCTTCGCGCAGAGTACGCAAACCGGAGCCCGGTCTCGTTGGATCGCAACAAAACATTGCAAGCGCCTGTTCCGGTGTGATGACCTCGGCAGCAGTCAGCTGCGTCCCTTTCGCTGTACGTCGATACACCGCTGAACGCATCGCGGCCCACGGATCAGAATCGCCATAGGGCGCGTCGGTACCCGCAGCAAGGGCACAACCGGCGCGCAAAAAAGCGGCGCCCCGGTACAGATGATCGTGGTCGGCACACGGCACGTCACGCAGATACTGATCTCCACGCTCCGTAATGAAATTCGGCTGTGTCACAACCGTCAGGCCGAGACGGCGGATCTCGGTCAGCATGCCATCGTCACAAATCGATGCGTGCTCGATTCGGTCGCCAATTTCGCTGCCGGCAGCCTCCAGTACCGCGATGGCAAACACCAATTCCGTGCGTGCCACACAATGAAAGGCAACAGCACGGGCGTGGCCGTGCGCGCCGCGGACGCGGTCCACCACCTTGTCGAAGTTCGGCATTTCGCTTTCGCGCAGGTAGATCTTCAGGGGGCCGACAGACAGGCCTGGATCGCCTTCGCGAACCCGCGTGTCGAGGGACTCGCTGCCCATCATCACGACACGCTGCGGCAGTTCGCCGTTCATGCGGGCGTTGCCCAGCAATCTCCATTCTGCCTCGCCATTACGGGGCCCCGCATCGGTCACGCCGGTAACGCCACGAGCACTCAGTCGCTCACCGAGAGCGCAAAGCCCAGGCGCCGATCCACTTTGTCGCGCTCCCAGCCATTCATCCAGGTCGTAGAAGCGGCCACTCAGGCGTCCGCACGGCTCTCGCTCCGCACCCGCCGGCAGCTTATCGCCATCCACGATGCCGAGGCGAGCCAGGGCACCCGAATTGAGAATCCAGAGCATGCCGCTGCGGTGCTGTATTCTCACCGGCCGACCCGGACAAACCCGGTCGAGCCAGTGGCGATCGATCTCTGCCCCGACACTGTCGTGGAAGCCGACACCGCGAATCCAATCGGTCTCTCCTCCGGGGCACGCCTGCAGCGCATCCCGTAGCCCGGCCTCGTCGATCACGCTCGATGGCCGACAATCCAGCGAGCGCATTGCAGCCGCTGCGGCCATGAGGTGAATATGATGGTCGTGCAGACCAGGCAACAAAGCTCCGCCTCCGGCATCAATGCAACGTTCGCTGACCCCGGGGCTCAACTGTGCGGCTATTTCCTGAATCTGGCCGTCGCGAATTCTGAGGCAGCTCGCATCGCTACCCATAATTTCGACGCCACGAATGAGCATAATCTGTGCGGCAGCAGCTAGCCGCGCGACAGGGAGTCAGCCTTGTCCTTGATTATGGCCGCGGCCCGTTTGCTGCGCTTTTTGGGCACAGTTTTCTTCCGGACTTTCTTTTTACTGACCACATTGCTTTTGAGCGCCGCATCGGTTTGCGGGGCCGATCTCAACCAGTGAGCCTCATCGACTTCGAATGCGTGCAGTACGCGATCCAGAGTGCGACCGATGCGCGTTGTCGAACGAATGACCGGAATCTTCGGCCAGGTTGCGCGTTCACCCGCACTTATCAGTTCCACCATCTCTTCCTCAGACAACATCTTCAATATCTTGCCAAGGCTGGATACTCCGTATCCGGGAAAAATATTGATATCTGCAGTGAAGCGCTGATCGATAAGTGCATTCAGGGTATTCATGGCCATACCGACCCTGGGACTGACCGTCGTATGACGCTGTATGAAGTCAAGCCAGCCGCGGACGAGTTCTTTGGTTGCGGCAACCGCCGCGTCAGAGGTGATCTTGTGAATGCCTGGCCGCAAACTGGGTTCACGCCCGAGCCCCGGCATGACCTGACTGACGATGAAATGGTTGACACCGTACATTCGAGCCAGTCGCTTGGCCGGCAGATCCTGTGAAAATGAGCCATCCATCCAGCGACGAGACGGCAGGTAGGGCTGGATATCACCTTCAACGTTCCTCGCCTGCAACTGGACCGAAGGAAATACGCCGGGCAAAGCAGAACTGGCCAATACCGCCGAGCGTAACGTAACGTTCGGGGCGGCAATGTGGTTCAGTAAGCGCGAATTTTGCCGCGCCTCGGCCGGCGAAATAGTTATGTTGATGCTGCGTCCTGTCTTTTCGTACGCCTCCAGGAATGTCATATCGGGTATCAACCTGGCCATCTCACGTTTAATGACACGCATGTCGACATTGCTGTTTTTGCTGAAGCTGATCTTGACATTTCCCTTGTTCGCCGTGAGTTCCTTGGCGAGAAAGTCGCTTTCGAAAAGTTCAAGGTATTCCTGGTCGCTGCGCGAGCCGACGATGGCAGCAACGAAGGCTCCCGCACTGGCTCCGGAAATCACGACGGGACACAATTGCTGTTCTATCAAGGCCTTGAGGACACCGAAATGGAAATAGCCGAGCGTGCCGCCGCCGCTCAACATGAGTGCCGAGCGCCCGTAACAGTGACTTGCCCGCTGCACGAATTCGATGCGGTCTGCCCACGGTATGCTCTTGAAATATCTCGGCGACAGATACTCCAGGGATTCGCAGATTTCGTTAATGTAATCTTCGATCAGTAGTTTGGTGCCACACTTGGCGCGCTTGTATAAGGTGGCCTGGCCCATACCGGCCAGATTGCCGTGAATACCCTCATTCAACGCGAACAGCAGGCCGTGGTCATCGCCTTTCTTGCGCAACTTGCGAAGTCTCTGCAGCCGGCTATGGATGCTGACATGGTCGTACTGTTTGGATTCATCATTCTGACGCCAAAATTTTGCACCGGTTTCCCGGTCATGCTGCCTGGCAAGCTCGAACCAGCGCTCATAACTATCCGCCTCCAGCAACTCGCGCTCGATTCGCTTCAGAGCGCGTGACTTGATCGCAAATAGTTGATTTGCCATAAGACAACTCCTCTCAGGCAGGCGTAGCCCCTTATACCTCGATTCAACATCGGATGCCCAGTGACACAAGTACGTACTGTGTATTAGCTCCCAGCTGCGGTGCCCTGGCGTTCATCTCGCGGGCAACTGGCGATCTGACCGCTGTCGGCGTGTCGAGCGATGCGTAACCGCTGCTAAGGCAATGTGCCACCACGCTCCGCAGCGATATGTCCAGCAGCACGCCACCGCCTTTCTGCCACGCGGCCAATGCAGCAGCGGCCGCGTGCAAGCCGGTCAACGGGTCCGCTATGGCATCGCCAACGAAAACCGGCGCCCCGTGAACACGGTTCATCGCCCGGCTCAGGCCGGCCGCCACCCCGGCGTCGTCTCCGAATGCCACCCAGTTCGCCATCGGCTCCTCGCGCCCGTAACCGGTGATGCTGACCCATACCTTGCCCGAATCTTCCCTGACCAAGGTCTCCGCTTCGACGCCCAGTTGTCGCAGTGCCCGTGGGCGTGAAGCCTCGATAACGATATCGGCTCTTTTCAACAATTCCTGAAGGCAGCGCCGTCCCGACGAACTGTCAAAATCCAGTGCAACACTTTGCTTGCGGGCATTCAGCAAGTCGAAGAACCGAGCGTTGCCATGGCGCGCACCGTCCGGTCGCGTCTGGCTCTCCAGCTTGATAACCCGTGCTCCGCTTTGCGCCAATAGCTCCGCACACAGCGGTCCGGCCCATAGAGACGACAGGTCGACGACGAGCGGGCTGCGACCGGCCGGCGGCGCCGCGGGACTGCAGCGCGTTTGCCGACACCAGGGCACGTTACCAGAAACATCATCCCGCGCCACGGCCAGGCCCATTAAGCGGGCACGATCCAGCATCACCTGCAAAGGCAGGTCCGATAGCTTTGTAGCAAGCTCCTCCCAGGTATCCACGTCGTGTTCCAGCAAGGCGGGCAGGGATCGCCAGTCGTGCTCGCGCGGCAGGTTGACCGCGAGCCAGCCGTCAACACATTCCAGTAGTCGACAGCTTCCGCCTGGGGACATCGCCCCCTGCCGCTCGTAACCGAACAGTGCGGCCCGTTCGCCGAGCATGCGGTAGGCCGGAATTTCCGGATCCAGTGCATCGGGGGACAGGTGACAAACGGACTGCCATGCCCCCTGGGCGCAAGCCGCCAGTGGTGCCGGGCAGCCCAGTGCGGGTCCATCTGCGCACCCCGTCAGCGCCATGGCCCCGGAGTCAGCCCACAGATCCGAGGCGCTGCGCTCGTCGACGCAGAGATTGTCCACGCCGACATCGAGATCATCGCATAGCTTCCTGGCGTAGGCTGTGGGTGTAAGTTCGGTAAGTGGCAACTGCATGATCCGCTCAATCGGAGAAGTCATTGATGTGTTTTGCGGCCTGATAAGCAAAGGTCATGGCCGGACCCAGTGTCGACCCTGGACCTGGGTATGTCGGCAAGACTGGCGCGCTGCAGTTTCCCGTTGCATACAGACCCGCAAACACGTTGCCATCCTCCCGGACAACCTGGGCATCCGTTGTCGTTACCAGACCACCGTTGGTTCCGAAATCACCCAAATAAAGTCGAATCGCATAGAAAGGGCTCTTGCCAATCGGCGCCAGACAATTATTGGGTGTTATTGCCGGATCGCCATAATAACGATCATAGGCAAAACCGCCACGATTGAACTCTTCGTCCACGCCAGTCCTGGCGTATTCATTCATATTGCGGATAGTCTCCGCCAGACCTTCCCGGTCGATACCCGTTTTGTTCGCCAACGCTTCTATGCTATCCGCCTTAGTGAGAAATTCTTCGGCATAGAAACGCTTTGGCAAAAACATATCTGGCATCAACTTACTGGTCATCAAGGGACCGACAAGATAGTGTGCGCGGAAACGCGCATCAAATACCATCCAGAGTTCCTCGATCGGTACACCGCCTTTCCTGGCTTTAAAACATTCCTGTACATACATCTGGTAATTCATCGACTCGTTCGCAATCCGCTTACCCTGTCGATTCACGACGCAACTACCCGGGTAAGATTTTTCCATGATCGACAAACGGGGACTGTCTTCTCCCGGAACGCGGATGGTTGTACACCACCAGCTGCCGTCCATGGCTTTGACAGCAGCACCGTGCTGCATCGCTATCTCGATAGCAGTACCGGTATTGCCTTTGTGTCCTGCGCTCCACGCTTTGTTGGTCGGCTTGGGAAGGTATTTTTCGCGCATCAATTGGTTGTGCTCGAATCCGCCGGAAGCAAGCAGCACGGCTTTTCGGCCCTGGATGGTCATTTCTTTGCCGTCTTTGCGCACACGAACACCTACAGCCTGCCCGTCTTCGACGACCAGCTCAGTCATTTCGGTATTGAGCCAGAGCGGAATTTTGCGATCTTCAACGGACAGTGCCAGCCGTGCTACACCGGCGCTCCCGCATGCGGAACGGCGGGAGCGTCTGGTACGCACGCGCTGCGGAATATCCAGCAGGTAACTGAGGATCAACTTCATCGCGAGCATGACCCAGCCCCTTAGCTGCGCCATAAAAACGTGAGCCTCTTCCTGTGTTATAGGAACGAGGCCGAATATCAACATCATCGGATGCGTCTGCCGCAGATACTCGCCCCGCTCCTGCAGCCTGGTAATGTCCAGCGGCTCCGGCTCGAGCGACCGGTGCCCCAATCGCGCACCATCAGCATCAGAGAAGTAATCGGGGTAGACGCCCAGAGAATGATATCGAACGTGGGTCCGATCATGCAGAAACTGAATCATTTTGGGGCCGTTTGCCAGGTACGCACGGAGCATGGACTGTTCTACCGTGCCTTCCGGAATCGTGTTGTTCAGATAGGTCATTGCATCTTCCGGAGTGTCTTGCGCACCCGCTTGCTTCGCGTAGCGATTGCAGGGTATCCAGACGCCACCACCACCAATTGAGCTGGAGCCACCGTACTGATCGGTTTTTTCAATGATCAATACATCCTTCGTACCCATTTCGTAGTTACACAGTGCAGCGGTAAGAGCTCCATTACCGGAGCCAACCACCAATACATCTACGGAGTGATTCCATTTCATCTTGAGACTCTCTGCCTGGCCGTTCCTTATCCCGTGGGATTTTTTCTGCTGCGCCTTGCGAGGCGCCGCCGTTCAATTTCAGCGTGGTCCGCGGCCAGACCCTTGCCAATCAATTGCTTGATCTCTTCCTGGCTGTAGCCGACCTCTTGCAACAACTCCCGAGTGTGTTCACCCAGCAACGGTGGATGTTTGCGGACACGAGCGGGAGTGCTGTAGAAGCGAATCGGGACACCGGTCACCTCGATCTTTCCCAGCGTCGGGTGATTGGTGGAAACGATCATCTCGTTGTAGAGGATCTGCGGGTCCGTGACCACGTCTTCCACTTCATTAATGGGTGCCGTAAGGACATCGGCCGCGTGCAACCTCTCGAGCAGGTCGTCACGCTTAAGCTGTCTGGTGCGTTCGCTCAGCACCCTGTCCAGTTCGTCTTCATTTGCGAGACGCGCGGAAATGTCATGAAAGCGCTCCTCCGTGTCCCACTCCACCTCAAGTGCCCGGCAAAGTTTTCCGAAGAATTTTTCGGCAGGCGTAGTGATCACAATATGTTTGCCATCCCTGGTCGGATACACACCGGAAGGCGCAAAGTAGAGGCTGCGATTACCCGTGCGCTGCGGACGATCGCCCGTCGCCAGGAAGGTACCGATCGAGCTTGCCTGGGCATGCATCAGGGCATCCAGCAACGATATTTCTATGCGTTGCCCATCCCCGCTTTGGTCCCGGACTCGAAGCGCCGTTAGCGCTGCGTTGCTGACGAGCAGGGACGTGATGACGTCGACGGCAGGGAAACCTGTCCGCACCGGTGCACCGCCGGGCTCACCATTCAGAGACAGGACGCCGGTGTAGCCCTGAGCGAGAAAATCGATGCCCGGGCGACCGGCGTACGGACCGTCGGGCCCAAAAGCGGTGACATGGATCCAGACAATGTCTGGCTTGTGCGCCTTCACCTGCTCGTAGTTGATGCCCAGCTTGCTCAGGGCGGGTTCACGCACGTTGGTAATCACAACGTCGGCTGTACCGGCAACCCTGGCAAATACCGCCTGTGCCGCCGCTTGCCGCAAATCCAGCACCATGTCGCGCTTGCTGCGATTCAGGCTGAGATAGGGGCCGCGCTCAGTTCCGCGCTTTGGGCCCAGGTGGCGACTCTCATCGCCATAGTGTGATTCGATCCTGACGACATCGGCCCCCAGGTCACCCAGTATCGTGGCGCCGTAGGGACCGGCCAGCATTGTCGACAAATCGAGAACACGAATCCCTTCGAGAGGCCCCGCCGACTGTTGCTTACTCATTACTACGAACTCCTGTTCATGTTCGGCGCGCTCGTTCAATGCAGGCGTTGCAGAGTTTCACGAAGCCAATCCACATTGCTACGTGCCTCCCCGGGCAGGGCGATAAGTACAGTGTTGAACAGGCCCTCGACGCGCGCCTTGAGTTGGTCCGCGAAATCATCATAGGTAGCGATGACTGCCCACTCATCGAGCATCTCGTCGCTGATCAGTGCCGGCATCTCGGCCCATTTGCCGGCGACGGATAACTTGTGCAGTTCCGTGCCAATATCCTGCCACCCATGAAAATCGAGCACGGAGTGATAAGAACGGGTCGACGCATAGAAAGATACATTCTGCCGCAGGGCGTTCCTGGCCTTTTCGATCTCCTCTTCGTCCCGGCCAATGGCCAGGAATGGTGCCCCGAGTAAATCAATGTCCGAGAGCACGCGACCCGACCTGGCGGCGCCTTCGGCAATGGCCGGCAATATCACTTCGCGGGCATAGGAGAACGTGGCAATGGGATGCAGGCGCAGGCCGGCACACAGCTCCCCCGCCAGCCTTGCCATGTAGGTGTTGACCGCTGCGAGATAAATCGGAATGTCGGGATGCTCGATCGCGCCGGGATTAAAGAACGGCGGCAGCAGCGTGAACTGATAATGTTCGCCTTCATAAAAGGTTGGCGACTCCGGATCCTGGAAGGACTTGAATATCGCTTGCAGGCAGAGAATGTACTCGCGCATTCGTGGTCCCGGTGCGCTGTTCCACGGCGTACCATAGCGTCGTTGGTTATGGCCTTTGACCTGGGTGCCTAGGCCAAGGTTGAAACGGCCATTGGAGTAATGCTGCATATCCCAGGCAAGCTGGGCGGTGACCATCGGACTGCGTGGAAACGCGATGGCAACATTTGTACCCAGGCTGACGCGGTCCGTAGTGTCCGCCGCGATCATCAGCGGCAGAAACGGGTCATGGCCCGCTTCCGGTGTCGTCACACCGTCAAAGCCGATTTCTTCTAACAGGCGAGCGGAATCGGCGATGTGCTGTATGCCGGTCGACTTTTGCCCCTTGCCGGCATATTGATCCGCATCCGGGGCCATCATTACAGTTTCGATTCGCAAGGACTATTTACCTTTAAAGTAGGGTTCGCGCTTTTCCATGAAAGCCCTGGGGCCCTCTATGGCGTCATGCGAGCCGAATATGCGCGCACCCAGTGCTTTCTCCAGCACGAATCCAGGTTCGAGGTTGGCCTGGCGCACTGCGATCTCCTTGGCAGTGCGCACGGCAAGCGGGCCGTTACGGCAGATCTTCTCCGCCAGCTTCATCGCTTCGTTCATCAGATCCTCTTTGGGAACGACCCTGTTGATCAGACCGATATCGTAGGCGCGCCGCGCATCGATCGTCTCACCCGTCAGCAGCAACTCCATGGCTACGGCCCAGGGAATTTGGCGTGGCAGCCGTACATGACTGCCACCGGTCGGTATCAGGCCGAAGCGAACCTCGCCAAGCCCGAAGGTAGCGTGTTCGGCAGCAATACGAATGTCGGTGCCCTGCATGAACTCCATGCCGCCAGCGATGCAAAATCCGTTCACTGCCGTGATGATCGGCTTGAAGACATCAGTGAACGGGCGTTTGGTGTGATCCTCATAGCCGAGTTCGTCACCGGCATTGAGCAGTGGGATCGCCTCGGCCAGATCCATGCCGGAGCAGAACGACTTGTCACCCGTGCCAGTCAAGACAGCAACCCAAAGGTCATCGTCATTCTGAAAGTCCTCGAAAGAGGCATCCATCGCCGCCAGCATCTCTGCCGTAAGCGCATTCAGAGCCTCAGGCCGATTGATCGTCATCACGGCAATACGGTCGATCTTCTCGTACCTGAATGTGTCCGGTAGATTTGAACTCATAATTGATTCCTGTACTGATTCATCCGGTTCTTGTCATCATCAATGGAAATTACCTCGCCTCGCGGCGGCGAAAGCGCGGCAGGCTGATCTCGTCAGTGACGGCTGCGAATTCCACCTGCACCGGCATCCCAATTTCCAGCTCGTCGGGGCTGCAGTCGACCACCTCACTCAAGAGACGCACTCCCTCCTCCATCTCGACCACGACCGGCGCCATTGGTGTCGAATCCGTGAACGCGGGATGCAGTGCACGCTCGACCACTGTCCAGCTATAGACGATGCCGCAACCGGTCGAGCGAGCCCACTCCGAGTCGAAGGAATTGCACTCTGCGCAGGTCTCCCTGGGAACGTGCCGAAAAACCCCACAGCCCTTGCAGCGCTGAAAGCGCAGCTCGCCCTGCTTGCACCAGCCGTAGAACTCCCCGGCCAGCCCCTCCATGGCAGGCAGGGGTTTGTTGTATGGGACAGCCTGGTTTGCCATTTTCTCCCGCTCCTCAATTTTCGTAATCAGCGTCTGTTATCAACGTCTCAGGATCGCGATACTGCCGTCGCCGAAATCACCCCAGCCCGTGACAACCCCGATCTCGGCGTTCTCAACCTGGCGTGCATCCGCTTCACCCCGAAGCTGCCTGACCGCTTCCACGATGTGGCTGATGCCAAGCATGTGCGCCTGCGAAAGCAGGCCGCCATGGGTGTTCACAGGCAGCCTGCCACCCAGTTCTATGGCGCCGTTTTCGACAAAGGAACCACCCTCGCCACGCTTGCAGAATCCGGCTTCCTCGAGCTGCTGGATCACTTCGAAAGTGAAACAGTCGTAGATCTGGGCGAAGTCCACGTCGTCGTGGCATACGCCGGCCATATGAAAGGCCTCAGGCGCCGCGATACTGAGACCCACCTGGTGGAAATCCCTGCGATTCGTGATTTCATCGGCTGGATGTGGCTGGCCGGCCGCTGCACCCATGATATGGATGGGCCTCTTGCGAAGATCGCGGGCCCGCTCCGCGGTGGTCACGATTACCGCTGCACCCCCGTCGGTCTCCAGGCAACAGTCATTCAATCGATAGGGGTCAGCGATCATCGGAGATGCCAGGTACTCATCGAGCGACAGCGGCTTGCCATGCATAAAGGCGGCGGGGTTCAAAGCGGCATGATTACGCATCGCCACGGCCACTGCACCGAGGTGCTCATGGGTAGTGCCGTATTCATGCATGTGCCGTCGCGCCATCAGCGCGTACCACTGTGGAGGCGCCGTCAAACCATGCGGCATGTAGTAGTCGCGCGCGATAGCACCGCCGGGTATGGAACTCACATCGGTGGAAGTAGTCTCGCGTACCCGCGCACCCGAGTAACCATTCCAGCCGCCCGGAATCAATACACAGTCCGCAGCGCCCGAGGTCACAGCTATCGCAGCCGCCTGCAAGGATGCGACCGGTGCCGCACCCCCCATGTGTATGGTTGAACTGAATC
>Ga0255052_10002232_pt1 | contig 14141 bp, 13 predicted proteins | sample JV7_2_21_MG_FD_188632 | JGI IMG/M metagenome (GOLD analysis project Ga0255052, IMG submission 188632) | Seawater microbial communities from Jervis Inlet, British Columbia, Canada - JV7_2_21 | ecosystem: Environmental > Aquatic > Marine > Inlet | place: Canada: British Columbia | collected... | reverse complement strand
TGATTACCAGGATGCCAGATACGCAAATTCCTACCTGGATCGCGTCAAGGATATATCGTTAATCGACATCGAAAGCCACGACTACGAGTTAGCGGTGGAGGTTGCACGGCAGCTGGCCCTGCAGATGTGTTATGAGGATACGATTCGGGTTGCGGACCTCAAGACCAGAAGTGATCGCTTCGTCAAAATTCGTGAACAGGTCGCGGCGGCGCCCGATCAGCCGGTACATGTTGTCGAATTTTTTCATCCACGCCTCGAAGAAGTTTGCGATACCTTACCGGCGCCCATCGGTTCCCTGGTTCTTCGGTCCAGCACTTTACAAAAGTTGATGTCGCCGTTTTTCCGGAAAGGGCGCAATATCAAGACGACGAGCATCAGTGGATTTGTGCTGCTGCATTTCGTCGCGAAATTTCGCCGCTTTCGTCGCGGGACCTACCGCTTTAAAAGACAGCAGATATTGATTCACGACTGGCTCGACCGCGTCATTAATGCGGCCGTCGATGATTACGACTACGCGCTGGCAATCGCGCATTGCATTGAAATAGTCAAAGGCTATGGCGACACGTATCAACGCGGCCTGACCCGTTATCGCGCGGCTATCGATGCCGCTGCTGCGTTATCAGCAGCGAATCGTGCCGCTGCAATACGCCGCTTGCACAATGCGGCGCTTGCTGATGAAAAGGGCCAGGTGTTCGGCAACACATTATCTACCCTGGAGAAAGTACATTGAACGGGTTTGCTGACCAGCATGCAGTAGTTACCGGAGGGGGTAGCGGAATCGGTGCCGCCATCGCTACGGCAATGACCGGGGCAGGTGCTCGCGTCACGCTGATGGGGCGCAACACCGGTAAACTGAAAGATAAGGCCGCGGAACTGGGCGCAGATTTCCAGGTTGCTGACGTGACCGATCGAGATTCGGTAGCGACGGCGTTTGCTACGGCAGCAAAGCAAAATGGCACGGTCACAATCCTCGTGAACAACGCCGGATTCGCGGAAGCTGCGCCGCTCGGCAAGATGGATGATGCCCTTTGGGACAGTTTGATCGCCGTCAATCTGACCGGTGTGTACAACTGCACCAAGGCAGCGATCAACGCGATGGCCGAGCTTGGTTCGGGGCGAATCGTCAATATCGCCAGCACTGCAGGATTAAAGGGGTACGCTTACGTATCCGCATACTGCGCTGCGAAACACGGGGTCATCGGGCTAACCAGGGCGCTTGCACTCGAGTACGCGACCAGAGGTGTCACCGTCAATGCCGTCTGCCCCGGTTATACGAACACTGAAATCATCGAACAGGCGATCGACAAGATCGTTGCGGCGACAGGACGCAGTCGGGAAGAGGCCCTTGCCGAACTGCTCAAGGTGAATCCACAGCAGCGCCTGATCGAACCGGAAGAGGTCGCGGCAACCGTAATGTGGGTTTGTCAACAGGAATCGATTACTGGCCAGTCTATAGCTGTTGCCGGTGGAGAAATAATGTGAGAGGACAATGACAAGAATTAAACCAGAACATTTTCTTTGGGAACTAGATAAAGAGAAACCCAAATTCGAGGGAAGCTAATGGCGGGCACACCCTGTAAGGTTAAGTCGAAATTCGAGGAGACATGATGGCGGACAAAACCTACCTTGACTGGCCATTTCTCGATGACAGTCATCGCGAATTAAAAAGCGAACTCGTCGCCTGGTGCGAGGAGTATGCGTTCGACCATGACGACAATGTCGACGACACCTGCCGACAACTGGTTGCCGACCTGGGCAAGGCAGGGTGGCTGGAAAATTGTGTACCTCGCGAATGGGGCGGTACATCAGAGAAACTGGATGTCAGGAGCATCGCGCTCTGCCGGGAAACATTCGCCTACTACTCCGGGCTCGCCGATTTCTCGTTCGCAATGCAGGGGCTTGGCAGCGGCGCGATTTCACTTTGCGGGACGGATGCACAGCGGCAACAATACTTACCGGCGGTGGCGGCGGGTACCGCGATTGCCGCATTCGCACTATCAGAGGCCAAAGCCGGCTCGGACGTTGCTGCAATGACGACCAGTGCGGAGCTTGACGGTGACGAGTACCTGCTGAACGGAGAAAAGACCTGGATCTCAAACGGCGGCATCGCCGACTTCTACTGTGTATTTGCACGAACTGGTGAAGAACCGGGCGCCCGCGGACTGAGCGCGTTCATCGTCGACGCATCCAACCCGGGCCTCGAAGTTACCGAAAAAATCGAAACCATTGCGCCGCACCCTTTGGCGGTTCTGTCCCTGAAAGATTGCCGCGTTGCGATGAGCGCCCGGATCGGCGAACCGGGGGAAGGCTTCAAGATCGCAATGGCGACGCTTGATGTATTTCGAACGACGGTTGCCGCCGCGGCACTGGGATTTGCAAGGCGGGCGCTGGATGAGGCAGTGCGACACACCAGTACGCGGGAATTATTCGGTGCGCCGCTAAGCACACTGCAAATGACCGAAGCGAGCATTGCCGAGATGGCCACGGAGATCGACGCAAGCGCGCTACTGGTCTACCGATCGGCATGGGCGAAAGATTGTTACCAGGAACGTGTGACGCGGGAAGCTGCGATGGCGAAACTGTACGCAACGGAAGCCGCGCAAAGAATTATCGATCGCGCCGTGCAGCTATTTGGCGGCAGTGGCGTCGTGACCGGCAATATGGTGGAGCGTCTGTATCGGGAAATACGTGCGCTGCGGATTTACGAAGGTGCGAGTGAAGTACAAAAAGTCATTATCGCGCGGCAAACTTACAGTGGACACGGCAAATGAAACACTTACTACCGGAAGGGTGGTCCCGGCCACGCGGCTATTCGAATGGCATCCAGGCGGACGGGGAGCAAGTGTTCGTCGCTGGCATGATCGGCTGGAACCAGAATGAGGAAGTCGCGGAGGGATTTGTCGCGCAGCTCGAGTTGGCATTGAAAAATACGGTTGCGGTGCTTGCCGAGGCGGGAGCTGGGCCGGAGCATGTCGTTCGCATGACGTGGTATGTCAAAGGCCTGGACGCATACCGCGAGAATATTCCGGAAGTCGGCCGAACCTACAGAGAAATAATGGGCAAGAATTTCCCGGCAATGGCAGTGATCGGCGTCGTCGACCTGGTCGATAAGGACGCGCTCATCGAGATCGAGACTACGGCAGTCATTTAGTTCGGGTAGTTCGGGGTCGGACCTCTATAAGCGCTTGTTTCTTATCAGCTATAGGAACAAAATCGATTCGATTTGGCGTCTAAATCGCCAATTTCACCCCTAGAATCCCCTAATTAAATTGCTACGTTTAGGCATGCACTCGGGTGAAACCTAAAAGGCCCGTTTTGCCCCCGAAAATCGCGATTTAGGGCTAAATTTCTCTCGCTTTTTCAAACAAAATCGTGGTGTCTCAATGGCTTGCGCGGGTCCGACCCCCGGCAACGACCGTCCTTCAGTTTGTGCTGACGGACTGGCGAGTTTTCAGCAACAGATCCTGGAGTTTGCCCATCTCGGTGAGCGACAGATCGGAGAGGAGATCGGCGAGCCAACGTTCATGCTGAGACGCTATTTTGCTGAATTCCTTCCTGCCTTTCGTCGTCAGTTCAATGTACTGGACCCGACGGTCGTGCTCGCCCCGCACGCGCATGGCGAATCCTGATTTCTCCAGGCGATCGATTACACCGGTGACGTTGCCATTGGAGACCATTAATTCCTTCGAAAGTTGGGACATCGTCAAAGGATCGCCTGCCCGCTCGAGTTCGGACAGCACGTCAAATTGCGGCAGCGTCACGGAAAAATTTTCCCGGAGAAGCGTGCGCAAACGCTGCTCGATGACGGTCTCGCAGGACAACAGGCGCAGCCAGGTACGCAGCGACTCCTTGCTGTGCTCAGCTGCCGAGTCTTTCGATTTTTCTTTAGTTTTCATAGTGATATGATGGGGCCGGACGACAGGTCGCGGCAATCATAACGCTCGCCGAAAATTAATGCCAACCTAAACAAAATCATAATAAATATTTCATACTAATATATTTTATACTTATAATACGTTTCTCGCCATAACAAGCAGAATCATTGGCTGACCAATCAATGGAACGACCATTCACAATCCGTTTTTCGCATATCGATGATGCGAGTATCGTGTTTTATCCACGCTACTTCGAAATTCTGTCCGAACTCTTTACAGATCTGCCGTTTGCGAAAACGCCGTTCGCAATGCGGACGGATTATCTGAAACCCAATATTCTCGGTGATCAATTAAACATCACCTACGACACCAATCCGTCCTCGGGTGACTGGATATTCACTGGCCGCATGGGTGACGCCAAGCATTTTTCAGTTGCCTCGCTACCGCACGAGGAAAGCGAACTCGACGCATCTGCGCATCGCCCCGATCAGCCGGCGTTTCAGTCTGATGCAATGCTGATTGCTCCCTGGACAACCGACTGCACCGGTTTCTTACAGGTGTCCCGTTTTTACGAGTTGCAAAATGCGGCAGTTGAACAATGGTTTCCTCGAACACTTGCAACGACATATTACGAGTTTCATGTCGCGAACAGGTTCGGTATGCCGACGGTCGCGATGCGGACGTTGTGCCGCGAACTGCCCCGCGTCGGAGATTCTGTGACGATCTGGATTCGGCCGACCAAAATTGGCGAAAAATCGATCATATACACATGCTGGATGGTGCGAGGCGACGAATGCCTGCTCCGGAACGATCAGACGATCGTCTTCGTAAAAGTGAATGGGGCGGGTTTTCGGACCATGCCGATTCCGGAGGGGATGCGCGAAAGATTACAGGAACAGTATGTGGCGGCCCAAGGAAAGAATTAAATACAAACCGCAGCCCGGGCCCTGGCCGACTCGGGAAAAGGCGGACGCGTCACTGTTATTCAGCCCTGTAGACATCGGCCCGATCAGCCTGCAGCAACGTACCTGGATACCGGCGATGGTGCCGTGGCGGGCGACCGAAGACGGTTTCATGACTGAGGAACTGCTCGACTGGTACGGTCGCTATGCAGAGGGAAAACCGGGTGCGATTGTCGTCGAAGCTACCGGCATTCGCGACATTCCAAGTGGGCCATTGCTCCGTATCGGTCACGACAGGTTCGTTCCCGGCCTGAAACAACTCGTCGATACGGTGCGCGAAGCCAGCAATGGTGAGACGAAACTCTTCATCCAGATCATCGATTTCCTGCGAATCAACCGCCGGCCGCCCGCGGAAAAATATTTCCAGAAGTATTTGCAGATCACAGACAAGCATCGAGCGTATTTCCACGATGATCTGCCGGACGACGATATTCGGGCGAAATTTCTGGATTTGAACGATGAGGCATTGCAGGAGGCGTTGACGAAGCGTGAATACGAAACTTACGCTTACGGCTACAGGGAACGCGTCACCGATACACACCTGCCGCATATCAAAGAGTTGCCGCAGACTTTGCCACCTTTGTTTTCCGACGCAGCGGTACGCGCCCGGCAGGCAGGCTTCGATGGCGTTGAGCTGCATTATGCGCACGCCTACACGATGGCGTCGTTCCTGTCCGCGCGAAATATGCGCGATGATGACTACGGGGCCGACCTGCCAGGCCGTGTACGGCTGCCGCTCGAAGTCTATGCGGCGGTACGCAAGGCAGTCGGTGACGATTACGTGGTTGGCTGCCGCTACCTGACCAAAGACTGCATCGAAGATGGAACCACGGTGGATGACGCTGCCTGGTTCGGGGTCGAGTTTGCCCGCGCGGGAATGGACTTCCTGTCAATGTCCCGCGGCGGCAAGTTCGAAGACGCACAACAGCCCAAGGTAGGCGCCGCAGCCTATCCCTACACCGGCCGCAGTGGTTACGAGTGCATGCCGCAGTACATCTCGGACGAAAGAGGACCATTCGGCCGCAACCTTCCTGCGGTCGCCCGGGTACGACGCGCCGTTCGTGACGCCGGATTCACAACGCCGGTCGTTGCGGCCGGCGGCATTCACGGGTTCGTTGAAGCAGAACGAGTACTACAGGAAGGCGAAGCAGACATCATCGCGGCGGCGCGCCAGTCAATCGCCGACCCGGACTGGTACCTGAAAATGAAACTCGGGCTCGGCGAGCAAGTGCGAGTCTGCATTTATTCCAATTACTGCGAAGCACTCGACACGAAGCACAAGCAGGTCACCTGTGAGCTTTGGGACCGCGAAAACAAGGACGAGCCGGGCATCGCGTTATCGTCGGATGGCCGCCGCCGTTTATTGCCGCCGCATTGGTCCGCAGCAACAAAATGAACGATACTCGCGCTAACTCGAGCGTGTACGGCTCTTGCCCACATTCCGCGCGTAATAAGGATAATTTGTGGCAAAAGGTCTGAAAATTGTTTGTCTTGGCGGCGGGCCCGCATCACTCTACTTCTCTATCCTGATGAAGAAGGCAAATCCGGCGCACGACATCACCGTGATCGAACGTGGCGAACGCGGTTCCACCTGGGGATTCGGCGTCGTGTTTTCGGACGAGACCCTGCAAGGCTTCATGGAAGCAGATGCGGCCAGCTACAAACGAATCGTCGAGCAATTCGCGTACTGGGGCGGCATCGACAACACGATCCACGGCAAGACTATCAACTCACAGGGCCATGGCTTTTGCGGCATGTCGCGGCTGAAACTGCTGAACACGTTTCACGACCGCTGCGAAGAGTTGGGCGTCAATCTCAAGTTCAATACCGATATTACAGATCTTGAACAACTCGAAATTGACGAACATGACCTGGTCGTTGCGGGCGACGGCCTGACCTCGATACTTCGCGAGGCCTACAAGGATGAGTTCCGTACGACGATGGACTGGCGGGCGAACAAATTTTGCTGGCTTGCAACGACAAAGCCGCTGGAAGATTTCACGTTCATCTTCACGAAAAACGAGCATGGCTGGTGGTGGGTCCATGCTTATCGTTATGAAGAGGGTATGACCACGTGGATTGTCGAGACCAGTGCGAAGACCTGGGCTTCCGCCGGGTTGGAGAATGCAACTGAAGAAGATACCAAAGCGTATTGCGAGGAACTCTTCAAAGATGATCTTGACGGCCACCCGTTGATCACGAATCGGTCCGTGTGGCGAACATTCCCGGTTGTCAGGAACGAGAGGCTCTACTACAAGAATATTGTGCTGCTGGGCGACGCTGTCCGTTCGGCGCACTTCAGCATCGGCTCGGGAACCAAGCTCGCGATGGAAGATGCGATTTCGCTGGCTGCTTATTTCCAGGAGGCTGGCGATGATGTCAACGCTGCGCTCGAGAAGTATCAAAGCATCCGCAAGGATGAGGCCGATCGCTTGCAACGCACTGCTGTCGTGTCCTTAAGCTGGTTCGAACATATTGACCGTTACGCGAACGTGCAAAGCGCGGAACAATTCACATTCAACATGATGTGCCGTGCAAAACGCATTACCTATGAAAACCTGCGACTGCGCGACCCGCATTATATTGCGAGCGTCGATCAGTGGTTTGCAGAACAGGTTAAGGCGGAGACGGGCTTCGACGACATCGATACTGACATTCCGACAGTGCCAGTCTTCCAGCCATGTAAGATCGGCATCATGCGCGTCGAGAATAGATTCCAGATGTCGGCCATGTGTCAGTACTGCGCAGAGGACGGTAATCCGACCGACTGGCATCTCATGCATTACGGTGAGCGAGCGGTTGGCGGCGTTGGTTTACTCAACACCGAGATGATCTGCACCTCGCCGGAGGCCAGGATTACCCCGGGATGCGCGGGCATCTGGAACGACGAGCAAACCGGGAAATGGAAACGAATTGTCGACTTCGTGCATCAAAACAGCCAGGCAAAGATCTGTGCGCAGATTGGACACTCCGGCCGCAAAGGTGCGACTTGTCAACCCTGGGATGGCGGAATCGACGAGCCCCTGCCGAAGGGCGCCTGGGAAATCGTCGCGCCGTCGCCGCTGCCGTACCTCGAGCACAGCGTCGTGCCGCGGGAGGTAACGATCGAAGACATGGACAGGATTGTCGACGACTTTGTTAATGCAGTTAACAACGCCGAGCGCGCCGGCTTCGACATGATCGAGCTGCATCTTGCGCACGGCTACCTGTTATCAACCTTTATCAGTCCCGTAACGAATCAGCGTGCCGACGAATTCGGCGGCGACATAGAAGCACGGATGAGATTCCCGCTGCGGGTTTTGCATGCCGTGCGTGAAGCATGGACCGCGGAAAAACCGATATCGGCCCGCATCTCGGCGACGGACTGGGTAGAGGGCGGACTGACAGAAGAAGACATGCTCGCGGTTGCGGCCATGTTGAAAGAAGCAAAACTTGATGTGATTAATGTGTCAACTGGCCAGGTTACCAGGGAGGAGGATCCGATCTACGGCCGCATGTTCCAGGTGCCGTTCGCCGACCAGATCCGGAATGAGGTGGGCATAGCAACGATCGTTGCCGGCAATGTAGCGACGGCCGATCAGGCCAATACACTGATCGCAGCAGGCAGAACCGACATCGTGGCATTCGGGCGAGCGATCATGAACCAGCCGCATTTCGTACTGATGGCGGCAGCACATTACGCCTATGGCAAGCAGCAGTGGGCGCCGCAGTACCTTTCCGGCAAGGCACTGGCCGACATTCTGGCGGAGAAAGAAAACGAGGAAATGCTTGAACTGCGTACTGCCGCCAAACCACCGAACCCGGGTGAAGCGCTGGCGATCGCGGTGGCGCGCGGCAAAATATTACAGCGTTGACGGGAGTGTCAAAAACGAATTTCGGCATATTCGCGCACTACTGCGACAAGCAGGCGCCCTAAAGACGATGAGATTTGCCAGTTTCCGAATCGATGGGCGAGAGACCTATGGCGTTGCGCTGTCGGATGACAAAATTGTCGATATCAAGGCCACGGCGGAACGTTGCCCTAATGGCCTCATCGGCCTGATCAGAATAGGCGATGCCGGTCGCGCGCTGGTCGCGAAGATCCTGGACGACCCGCCTGAAGCTGCAACGATTTCGACCGACGACATCACGTGGCATTCTCCAATACGGCAGCCGGGAAAGATCTGTGGTATTGCCATGAACAACTCGGCCAGCAACGAAAGAAAGATCAGCGCACCGGATCATCCCGCTTTTTTCCTGAAGCCGGCCTCCTGCCTGATCGGGCACCAGCAAGCCGTCGAAATTCGCAGTTACTACGGCAGCGTGCACCCGGAACCGGAACTCGCCGTGGTCATCGGCAGAGAAGCCCGCGATGTAACTGCGAACGAGGCGACGCAGCACATATTCGGTTACACGATATTCGACGATATCACCGGCAACGGCATGCGCTCGGAGGACCTGTTCCAGTATTACGCCCTGTATTCGTCAGATGATGATCCGGACAAACTCGAACGGCGCGAACAACACCTTTCGTACGCGGGCCGCGATAAAGGTACGGACCGCTTTGGCGTAATGGGCCCCTGGCTTGTTACACGTGACGAGATTCCTGATCCGGATAATCTTGGTGTGACGTGTAAAGTAGGGGGAGACGTCGTCGCCGAAGACAGCACCCGTTATTATAATTTCAAGGTTGCCGAGATCGTGAGTTTCATCAGCCAGTTCCAGACACTGCACGCGGGCGATGTCGTGTCCTGCGGAACCGCGTTCAAACCCTCCGCAGATCGCAAATCGATACACCATGCAAACCTGCAAGTGGTCGACGGACCGATTGAAGTCAGCATCGAAGGCCTCGGCACGCAACAAAACCCGGTTACCAGACTACAAATGGATATCGGCAACTGGCGGCTCTAACAGAGTTATCTACAAGCTCTCGCAGGAGCCCGCCCTGGCGGGCGAATTTATGAAATCATTTCTGACTTGCGCCTCACATAGCCCCTTGCTCTATTGCTACGACAAGGAGCCCGACGACTGGGAAGCACTGCAAAATGCTTACGCGAAACGTGTAAATGCGATCAGGGATTTCGATCCGGACCTGGTGTTCGCCTTTGGCGCCGATCATTTCAACGGCTTCTTCCTGAAACTGATGCCGAGCTTTTGTATCGGCCTCGATGCCGAAGCCGTCGGTGATATCGGTGGCTTCGCAGGGCCGCTCGACGTGCCACGATCACGAGCTACAGATGCTGTTGAGTATGTTCGCGGGCAGGATGTAGACATTGCCGTGTCATACAAGATGACGGTCGATCATGCGTTTTCGCAAACGATCAACAATATGTTGGGCGGGCTCGCGGCTAAACCGACGATTCCCGTTTTTATCAACTGTATCGCACCGCCACTCGTGCCGTTCCGACGCACGCGCATGCTCGGCGAGGCAATCGGCAATTACGCAAAGACGTTAAACAGAAAAGTATTGTTCCTGGCATCAGGCGGCATGTCTCATCATCCAAACCGCTATTACCCGGAATTAGGTGAAGGCCCGGACGATGTAGCTGCCTGGCAACTCTCGGGCGGTGACGATCCGGATTCATTGAGCCCGGAACAGTGGATCGAGCGGCTCGAAGACATGCACATCGAAGGCGCGAAAATGATAACGCGCGGCGAACGTACCGCGGAACACATGCGCCTCAACGCCGATGCCGACGCGCGCTTTCTCGAGGTGCTGACGAGCGGTGACCTCAGTCAGTACGATAGCTGGAACCCAACAGAAGTGGTGAACGAAGCGGGGATCGGCTCGATGGAGTTACACACATGGATTGCCGCAACGGCCGCACATTTGGCGACTGGCGGAGAAAGTCCGAAAACAGATTTCTATTCAGTCGCACCGGAACTCGGCATCGCTGCCGGCATCGTCCACGCCGCATAAAAAACGGGGTCGAACCGGGATTTCCAAAAAAAACCGCTTCGACCCCGTAATTTTCCTGATTTCAGACTGTATTGATTAGTTACCGCCAGCTGCAGACATGTGTGTATGTGCGACTCCCCAGTCGCCACCTTCCTTGACCAAAACCAGTGTTACCCACTGCGGCTGGCCCCCGTCCGGTGCCTGGTTATGTGGATAGACATTGAAGATACGAACGAAACTGGCGACCGCTGTATTACCGTAGACTGCGACATGCGGTGATTCTATGGTTGTTATGAATCGGGTCTTGCCGCCGTTCAATGCTTCGCCTGCCTTGCGGCCGGCCATCTGGATCTCCATGTTCTTTGCATTATCGGTTTGTCGTATGCCGGTAATCATTACCCGATCATCACGGATCATCTTTGACTGCGCTGCCAGGTCATCCTCCAGCTCGCCATATTGGTCAATGAAAGCCATGATGTCGTCCTTGTCGTCGGCAAATGCCAGCGGTGCAAATACGAGTCCAGCCAGTGCAACGATCAATGTACCGAGGTGCCCACCTCTTTTAACAATAGACATAGTTATCACTCCTTATAATTGTTATTCGATCGATTAGTGGCGGCCGGCATGCCGTCTGGTATTTTTCTGGGTCGCCGGCGCCCATCTCAACCATAGCAGATGGCGAGCGCCTGGCAACGCGATTTCTGTTGGTTCAAATGTTAATGTTGTGCTGCAGCAAAGGGCTTGCCACAGTGATTTCGCGGATCTGATCCCTAGACGGGATTGTCGTCATAAACTTCGACGACCTTGATGGACCGGGCGCGGAGATCTATCGGTGGAGTCGAAAATACACTGCTTGCGATTAATTGCAGAATCATTCTCTTAACCATCATTGCTCCGTTCGTTGACTGCACTGGACCGGCCAAACATGGGGTCCATAAAGATCATTTCAACAGGCGGCGCAATCGAGGTCGTGTTATTCGCGAGTATCTGCTGATCGTGTAGCAAACCTGGCCAGCTATAATCATCCAGAACCCGGGGAATCACCGCATGAATCAAAATAGGCGATTAAGTTTTGCGCGGCACTGCGCGATGCCGTCAGGAGGAAGTCCACAATGAATGTCGAAACCGCAATATTGAGCCTCGAGAATCCCGTATTTCAAACTTACATGATCGCGGCCAGCATTATGATCTTGAAACTGATGTTTCAACCCTGGATGACGGTCGTTCGCATGATGCAAGCAGGGGCCGGATTCCGTGCACCGGAAGACCTCAAGAAAACGCCCCTTAACCCCAATCCGGATCCTTCGCAACTCGAGGTCAATGAATACGTAGATCGTTCTCGCCGTCTGAACCTGAATGACCTCGAGAGCATTCCCGGTTTCCTCGCCGCGGGTTTCCTGTTCGTACTCGTCGGTCCACCGCTGTTGCTAGCGCAAATACTGATCTGGACCTACGTCGCTTCGAGGGCGGTTCATTTCGTTGCCTATATATCCGCGCAGATTCACGATGTCCGCGCCTTCTGCTGGACCTGGAGCTCCGTGTCAGTGATCGGAATGGCGGGATATACGCTGGTGCAGGTTCTTTAGTTGGGCAATCCAGCCAACAAGGCCATGTTCCAATAATGCCTGGCAGGAAGGTGTGCTAGCGCGGTCGTGTGTGAGCTGCGACATCGACCAGCTCCCGAATCTCGCCCTCCCGATCTTGTACCAGCCAATGTGTGGGATCTCCGCTGGAGACTATGCCCACCAACTTGCCATTGTGGAGTATCGGCAGGTGCCAGATTCTGCGACTGGTGACGATGCCCATGGCTTCTTCGACGGTTGTCGAGGGGTCGATGCAAAACGGATCCTTCGCCATCACCTCGGTTACTTTTGTGCTGATGGGATCGATACCCGCCACGAGTACTTTGGTCAATGCATCCCGCTCGGTGAAAATTCCCGTAAGATTGTCGTCTTCCACCACGAGCAATGCGCCGATATTCTGGTCGTTCATTAGTCGAACGGATTCGGTGATGGAGGTGTCGGGATGCACAGAGTTGATTGGGCGACGCCTTTCGTCGAGCATATTCGATAGCGGTGCCGTCTTCCTTTTTTTGCTTGTTTTGAAGAATACGCGGGTCTTTCAGATCGCCAAAGATGCGCGCCTCGACCGGACAGACCTCCACACAGGCCGGTTGCAGACCCTTGGTGATGCGGTTATAACATCAGGTGCATTTGTCAGGTGTATCATCGCGACGGAATCAGGCGGTGCCAGAATCAGGAACCAATAACTTAGTATTGGGGAAAAGGGCCCGATGATGTTGTCAACCAGCTTAATTTCATAATACGCAGTTGGGGGCTTGGCGACAGTGTGTTATAGAGACCAATAATCCGGAATGTAAATGTATCAGGTCAGGAAGTTGCAGATGAAGTATACGATTCCACGAACTGTGTTCTACTATGTGGTTCTCGCAACCACCTTGCTTTCGGGCGCCGCCTCTGGCAACGGGTGTATTGACTGCCACAGTAATCCCGATTTCTACGTACAGGACAGAAAACTCCATACGTATTACCAGGACTGGACCACATCGCCACACAAGGCGGCCGGTCTGACCTGCGATTTCTGTCACAGCGGTGATCCTGCAGCCACTGACAAGGAGACCGCCCACCAAAGCATCCTGAAGATTACCGATCCTGCAAGCAAACTGTATTACAAGAATCTACCCGAGACTTGCGGTCTCTGCCACTCCGACAAGCTCGCACAATTCAAACAGAGTAAGCATTTCCAGGCGTTGATGCATGAAGAATCGGCACCCAGTTGCACAACATGCCACAGTGCCATGCGCCCCAGGCCACACTATCGCGATATTGTCAAACAGAGCTGCAGGACTTGTCATTTCGACCAGAATCCTCGGAACCTTCCGCTGGTTGCAGGCCGCGCCGACGAGTTCCTGCACCGCCTCAGTATTGCCAAGGTCTATCTGGCCTGGACGACCGTTTTCTATGAGGAGCAGGGCTGGCCGCTAAATACGCAACAGGAAATCGAGGATATCAGCCGCAAGTACGATGAAGCGGTAACTCGGGTGCACCGTTTCGATCTCGTCACGATGGATGAGAGCTCAGCTGAAATCCTGGCTGAACTGGAAGAGATGTTTAAAGGAGCCTGGGACAAGAGACCAACAGCCGAGTGAGGAATTCGCCTGCTGTGCCTGGGTGACCGGGCCCTTGCAGGATCAGAACCCGCGCTGTGTATACCGCACGTGTTTATTGTATTTCAGCTCACCCAGTTCGACAGCAATGATCATCTTTGCCAGCAAGGTAAACACCAGCATGCCGAAGGCCCAGATGCCCACAGCGATGCTGAGTTCCGTCGAGGTCGGCGAGTACTCAAAAACTTCACCCAGCGTTGTGGGAATAAACCCCGGCACCACCAGTCCCATGCCTTTCT
>Ga0255052_10002231_pt1 | contig 14149 bp, 13 predicted proteins | sample JV7_2_21_MG_FD_188632 | JGI IMG/M metagenome (GOLD analysis project Ga0255052, IMG submission 188632) | Seawater microbial communities from Jervis Inlet, British Columbia, Canada - JV7_2_21 | ecosystem: Environmental > Aquatic > Marine > Inlet | place: Canada: British Columbia | collected... | reverse complement strand
ATCCATACAACATTGATGATCTGGACGACCCAGTTTTAGAAACTGCTGATTACATAATTGTCACTCATGACCATGGTCCTCACAGCTCTATGACAGATATCAACTCTCTATCAGATAACGAAACAATTCTAATTTCTGCACGCGTACCCGCAACCTTCCTCCACCCTGATTATACTGTCTACCCGGGAGATGTGTTAGAGTTCGATGATGTGAAATTCGATTTTGTTCCTTCGTACAATGTTGATAAATTTCGACCGGGAACAACAACACTCTTTCATCCGCCATCCTATGATCATATCGGAGTCATCACTGAATTCAATGGGACCAGAGTGTACCATGCAGGTGACACCGATAGAATCCCGGAGATGACGACAATTGTGACAGACATCGCATTATTGCCTGTAAGTGGATATGCTTGGATGGAACCAGATGAGGCAGCAGGTGCAGTTGAAGATCTTAAACAGTCTTCAGACTTAGCGTACGCCATTCCAATTCATTGGGGATATAACCAAGGATCAAGATGGCATGCGGAGCGTTTTGTTGAATTGGCTAATTGCACTACAATAATCTTAGAAAAGCTCTTCGAGAGATTTTGAAATCGGGTAAAAAGAAAGGGGAAGGAAAAGGAGGAATCCTCCCTTTCCATTAGTTTCAAACAGTATATGGCTCAAACTTTGATACAATCTTGGCCATCGCATATATGTACAACACGATTAGAAGAATCCCACCAAGGTTCGATGTACCCAGGGAGTACATGCCTGCAAAGAATCCAATGGATCCTGAGGTCCATGGAAGTGTAGCACTCCATGGATTCGTAAAGAAGGCAGTGTATGTATAGGATACAGCATTGTATGTGATGCCAAGTATGAAGGACAGCACCATTAGCATGTAGAAGATTCTCGCGAGGTCACCAAAGAAGCCCCCAAGCCTGTCACCTAAGTACATCTTGAAGATGTTGAAGAGACCATACAGCATGAGAGTAACTGCAAACGCGACCATTATTCCTCCACCAATGAAAATGAACTGGGGCATAATGTGGTTAGCACTTGTAGTTCCAATCATTGCATCAAAGTTAAAGTTGGCATAGAAGCCGACAGCTAGAACAAGACACAATCCTTTCAGGAAATGGAATAGGTTCCTCCAGAGGTCCCAATTCCCAACCCTTTCCTGAAGGAATGGGCCGATGAAGAACAAGAACCCTACAAAAGCGACTAATCCTGCTGCAGCTGCTTGGGCGGCATCCAAAACCATCCACACAACCGAGTTGAGGATTAAGGAAAGACCCAAACAAATCCAGGCCATATTTACTTTATCAATAGCATAGTACATTGGGAACAAAAGCCCAAGTACTAATGTAAAGTAGTACACCCAAGTCAGACCTGCATTAGCAAGCACTGCTGCTGACAAATATGTCCAGGGTAACCCGATCAAATAGAACAGCGCCAGTGCAACTGCAGACAAGTACTGAATTAGTGTCTTGAAATCATACTCACTCAAGTTTTTCACTCCTTGGCCCTAAGGCCTACGTAGTGCGTTATACCGTAACTTCTTAGTATAAAAAAGAAGTTATGCAGAAAAATCGACATCGACAAATACCGAACTTGTTGGCGCGAAATGATTATTGTATCCAAACAAAGAGTCGTACAACTTCTAGAACGAGTTGTTCAAAGATTAGATTAATGTATTAGGATACGAATTAGATATGGTGTAGAAGAATATCATTCTACATGTGTATAGAGGAGCACAGGCGGAGGTTTATACAAGTTTTCCAATACCGTAGAGGGAGTGGATTGAGTTGACAAGAGAGAATACAAGGCTATTTGTGACTTTAATGATTGGTCTCCTATGTTCAGCAATTATTCCAATGAATGTAACGGCAAATCTAATTGCTGAAGATACACTTGTACCGGTTGATGTTTCAATTAGCGGTAGTATCACTGACAACTTTGTTAACTTCACATATCAGATGATTTTCGATAATACAGGATCTGAGATTGCCCAAGAGGTTGACTGGTTCTTTGGTCTACAGAATAATATCAGATTGAGTAATATCTCCGTCGCTCTTGGAAATAGAACCTACTGGGGGCGGGTACTCCCCGAAATCGAAGCAGTTGAGATCTATAACGAGAGTGTTTCTGTTAATATGAGCGCAGTCTTGGTGCAAAGGTATTCAGATGGTTACTCAGTTCGTATGAACGTAGAAAATGGAACAGAAACGGTTCTATCAGTCTTCATGGAAGGGTTGCTTACTAGGAGCGTTGGGCTATATCGGCTTGATTTGCCCATTGGTCGTACAGAGATCATCGATGTCGCATTTACTCTTGATATCGATATCATTTCCAATTTTGCTCCAGTAACAGGATACTCAATTAAAGGACTTCCAAGTTTCACTGCGACCGACCTACCTAACGGAATCCGTCTAGAGCATACCTCGTCTTCGTTAACTATAGCCGAAGGTTTGGAAATCACTTATGCTCTAGATCGACAGACGGGTGGTGCGCAGCTTCTAACCCATTCCAATGGATCAGATCAGTTCTTTGTGTATATGCTTGCACCAGAGGTGACCGAAGTTGTTGAAACAGCACATAGGCAGTACGTGTTCGTGCTTGATAAGTCTGGGTCGATGAGCGGATTGAAGATTGAACAAGCAAAGACCGCTTTCAATTCGATGATTGGTACATTACTTTCTCAAGATCTCTTCAATGTTGTTGCATTTGATAGTGAGATTTCGATATTGTGGGATGAGCCACACTCTGCTTCTTCAAGCAACATTGATGAGGCGCAGGATTGGGTTCAAACGATATCAGCTGGAGGATCTACCAATTTTCATGGTGCGGCGATGACAGGACTTGATACATTTACTCCTGGAGAGAATGTCAAGGCAATTTTGATTCTGTCTGATGGATTACCAACTGCTGGAACGATTCAGGACACTCCAGGCATTCTTTCAGCAATAAGTGAGGCCAATGCCTTGGATGTTTCAATCTCAACAGTAGCATTTGGCTCAGATTCGGATGAAAACCTTATGGCTAATACTGCCGCACAGAACGATGGTTACTTTGTCTTCATTGAACCATCAGAAGATGCAAGCACAGAACTACTAGACTTCTACGGAGTGTTTTCAACCCCAATTGCAGACGATTATAGTATTGTCTTTGATGGTGCAATAGAAGTAATCTCTCTGTCACCACTAGATGAATCACCATTCTTCAATGGTACGGAGGTCATCGTGGCAGGACGATATATTGAGGGGATGACTGTCACAACATCTATTGACTATGTGACTGGGACTGAAACTTACACAGATACTGTCGGAATTGCAACGCAGGATAAACCTCATGTCGAAAATATATGGGCTCAACAAAGAGTTTCATACTTATTACGTCAAGCTTCGTTGCATGGGGATAATGATACACTCAGAAATGAAATCGTGCAATTGGGTATGTATTATGGAATAGCAATAGCAGATTACACCGCCATGGTATTGACGGCATATGATGCATCAGCAGCAGGAGAAGGCACACTCGATAGTGTCTATGCATATGGAACTATTCCAACAGCAGGACCAGGAACACCACCGCCAGGAGTGGTTTATCAAACGACCAGCTTTATGCAGGTTCCTCTATTGTTCAGTGGTATTGGACTAGTTGTGATTGTTCTCCTTTTCTCAAAATACAGGAGGGGTTAGTACATACACACATCGAGTCAGAGCGAAGATCCTGGTCCGAGGTAGTACGCTCTGACTCACTTTCTCGTATTATGTCAGTATTTCTAGAGAATGAACAAGTCAATAACATAAAACATTCACTTTGGAAGTGGTGCCAGTTATATAGTGCTTTGCTGAGTATATTTCAGGTGACCATGAGTGTACCAGAAAAGTACTGAGGATGAACATCTCTCACTAGATTCAGGAGAAAATCTGGGCACTCAGTTTGTTTTTGAAGCCAAGAATATGACAGGTTTGATTTTGAAGGATGCAGGCGAGCGAGTGGACCGAAACCTCCTTTTCAAACAACACGATAATATGAAGAAGATTCTGGAACGTCTCTGGATTGATGTTGAGGAAGGAAAAGTTGAAGTTGATTGTTTGCCACTACTCAGAACTGCACGTAGTGTTTCTTGTCCGGAGATCAGTCGCAAGTTGAAGGCTCCTGAAATTGACCATGCAAAAATAATCAGAGACCTGAAACTTATGGTGAACACATTTCGGTACGTGATTAAACCAAAGATCTCTCCCAACTTCTGACAAACATTCCATAAGACTGAATACATCTCAATATCAAACCTCCATGGTAATTATGAAAGCAACTTTGCTAGGTACCGGAACATCATATCCTGATCCAACCAGAGTGCAATCAGGAATTCTTATCGAAGCTGGAGAACAAAGAGTTCTATTTGATGTAGGTTCAGGTGTTTTGCATCGGCTCAGTCAACTTGGGTTTGATCTGAAAACTCTTGATTCTGTTTTCCTTAGTCACTTTCACATTGACCACTGTTCTGACTTTCTGACACTAAGTCAGAGTCTGTGGTTGTCTGAATATGATAGACCTCTCAGCCTATACGCACCACCGATGGTTCGTGAGTGGTCACGTGGAGTGCATGATATCGCGTTCACGTACCTCCGTGATAAGCTGTTGATCAAAACAACAATTCTTGAAGAGAATCTTGTTCTTCATCAAGGAAATCTAGTGGTGACCAACACTCCTACTATGCATGGTACTATGGATACGCGTGCTTTCAAAATTGAACACGATGGTAGGTCGCTGGTGATATCCTCAGACACTGCACCCTGCAGAGAAGTCATTGAACTTGCAAAAGACTGTGATGTGTTGGTCCATGAATGTAATTGGTTAGATGGATCACATCCTGAAGGAGTTCATACCAGCCCAAGTGAGCTTGCTCAAGTTGCTGAGGAAACCAATCCCGGGAAACTCGTCCTGACTCATGTTTCACCTGAAGTAGTTGCTAATAAGAAGAAAGTTGTCGAGATAGTGAAACGACGAACTGATTCGGAAGTTTTCTTCGGAGAGGATCTTGTTGTTCTAGAGGTCTGAATTAGGGATACGAGAAAGAGGTAGTTCGTGGTCCGTACATCCTTTTGATGTTAGCAACACCAAAAACACCTCCGAGAATGAACATTGGTGACCAAGAAGCTAATTCTGTGAACTCTGGCCAGATTATCGGAGAGAGGCCTTGACTCAGTGCGAGGCCATTAACTACGAGGATAATGAAGAAGACCACGGAGTAGCAAAGATTGATCACTGCCGCTTTTTTGGCAAAAGAAAGTTCATAGGTATTCACAATGTGAATCGTGTCTCGAAAAAGAAGGATAACAAACAGCATTGTGAATGCGATAAGTGCAGGGTAGTGAAACGCCCAGAAGAGAACGTATCCTATTAACACAAGAGCGGTGTAGATGACATAAGTTACTAAGGGATTGAATGGACGCCCTTGAGGTATTATTGGTTTACTTGAATCTGGTTCAGGTCCGGCTTCAGTCATCACAATACACTCTTTGGTATTGTCAGAATTTAATATAACTGAGTCTTTAGCAGCAAACAAGAGATTTCTGCGTCAAAACCATCCGCGGACTTTGCCATGTCAATGTTTAAAACCTATGAGAACTCTATCCATCTTAGAGCTCGATTAAACGTAACCGAGTAGATGAATTATGGCCGATGCAATAGAATGGTCAAACGCCAGTCCAGACCACGTCGTTTGGCGTTATCCGGATAATAGAATCAGCTGGGGCTCACAGCTAATAGTTATGGAGAACCAAGCAGCTATCTTTTACAGAGATGGCAAAGCCTTGGACACATTTCTTGCTGGCCGCCACAAGCTAACAACAAGTAGCATGCCAGGTCTTGTGGGTTGGTTGCAGAAGAAGGTCAAGGGCGATGTCTTTGAAGCCACTTGCATCTTCATTTCACGCTCACAATTTCAGGGCAAATTTGGAGGAAGGGGACAGACAAGTGATCTGGCACCCTTAATGTTCCATGGTAACTTTTGGTTCCGCGTAAAGGAGCACAAGATTTTCGTGAATGAGGTCGTCTCCAATCAGAACGCCTTCAGCACGAAGAAAGTCAATGATTTCCTACGATCTTTTATGAACGAAAGGGTAATTGACGAATTTGCACATTACGATCTCCAGGCTGTCTTTACACAGCTCGATGAAACTTCTCTCAAGGTGAAGACCAAGGTTCGAATGAACTTCGAGAGAATTGGTCTTGAGCTGGTAGATGTTAAATTTGAGGGGTTGGATACCACCGAGAAATATCGAGAACGTCTCTTCTGGTTAAAGACTGGTGGTGTCAGTGGACAAGCAGTCATGGGTTCCGAAACCATAAAATCCTCAGCTGAATCTCTGGGCAAAAGTCCAGGTGCTGGGTTTGGTGCAGGAATGGGTTTCATGGGTGCAGCAGCAGGAATGATGCAAGGTGGAAAGGGACAAGGCGGAGCTGGTGGAACTCCAGCGGGTGCCAAGTTCTGTGCCCAATGCGGCACTGCTCTTAATGGAGCAAAGTTCTGTCCAAACTGTGGATCCAAAGTAGGATAATTAAATCACGGGTGGGCGGATAATTCCGTCCACACGATTCTCTTTTTTGTGTACAAATAACTCAAGCAAGTCATCCTGTAGGGATTTCAAGGATATAGTTTGCATTGTCTGTGAGTTGGGTATGCCTCTAAAGCCGTTCGTGTTATATGGACTCTTATCTTATGAAGGGCAGGTTGAAAACGAGTTGCATTATTATGCGTCAAGCAACGAGCTATGATTTACGGCAATCTGTTAAATCACTCAAAAAGAGAACAGGGTCATTCTATACTCCTGATTATCTTGCTGATTTGATTGTGCAGGATGTGCTTTTTGCTTGGCTCTCAACAAGAAGAGATAGTACCATTCGCAATTCAAGAGATCTTGATCGTCTTGAATCTGTACAGCGTAAATCACTGTTAGATGATCTCACAAAAATGACAATTCTTGATCCATCAGTGGGGGACGGAGCATTTCTACTTGCAGCTGCAGAACTCATCACAAAGATCCGTGTAGTTTTAGGAGACAAAGAAAGAGAAAAGAATCGGCGACAGAATATTGTCACTGAAAATCTCTATGGAGTTGACTTAGATTATGGCGCAGTTGAATCATGCAAAACTCGACTACAGAAGTGGGGGAAGATCTCGTTAAAAGCCGATGACTTGAAAGTAAGATATGGTAATAGTCTCGTAGGGAAATTGAATACTCAATCATCGAGAGAACGAGAATATGATTCAAATTCATTTCATTGGAAAAAGGAATTCGCGCAGGTTTTTTCTGACAGGTCTCGGGGTTTTAACATTGTAATTGGGAACCCTCCATATGGAAGTATTCTAAGTATGAATGATAGGAGATTCATATCAAAGAACTACACCTACAATGTTGGTGAGAATAGAACAGGAACGTGGAACAGTGCTTCACATTTCATTGTTCGTTCCATGGATCTCTTGGAAGATACTGGAAATCTTGGATTTCTTATTCCGAATAGCATCTTAAGGGTGAAGCAATTTACCAAGACCCGAGAGTTTCTCCTTAACTCAACCAATCTCTGGAAAATTGTAGATGAAGGAAGTCCATTTGATGATGTAACTTTAGAGATGGTGAGTATATTCTGTAGTAAAGACTCAGCTAACCCAGACCAAGAAATTCGGGTGGAATCGCGCAGACCAGGACTGGTTCAACATAACCGAGTTCCATTATCCATATTGAAATCAAGCGGTATCTTTCCGATTTATCATGATCACATCTTTAGTAAGATTCTTGAAAGGGGTAAGAAACATCTTCTTGTAGCCGTAAGGGGTCGTGACATTCCTAAAGAGCACACAAGGAAAGAAGCTGGATCACAGTTCATCACACCGTATATCACGAGTGGTAGGAGTGTTCGACGGTACCATATAGACCCACAATATTTGGCTTATACGGATAACTGGTTACATCAGGACGCTGCACTCAAAGAATCCTTCGAGAACGAATTCCTCGTCGCTACAAAGAACTACAGATATCCGAGATGTGTCTTGAAGCCAAAAGGTGTTGTGCATGGCGGAGGAATCGTAAGAATCATTCCTCGAGATGCTAATGCAAACTTGCGAGTACTGGGACTAATACTAAACTCAAAACTTGTGAGGCAGGTCTGTATCAGATATCTTACGAACTACTCTCAATTGACATGTTGCTTGAATACTGGAATCATGGAAGAGCTCCCAATCGTCTTGCCAAATAACCCTCTGTCATATTCAATCCTGTTTGACAGTCTGACTTCTCTCTATTCAGAACAAGAGGGGCATCATTCTCAAACTAGAACAATGCTCGAACGTCTCTCAGATGCCCTTGTCTATTCATTATACTTTCACGATAGTGATCATTTGGAGAAACTTGTTGATGACAAGGTTTCTCCTATGAGATATGAAACAATAAGTCCTGAACAACTATGCAAAATAATTGACGACTCGGAAATTCCCAAAGCAATCGACGAGATTTTAGAAAGTCCAGTTGTGAAAGAGATAGAACTCTTCGGAAACTTCCCACCATCAGAGAAATCTCTTAGATACTGATGCTTAAATACAGTAAACGTTGGAAGCATCTAGAACTAGAATGTTCGACGAAGACTATGATTCCGAAGAGATGGCTGATGAATTGATTGACGCCATCGATGAGGAAGCTGATTCTGATGCAGTTGATGGACTTACTAAGAGAGAAAGAGAAATTGAGGTTGGTCGTGAATCTGAGCGTCAAAGAAAAGCTCAGGAGCTCAAGAAACAACTGAGAAGACGTCAGCTTGGATTGATCAATTATCGGTGGCCTGCAATAGTTCTGATACTGGGAGGAATCATGGCAATCATGTCTCAATTTCTGAAGGTGATGGAAAGGGATCCATTAGAAATTCCACCAGAGGTCGGGTTTGATACATTCATAGAAGCATTCATGAGAACAGGCGGACCAATTTACCTCTTTCCAGTCATTTCAGGAGTTTTCATGATTATACTTGGTTACTTTGCTTACTCAAATCCAAGAGCTACATGGCTAGCAATAATTCCTGCTATTCTCCTCATAATGTCCGGAGGTACCGTTTACTTCCTAATCACGTTAGGAGTAACTGCTCAACCCGAGTTTGCAGGTTTCATCTATGCCACACCAGTTGCACTCTCAATGGTCATAGCTGGAGTAGTAGCACTACTAGCAATTGCTATGAAGGAAGCTGAGTAGTTAATCGCTTAGGAAATCGTCAACGCGACCTTCTTTCTCTAAGAGTTCCAACCAATCAATCCTCTCTGGATCGGGGGATTCCTTCATCAATCTCGCTATCAATGCTGCAGCCTGAGGAGCACTCAGTTCTGAGGTGTCAATCTCGTGGACTTTCGTTTCACCAAATGCATCAAGTGCATCAAGTTGGCATACTCCGAGCACTTCGGCTTCAACATTCTCTGAGACCTTATTGTTGTCATATTCTCGTTCGGTTAGTCTGTTTCTGAGTTTTTCAGGATGAGTACGAAGAATGAAGACCCATTGGACTGAGCTATTGGGAACTAAATCTATGTAATGACCTTCAAGCACTAGTGTCTTGGTCTTGTCTTCTGTCAATGTAAGAAGGGCTTCTACAAGACAGTCTTCATTGATTATTCCTGTTTTGCGTGCTTTGTCTTCTGCAGAAATACACCCAGACTTGTCTGCCAGATCGCCGAGAGATATGACATCTACGCTCAATTTACTTCCTAGAATCTTGGCAACCACTGTTTTTCCGGTTCCAGGTGTACCACCAACAAGTATCACAGACATAACTTGAGTCAAAACAGCTTCAAGATAAGCTTTGAGAAGTAGACTCAGTCGTCTTTGTAGCCTCTGCATAAGTGATAAAAGAAGTATGGCGGATTGCATTTTGTAGCTATGAAAAACTCCTACACCCTTCGACTATTCGAACCGGATGATATCAAGTACATAGTGTCAATCAACCAGAGGTGTCTTCCTGAGAATTACCCAGACCAGTTCTTTTTAGGACTCCATTATCATGCTCCCAATGCTTTCTTTGTTGCTGAATTTGAAGATGAAATCGTAGGTTACATCATGTGCAGAATCGAGAGGGGAATATCAGGATTTGGAAGACTCCCTGCAAAGAAGGGACACATTGTTTCAGTCGCGGTTCTCCCATCAATACGTCGTAAAGGAATTGGAGAAGCACTCATCAATGCAGGGATGCAGGGAATGTCAGACTATGGGGTAAGTGAATTCTTCCTCGAGGTCAGGAAAAGCAATGAAGCGGCAGTTGCAATCTATGAAAAACTTGGGTACACCGTTCGAAGGGTTCTCAGGGGATACTATCGAGATGGTGAAGATGCGTACTTGATGGTCAAGAAAGGAGAATACCCTCCAGAGGAAGATGCTGTCGATGAGTGACGACATTGAAGTCCCACTTATCCCTGATTGCTCAGCTTGTATTGTCAACAGCTTGAAGACTCTCATCCCGCTTCTGACTCAGGACAAAGAAAAACAATACAGTCTTTTCAATTTGGCATACCAGCGAATTTCAGAAGGGTACGCTAAGAACCTCACTCCGATTCTACTCTCGGTCACACTCTATCAAGAAATCTACGAGAGAGAAGGAATTGAGAATCCATACAAGGAGATTAAACAACGAAGTAAGGATGCTGCATTGAGAGCACTTCCTATTATCGAAAAGAAAATAGATCAGTTTCAACAGAGAGAAAGATTTCAAGCATGCTTATCATCCTCCATTGCTGGAAATATCATTGACTTCAACTCCGTAGAACATATTCCAGATCTGGATTCATTGGTCGAAGTATTTGATGAGATTCAACGAGAAGGATTTGCTCTAGACGATTCTGAACATCTTTGGGAATCTCTAAGGTCTCAAACTGGTAAGTTGCTCTTCTTGGCAGATAACGCAGGAGAAGTCATTCTCGACATTCCACTACTTAGACTGTTGAAAGAGTTAGGATGGGATATAACTTTCGTCGTCAAGGGAAGAGCTATGATCAATGATGCCACTTTCGAAGATATACAGAACACAGAGATTGAACAACTTGCTACAATTGCAGATAGCGGCGCGTGGGCGCACGGAGTTCCAATTCAATTTGTAAGCAAGGAGTTTCTAAGCTTGATCAAGCACAGTGACTTGATTATCTCTAAGGGGCAAGCAAACATTGAGACCGTTCCAGAGATTCAGCAGACGACTGGTGTTGAAACTTACTACATCACTAAAGCAAAATGTTCTCATATTGCTCAAACAATCGGTGCTAAGTGGGGGGACAACGTCGTACTCAGACGACCAACATTGGCAAGAAATCCTTAGTTTTTTGACAGCTTTGACAAGCTTTAAAAACACAGGAAAGAAAATCCGAATTAGAATACATGCGCACGAAGTGCATGTACAGTTTTGCATAAGTAATGTCTCACTACTGTATTATAGAAGTGGGACTAAATTGGAGGAATAAACTTGAGTCAACAAGTACCGGTCATCGTTTTGAGCGAGGATACGGAAAGAACTCGTGGTCGTGATGCTCAGCGTAATAACATCATGGCTGCAATTGTAATTGCTGAAGCCGTAAAATCCTGTCTAGGCCCAAAAGGGATGGACAAAATGCTGGTTGATAGCTTCGGGGACATCACGGTCTCGAACGATGGCGCCACAATTCTGAAAGAGATGGATGTTGCACATCCAGCTGCCAAGATGGTGATTGAGGTCGCAAAGACCGTAGATGCAGAGGTTGGAGATGGTACAACCACAGCAGCAATCCTTACTGGAGATCTGCTGAAGCAGGCTGAGACCTTACTGGACAAAAAGATCCATCCAACTACAATCATCAGCGGATATAGAAAAGCAACAGAGAGGGCTCTTGAAGTCATTGAAGAAGTTGCAGAAACCGTAGACCCATCAGGTCCTGATTACAAGAAGATCCTAATCGATGTAGCAAAGACTTCCATGTCAAGCAAGTTCGTTTCAAATTCACGAGATCCACTTGCTAGGATTGTGGTTGAAGCTGTACTTGCTGTTGCTAAAGATTTGCCTGAGGGCGAGGAGCTAGATGTAGCCAATATCCCACGTCAGAAGCAAGAGGGGAAGACAGTCGATAGCACCGAGCTAGTGAAGGGTCTTGTTCTTGACAAAGAAGTCGTACACGCAGGAATGCCAAAGAAGGTTGCAGGTGCTAAGATTGCACTCCTTGAGTGCGCACTTGAGATTTCTAAAACAGAATTTGATGCTAAAATCTCAATTACTGATCCTTCGGCAATGCAGAGCTTCTTGGATGAAGAGGACCGCATGCTCAAGGAAATGGTTGAGAAGATTGTTGCGGCCGGAGCAAACGTTGTTATCGCCCAAAAAGGAATAGATGACGTTGTTCAGCATTACCTAGCCAAGGAAGGGATTCTCGCTGTCAGAAGAATAAAGAAATCTGATGTCGAGCGGATCCATAAGACCACTGGCGCTGCAATCGTTTCAAAGATTCAAAATCTTTCAGCTGAGGATCTCGGTAAAGCCAAGCTGATTGAGCAAAGAGAAGTTGCTGATGATAAGATGCTCTTCATCGAGGGCACTCCAAAATCAAGTGTGGTAACCATTCTTGTCAGAGGTGGAACTGACCATATTGTTGATGAGGTCGATCGTGCTCTGAACGATGCCCTCTATGTTGTACGAGATGTCGTAATTCATCCCTCAATCACCTATGGCGGAGGCGCTCTTGCAGCAGAAATCTCGAAACAACTGAGAGATTTCTCAGCTACACTTGAAGGTCGTGAACAGTATGCAGTGAATGCCTACGCGGATGCTGTCGAGGCACTTCCAAATACACTTGCTGAGAATGCAGGTCTTGACCCCATTGATGTGATTGTCAATCTCCGAAAAGCACACACTGAGGGTAAGGTCTATCACGGCATTGAAATCGCAAAGGGTAAAGTTGATGATATGAAGAAAGCTCGAGTCGTCGAGGCAACATTAGTCAACAAACAGGTAATCATGTCAGCAGCTGAAGCAGCTCAGATGATTCTCAAAATCGATGACGTCATCAGCTCACGAGGAGGACCCGATATGGGTGGTGGTCCTGGTGGTCCTGGTGGCCCCGGTGGTCCTGGCGACTTCGGTGATGACGAATAGAAAGAGTCAAACGTAGAATGGAATCAGGTGTAGCTCATGTCAGAAGGCTCTGAACCAAAGAAAAAAGGGTCCAAAGAGGACAAAAAGGAACCTGAAAAGGAACCTACTACAACTATCGAGGATACTGTTGCTCTATTGAGCAACATTCCAGGAGTAGGACCAAAGACAGCAGAGAAGCTTGCTGCTGCAGGTTTTGACACTCTAGAGAAAGTCGCTAAGGCTGACAAGGAGGAACTTGCTGCTGCTGTAGCGGGTCTAAGTGTTTCAAAAGCTGAAGCCACCATAGCCGAAACTGTGGATGTTCTTGAGAAAGTGAAATCCGGAGCTCTTGATCTGAGTGGAAAGTCTAAATCGAAACGGAAGAAGGCTCCAGAGCCCGAACCTGACAAGCATCAACTTGATCCCTTGGACGCTATTGACAAAGCCGAGGAGCGTACGAAGCTAGTTACTGGCTATGACAAAGAGAAGGCTGAGATGGGAATTCCTGTTGGTCCTAAGTGGCTTACAAGATTCGAGAAAGCCCGAATTATTGGTGCAAGAGCACTTCAGGTTTCAATGGGAGCTCCAATACTCATTGATATAAAGACTGCACCCAAAGGACGTTTCGCGTTTGCTGAAGCAGAGCTCAAATCAGGCGCGCTTCCAATGACTGTTCGAAGATCTTTACCTACTGGAGAAGCATTCAACATCCCATTATCACTACTATTAGAGAATACAAGGTTGGACTAGTTCCAACCTTTAATCCTCTTTTTTTGTGTCTGTTGTGCAATCATACGACGCCTTAAAAGCAATTTATCCTAAACTAGTATTCCTAGTGGTGTTTGAAATGCAATTGTTACCTCCCAGTGCAGATTTAATTGTCAAAATACTACTGGGTTTTGCTGTAGGAGCTCTCATTGGACTTGAACGTCAGAAGAAGATGGAGTCCGAGAGAGTTGCGGGTGTCCGTTCATTTGGTCTTCATAGTTTACTGGGAACCCTTGCTGCATATTCCTATCAATTCCTCAGCGAAC
>Ga0255052_10002229_pt1 | contig 14153 bp, 7 predicted proteins | sample JV7_2_21_MG_FD_188632 | JGI IMG/M metagenome (GOLD analysis project Ga0255052, IMG submission 188632) | Seawater microbial communities from Jervis Inlet, British Columbia, Canada - JV7_2_21 | ecosystem: Environmental > Aquatic > Marine > Inlet | place: Canada: British Columbia | collected... | reverse complement strand
TCCGATGCTGAGCCGTCTGCCTCATACTTGACGGCACCGATGCGAAGCATGTCATCACCAAACCCGGTACGCATGCCGGCTGTTTTCAGTCCTTCGTAGACTTCACTGTTGCCGCCCGGCATGAACGAGACGCGGAAGTACAATTCACCAGCATCACGCGCATCCTGATACGCAATCATGTCGTCGAGGCCACCGTATGCATCCGTAGTAGACGTCAGTCCCGACGCCGTCATATTCCGCGAGGCAATCGTTGCGGATTGCTGGCGAACGGCACGATCCATCACCGGCCAGGTGCCAGCCTCGAAAAATACGCCACGAGCACGTTCAGCGACCTTGCCGGTCATCTTCCCATCTTCGCGGAAGAACCGACCACCAACCGGATCCGGCGTGTCATTCGTCACACCGGCGATTTCGAAGGCCATCGAGTTGACGACACCGGTATGGCCGCCGCGATGCCCGACGTAGACCGGATGGTCGGAGACCACATCGTCAATATCATTGCGATTCAACGGCCGCTCATCTTCGAACTTGGTGTCGTCATACATGACGCCACGAACCCAATGTCCGGGAGGAGTATTTGCCGCCTTGCCAGCGAGCGCCTCTTTGACTTCGTCGATACGCCGCAGGTTGACGTTAACACCCACCGCCTCTTCGGCAAATAGCGGATGGCTGTGCGAATCGATAAATCCAGGCGTTACCGTCATTCCATGACCGTCAACCCTCAGCGTGCTTGCGTTTGCAAAATGCAGAATCTCCTCGTTCGTCCCGACGGCGAGGATTCGATCACCCCTGATGGCAATTGCTTCTGCCATTGGCTGATACAAGTCCATCGTCAGGACCTTCGCGCCCGTAACAATCATGTTTGCGGTACCACTCAGCGAACCACTCTGCGCGGATGCGCCTGAAGCAAGACCCAATCCCAGTGGCAATGCCGCCGAGGTACCCAGAAATTTCCTGCGCGATATGCCATTCATTTCATGCCCTCTTCGCTAATTCTGAATTACCCAGATCCATAGCATCCGAATGAAGGTTTCTCAGGTGACACGAGACAAGGCGAAACTAACGCCGCCGCTCTCGTCGTCCCTGACTCCGCGGCATTCGGACTCCTGTCCATCAACGCGGAGTGTACACGGGAGTACATGAGCATTTTGAGCCGGCTTTTAACGCCGTATCGTGCCGCCTGAGACATTTGTGTAGCTACTACAAACCGGAGCCGTCTTCGGAATAGATAACCCAAATCTTAGTATAGCCTTCAGTATCCCAGATGCCGGTCCATTCCCTGGGAATGGTGACTGCTTCGCCGGCGTTTATCGTTTGCACCGTACCGTCGGACGATGTCAACTTGACGCTGCCTTCGATGAAATACATGAATTCGTCAACACCGTAGGGATCTGTCGCTTCGAAATAGCTCTTACCGGACTGATACATGCCGGATGCAAACTTTTTGTCGCTCGACAGAAGCGTAGTGACGTCGAGTGTGACGTTGCCACTCTTATGTTCGGAGCGGATCATATCTTCGCGCTCGAAAATGGCTCCGGTCATATCGGCTTTACTAATCTTCGCCGGGACGACAACACCCTCATGATGCGCTGCGAACGCAACGACAGCGGCGAATCCGAGAATTATGATTGTAACGACTAATTTTCTCATTGGGCTAACTCCAAACAGGTAGGTTTTCTAAATATAGGCGAGGGCCAGATATCCGACTATCGATATCCCGGCAGCGATCAACGCGTATGGTATTTGTGTAATTGCGTGTTGGAACGGTGTACATCCCGATGCCTGTGCTGTCAGCACGGTGGCATCGGAGTAAAAGCAGGCGTGGCTGCCGAAAGTACTTGCAGACAGCGTTGCGCCAAGTACGAGCGCCATATCCGCACCCAAATTATTCGTCAGCGCTGTCACAATTGGCAAGATAATAACGAATACACCCCAGTTCGAGCCAGTCATGAAAGAAACCAATGCCATGGACACAAATACGGCAACCGGAAGCAAATCGGGCGTGAGCAGCGGCTCCATCGAACTCACTATGTAGGGCGCCAGGTTAAGCACATCGTTAACGTCTTTCAAAATGAAGGCGGCAACCAGCACGCCTAACGGTTCAACCATCATTTTGAACCCATCGATGATGGTGTCGAACGCGTCATGCATATTCATCATACGAGACGCGATGATGTAGATTGCTGTGCCACCAAGTGTGATGTAAATACCAACCAGGAAGTCTTTGTCGAAATAAAGCGTCGCAGCAACAAGAGTGACCATCGGTACGACGAACATAGAAATACGCGGTTTGATGTCTGGCCGCGCCTGAATAGACTGATTAGCCGCCTCGATATGTTCCGCCCCGGGCGGCACGGTTACGCCGGTCGTTTCTGCACGCTTGTCTGCTGTCTTCATTGGGCCAAGTGACGGAATGGCACCGAACGCAACAAAGGGAACAAGCAGGACTGCGACCCAGGCATAAAACATGTAGGGAATGGATCGAATGTAGGTATCGAGTCCCTCTCCTTCCGGCGCGATGCCATTGGCGACAATCAGTCCCGCAAAAAAGACACCCCAGGTCGAGAATGGAATGATCACGCTGATCGGCGCAGCCGTTGAATCAACAACGTAAGCAAGTTTCTCGCGAGAAATCCTGTACTTGTCAGTAAGGTTGCGCATCGCTGAGCCGACGGCCAGCGAATTCAGATAGTCGTCGACGAACATCAGGATACCCAGACCCCAGGTCGCCATCAGCGCGCTTTTCTTCGACTTGACGTAGCCGGACATTTTCTCGGTGAAAGAACTGGTCGATCCCGTACGAATAAGGATTCCGATCAGGCTACCCATGAAACCACACACGAGGATGACCCAGGCGACGTCTGGATCGGTCATCACGCGAATGGATGTTTCCGCAAAGCCACCGACGAAGCCGACGCCGTGAATCATGATGAGACCGACAATCGATCCAGTGATCAGTGATTCGATCGGCCGATGTGTCAGAATCGCGAGGACGAAGACGACCAGCGTCGGAACGAGAACAAATGCACCAAGATCATCCATAGTAGTGGCGTCTCAGCCATCTATCGTAATCAAACCCCAATTGTCGCGCCTGACCTAGTCGAAGGCGTAGGTAAAACGCACACCGGATGTTCGCGGCCGGCCCGGACCCCAGTCAAACTGGACGTACGGGTTGTTGGGATTACCGCCGGTGTTACCGCCGTCGAAATATACTTCATCTGTCAAATTTTCGACGTAAAATGCCGCAGTCCAGTCGGTTTGTGACCGGTAACCGACCGTCAATTGACCGAGCGAGAAGCCATCTCTCATTCTGCCACCCTCCGGGAACGTCGTGGACGCAGGGGTCAACGGCAACCAGCCTGACCGCCGTTCACCCTCAATACTCCAGGCAAGGTTGCCGAACCAGGAACCATTAGCTGCGGGATAATCTGCGTTCAGGGCAGCGAATCCGGTCCATTCCGGCGCACCCGGAATCGACTGACCTTCGCATGCATCCGCGGTTCCGAACACTCGCTCGCCCCCGCTGCAGAAGTCCTGGATACCAGTGGCTTCACTATCGAAGTAGGCGATGCCGCCCATAAATTGCCAGTGGTCGGTAAGAACCGTATTCAGCGTTCCCTCGAAGCCGACGCCGTCGAGTACGCCGACGTTGCACACAATGACCACCGGCGTCGTAGTACCACAGGTTGCCTGCATGTCCTCAAATTCATAGACGAATGCGTTTGCCGCAATTTGCGTACGACCGTCCATGATCGTGCCTTTGTAGCCAACTTCATAGGAAATGGAGGTCTCTTCATTGAAGTGGGCGGGCACATGGGTGGACGGTGTGGCCACAGTGATCCCCCAGACAGCATTCGGTGTCAGCGAGAAGCTGTTGAACCCGCCTTGCTTGTAACCGGTGGTGACACTCGCATAGATCAAATTATCATCATTGGGTCTGAAATTCACGACGAAGCGATAGGTCGTGTCGCTCCAGTCCACTTTGTCAGTCAGTGGCCCGTTAGGTGTGTAATAGCCGGTTTGCACGGCAGGTCCGAGGACCGTGCTCGGATTCAGCCCGGCCAGTTGCTCCTGCGAAAAGTCCTTTTCATCGTAGTTGTAGCGAATGCCGAAGCTCGCGTCGAAGGTATCGTTAAACTTGTAGTTCAGATCAACATACGTCGCCCACCCACTGTATGTTCCGAGCGTCTCGTTCCAGTCTTCCATGGTCCCGGTCGGGCTGGGCGTCCAGGTGGTCGTGCCGAAGTAATAATCCAGGAGGTCTCCATAGTATGTGCCACCGCCGGTATAATCCCAGTAGTTGTAATAAGCGAACAAATCCTGGCAGGTATAGCCCCAATAAACATTGCAATAAAGATCTTCGTCCTGGCGGCCAAGGAAGCGGCTATCGATATTTTCTTCGTAGAATGATGCGCCTGCATACCAGCTCAATGGACCCTCGGTATCGGAGGTCAGTCGGAACTCCTGCTCGAAGTAAGTGCCCTCCTGCGCCTGCTCGTAATCGAAGATCCGCAGAATGGTCGCGTCGAAATCTTCGGTATAAGCGTATTCGTGATCCTTGAAGCCGGTCAGCGAAGTGAAACTACCGAAGGAAGTATCGACGTTGACCTCCATGCTAAAGCTCATGATCTCGCCGATATCAAAGATGCCATTCGGTGGTTCGTCGATGCTCACCTGCAGCATGCCAGGCGCGAGCATCAAGTCACCGTAGATACCCTCCAGCATCGCGTACGAACCACCCGCTCCGTTTGCCCGGTAAACCGTTCCGGACTGATCACGATCCTCGTATTCGGCCATGAGCATGACTTCGACATTGTCATCATTATCGTAGATACCGGTGATCCGGAATGCTGTCTTGTCGAGGTCGATGAACTCGTTGCCGGTTTGGATATTCGTAATGTAACCGTCTTCCTGCATATGTTGTCCGGCAATCCGAACGGCGAAAGTGTCACTCAGCGAGACGTTGAATCCACCTTCAAACTCAAATACGCCCCGTTCGCCAACATTGAGTTCCATGTATCCGTCGGTCTCGCCGTTGGTCGGCCGCGTCGTATGAACGTTCATCGCACCCGAGATTGAATTGCGGCCAAAGAGGAAGCCCTGCGGGCCACGTAGTATCTCGGCGCGATCGATGTCAAACAGGCTGAAAACACCCGAACCGGTGCGCCCCTGGTAAAGGCCGTTCTTGTACATGCCGATTGACGGGTCACCGCCGTTACCGAAATCGTTGGTTACAATTCCGCGCACGCGTACCGAATCAATGAAGCTGTCTTTCGAGTTGCCGGTTACGCCCGGCGTGAACTGGGTCAGGTCCTTGACATCATTCAGGTTGATCTCGCGTATGAAGTCACCCGAGAGTGCCTGGATGGCGATGGGTACATCCATAACCGATTCGGCACGTTTCGTCGCCGTAACGATAATTTCCTCTAGTTCCAGCTCTTGCGCGAGTAGTGGGCCTGATGCCACGCCGGCAATGAGCGCCGTGGATATTGCCTGTGCAAGAAGCGTTCGCTCAGGCCTCCTGAAATCAGAATTCTGTTCGTCTGTTGACTGGATTGAGGTAGAAAGGACCGGACTATGTGCGTTCCTGGCTGCCATGTTGCTCCCCCGTAGAACTCGCTAGGCAAGTGAATAGCCCGACGGGGCTATTTCTGGTTAAAGACTACGTGACGACTCATATGATTTCAATAGGACCAAGGTATCCAATGAAAACACTGCATCCACGCATTAAGTTTGCATTTTGAATTCACGAGTTATTCGCCGCGAATTATTGCATTCACTCTTTTTAATAGTCGCTGCTTGAATTCGTAACTCTGCCCGACGAGCTCTGGCCTGAACGCCGATACGGCGTGCAGACCTTCGAGTACAACCATAGCCTCAAGGACACGCTGCTCGAGTTTGTTGTCGTCTATTCCCAGGTTCAACGCACTAGCCCGATCAAACAACTCCTTGAAGAAATTCTCGTAGAGCTCGTCCCTGACCTCCGCAACGGAATCATTGACCTCTGCCGTCGCAATGATGTGTGAAAAGAAAATGCGGACGACCGGATCATCGTATTCGTCTATCCAGCGCACAACGAACTCGTCGAAAATCGCCTGGGCATCTTCGGGGTCCGCGTTAGGTGACCCGTGGTGCCTGTCATAGTACTCCTGAATTTCGTGGTCCATGACAGCTTGCCATAGAGACTGGCGAGTCGGGAAATAGTAGCTGACATTTCCGTGACTGATCCCCAGCCGCTTGGCGATTCGCCGCTTGGTCAGAGATGGGAATCCCTCTTCGAGCAGAGCCGCAGAGCCGGCCTCTACTATCGCTGCGATACGCTCGGCGCCCTTGCGGGTCACGTCGAGCGTCTCCATCAGGTTGGCGATCTTCTTGTTAATTCAAATCACCTGCTTCGATCTCAGCCAATCTCAATTTGTTCGCTCACGGCCCAGTCTGCTGCATCGATCGCGCCATTCACGTAGGCGTAACCTGCTGCATCTGCATTCGCGATAGATATGCGACCTACCTGCTTACGACCTTCCAGATGCGGGCCGTTTTCGCGCCCCCAGTCCGCTGGTGTGCCAATCTCCGAATACTCGTAAGCATAGCCATGTGGCCAGCGATTGATTGTAATAGCTGCAATGTCGCGTTCGGCATCAAATCCGCCAGGTCCCAACATGCCGTCGAACTGCGTGTAGATCGATGCCTCGAAATCGTCAAACGATTGTTCGTAGAGGATGCGACGCCCGGCAACGTATTGTTCTCTCGCCTTCAACCCCTGGTTCGGCACAGTCGGGCAATACCAGCCCTGCACGACGATCGGCTCGTCAGGATTAGCCGAGAATTTGTAGTCACCCATGCTGACCGGGAAATCGAGACCCATCAGCTTAAAGAGCACGTCTCCCGGCGAATAGAAACTCGAATAACCCATATCGGCAAATGCGCGCCAGTTTCGAATGGCGACGTTGCCTACAACGACTGGACATTTCACCCCATAGTTGATCGCCTCGACCTGGGTCGCAGGCACCTCCGGGCAAATATGTGGAATGACGTTGTTATCGCAAGCAAGCACCGCGTGATTGGCACGCACGCGATGGACATCGCCGCCTCGAACATAGGTGACGTCGACACGCTTCTCATCGGGCGTATGCCTGACATCTACCGCAGTGCTGTTTAAGCGGATGCGCGCAGCGTTACTGCGCCGATCCAACTCGCCATAATGCGCCCGCTCCATAGCCAGACTCTCCATTGAATCACCGGGTAAGGCTGTTGGAATAAGATCGCGCACCAGTGCGCGCGCAATGCCGGCATTGCCATCGGGAAAGTGAAAAATGTATGGCTCATCGCTGCCAAGCATCGAACCCGCCTCGAGCCCGAGATCCCAGGTGCCCAGGTGTTGAAACTCTGCCGCTTGCAGCGCGGATAGAGCATCCCAGCCAACCCCGAAAAGAGGAGCAATCTGATCGCGAAGCAGATCGGTCAATTCTGCCGGGACATCCACGTATTCCTGCAGGAATTGTTCGTAGCTGACATTCCGAAGCAGCTCAGATTTTTCCTCGATGGATTTTCCGTCCAGGAAATCCGTGCCACCTTGAAACAACATCATGAAAGCATCCTGAGCTTCCCTCGAGATCGGCATTTGCCTGAAATTCTCCTCGCTAAGGGCACTTTCATCCGGATCGCCGAGAAAACCGCCGAGCGGATTGGGCAAAACACGATCAACTCCATATTTGTTCTTATCGAAATAAAGCGCCTCACTCAAGCCATGCTCTGAGTTAAAATCCTGATCGTAGAAATCGTAGAAGCGTTGCACATCGATGCCAATATCGATGAGGAGCTTTTTCGAAACGACTGAGTGATTTTTTGGACCGTCAATCGACTGGCTGCCGCCGTACCCAACCAACGTCTTGCCGTCTACATTGAATTCGTTTCGTTTTGCATGACCACCAAAATCGTCGTGATTATCGAGTATCAGGATCTTTGCATCACGACCGACCCTGTCTTTGTAAAATTTAGCAGCTGCCAGTCCTGATATGCCACCGCCGACAACGACGAGATCGTAAACATCATCAGTAAGATTGGCAGGTGACGGATACTTTTTGCCCACCCGGGAAACCGCATGCGCCACTTCGAATGATCCAACATGGCTGCCGCGTAGCCCTGTCAGTCCCGGAGGGTAATATTCGCCGGCAGCATTCGTCTGCATCGCCAGAATCTCCAGCGGGGAAAATGTGGTTCCCGCGGCAAGGCTCAATGCCATGCCATTGATGAAGTCCCGACGTGTGATGTCAGATTTTTTCGTCATTCGTTCAGCTGTTCATTCACGGCCCGATGTGCTGCGTCGAATGCTCCGTTAATGTAGCCGTATCATGGTCGCCCGCAGAAATACGACGACCCGGATCTTCCACAGATTACGAAGCTAGCTCGCCGCCCGCGACTGGTAACCGCGCTTACAGCGCAGCCCCAGGCAGCACTACGAAAAATCGGCCCTTCTCTAGAATTCGTAGCCGAAACGCACTCCCGCAGTTCGTGGCCGTGACGGTCCAAACGCATGCTCGGAATAGATGTTTATCGGATCCGGATCGTCCGCATAATTGCCGTCATACCAGACACCATCGAATACGTTCTCGACGTACGCACTGATGCGCCAGTTTTCCTCCCGGTATCCGACGACTATGTCTGTCTGATTAAGGGCGGCAATTCTCTGGAAAATAAGACTCTCATCAGGCCAGTCACCGCGGTAGTCATCCTCCCAGGACCAGGCCAGGTTGCCAAAGACTTCGCCGTTCCCCATGGGAAAGTTCGAGTTCAATATCGCGAATGCCGTCCATTCGGGCGCCCACGGAATAGAGTTGCCCTCGCAGGCATCCGGATCTAGCAGCAGTACGTCGCCGGCTCCGCAAAATGCCTGAACATTTACTGCTTCGGAGTCGAAATAAGACATGCCGAACCGCAAACCAATATTGTCGGTCAGTGCTGTATTGATGTCTGCCTCGAAACCCGTACCGTCGACCTGCCCGACGTTATCGACGATGACGCGGAGACCTTCGGTAAAGATGGCCTGCATGTCTTCGTAATCGTAGAAGAACGCGTTTGCCGAGATCTGTGTCCGACCGTCGAAAAGCGTGCCCTTATAGCCGAGTTCGTACGACGTGACGGTTTCCGGACCGAAATCGCCTGGTCGATCGACTCCCGGTATACCGGCACAAAGGCCCCAGGTAGCTCCGTCGCACGTGGGCCCCTCGATGTTGAAGCTGCCGAAACCGCCCGGTTTATAGCCGGTCGTTATACTACCGAAGATCAGGGCGTTATCGTTGGGGCGCCAGTTGGCAACCGCACGCCAGGTGACTTCGTCCCAATCCTGCTTGTCCCGGAGCGGACCAGTCGGTGTCGAAAATCCCGTCTGCAACTTATAAGCAAGCTGTGAATTGCCCGAATCCGGCAATACTTCCTGCGAAAAGTCCTTCTCGTCATAGTTGTAGCGCACTCCGACACTGACATCGAAGGAATCACTGAAGTCGTAACTCAGATCGACGTAGGTGGAATAGCCGCTGTACTTGCCGATGACTTGATTTCGGTCGTTGAGCAATCCGTCCGGTGACGGGGTCCAGGTGGTGGAGCCGAAATAGTAATCCAGGATGTCTCCATAGTATGTGCCACCGCCGGTGTAATCCCAGTAGTTGTAATAATCGAACAAATCCTGACAGTTGTAATACCAGTAACCATTGCAATAGGTGTCTTCCGACCCCTGACCCAGGAATATGGTGTCGATATTCTCCTTGTAGTAGGACGCACCGGCATACCAGCTCAGCGGACCATCAGTATTCGACACCAGGCGAAACTCCTGCTCGAAATAGTCCCCTTCCTGTTCCTGACCGTAATTGAACAGGATGAGGGGCGTGCCGTCGTAATCCTCCACGTAGGAGTAATCATGGTCTTTGAAGCCGGTAATCGATGTGAACGTTGCCGATTCCAGGTCGATGTCGATTTGCAGGCCGGTATGAAAAATCTCGGTCAGATCGACAGGCTTGAGCGAGTTGTCGTTATTGACGACCCGCAGGTCTGAGGACACGGCGATTGGCACGTCGCCATTGATACGCGTCTGGTGGAAATTGTGCGCGTTGCCTCTTCCTGTGGCGCGGTAAACGGTGCCGGTCTGGTCGCGATCTTCATACTCAAGGAAGAGGTCGGTTGTCACCCTTTCTGTTTGATATCGGCCGGAGAGCCGGAACGCTGATTTATCGTGTGAAATCAGATCGGGCCCGCCTGCCAGATTCGGGACGTAGCCGTCCTCTTCAGAGTGGTAGCCCGCCAGGCGAAACGCGAAATTATCGCTGGTCGGGAGATTGACAGCGCCTTCGAAAACGAGGACACCGCGTTCCCCAGCGTCGAGCTCGGCATATCCCCCGGTTTCATCAAGGTCCGGCTTGTTGGTGATGACGTTCATCGCACCGCTTATCGAATTCCTGCCGAACAGGAAACCCTGTGGCCCACGAAGGACCTCACCCCGCTCAATGTCATACAGGCTTGATACGGCGGATCCCGTCCGGCCCTGGTACAGCCCGTTCTTGTATAAACTGACCGACGGATCGCCGCCATTGCCGAAGTCGATTGTTCGAATCCCCCTGACGCTGACAAAGTCGAGGAAACTGTCCTTACTGTTGCCGGTAATGCCAGGCGTAAACGCGATCAGGTCTTTAATGTCATTCAGGTTGACGTCACGGATGGCCTCACCAGTCATGGCCGTGATTGCCAGTGGCACATCCATGACGGACTCCGCTCGCTTCGTCGCGGTTACGATGATCTCCTCGACCTGGATTTCCTGCGCGAGCAATGGTGCCGATGCAACACCCGCGATCAGTGCCGTTGACACCGCCTGCGCGAGCAGTGTGCGTCGCGGCATATTGAACTGGATAGCCGATGATAAGTTCGTCGAATCAGAATGGGTTGGAATCTGCGCTTTTCTGGCTGCCATGGTGTCCCCCGGCGTCGTGGACTGTTCAGAATAGCCCGACGGGGCTATTTCAATGAGCTACCGTGAGACTACAACCCACCGGGTTTTTTTGCAACATGGCGCATACGGTGATCCGGACACTGTTTGCTTCCATGCCTATAGGCAGAAATTAATGTGTCAAAAAAACCACATTCCGCTTAGTAATCACCAATTGGCACGCCCTGTTCCTGCAGCGTTTTCTGCATCAGTTCGAGCTGATTCTCGTAGCGACGCCAGCGGCCAATGGATCGGGTGTGGGCCGGCTGCCTTACCTGCACCGCACTCGCCGTGGTCACTGCCGTATCCTGTTTGTGGAAATGCAGGCAGGCATCTTCCCACGGCAGTTCCAGGAATTCGATAAGCGCGCGGGCGTTGGGCTCGAGGTCGCGAGCCGTGTCTTCATAAGCAATATCATAAAATCGACCCGCAAATCGCTCACGCCAAAGCGCCATCAGGTGATAGTAGCGGGCATGATGACGTGCCATTTCCGCCTGGTCGTAGGAGTGCGGATACGCATCTGCAAACAACTGCTTGAAACTTGAGAAGCAGGCATCCATCGGGTTACGTGTCAGGTGGACGATCTTTGCTTTGGGTAGCGCCTTCAGAATGAGCGGCAAATACAGATAGTTTGGCGGCAGTTTGTCGACAAATCGCGGCAGCGAGCCACGCAACTTTGCGGTTGTCGCCATGTAGGCCTTGCCCAGTTTTTCGCAGTCAATCTCTGCTGCGAAACCCGCCAGTTTCGCGGAATGCCGCGTCGGCTCACGGTAATCCGACAGCCTGCGTACGCTGGTGCCGAATTGCTTCAGCTCGCCAGCCGAATGTACTTGCGAATGACTGGTAATGATTCTCTCGACCAAAGTCGTGCCAGTCCTGGGTTGTCCAATAACAAAAATCGGGGACGGGTCGTCGTGTCCTGTTGCATTTTTCTTCAGCCAATCGGCAGTGAATACTTCGCCAAAAGCCTGATACATTTCGTCTTCCGATTTTTCATGGTAATCGAGCGTGGTGCGGCGCGCCTTCGCGCCGCGCGCAAATGCGTCGAACGCACTGTCCCACTCCTCCAGATCTTCGAGTTCCTTGCCGAGACCGTAGTTGAGAAATGCCAGCCCACGTGGACTTCGGCCTTCCTGTTGCACCAGCCTCTCCAGTTGTTCAGCGTGGTCACGATTTTTTGCTTTGCGAACATTTGACAGGACCCAATGTGCATTTGGATTATCCGGTTGAATTCCCAAAACCTTCCGCAACACCACTTCCGCGTCATCCAGCCGACCCAGAAACATATGGTAATTCGCCTGGTTCACGAGAAACGGCACACTGTCAGGTTTCTTTCGCACGGCCTTTTCGATCCACACCGATGCTTCGTCCTGCTCACCAAGCAATCCGTAAACTGTGGAAATAAGTTCGAGGACAATTGGATTGCCATCGTTGTGTTCGACCGCTTTCTCCAGCGCTATATCCGCCCGGCCCGGCTGCCCGGCAAGCATAAATAGCCTGGCCATATTCGCCCATGCCGCGCCGTGATCTTCCTGCAGTTTCGTTACCGAACCAAATGCACTGACAGCAGTCCAGTTTTGCTTGAGCTCTATTGCTATCAGGCCGACAAGAAAATGTGCTTCGACGAGATCGGGCTTGGCACCGAGCAGCCGCTTGCAGCACTCGGATGCCTCGTCAACCCGGCCCGCAGCCAGCAGAGAAAAACCCTGTCTAAGGGTGTCCTTCATCCAGGCTGCCGGCCTGATATTTGAGCTTGTGGTCATGTTCCGCGACATTTCTTTGTTTTCAGCTCATCTGTTCGTTGACTGCCCGGTCCGCCGCATCGAACGAGCCGTTAATGTAGGCGTACGCTGAAGCATCGGCGTTTGCAATTGATATGCGACCCATCTGCGCTGCACCCAACTGGTGCGGCCCACTTTCACGACTCCACTCCGGCGGGTCGAAGAACTCATTGTATTCATAGGCGTAGCCATGCGGCCAGCGATTGACGGTAAGTCCTGCAATGTCTCTTTCCACGTCGAAGCCACCGCCCTCAAGCGCACCACTCATCTGCCTGACGATGTCGCGCTCGAAATCATCGAACGTAAGTGCATAGAGATCGCGCCTGCCCTGAACATGTTGTTCGCGCTCAGTCAGACCCTGATCCGGTGCTGTCGGTACGTAGGTACCGTGAATGATCGTGGGCTCACTTGATTTTTGTGTGAATTCGTATCCGCCCATACTGACCGGGAAATCCATGCCAAAGGAATGCATGAGTTTGGGTTGCGGCACATAGAAACTCTGGTAACCCAGGTTCTCGAACGCCTTCCAGTTGCGTATGGCAACGCTGATGTAGACCAGCGGGATCTTGGTCGCCTTGTTGATCGCCTCAATCTGACCATCGGGCATCTCAGGACAAATGTGCGGAATGATTTTGTTATCGCAAGCCATGATTGCGTGCTTGCCGCGTACGCGTTGAGGTTGTCCGTCTTTAACGTAGACGACGTCGACGAATTTATCGCCTTCAACATGGCGTGCATTGACCCCCGTGCTGTTCAGCCTGATCCGCGTATTGTTCGATTCCCTGTCGAGAAGACCGTAGTCGACTCGCGAAAGCACCAGGTCTTCCATTGTGCTGCCAGGCACAGCTTCCGGAATCAGTTGGCGAACGATCGACCGGGCGACACCGGCATTGCCATCCGGAAAGTGGAAAATATAGGGTTCGTCCCGACCAGGCGGCTCGTTACTCAACTCACCAATGCCGAGGTGATATGTACCTGGCATCCCCATCCGGAACCCTTCCAGTGCCGACAGCGCGTCGTAGCCAAAACCCCACAATCCCTTGATTGTGTCCCGCAAAATGAGTACCACTGCCTCGTCAACACCTGCGTGCTTGCGCAGGTAGTCCGAATAACTCACCTGCTTCATGAACACTATTTTCTCGTCGCGGCTCTTGTCCGCCAGGTAGTCTGTTTCGTCCGTTAGCAGGCTAATGAAGCTTCGTTTTGCATCATCAGACAACGGATATCCACCGATGATGCTGGCGATCTCGTCCGCCTGAAGATCGCCAGTTCTGCGCGTAATGTTTCGGTGAACACTATCGGCACCGTACTTCTCTTCACTGAAATAGATGCCGCTGCCCATGTTCCGGTCGCGAAAATAGCTGCGATCGAAGTAGTCGTAGAAACGGTCCGTTTCGATA
>Ga0255052_10002228_pt1 | contig 14158 bp, 11 predicted proteins | sample JV7_2_21_MG_FD_188632 | JGI IMG/M metagenome (GOLD analysis project Ga0255052, IMG submission 188632) | Seawater microbial communities from Jervis Inlet, British Columbia, Canada - JV7_2_21 | ecosystem: Environmental > Aquatic > Marine > Inlet | place: Canada: British Columbia | collected... | reverse complement strand
ACCGGTAGTACAAAATCACCATCTCTGACTTCGGTGCGGCCACTCTGGATTTCCAGCGTCGCCGGATCGCCCTGTTTGACCAGGCGTCCTACCGCTATATCCCAGAATTCAACACCCAGGACCGGCGGGTTCTTTTTCCGCCATTTAAAAGTTGCGCTCCAGACACTGTCGGGGTATTCCCCGTCTCCGGCTAAATGTTCACGGTACCGATGGTGTGATGCTCTTTTCATCACGCCCTTGTCATCATAATAGATGTGGCGCTTTCGAACGATGGCAAATTCCTTACCCAGCCGTCCGTCAAGACCCCGCACATAGGTAAGATCGTTCTGAGCAGCCATACGCCGGCTACTTTCGTTGCCAACCACATAAGGTAAATCAGAAAAATCTCCAGGCATGAGAACACGTGCGTTGGTCACAAAGCTCTTGATGGCGTCCCACTCAATGGGAGAGATTGCCTCGCGGGGCATTCTGCGTGTTCCAGGAGATAACCTGACGGTTTGCTTGCCGCCGTTGATCACCAGCTGCGGTTGGCCATCGATGTACACCAACGATAAGCGGTCACCCGGATAAATCAGGTGCGGGTTTTCAATCTGTGGGTTGGCATGCCAGATTGCAGGCCATTGCCAGGGTTTCTGCAGAAATTTCCCGGAAATGTCCCACAGGGTGTCACCTTCAACGACGATGTATTCATCTGGGTAATCAGAGCGCAACGACACGTCCTGTGCCATTGCTGCACTCGCCAACATCGCTACCAGGATAAAGTGAATAATCTTGTTAATCACGTTCCTTTCCCCATACAGTAGGCATCCAGCCATCTTGACCGATGCGGTCATAAAACTTCACTGGCGAACATGGTTCGTCATTAGCTATCATAAATCCTGCGGTGAAAAAGTTCACCTATATTATTTAAAGAGTACACAAGCATATGGCAAAACTTAACATTCTGGAATTTCCCGATCCCCGCTTGAAGACCGTTGCAAAAGCGGTAATAAGTTTTGATGAAGAGCTCAAAAAGCTGGTCGAGGACATGCTTGAGACCATGTACTCGGCCCATGGAATCGGTCTTGCCGCAACCCAGGTAAATACCCACAAACGCTTGCTGGTACTGGATATCAGCGAAAATCAGGCGCATCCTCTTGTGTATGTAAATCCGGAAATTACCAGGCAGGCGGGTGAACAGGTCCGTGAGGAAGGTTGTTTGTCCGTGCCGGGCATATATGCCAGTGTCAAACGGGCGGAAGAGATCACCGTCAGGGCACAGGATACAGATGGAAATATTTTTCAGGAACAGCTCGAAGGACTGCATTCGGTGTGCATTCAGCATGAAATGGATCACCTTTCCGGTCGCCTTTTTGTCGATTACCTGTCGCCATTGAAGCGAAATATGGTCAGAAAAAAGCTTGAAAAACAACGCCGGATTGCAGAACAGGAAACCGAAGATCACCTGGTAATCTGAAATCCTACGCTGCGGAGCCCAATCATGCGCATACTTTTTGCTGGAACACCGGAATTCGCGTTGCCGCCTTTACAGGCTCTGTTGGACGGTGGAAATGAAATTGCTGCAGTTCTGACCCAGCCCGACCGGCCTGCCGGTCGCGGCAAACGTTTGCGCGCCAGCCCGGTTAAGCGACTGGCGCTGGAATACACTCTGGAAGTGCTGCAACCCATCACGCTTGCTGACACTGGCTGGCAGGACCGACTGGCTGATTTGCAACCAGAGCTGATGGTCGTGGTCGCTTACGGCCTGATGATTCCCGCGCGATTGCTGACCATCGGGCGCCTGGGGTGCTGGAATATCCACGCCTCGTTGCTGCCCCGCTGGCGTGGTGCGGCCCCGATCCAACGTGCCATCGAGGCCGGGGATAACGAAACCGGTGTGTGCATCATGCAAATGGAGGCTTCGCTGGACACCGGCCCTGTGTACCATTGCATCAGTACGCCGATCGAGCCACGGGATACAGCCGGCACGCTGCATGACCGCCTGGCCCGTATCGGTGCCCAGGCGCTCGAGCACTGTCTTGACCTGGCAATGATTGACGCTCTTCCGCCACCAACGGCGCAGGATGACACGCAGGCGCTATATGCACGCAAGCTTAGCAAGACGGAGGCTGAGTTGGACTGGAACCAACCGGCACAGACGCTGCAACGCCGGATCCGGGCATTTAACCCGTGGCCGGTGGCGTGGTCTGAATTCGAAGGCCAGCGTCTGCGAATCTGGCAAGCCGAGGTGGTGGAAGGCAAGCCGGATCTCAAACCGGGGCAGATCATTGCAAGCGGTCAGACACTGCTTATCGGGACTGCATGCAAAGCATTGAAAATTAATGAAATTCAACGCGCCGGCGGCAATCGTATGAAGGCTGCTGAGTTTTTGAACGCCCATAAGCTTTGAAGCAATTGTGAATGAAACCAAAGACTTTGCAAAACCCACGAATTGCTGCGCTGCAGACATTGGCCGAAGTGCTCGATGAGCACAAGAGCCTGGCCGACAGCAAGGCGCTTTTACGCCTGAGCGACAGTCGCGACAACGCCCTGGCCCGTCACCTGGTCTACGGTGTCATGCGCTGGCTCACGGCGCTGGAATGGCTGGCCGGCGCACTCCTGACAAAACCGCTGAAGCGGCGTGACCGGGACATTCAGCGATTGGTGCTGCTGGGTCTGCAACAACTGTGGCACGATGAGACCGCCAGTCATGCCGCCGTTAACGAAACAGCGGAATGTGCACGTCTGCTTGGCAAGCCCTGGGCAGTCGGGCTTGTCAATGCGGTGCTGCGACGCTTTCAACGGGAACAGCAGGCGCTGTTGGAGAAACTGGAACAGGCACAGAAACACCATGCTCATCCGGAGTGGCTGTTAAAGGAAATTCAGCAGGACTGGCCTGAAGACTGGCCGGCAATTGTCGCTGCCAACAACCGGCAGGGACCATTGTGGTTACGTATCAACCGGCAACGGGCAGATCCATCTGAACTTATCAAGGAACTGCGTTCAGCCGGCTTTGAAACTGCAGATCACCCCCATGCCCGCGATGCCATCCGCATCAACCCGGCGGCGTCGGTCGGCAGAATCACGGGGTTTGCAGATGGCTTGCTTTCTGTCCAGGACCCAGCCGCACAACTGGCCAGGGATTTGATCGGCCCGTTACCCGGCGAGCGTATCCTGGATGCCTGTGCCGCGCCCGGAGGGAAAACAGCGCATTTGCTTGAAAGCTGTCCGCAGATCGAATTAACCGTGCTGGACAGACAGGCACACCGCATCGAACAGGTTCACCAGAATCTGCAACGCCTGGGCTTGAATGCTGAAACCCGCGTTGCCGATGCAACGGACACATCGGCATGGTGGGATGGGCAAAAATTTCACAAAATCCTGCTCGATGCTCCCTGCAGCGCAACCGGCGTCATCCGCAGGCACCCGGAGATCAAGTGGCTGCGAAGCCCTGGGCAGGTCGACAGGGTAGTCCGGTCCCAGGCCACTCTGCTGGCATCGCTATGGCCGTTGCTGGAAACCGGCGGTATGCTTGTGTATGTGACCTGTTCCATATTGAAGCGTGAAAACAGTCTGCAAATTCACCAGTTTTTGCAGCGCCACGCAGATGCACGAGCGGAGTTTCCCCCGGTGGGCTGGGGAACAGCGCTATCATGCGGTCGCCAGATCCTGCCCGGGGAAGCACAGATGGACGGATTCTTCTATGCCTTACTACGCAAATCTGCATAGACAGTTTATTACCCGAAGATATGAGCCCTGGTGCAATATTCGGGTTTGCGTCATGCTGCTGCTTATCGGGTCGTTGATGACCGGATGCGGGCAACAAGTCCTTGATTACGGGTTTGCCATCAAGGATGTTTCGATCATACCGGGCTACCAGACGCTGAATATTCACCTGACCCAGGACCTGGCCCTGAGCGAGCAGGCCCGGGAGGCCCTTGAACATGGCGTCACGCTGACGATCAGGCTGGATCTGGAACTGCGTAACGACAATGATATAGTGCGGGTGACGCGCGCGGCCAGGCGGTTTGAAATACGTTACCTGCCGTTGAGTGAACGTTTTCAATTATCCACGGTGGAGTCTGGAGATCTGCAGGCTTTTCCCCGTTTGCGCCACGTATTGGCGGCTATCAATGAATTGAACGTTCAGCTGCCTACCGGCGCGCTCCCACCCGGTGGTTATGAATTGCGAACCCGGGTGTGGCTGGATAAAAGCCGGTTGCCTACGCCTATGCAGTTGCCGGCCTGGTTTTCGTCCCAGTGGCAACATGATTCGGAGTGGTCGGTATGGCCAGTAAAAATCGGCGTCTGAGACGCTTCATGTTAAAGGTATTGCCGGTGGTACTGGCACTGGCGGTATTACTGGTTTCGTTAATCCTTGTCAGCAACGTTCAACAGGACGCCAGTGGTTTGGGTCAGCCTTACGTGTGGGTACTGGTGCTGACCATTTTTGCATTGCTGGTCGTGATGGGTGCGATTCTGTACCGGGTCATTTCCCTGGCCCGAAAAGTCCGTGAGCAAGCGCCCGGTGCCTTGTTGTCGGCGCGCTGGGTCAGGTATTTCCTGGTATTGTCACTACCGCCTGCATTGATCGTTTACTTCTTCTCCGCACTGTTTCTTACCCGGACGGTAGACAGCTGGTTTGATGTCGGTGTTGAAAACGCACTGGCTGGCTCACTGCAACTCGGCCAGCAGTTTCTTGAAAACAGGACACTCGAGGTGCGTAACCAGGTGCGCCGCCTGGGCAGGGACATTGACAACCCCGCCGACGACGCAGATTCGGTACGCCGTGTATTGTTACAGCACGTCAGTACCGCCGGACCACTGGAGCTTTCAGTATTGGCAACCGACGGGCACCTGGTGGCCAGCGCCAATATCAATATGCTCGCCGATCTGCCCCAGAGACCCGGTGACTATGCACTGTTACAGGCACTGGAGCGTGGTGAGTACGCGGCTGCCGAGCCGGTCGCTGACGGTGTATTGCGGATCCGTGTGATACAGCGTCTGCCATTCAATGAACCGGGTGGACAGGACTACCTGTTGCAAGCCATTTACCCATTGCCGGAATCAGTCACCACGCTCGCCAGTGAAATTGAAACGGAGTACCACCGTTACCAGAATGTCAGTTTTTTGCGCAATGCGCTAAAGCAAAGCTTTATCCTGATACTGTCGTTGGTGTTACTGTTGACCACGCTGCTGGCCATCCTCGCAGCCCTGAATGTGGCCCGCAGAATGGTCACGCCGATCTCGAAACTGGCGCAGGCAACCCGGGTGGTTGCCGCCGGTGACCTGACGCATGAGATACAGGCCAGCGCACACGATGAGCTGGGCTTCCTGGTGCAGTCGTTCAATGAGATGACCGAAGCCCTGACCCGTGCGAGCGAGGAAGCCGAACAAAGCCGCGCCCAATTGCAGTCACAAAGTGAATACCTGCAAACCGTTCTGGGCAGTCTCAGCTCCGGTGTGCTGACACTGGACAGTGACCAGGGCGTGGTAACGGCCAATGCCGCTGCGGTCGAGATACTTGGCTTACCGGCCGGTTTCTTTGGTGGACAAGGCTTGTCTGAGCTTGCGGACAGCGCGCCATTCCTGGCACCACTGGCCGAACTCATTGGCCACCAATCGGGACGCGGGCCGGCCGAGTGGCAGCGGGAGATACGGCTTCACGCCGACGGTCAAACGCTGGTGTTGCTGGTGCGCGGTTCCCGCCTGGGTAAAGACATCGGCAAAGCGGGTGGCACCGTGATCGTTTTTGATGATGTCACCATGCTCAACCAGGCACAACGGGAAGCGGCCTGGGCTGAAGTTGCCAGGCGTCTGGCCCACGAGGTGAAAAATCCACTGACCCCGATCCGGTTGGCCGCGGAACGTCTAAGTATGAAGCTGATGGACAAGCTGGACGAAACTGATGGCAGTATGCTGGACCGGGCCACCGGAACCATCGTTTCGCAAGTTGAGGCATTACGTACCCTGGTTGATGCCTTTGGTGATTATGCGCGGGATACCCAGCTTGAGCGTATCCCACTGGAGCTGGGAGAACTGGTCAGGGATGTCGTCGCCTTGTATCAACACGCTGATGAGCAGGTACAGTTTCACCTGGACCTGGTGGACGGTCCGGCCGGGCTGGTGGCCGATGGAGGGCAGATTCGCCAGTTGTTACACAACCTGATCGCAAATTCCAGGGAGGCCGTGACGGCAGGGGAGGTGCCGGAAATTCATATCCATACGCAGGTCACCACGAAAGCGGGGCGGCAGTGGCTGGAGCTGGAAATCAGTGATCGCGGCCCCGGCTATCCGGAGTCTGTGCTTGAAAAACCCTTTGAGCCTTATGTGACTTTCAAGGCCAAAGGCAGCGGCCTGGGCCTGGCAATCTGCAGAAAAATCGTCAGCGAACACGATGGACGTATTTCGATATCCAACCCGGTAAATGGCGGTGCCAGCACCCTCATCAGCCTGCCGTTACACAGCCACTAACCTACAGACTAATCCGCATATTGCACCAGTATCACGGAAGCTCAAGTCCAGTCGTGCATGGACAAGCCAGGACCGGGATAGGACTTGGACCAGTAACAAACTGTACTTTTGAGTTGGTAAACGAATGCACCATTTTATTCCTGTAATTCAGTTGATTACGTAGTGGCCCAAGGCCGACTGGTACAATATGCGGGTCAGACCATCAGCATTTTTGCCGCGACGATCATCAGGAAGGCAGCAAACAGCCATCTGGCCAGCAGCGGTGGGCTGCGGTGAATGGCTGCCACCCCCAGGGGTGCACCCAGCACACTGAATACGGCCACGCCCAGCAGCGCCTGCAGGTTCACATACCCCAGCATCGGCACGGATGAACCGGTGTCACCCAGCAGCATGTACCCGAAAGTACCGGCCAGCGCGATTGGATAACCGCAGGCCGCAGCCGTGGCGATGGCATTTTGTACCCGTTGTCCATGCCACAGCAGCCATGGGACGGTCATGCTGCCGCCGCCGATGCCAAGCAGGCTGGAAACAGAGCCGATGGCAATTCCGATGGCCGAGGCCGGGAGTATTCCGGGTAGTGGCCGGTGCCCCAAACGGCCTGCACCGCGGAATAATTGCAGACTGACCATCAATGCAAAAACACCGAAAACCTTGCCAAGCGTGACGCTGCTCAAGCGGTCGGCTATCAGGCTGCCGAGTAATGCACCAGCCATCAGACCGGGCATCAGCTGTTTGACCAAAGACCACAAAATGGCACCGCGATGTTGGTGTGCCAGCAGTGAACTCATCGACGAAAACAACATGGTGGCAAGCGAGGTGGCTACCGCCATTTGCACAGCCATGCCGGCAGTGGCCGGGTCACGGCTGAATATCCAGCTCAGGGCAGGCACCAGCACCAGACCGCCGCCAATGCCGAGGTAGCCAGCCAGGAAGCCGCCAACAAGCCCGGTCAGGGCGTATTCAAGCCAGATCATCCACATTCTCCGGGCTCGTTTGCACAATGGGCTTGCCGTGCTGCGCGTGTTCTCATAAATTACACCTGTCCATGAAGCATACCGCGTACAAAAGCATAACCCAGGCTATCCTGCCCCGCATTTTGCCAGTGCTGTTTTTTTGCCAGCCAGGTATTCCGGCCAGCGCCGCGGGTTCAGTGGCGGATCTGGATACCGAGCGTTTCAAGCTTGCCTGGAATGCCGCGGGACGCGGTGATCACGCCGGCTTTGAGCAAATCAAACAGGACCTTGGCAGCTATGTTCTGTACCCCTACCTGCAATATGAAGACTACCGCAACCGCCGCGCCCGGGTACCCGTGGAGGAGATGTCAGAATTCCTGGATAGCCATCAGGATTGGGCGTTTGCAGAAGGTTTACGCAAAAGCTGGCTGGGCGCACTGGCGGAAAAGGGGCGCTGGGGGGATCTGGTGGTACATTCCGAGGGGGTGACTGACACCGTGCTTCGATGCCAGCGTGCACGGGGCAAGATCATTCTGAAGCAAACCGAGGGCGTGTTGTCCGAGGCACAAAGCCTGTGGACCGTTGGTGAGTCACAACCGGATGAGTGTGACCCGGTGTTTGCCTGGTTGATCAAGAATAATGGCATATCCCAGGGATTGGCATGGGAACGGATTCGGCTGGCGATGATTGCCGGCGACCGGCACCTGGTCATTTACCTGGGGCGTTTTATCACCGTCGAGCAGCGCCGCTGGCTGGAAAACTGGCAGAAACTGAGCGCCAGCGGCTATTCCGGGCTGGATCAGGCCCGCAGATGGCCGGACAGTGAAATCACCCGCATGATCAGCGCTGTGTCGCTACAACGGTTGACGCGTATTAATGCGGACAAGGCGACCGAAATATTTCAGCTACTGGACGGTCAATTCAATTGGGGTCAGGATCGCAGGTCAACACTGCTGCGCGATATCGCTTTGTTTGCAGCGGTGGAGTTGAATGCCAACACACCCGACTACATGGCCAGGGTGCCAGCCGGGTATCGCGATACACAGTTACTCGAATGGTGGGCCCGGTTTCTGTTGAGTCAACAGGATTGGGCAGGCCTGGTGACGGTCATCGGGCAAATGCCCCGGGACAAGCGCACCGACGGGCGTTGGCGGTATTGGCTGGCGCAGGCCGAGCTGAGGTCAGGGCAGACCACTTTGCCAACGGAAAAACTGGATGCCTTGTCGCGGGAGGCTAACTACTACGGGTTCCTGGCGGCAGACGAACTCGGTCTGCCATACAGCATCTGCCCTTTGCAGCCCGCTATTGACAGCGTGGAGATTGACCGTCTTGCCAAGCTCGAAGGTTTTACACGCGCACTGGAACTCAGAAAAGTCAAACTGGACAACTGGGCTGTTGCCGAGTGGTCGCTGGCAACCCGCCACCTGACAGCTGCAGAGTTGAAGGTCGCAGCAGCGCTGGCGCACCGGGAAGACTGGCATGACCGGGTGATTTTTGCGCTGGGTAATTCCGGTGACCTGCGTTTTTATGAATGGCGCTTTCCATTGCTCTGGGAAACGGAAATCAAACGGCATTCCGCCGTCAACCAACTGGACCCAGCCTGGGTCTACGGAACCATTCGTTCCGAGAGCGCCATGGCCGTGTCCGCAAGATCGTCTGCAAACGCGCTGGGGCTGATGCAGCTTATCCCTGCAACCGGCAAGCGGGTCGCCAGGGATCATGGCCTGGCCTGGGGAGGCAGCACCCAGCTAAAGACAGTGGCAGGAAACCTCCCCATTGGTACGGCGTATATGAATGAACTGTTGCAGGATCATGGGCAAAATCCGGTACTGGTTTCCGGTGCTTACAATGCCGGCCCAAACGCGGTAAAACGTTGGCTGGATAACCGCCCCGGGGGTGAAGCCGCAATCTGGGTAGAGACCCTGCCGTATTTTGAGACCCGGGATTATATTCCCCGCGTATTGGCGTTCACGACCATATACGATTGGCGTATGGGTGGACCGGTAAAACGCATATCTACAAGAATGCCGCACATTGAATCCGGTAAGATACGCGTTACGGGTGCTGCTGAGGTGGTGTGTCGTGAGATCGAGTGAAAAATCATGGAAGCAACGGGATTGACGAATGGGGATTGAGGAACTGACATGCGAATCGTACTGATAGGTGCAAGTGGATTTTTCGGACGATATGTGTTGAACGCGCTGGTCGCTGACAGGCACCATTGCGTGGTGTTGACGCGGGCCGCGGGGCGTCATGGCAACCTGGATTTGTTACCCGGTGCAGAACTTGTGCAAACGGATATCTATGACGCGGAAGCACTGGCGATGCATTTTGCCGGTGCCGGTGCGGTCGTCAGCATGGCCGGTGTTTTGAATGCAAGCGGTGGCGGCACAGGGTTCCACAAAGTTCACGTGGAACTGGTTGAAACCATCATGGAGGCCTGCGACAGGGTTGGCGTGACGCGGCTATTACACGTCAGCGCCCTGAACGCCGGCAAGGGTAGCAGCCAATACCTGCAGACCAAGGGTGAAGCCGAAGCACTGTTAAAGGATGCGGAAGGCCTCAATGTGACGATATTTCAACCCTCGGTCATATTTGGCCGGGGCGACGGATTCTTTAACCGGTTCGCACAGATGCTGCATTTCATGCCGGTGGTGCCGCTCGCCTGTTCCAAGGCGCGGCTACAGCCCGTTTATGCCGTTGACATTGCCTCCGCCATGGCGGCTTCGCTGGATGACCCGATGACCTGGGGTCAGAGTTTTGAACTCGGTGGTCCGCAAAGTTACACGCTGAAGGAGCTGGTGCAATGGACAGCAACACAAGCGGGGCAGCGGCGTAGAGTCGTCGGTTTGCCCGCTCCGGTCTCGGCAACCCTGGCCGTGGTGATGGGCCTGGTGCCAGGCAAGCCTTTTTCCTGGGACAATTACCAGTCATTGCAGACGGATAACGTCACGGACCGGAATGGTTTTGCATATTTTGGAATATACCCGCGCGCAATTGATACCGTGGTCCCGGATTATCTGACCGGTTCCGTTCACCAGCGTCGTTTGCAAACATTCCGGCAGCGGTTACCGCGTTGACCCGAACATTTCACCAAGGCGGACGAAAAATGATAAATTTATTGCTGAACCAGGTAAATATAAGTGTTTTGGATTGTTACTGGCGGTTACAGTTTGTCCCGTCCGGATCCTTGATGAAACGTTCGGGTTAATGCCAACTTACCTGGTTGGAGGCGCGGTCCGTGATGAGTTATTGGGGCTGGAGGTCAGTGAGCATGACTGGGTCGTCGTCGGCAGCACGCCGGACGAGATGCTGGCGCGCGGTTTTAAACAGGTCGGTGCATCCTTCCCGGTCTTTCTTCACGCTCAAAACGGTGAAGAATATGCACTTGCGCGTACCGAGAAAAAGCAAGGCCATGGTTATCATGGTTTCAAGGTAGATTTCCATTCCGGGGTAACGTTAACGGAGGATCTTGAGCGCCGCGACCTGACCATCAATGCCATTGCCAGGGACCAGGACGGCGAGCTGATCGATCCGTTTGGTGGTCAGGAAGATATCAGGCAAAGGATTTTGCGCCATGTGTCCGCGGCCTTCGTTGAAGACCCCCTGAGGGTGTTGCGGGTCGCACGTTTTGCCGCCCGGTTCAGCCACCTTGGTTTTCGCGTGCATGAATCGACACGGGAACTGATGCGGGAGGTTACGCAGTCAGGAGAGTTACGGTACCTCGCACCGGAGCGCATCTGGCGGGAAATTGAAGGTGCCATGGCAACGGACAAGCCGTCTGAATTTGTCAATGTATTGCGCGATTGTGAAGCGCTGCTTGCCCTGCTGCCAGAAGTCGATGCCTTGTTCGGGGTACCCCAACCGATAAAATACCACCCCGAAATTGACACGGGTACGCACTTGTTGATGGCGCTCGATAGTGCGGCCGAATTGCGTAAAGGGGTTGCGGCGGTGGTGTTTGCGGTTCTGCTGCATGATCTGGGCAAAGGTGTTACGCCTGAACATAAGTGGCCGGCGCACAGGGGTCATGAGGCCTCCGGTGTGCCGCTGGTGGATGCCCTCTGCCACCGGTTGAGGGTACCGAACGCGATACACGATCTGGCACGCAAAGTGTGTTCTCAACACCTTAACTGCCACCGGATACTGGAGGCCAGGCCGACTACCGTGTTGCGTTTGCTGGAAAAACTGGATGCCTTCCGCGTGCCGCAACTGCTGCCGGATTTTATTGCAGCCTGTGAAGCCGACTACCGTGGCCGTAAAGGGCTGCAAGACCGGCCTTACCCCCAGGGTGAATACCTGGCGCGTGCCCATCGGGTCGCCGCCGCCGTTTTTGCGCGAGACCTTGAGCTTGAAGGCGTCAGCGGGCCGGAAGTGGGGACACGATTGCGCAAGGCGCGGGTCGAGGCGCTCTCAGTTTTAAAGAAGTAACGATTTACAGACGGTGCCGCAGATCGGCTAAAGAGAAACCCCGCAACTCCTGATCCAGGCCATGACCAAGGCCACGACTCAACGCCATCACCTGGAAGCGTTCACCCATTTCGCCGGGCAGGGTCAGGTGCCGCACCTGGGCGTTCATCAACAGGCGTTCTTTTCCAGGCATTGACTGGAACCCGCTGATCACTTCGGCTAGTCCGCAGGCCAGTAGAAACATGGCCTGGCGGGTGTAACCGCTAACTTCGAGGTCACAGTGGTCAGCTGCTTCAGCCAGTGCGGTGAAATCAACGGAAGCACTGATATCGGTCAGCCCCGGCCATTTAAACGGATCATCGTGGGCACGCTGCTGGTAGTGGCAGATCAGCGTACCATCGCGGCGTTGTGGCAGGTAATACTCACGGCGGGTATATCCATAGTCGATGAACAATGCCACGCCTTTTTGCAGATGTCCGGTGACCGCCTGCAACCAGTCCGGAAGACGGTTGTTGATTTCAGAACGATATGCCGTGGCAGGCGGTTGCTCGTGCACCGACAATGCTGCCCGTATCTGTCTTTGGAGCCGGGCAGGACAGGGGCCTTGTTGCCAGCCGAAGCCCTCTTCGACGGTTGTGACCAGCAGGCGGCTGATGCGGTTGTCATCAACGCAAAACCGCTCCACCGCCAAGGCGTCAACGACTTCGTTGGCCAGGAATATACCCTGCCAACCGGTTTCGGGTGGCTGGTCGAGCCAGCTGATCCTGTCGCTCCATTGCGGGACTGCCCGTGCGAGTGTTTCTTTTTGAACCTGCCGCAAATGGGCGCTGCGTTCAAGAATCCGGTAACGGCTTGGCGGGCAGATGCTCTGCAGTGCCTTGAGCAGGTCGGCCGCCAGGATGCCACTACCGGCACCGGCCTCGATAATTTCATAGCCACCAAGTTCGTCACCTACCTGGGCAATTTGCGTGGCCAGGCAACGTGCAAATACGTCGCCCAGTTGGGGTGCGGTTACGAAATCTCCACCCTCTCCAAATTTTTGCAAGCCGGCGCTGTAATAGCCCATCCCGGGCTCGTACAACGCCATTTCCATGTATTCTGAAAATGGAATGGGGCCGTTCCGGCCGATCCTGGCACGAATGGTATCCGCCAGTTCCGTGCTCAATCGCTTGAGCTCTTCAGAGGGTTCGGGCAGGATGACATGGTAAGTTGCAGCGCACATAGGCAGGTAGTTTCAGTGAGTGAATCAGCAAAGTCCAGAATCATACAGGTACTGATTACCGGCGCGGCGCGGCGCATCGGCGCCTGTATCGCAGAAACCCTGCACCAGCGCGGTTGCAATGTGTTTCTGCATTACCAGCATAGCAGTGACGCCGTAAACGACCTGGCCGGAAAGTTGAATGGTGTACGCCCCGGCAGTGCGGTATGTGCGAAGGCGGATCTTGGCGATACGGATGAAATTCTGCGTGTGGCTGAGCAGGTCAGGGGCCGCACCGACAAGCTTGATTTGCTGGTCAATAACGCATCACGGTTTCTTCCTGCCAGTGCCGGCGACACGACCGCCCGGCAGTGGGATGAGCTGATGGTCAGCAATCTTCGCGGACCGTATTTTCTGACCCAGGCGCTGTTGCCCGAGCTGGCCAATGCCGGGGGCAGCGTGGTTAACCTGCTGGATGTGCACGCCACTCGTCCAATGCCCGGATACGCGGTGTATTGTATGGCCAAGGCCGGTCTGCAGATGATGACGTTGGCACTGGCCAGGGACCTCGGACCGGAAATCCGCGTCAACGGTGTCGCCCCGGGTGCCATTTTATGGCCTGGAGGAGATTTGTCTTCCCAGGAACAGGCAAAAATCCTTGATAAAATCGTAATGCAGCGGGTTGGAGAACCACAGGATATCGCCTCGGCTGTGGCCTATCTCGGTCTGGATGCTCCCTATGTAACTGGCCAGGTGCTCGCGGTCGACGGGGGCCGGAGCTTGAATATTTAATAATTCGGAAAGCAAGTCAAACCGTCAAACAATAAAAATGTCATCCCAGCAGTAAAATAAGAGGCACCGTCATCCCGGAAACCGCGAAGCGGTTATCCGGGACCTCACCACGCTCCCGTGGGTTGAATATGGAACACTACTAAAACCCCTAATCAGAATGCCCGCAGCAACCTTAAACCACTATCATCCAGACCGGATGATGCCCATATATCAGCCATGCTGCGCCGCTTGGCAGGGTGTATCAGCCCCGGTTCGAGATCGGCCAGTGGCTTGAGTACATGGGCGAATTTCAGGATTTCAGCACGTGGTATTTCGAGTATCGGGGAGCGCAGAACCAGGTCATCGTACAACA